>Ga0209630_10000060_pt1 | contig 128602 bp, 110 predicted proteins | sample COG_01_FD_184745 | JGI IMG/M metagenome (GOLD analysis project Ga0209630, IMG submission 184745) | Pelagic Microbial community sample from North Sea - COGITO 998_met_01 (SPAdes) (version 2) | ecosystem: Environmental > Aquatic > Marine > Neritic zone/Coastal water | place: Helgoland, sampling...
GGCTTCGGCTTGCGGAGGTGTCGATCTTCGGCATATGGCACTCCAAGGTATTTGGGCCGTACGGACATAGTACGGACAACCTTGCTCGACCTTCGGCGATCCGTCACGACATCATACTACTATAAAACAAGGAGTTACAGAGTAGCCGAGAGTCGCCGAGTAGTTATTCCCACCCTTCGGGAGGCAGGGGTCGTAGGTTCAAATCCTGTCTCCCCGACCATTTCATTAGCCCACAAAAATCTGGCTCTCGTAAGAGAGCGAGCCGGATTCTTGTGGGCTAATGAAATGCGGCGCCGGGAACTAGAACCGTGTTCATAGGTTCACGACCGACCAACGGAAGGGAGAGCAACTCAATGCAAAGCAGCGAGTTGATCAATCCTGTCTCCCCGACCATTTCATTAGCGCGGAAAAATCTGGCTCTCGTAAGAGAGCGAGCCGGATTCTTGTGGGCTAATGAATTGTGGCGCCGGGAACTGGAACCGTGTTCATAGGTTCACGACCGACCAACGAGAGGGAGAACAGCTCGATGCAAAGCAGCGCGTTGATCAATCCTGTCTCTCCGACCAATTATTGTTCGAAGAAAATCCTGCGCTCTCGTAAGCGAACGAGCGCGGGATTTTTTTGAGCGATAATTGGGAAATCGGGACTTAAACCATATAGCGCGGCCAGCAGCCAACGAGCGCACCGCACCTGAAGTACCGCGCCCACCGGCAATTCCCCGCCGTCGTTAAGCGGCACGGTGGCATACACCCGGCGGAGGCTTTCTGCTCAACTCGCCGTAGCCGGACGACTCGCAAGATTGACAGTACACTTGACGATATCGGGTGCCCTCGGGAGAGCCCGGCAATTGGATAGCACTTGTTCTGATCCACCCATAGCGCCCTGGTTCATTCTTCTTGATGGATATTTGCGCTCAGCTATTCAGGCAAACCCACTAATAACTGTGACTGGACTGAAACCGCTATTGATCGGGATCGAGGTAACCAGCGACAGTCCAGGTCGATTGAAATAAATAAACAGCTACTGCACGGAGAACCAATATGAGCGCGATGATGAAAGCAGCCATTTTTATCGAACCCGGCCGCATCGAGATTGCAGACAAGCCGATCCCCGAGGTCGCACCGAATGACGCGCTCGTGCGTATCACGACGACGACAATTTGCGGCACGGACGTACACATCCTCAAGGGCGAGTACCCGGTAGCCAAGGGGCTGACAATCGGCCACGAACCAGTCGGGGTGATCGAGAAGCTCGGCAGTGCCGTGCAAGGTTACGCCGAAGGTCAGCGAGTAATCGCTGGTGCGATTTGCCCGAATTTCAATTCCTACGCTGCGCAGGACGGAAGCGCTTCGCAAGACGGCAGCTATCTGGTCGCTTCGGGCCAGTGTGGCGGCCACGGTTACAAAGCGACCGCAGGTTGGCGCTTTGGCAACCTAATCGATGGCGCCCAAGCGGAATACGTCCTCGTGCCGGATGCCCAGGCGAATCTGGCCCCGATACCCGACGGATTAAGCGACGAGCAGGTGCTGATGTGTCCTGACATCATGTCGACCGGTTTCAAAGGCGCCGAAAACGCCAATATCCGGATCGGCGATACGGTCGTCATTTTTGCACAAGGCCCGATTGGTCTGTGCGCTACCGCCGGCGCGCGCATGTTGGGTGCGAGCACCATCATCACGGTGGACGGCAATGATCACCGCCTCGGCATATCCCGCACGCTGGGCGCCGACGTCACGCTCAACTTTAAAACCTGCGACGTGGTCGATGAGGTTATGAAGCTCACTGGAGGACGTGGCGCGGACGCCTCGATCGAGGCGCTGGGCACGCAAGGTACGTTCGAATCTTCTCTGCGAGTACTCAAGCCCGGCGGCACGCTATCGAGCCTCGGCGTGTATTCCGAGGACCTCACCATTCCGTTATCCGCTTTTGCGGCAGGTTTGGGCGATCATCGCATCAACACTGCCCTGTGCCCGGGCGGCAAGGAGCGCATGCGCCGGTTAATGAATGTCGTGGCAGCCAGCCGCATCGACCTCGGGGTGATGGTCACTCACGAGTACAAACTCGACGACATCGGTGCTGCTTATGAGCTGTTCGCCAACCAGCGCGACGGGGTCCTGAAGGTCGCGATCAAACCGAATTAGACGGCGCCCCCTACAACGGTCCCAATCGCGGCAGTCGCGGCCATTGCCATCGCCCCCCACAGTGTGACTCGGGCTGCTGCTGTCAGCATGTTGGCACCACCCACCCGCGCAGAAACGGCGCCGAGCACCGCGAGACTCGCCAGTGACACAAGTGAGACGATACTGATCACATGCGACATGGGCGCGATCGCGATCGCACCCAGGGGCAATGCCGCACCGAGTGAGAACATAGCTGCCGAGGTCACTGCCGCCTGCACCGGGCGGGCGCCCGCCGTCGGCGTTATACCCAGCTCATCGCGCGCGTGTGCTGCAAGGCCATCGTGGGCCATGAGCTGCTCAGCGACCTCTTCTGCAAGTAATGGCGCCACACCACGTCGCCGATAAATTTCTGCCAGCTCTTCGAGCTCGGCGGCAGGGTCTTCTTCTAACGCCAGCCGTTCGGTTTCCAGATCGGCTCGCTCGGTGTCGGCTTGCGAGCTGACCGAAACGTATTCGCCAGCAGCCATAGACATCGCACCAGCGACCAGTCCAGCAACGCCGGCGATCAGAATACTGCTGCGTTGCGGGGAAGCAGCAGCGACGCCAACGATCAAACTCGCGGTCGACACGATACCGTCGTTCGCGCCCAAGACCGCTGCGCGCAACCAGCCAATGCGGTGCACGAAGTGATTCTCTGGATCTTCCATCGGTGTGCTCAAATTGACAGTGCTCTCATGCCTGGATGCGTCGCTAACAGCGAGACTTGGTCAAAACAGTCCGCTCGTATTGCAGGCGCCGACCACGCGGCGGTGCCCGCAAATCCATTGTAACGAGGGCACAGACGCGACGGAATCGCAGCGGCTCGCAGACAGTTATACGCCCAGCGGGTTGCTGGGCAGCTCTGTCGCGACAGTATCTGTCGACGGCCGGGTAGCGCTTCCCCACAGGGTATCGAACGGAACTTCGCTATGGAGTTCTGCGAGGACACTTTTACACCAATCGTCTATCGCCTGCTGTTGCGTCGCATTCAGCATCTCACCAGATCCACCGCTCACACCGCGACGGATCATGGTGCGCTGGGCCGGTGACAGTGGCGTCAGGGCAGGCGGATTGAAACATTCACCAATACCCTTCATGTAGCCGAAAGCACTTTTTTCGCAGATTTTGTCAAACTCAGCCGCGTTCAATTCAACACCCATGAACTCTGCGATACGTTTGATCGCCGCAGGCATATCGGCATGCATTTCCTCGAAGGTCAGAATCAACAGGTTGGAGAGATCACGGGCTGCCCAGTAGCCGTTCACGTGTACCGGCCACATAAACGGGAAACCATCAGAGCAAAACAACTTCAGCCACCGTTCGACGCTCGGCATCACGGGTCCGAAAAACACTTCGCGAATAAAATGGTAACTCGACACGAACGCATCTTTGGGATCGCGCACGACGCAGATATAGCGCGCGTCTTTACTGTAGGGAACGCGCTCCCATTCAAGGTGCGTCTTGATCACGCGCAGGCCTGTTGGTGAGGCCAGGCGCACTGAATCGTCCGCCAATGGCAATACCAGATCCTGCTTCATAAAGTCCGGCCATGGCACGACGTCATGAATATGCTGGAATTCACCCGTCCCGCGCGTGGCGATCTGATGCGTGATCTGCATTGTCCAGTTGGTTCCGCACTTCGGATAAGTGCACACGACGACGTCACTCGCAGTCGGTTGATAGTCGCCAAAATCATGTCCTTCGACGACGTCCTGACGCATCTTGCGGCCGATAACTTTCCACAAGCGATCACCCAGCCCAAGTTTCTCCGCAATAAACGAAAAAGGCTTGATCAACGCATACGCCAGAACGTGCGCAACTACGCGAGCGGCGACCGGGAACTCGTGTTGGTTCAGGCCGCGCGACAGCGCGGGCGATGCTGTACTGCCTGCCATACTTCGGTTCCTATGTCGTCGCGCACGCGGATTGCTTTATCTGTCACACAGAGTCTTGTCGAACAACGTCTTCTATCGTCATAGAAGACCGCGATTGCCAACACATGGTAGTCGACATCGCGGCGATGGATAAGGATTAACACGTAGCAGCGATCGCGATTCAAAAACCCCTCAGAGGAGCGCCGTTGTCCAGACCTTGAGGAATCATCGTGACACATCGACGTTCCGTTGGAGCAGCATAACTACGATATGCCGATTAAAGCCCCTTAAGTACCTCGAGCGAATTAATTATCGTGTTTTGGGAACCGTTGGCTGTTTGTGACTCTAACTTACCGGTGCACCGCCTTTTCGGCGGATAGCGGAGTCGGCTTACGTGAAGAAAATCCTTATAACCGGCGCATCAGCTGGCGGCATTCTACTGGCCGCCGCTGTCGTGTTTCTTTCGCTATATGACTTTGCACAATGGCAGCAGCCGATTGCTACTCATCTGAGCAACGCAGTCGGTCGCGAGGTTCAAGTCGTCGGCCCAATCCATATCAGAAAATCCTTAGCGCCGACTCTTGTTATTGAAGGGGTTGGCATCGCGAATAGACCTTGGGCGAAAGAAGATCATATTGCGCACGTTGCGCGCGTCGAAATCCGCCCGTCGTTTCTGGCTGCTCTGGTTGGTTCTTTGGTCATCAAAGAGCTTGTCTTCGACGGCGTCAACATCAACATTGAAACCGATGGTGACGGAGGCGCGAATTGGCACCGCGACGTGGCGCCGGGTGATCTCGGAAGCTCGCCTGCAGTAGCACCAAATGATTACATCCCAGTTCGAAAACTCTCGGTAAGGAATATGGTCCTGCGTTACCGCAGCGGCTGGGCTCAAATGGAAGAAAACTACGACATCCAAGCGATAGACATCGCAGCGACGGGCTTGGCGAGCCCGATTGAAGTATCCATGAACGCCGTCCACAAGGGCAACGTGGTCAACGTTGCGGGAACCGTCGGTCAACTTTCAAGCTTTGCCAACAACGCACCCGCGGCGGTACGGCTCGCCGGAAATTACGGTAGCGCGCAAATGACCCTGACCGGCGACATTGCCGAAGGGCGTACCTTGGACGGGATGGATCTGGACTTCGAATTGAACGCGGAATCGTTAAACGAATACGCAGCAATCCAGGTCACCACAACGACCAGCTACGAGTTGCCGCAAAATCAACGCGTGAAAGTGACCGCGCGCGCGATCAGTGACGAACAAGGTCCGCGGCTCATCGATCTTGTTGTGCGCATAGGCGGCGTTGTTCTGCGCCTGTAACCAATCGAGTGAGCACCGTTAGTCGCCGACCGTGCGCCGAATCACCCGACGAACGGGCCTGTCGAGCTAAAAGCGCGCCCTTAACTTGGCTTCGGCGCTAACACCTGCAATGTCGTCGACGCAGCAATGCCACCCGCGCCCAAATCCAACGGCATCACCAGTACGCGGCTGGCGCCCGCATCGATATGTTTGGCCACATGGGCTTGCAGCGCGTCTGCGTCGCCCCAACCGACCAACATATCAACCAATGCGTCACTGCCGCCGTCGACGAAATCAGCATCGCTGAAACCGAGTTCGCGCCACTCTCTTTGGTAGTAGTCAAGCGTGAGGTAATAGGCCAGCGTATTCCTCGCCACCGTTCTTGCTCGCGTTGCGTCTTGCTCCGCCAACATCATGCAGACCACGTCGAGACTCGAGTCGCTGCCGATACGTTCGCGGGACAAACGTGTGTGTGCGGGCGACATGAGATAAGTCACGGGGCCGTTACTACGCGAGCTGGCTAGCGCTTGAAGTTTCGGCCCGTGAGCAGCGATGTGCATCGGCGCCGGCGCGCTGGGCGCCGCGCCTTCTGGTTCGATAGCCGCCATATCGTCGAGGTATTTCGATAGCTTGCGCACCGGCGGCTGCCAGGTGTGTCCACGAGTCGCGTTCAATCCAACGTTCGACACACCCATTCCAAGAATGAAGCGCCCACCCGAAAGTTCGTTCAAGGTGTGGCGGGCCTGCACCATGGCGTGCGGATCGCGTACGTAAATATTCGCAATGCCAGTCGCTACGCTAATCTCAGTCGTATTAGCCAGCAAATAAGCAGCTGTCGCGACCGGTTCGCGACCAAACAACTCCGGGACCCAGTAGCTGCTGTAGCCGAGCGCCTCCATGCCTTGCACACACGCAATGAGCTCGGCGGCCGGCAGGCCATCAAGGACAGAAATAACGCCGTGGCGATTTATCGGTGTCGGCATAAAGTTTTCCTGGTGATTGTTCAGTTATCGCGAATTCGATTATCCAATCGAGACTAATGGTTCCACCAAGGGCGGTCGGAGTGGGCACGTAAATCTAACTCGAAGGTCCATGCCGAACGGTGCTGACTGGCCAGATAGTAATAAGCGTTCGCCACTTCGCTGGGCAGGATCAGACCGTCATGTTCCAGGCCCTGGCGTTCCCTGAGCGCTTGAAATTTTTCCGGACCAAGCATTTTTCCGAGCGTGTCGGGGGCATCGACTGCGCCATCGATAATTACGTGGGCAACATGAACTCCCTGCGATGAAAACTCGGCGTTCAGCGACTGACACAACAGCCGCCGGCCGCCCATGGCCGCCGCATGTGAGTGCTGCCCCGCGTTGCCCCGCACTGCCGCCGTGGCCGAGGTAACCAACAGCGTGCCTTTACCGCGCGAAACCATCGCGGGGAAAACTGACGATGCGAGTCGGTACAAGCCAAATGTGCCGAGGCGCCAGCCCATCTCGAACGCTTTATAGTTTGTGTCGCCCAGCGATTTATTGCCGATTTGCGCGCCCAGGTTATAAACGGCGACGTTGATCGGTCCGACATCGGCCTCGGTCTTAGCGACCAATTCTTCGATGCTGTCGGGTTCGACGGTATTCAGAATGTAACCGGATGCCGAACCGCCCTCGCTTTCGATTTCCTTTACCATTCTGTCGAGACCGCTGGCGTCACTTCGTCGACATAGCACAACGTGATGGCCTTCGCGCGCGAAACGTTTCGCGACATTGCCACCGATCCCCGCCCCCGCTCCGATAATCAAACATACTGGTTTCATGACGCTACCTCTGCGCAAATTTCATTGAACAACGTTTCCTGCGGCACTCGCCAACCCGGCGGAACCGTACTGTTCCCGAGACACGATGATGCTCGCATCAAACAGCGCACGGTCAGCATCGAAATCACGTTACAGCATCCTAACCGCCGCAAGTGCCAATTTCGATGCCAACCGTCGGCTTTAAAACGCGTGTGGGCCGCTTATAGCTCGACCGGAAGCTTGTAGTGGGTGCGCATGATGTAGTCGCGGTGGGTCATCAAGACCGGTTCAATCGCAGCGGTGATTTCGGCCGGTGTATTTTGAAACATCGGTCGCGCATCCGGATTTACCGGCATTTCTTCTGCGGGCTGCAGGGACACTAAATTGCTAAATGCGGCCCAGTAGAAATCAGCCGCCGTCACGGTTTTCCCGACCAGATAGTCGCTGCCGTTTTCTTTTTGCTTCTTCAGACGCGCTGCCAGTTCTGCCATCAGCGCTACCACGCGCTCGTTGGCGACAGCAGCTTCAGTGTGTCGATAATTATATTTTTGCGCGAACGGCCCCGGTTCCTCACCGGCCGGAGGCCGAGCCAGATCGATACGGCGATTCCAGCCGAAACCGACTTCGCCGCAAATCTCACGGCAAATGCCGAACACTTCAATGCGCTCAGCCATATTCTCGGGTACCAAACGCGGATCAGGGACGAGTCGCTCCAACAACAACAAAATGTCTTCCCAACGATTAATCGGCGGCTCATCGTTCCATGCCACGACCGGTGCGCTGTTGGTACCAGCCCAGGCGAGTAACTCGGGGTTGTCGCTCATCGGGATCTGGTAGGCACAAACGTAGTCCAAAGATTTGTGTTCGATCATGGCCTTGGCAGCGACGCCCCACGGGCTTGGCATGGCCTGCACGATGACGATACGCAAGCCGTCAGCCTTAATCGCCTCAGCGACAGAAACAGTTTTCATTCATTCTCTCCTGGTGATCTTGAGTTGCTGGAAATCCCCAAATACAAGGGGTCATTTAAAAAAACTCAGCTACCGTTCTGGTCAATGCTAACCAGAGTCTGGCGGCAATCGTTTTATTCCCCCTCGGGCAACCGTTCACTTGATAGGAGATTGCAGTACTCACTGCTGATGTTCCTTTTCCCGGCGCCGCACCAGGCATCCGGCTCGAATACTGGCGTGATGTCGAATTGATCTAAGGTTTAACCCGTAAATTTCCGGGTTCCGTTCCTGAGCGATCGTCCCAATGCATCATCGCTTCCAGGATCGGTAACAGGCTCTGCCCCTTTCTGGACAACTCATAGCGATACTGCCGACCGGGCACCCCAACCAGCTCGGACTTCGTAATGAACGCTTCGTGCACAAGCATCTGCAGGCGCGCGGTTAGCGTACTCGGCGGAATACCCTCCGCTGAAGCCGCCATTTCACTAAAGCTTGTTTTCTTAAACACAGCGATGTCACGGATAATTAACAACGTCCAACGGTCGCCGACGATGTCGAGGACATTCGCGACCGGACATTCTGATCGAGCATTAGTCATAAGATTCGATTGTTAGGGAATGCCTTGCATTATCAACCTGGCTACGCTCGGGACCCCGCTTGGAAAGCGTGCACCCGACAAAGTCAGCTCCGACAACCGCGCGGGCGACCGGACAAATATGGTCCCGACAGAGTATTTGATTAGTCATATTCAATTCATAGTATCAATATTGTAGTGGTTGGTGAACTGCGGATTTGAACGCGCCTTAAGCACCCTGTTGGGTGGCCGAAGCTCGGTACGATGAACTGAGCAGGAAGCGTCGACCAACCCGCTGTGGCGTGCTGACCCACATCACGGTAATGAGGGCTCGGGCGAGCTGTCCGATAGAATCTCGGCAGCGACGACGCACGTCAGACTCGTCCGGCGTTCAATAGCGTAATCACTAGACGCCGGCCCTGTCCTTGGCGATATGCTTGCAAAGGCACTAGTCAGTCTTCGCTGCCAGAATCAAACTCGCTAGGACGCCGATAGGCCCGAAATGATAGCTGTCTTCCGTCAATCCAGTCGATAGGAACGCAAGCGTTAGATCGCATTAAGGGTCGACAGTAAATTCGGTGGAACCCGCGCCAAAGCCGCCAAAGGTACGCGGCGAATTCATGGGGCTGAATAAGCCGGGAATATTACGTTCCCCGCGCATGAAAAAACGACACCCAGACTGGCTGGATAGCTGAGCCAGTCGCGCGTCCCTCTCCACATGTCGAACAAAATATTGCGCATATCGCCCGTGTGATTACGGGAGCAAAAATCAAGCGTTGCCAGGCTCAACAAGCGAGCGCCATCAAGTTAGCCACCGCGCCTTAACATTCCTGCAGAGAGGTCCAAATCATGAATGGTTGTGATGCATCCGCCACCCGGAATCTCGCATCCAAGCGAGACGAACAAGGCACCACCCTTCGGTCGCCTCGGATCGCAACAGAGCAGGAATGACTTTGTACGCTACGTTCACAGGACATAGCTGCGCGACCAAATCGTCACGCGGACCGAGACTGGTATTGTCCATTCAGAGTGGTGCGAAGACATCTTCGGCGAGCATCTGTGCGTAGCACTGACCGCGACCGTCGACGCTCAAACACATCGACGCAATGATCGCCCGGCCGACGAGTATGGAGTAGTTCGCGCGCTCGCCGGGTTGCGATTCGAGCGGCCGGGTGCATGCGAATTCGAGCAGTTTCTCGATATCCATCAGCCCATCCGAAGCGACCGGCGGTATGGCCGGCATCACGCCATTGGTATGAGTCAGCAGGTGAAACAAGTTGTCCTTTTCTTTTCCGAGCACCCCAAACTCTGGGATGGTCTCTGCCACCGGCGCGTGCAATTTCAGTAGGTCGAGCTCGACTAAAGACAAAGCGAGCACACTGGTAGACTGCTCCGCCGCCAACATCGTGACGACTGTGTATTCACCGCTGGGCGCACGGTTGGTGCGCATAACCTTCGACGAGGGTCAAAACAATTTCCCGTGACTGGCCACGATCATCGAAACGCCGTGGCATCGGTCGTTGTCGATACCGTTCAATGTCGCCTCCCGAACGCGCGCCAGGCGAGCCGGATCAAAACCCGCCATTTCAAGGGCTTTCTCGTGGATCGACTGGACGTGATTTCGGAGAATGGTCGCCATCGTCGTTCTCCCTGAATATTTCAGTGTCCGTGAGCGCGGCTGGCGAATCAGATATCTCCAATCAACGCTCGCACCCCGTCAATTAAACGTAGCAGCCCGGGGTCGAACCTGCGCCGTGAATCACTGGTCGAATTTACGCGCAGAGAAAAAGGGCGTAGAACGAGGCGCAGTTCGGATTATCCCGGGCTCTGAGAGGAGGGACTTATTGTGACGATGCTTGTATCCGGCCTGATGATTTTCTTTACGGCCCACGTGTTCACAATGTTTCGCGGCGCACGCCAGCGGGCCGTCGATAAGCTGGGTGTGCTCGCCTATCGAGGCGTTTATTCGCTGGTTTCGATTGCAGGCTTCGTGCTTATCGTAAAAGGCTACGGCGATGCCGCGCGGGTTGACTTGTGGGTACCGGCGGCCTGGATGCGTCAGCTGACTATGCTGCTGATGCTGCCGGTGTTTGTACTGATCGCGGCGGCCTATATGCCTGGGTTTATCAAGGCGAAGGTGAAAAACCCCATGCTGATCGCTTTGAAAACATGGGCCTTTGCGCATTTACTGGCGAACGGAGATATCGCTTCTGTAATGTTGTTCGGGTCGTTTCTGGTCTGGGCAGTCGTCGATCTAATCGCCGTGAAACGTACGAATCGCAGCGCTGTTGTCGCACATCCCCGTGCGCTTTTCGACGGCCTGGCGGTCATCGCGGGACTGGCTATTTATACGTTGATTGTCCTGTTTGCTCACCCGTACCTGGCCGGGGTCGCGCTAACTGGCTGACGCCTCAAACTGCGTCGGATCCTTGTAAGCGTCGCAGGCGCAGAAATTCGCGACGTGTTTTCGGGCCGATCGTGTCGAAATGTGGCCGTGGATCATCTCGATATTGTTCGCGACCATCAGTGACTCGATCGTGTGCGAATTGCTCGGAGAGTTGCCCCGCGTTGATGCCGTAGACGCGCGCGCCATTGAGCCCGAAAATGCGCGCGCGCAGGTCTGGGCTAATTGCTGGATAACCAAAGCGCTCCTGAAATTCCCTGGAAATCTGAAAGGCTCGAAATGCCTGAATCTGGTCTTGCGGCGAGCCATACCAAACGCAGTCTGAACCGTATAGAACATTGTTCGGGCCGAGATGCTTAACCAATTTACCGATGCAGTGGGCTGCCTCCTCTGGATCACGCATCAACATCCGCCAGGTTGTACCGAGCTCGGCGTAAACATTGCTCCCCGCACCGAGGCCGTTGCGCTGTACCGAGGCGATGAGCTCATCCACGCCCTCACCCCGATCGGGTTGATAAGGTCCCTCTGGCTGTCCTGGGATGTAGCCGGAGTGATAGACCAGAAAATTGACGTCTGGGAAGCGCGCGGCAACGACCCCGATATCCGTACACAGCGAATGCTCGTACGAACGCCGCCCAAACGGAATCCCTTTATGAACGCAAATCGTTCGCACACCAAGTTGCCGGGCCTTCTCGATCATTGCGATGCCGGTATCTTCGTCACTTAAGAAAAATCCGCGCCCGTCCGGCCCCCATTGCGTATAGCACTTCCATGCAGCGATCCCCCAACGCTGAGCGAGTTCGTCCATCGCCTCCACATCTCCGGCCTGATTCGGATTGACGCGTCCATGAATCAACAACCGCTGAGTGCCGTCCATCCGCGCAACGATCTCGCGCGTCGCGGCCGCTTCGGCAACGGTCAGCGGTTCGGCGTCGCGTCGCGATGGGACAAACGACAGCACCATCATGTCCGTATCACTATCCAGAAAAATGTCTTTGATGAAATCATCCGCGCCAAGGCAACGCATGTAGTCTCGCCCCAGCACCGTATCCAGTTCGCGACACCGCGGCTTTAGCTGCCGAGCGGTGCTTGGCGGCACCACGTAATGCCCCTGAACATCGAAAATAAACTCGTTCCCGCCGACAATTTGGGTTGCTTCGGTCTCGTCATAGGTTCCACCCGGGGTGACATCGAAATAGCCTCCGCGCCGCCCGGCAGCTGCATTTACCTCATTGAACGCGGACAGGGCAGTGACGGCTGCTGCACTGGAAGTTAGAAATCGACGGCGAGATTGGCCGCAACGCGCCGCATGCGCTGTGATCTCATCGATGGCGTGACGATTCCCAAGTTGATTGATTTTCGGCAGAGGTGAGGGTGCGAATTCCCCATTCGTCGTGGTGTCTATTTTGATCGGCAGGCGCAGGCTGTCGTCGTCAAAGTCGGACATCGTCATATACCCTCTTCGCCACTTTGGCACTCAGACGTCACACGCCGCCTTCGCCAGTCGCTGCTATGCCTGGCCCAGCAGTGTAAAATCCTTCACGCAATATAATCACGCGTGCAGGAAACCACCATGGGCGCCGCTCCGACCCAGGCAGACGAACAATTTCAACATCGCATCTTGCAGGGCGTATCAAGAACGTTTGCGTTGACGATTCCGCAGTTACCGCCGGCGCTGTATCGGGCTGTCGCCAATGCCTACCTGCTATGTCGTATTGCGGACACAATCGAAGACGACGCTGAACTGCCTTTCGAAGACAAGCGCCATTTTGCCGAACTATTCATCGCCATTGTGGAAGGGGCAGCCGCGCCGGACGCCTTTGCCAGCGAATTGCCGACCCGGCTTGCGGCCCACGCGACTGAAGCCGAGCGCGAACTCATCACGCAGACCGCAGCAGTCATACGTATAACGCACAGTTTCAATACGGCGCAGCGTGCGGCAATGGCACGCTGCGTAAGCATCATGGCCGAAGGCATGGTGTTTTATCAGGGTCAGGAAACACTCGACGGTGTAGAAAACCAGGCTGCAATGGACCGCTATTGCTACTACGTTGCAGGTGTCGTCGGTGAAATGCTCACAACACTGTTTTGCGATCATTGCTCTGAACTGGCCGGGCGCGAAACCGAAATGATGCACCTCGCCGTGTCGTTCGGGCAGGGCCTGCAAATGACGAATATTTTAAAAGATATCTGGGACGACCGATCGCGCGGCGCGTGCTGGCTTCCGCGCGACATTTTTGCCGCTCACGGCGTGACCTTGAGCCAGGTGCAAGCAGGTGCAGGCGGAGCGGCCTTCCACGACGCTTTGGGACAACTCATCGCAACAGCACATGGGCACCTGGCTAATGCGATGCGCTACACCCTCATTCTGCCAGCGCGCGAAGCCGGGATCCGGCGCTTTTGTTTATGGGCGCTCGGCATGGCCGTGATGACCTTGAGAAAAATTGATCAGCATAGGAATTTCGCGGACGGGAACGACGTAAAAATCTCCCGACGAACCGTCAAGGCGACGATCATCGCCACCAATATGACCGTTCGCTCCGACTGGGCGCTTGCGCGCTTGTTCGCGCTCGCATCCCACGGGTTGCCCAGGCAAGCCGTGACGACCCCTATCGCCAGCGTTGCTGACATCGCCGGCTCCCGCCTTGCGCGCTAGCGCGCAGCGGCGCTACTAGCTGTTTCCTCGTGCGGATTGGAATTATTACGGCACTTAAGCCTGAGGCCAGGGTTTTTCGCCGGGCCTCAGGCCTACTCTGCTCAGAGCACGAATACACTGTCACCATCGGGGGAGCTGGCCGCGAGAACGCAGCGCGAACAGCGAATCAACTGATACGAAACGGCTACGAGCTCCTCATCAGTTGGGGCGTCGCAGGCGCATTAGTCGAGCACTTGGGCGCGGGAGATTTGCTTATCGGTTCGCACGCCATGACCGGAACCGGCGAGTTACTGAAATTTGACCAACAATTCGAACGGCGCGTGTTGTCTATCCTGGAGCCCAGCATGACGGTGCACACAGGCACTGTTGTTACCGTTGCCGACGCGGCGACATCTGCACGCAGCAAAGCACATTTGCGCCGGCGTTTTGGCGCCGATGCAGTCGATATGGAATCGACAGCGATCGCCTACGTCGCCCGCTCTGCTGGAGTTGGCTATTTGTGCGCCAGATCGATCGTCGATGCCGCCGACTTTAATGTGCCGCAGGCGGCTATAAAAGGTCTCGACAAAAGTGGTCAACTGCGGCCGCTAAAATCTCTGCAGAGCCTTGCGGAGAATCCGCGTCAATTCCCTGAAATGATCACGCTGGCACGAAATTTTCGGCGCTCTCTGAAGACGCTGCGCAACGTTGCGCGCCAGCTCACCGACTGATTCTTCCCAACGTATGGCCAATTTTTTCTCTGTCAACATGACGGTTGCGGTTTCATGGAGTCAGCGCCATTGCTATGCGGTCATTGTCGTTGCAGCGCTGCTCAGCGGCCTGCTTGGCTGGTATACCGTTAACTATGTCGGCATCAATACAAACACTGAGGATATGTTGTCCGACGAACTGCAATGGCGCGTCGCCTATACAGACTTCAAACACGCATTCCCGTATTTCTCAGACACCGTGGTTGTCGTTATTGATGCTGCCACACCCGATCTCGCCTTCGATTCAGCGGCTCGGCTGCGCGCAAGGCTAGAGGCAGATACTGCCAATTTTAGTGATGTGTTTTACCCGCAGGACGATGACTTCTTTCGCTACAACCAATTGCTGTATGCGACAACAGAAGATCTCGAGGGATTGGCCGACAAACTGAGTTCAGCACAAGCGCTGCTCGGTCGCATGAGCGCGAATCCCGGACTTGCCGGCATGCTGGAACTGCTCACTGACGTCGCCGTTAGCGCTCACGGTCCAGTACCTGCACAGGCACGTGAACTCCTGGTGGCAGTGCAGCAGGCGCTCGACGAAGTGGCTGTGGACAATCACCTGGCGATGTCATGGCAAACCTTGATGACCGGCCAGGAGTCGGAACAGTCGCGGGTGATTTTTACGGTGACCCCGCGACTCGATTTCGCGACTTTGCTCCCCGCCAGCACGGCTATAGAAAGCCTGCGCCAGATCATCGATGAGTCAGGCTATGCGAATCATCCGTATGTTCAGGTGCGCCTGACGGGCGGGGCCGCACTAGGGTACGACGAGTTGCGCAGCGTTATTCGGGGAGCGGAGAGCGCCGGCTTACTGGCGTTTGTGATGATCGTCGCCTGCCTCGCCATCGGTTTGCGCTCATTCGCGCTGATCGTAGCGACGCTGTTTACGCTTCTTGTCGGCCTGGTTATTACGGCGAGTTTCGCCACCGCTGTGGTCGGCACACTCAACATGATTTCGGTCGCATTTGCTGTTCTATATGTCGGGCTTGGGGTCGACTTCGCTATCCATCTGGCGCTGCGCTATCGGGAGTTGTGCGCGAAAAATGACAAATCAGCGGCCATCCAGGGCGCTACCGGGCACCTTGGAGGTTCGCTGATGTTGTGCGCCGTCACAACATCAATCGGTTTTTTCGCTTTTATGCCAACAGCCTATCGTGGTGTCGCCGAACTCGGACTCATTTCGGGCGTGGGTATGTTCGTCGGGCTCGCAACCAGTTTCACCCTGTTACCCGCATTGCTTCAGGCACTTCCGGCGCCACGCATAGCGCCGGCGTCCGACGATTCGCGCGCGTTCCGACCGACCTCAGCACGTCAAACGCGTTTCGTACTGCGTGGGGCTTTGTTGAGTGCCGTCGTCGCCGCGTGCGCGCTGCCGTTCGCGTCGTTCGATCTTAACCCGCTACACCTTAACGACCCGCAAGCTGAATCGGTTACAACCATCGATGCCCTCGCTGAGAATGGCGACCAACCGCTGTACGACATTTCGGTACTGGTCGGGAGTACGGCACAACTTGAACAGCAGCGCAGAGAACTTTTGGCGCTTGGAAGTGTGGCCGGAGTCCGTTCAATTTTCGATTTAATTCCTGCTAACCAGGATGAGAAGCTCGCGATCGTTGATGATTTACGGTGGAGTCTGGGCGCCGATGATTTGCAGCTCGCAGAGGCCGCGCCGCTCGATACAGGCTTGATCGCTACTGCAATAGCAACGCTTATCGAAGCGCTCAACGCGCCGGCAGGAGAAACCCAGGCATCCGCGCATCAAAGCGCGTTAGCCCATTCCCTCCGACAACTGGAACAACGACTTGAGGCCTTGAGCAAGACCGATGCATTAGCCTACTTGCACAAGCTCGAGGAAAAACTCATGCATCATTTTCCGGCCCAGCTCAGGCGGCTACTGGATGGGCTGGAAGCCGAAGCGGTCGATGTTTCTTCGCTGCCGGACGGGCTGCGCGCGCGCTGGATTGCGGCTGACGGTCGCTACCGGCTTGAGATCAAACCAACCGAGAATCTGGACGACAACGCCAATCTCGCACGCTTCGTCGATACAGTGCGCGCGATCACGGGCGACGCGGCGACCGGTACACCCATCATTAATATCGAAGCGAGCCGCGCCGTCAGTGCCGCCTTCACGCAGGCCTTCGTCAGCGCTGCAATCCTCATCGCCGGCTTGCTGTGGCTGGTGCTACGTCGGATTCGCGATGTCCTGGTCATCATTGCTCCCCTCGCCCTGGCCGGACTGCTGACCACTGCCGCCAGTATTGCACTCAGCATGCCATTCAACTTTGCAAATATTATCGCCCTGCCACTATTACTGGGTATTGGTGTGGACAGCGCGTTGCATATGTTTCACCGCTACACAAACCCCGTGGGTAGCGCCACCCCGCTACTCGCTACGAGCACAGCTCGAGCAATATTGTTCAGCGCTTTGACGACAACTGCGAGTTTCGGCAATCTCGCGTTTTCCCCGCATGCGGGCACTGCCAGTATGGGCGTTATGTTGAGTATCGGACTGGTAGCCACCTTGCTCTGCACGTTGATCGTGATGCCAGCGCTACTCGCTCAGTTCACAACAACAACAGGAGCATCATCTTGACTGACAAGCCCTGGGACGCTCGCGCGGCAGCGTGGCTGGTTAGTCCGTTTATCAATTCACCACGCGTGATGCCGAATCATTTTACTGCCCTGCGGCTGCTCGTAGGGCTCGCCGGCGCAGTTTGCTTTGCCGTCGGCGACGCACCTAACGTCGCCGCACTGTTGATTGTGACGTCCAATTTCCTCGATCATGCCGATGGAGAGCTCGCTCGGCTGGGTAATAAGGGCAGCCGCTTCGGGCATTACTTCGATCTGGCCTCAGATGCTGTCGTCACGATTGGAATGTTCGCGGGTATCGGCATTGGACTGATGCAAAGCCCACTTGGAAATTGGGCCGCTATCATGGGGGCGGCTGCGGGCATCGCTGTCGCGCTGATTTTTCATCTACGCTACCAAATGGAAAACCGTCACGGCAAAAGTGCGACGAAACAGGCGCAGTGGGCCGGTTTCGAAGCAGAGGATGTGCTCTACCTCATACCGCTGGTCACCCTGAGCGGGGCTTTGGTCGGTTTTCTGTGGGCCGCTGCTATTGGCGCGCCGCTCGCCGCCATTTTCGTCACGAGCCAATACCTGCGAAGCATGCGCACCGAGAGCCCGCAACCGTGACCGTTCTAGTCACTGGTGCGAGTGGCTTTCTTGGCAGCGCGGTCGTGCGGAAACTGCTCGACAACGATGAACACGTGCGGGTTATGACGCGCAAAACTAGCGATACAACAAATATCGCCGATCTCGATGTAGAAATTTTTTACGCTGACCTGCGCGACCCAGCATCATTACTGAACGCCTGCCGCGGGTGTCGGAGCTTATTCCACGTCGCCGCTGACTATCGCCTGTGGGTACGCGATCCGAGTGTGCTGTATGACAGCAACGTCGCCGGAACTCGCAACATCATGCACGCCGCACTTGAAGCTGGCATTGAACGGATTGTGTACACCAGTAGTGTCGCTACGCTCGGACTCAACCGCGACGGCAGCCCTGCAAATGAACAAACTCCGGTCACCCTGGAGAACATGATCGGACACTACAAAAGGTCTAAATTTCTGGCTGAAAAAGTGGTCGACGACTTGGTCCGCGAGAATAATTTGCCGGCGGTCATCGTCAACCCGTCCACCCCCATCGGTCCACGCGACGTCAAACCGACGCCGACCGGACGAATCGTGCGGGATGCGGCGCTGGGTCGTATACCGGCGTTCGTCGATACGGGGTTGAACATCGCCCACGTTGACGATGTCGCCAACGGCCATCTGCTCGCCTGGAAGAACGGCGAGATCGGGCGCCGCTATATTCTCGGCGGCGAGAATCTCTCCCTGCAGCAAATTTTGACGATTGTGGCGAGCGCCTGTTCTCGCCCCCCACCACGCATACGCTTACCGCGTTACGCCATTTATCCCGTCGCTTGGGTATCCCAATGGTGGGCGCGTGTCAGCGACGGACCGGAACCGCAGGCCACTGTTGATGGATTGCGCATGGCTGCGAAGAAAATGTTTTTCGATTCAACCCGGGCGCAATCCGAGTTGGGCTATTCGTCGCGACCGGCAAATGAAGCCTTACTCGACGCCGTCGAATGGTTTCGCGCGGCAGGCGTCATCCCGCCGGGCTGAATAGTCAGGGTGCCGGATCATGCTCGTGCGCTGCCGTTGCAGCCGCCGGGGTCATCGAATAGAACGACGCCAGCACAAGACTCAGCGCGATCCAGATCAGGTCACGGGCGCGGCGTACCAGCGCGGTCGCGACACCGGCCGACGGCACGCCGGTCAAAGCACCGACACCGATCAGGAAAGCACCTTCCTGAGTCCCGAGCCCGGCAGGAATAAAAAACGTCACAGTGCGCACCAACTGCACCATACATTCGATCATCCATACTTCAGCAAATGTCGCCGGATAGCCCACGAAGTCCAGAATAAAATAGACCTCGACGACGCCGAGAATCCAGTTCGCCATGGCGAAAGCAAACGACCACGCCAAGCGTACGGCATGCTCAGCGTAGAAACGTTCGAACTGACTGTCGATATCCTCGGCGGCAGAGATGGCGCTCGCGAGGCGGCTGCCGAAGCGTGAGTCGCCTAGTTTTCTGGCCACAAAGCTCGATAGACGCAAACGTTGCATAAGAAAGAACACCACCGCCGACAGCACGATAAAGGCCAGGCCAGCGACGGCAATCTGTTTGTAGGCGACACCGAAATTCGGGTGATCCAGCAACATCACCACGCCAATAGCCACGAAAAAAACCAGTGAAAACATACTGGTGGTCTTCGCAATAATGAGCGACGCTCCCGAATCGCGCAGCGGAACGCCCCAATTGGCTTTCAAAAGCCACGCCTTGATCGGTTCCCCACCGAGCGAGGCGGTCGGCGTAATGTTGTTGTACGCCTCGCCAATCATGCGCACGACATACAACCTGCAAATCCAACGCGGACGCAGTGGCGCGGCGGGCAGGACAATTTGCCAACTGAGCGCATCGGCGCCGAAGTAGAGCGCGTAAACCACCAGTACCACCGCCATGCCCGATATGCCGACGCCTGAGACTTGTCGCCACAGTTCGCTCAAATCGGTCTCGAGCAGGACCACGCCAAGCAGCGCGATTCCCAGAAAGAGAAAAATGAATTTTGCGAATCTGAGCATGCGACCGCCTTGTTTAGGAAACGCACCCTGTGGGTCGTTTTGGGGGCGCGACTATCGCATAGCGGCGACGTCGTCAGCAATTGCTGTTGCGGCGTAGCCAGCGCCACAGTACCCTTGCCGACCCGTTAAACCATGAGCGAGTCGGCGCCCTGGCGATGTCATCTGTGAGCTCTGAAAAGGCTGTTAGTGACGCACTTGTCGACGGGCTGAAAAACCTCGACGCAGTACTCGCGGCAGCACAATTCGACGCGCAGGACGAATTTATCGCGCTGGAATCAGCACTGCCCATGGCGACCATCGAACTGTTGCTCGCCGCGCTACCCACACTCGCAGGGCAGGTGCATCGCAACTATATTCCGGGCCACAAGAAAGGCGGCAGCATTTCGCGCCATGCCCTTGATGAATATGCCCCGGTCTATCGTGCTTTCTATACTTCGCCTGCACTGCTCGACGTCCTACGCAAAATATGCGGCGACAACGTCAAGCTCTGTCCGCCTGACGACCCGCACGCGTACGCTCTTTATTACTACACTCAAGCGGGCGACCACGTCGGTTTCCACTACGACACGTCGTACTACAAGGGGGTGCGATTCACCGTACTGGTTGGATTGTTCGATGAATCCGGTTGCCGACTCGAATACGAACTATATCGAGCTGATGCCGACCGCGAGTCGGTCCACGGTGCCATTGCTCTGACCCCGGGAACCGTCGTCATATTCAACGGCGACAAGGTCTGGCACCGCGTTACACCGTCTGCACCCGGTGAGCGACGCATTGCTTTGACACTAGAGTACGTGACGAGTCTCGAAATGCACCCGCTGCGCCGCTTTATGTCGAACATGAAAGACGCCATCGCCTATTTCGGCTTTCGACAAGTGTTCGCTCGCGCCCTGCGCCGCTAACTGACTATGAAAGCTATCATCCTCGCCGCCGGCATTGGCAAACGGCTAAGTGGCGCCCATCACCAGCCGAAATGCCTCCTTGAGATTGGCGGCCTGACACTGCTCGAACGACATCTCGATTGCCTGCACCGCGCGGGTGTTGACGAAGTCACGCTGTGCCTGGGCTATAACACCGAGCCGATCGTAGAAAGTCTGGCCAACGCGCCCCTGTTGATTCACTACAATCCGCTTTTCGAGTTGGGTTCGGTTGTCAGTCTGTGGAGCGCCCGACAAACCCTGATGAGCGGTGAGGACGTCATCGTGATGGATGCTGACGTACTCTACGATCCGGAGATCCTGCGCAGGTTGGTCAGTACCAGCAAAGCCAACTGCTTCCTGATCGACCGCGACTTCGTGCCAGGCGACGAACCCGTCAAGATCTGCGTTCGCGACGGCCAGATCGTCGAGTTCGGCAAGCACATTGACGCGTCACTCTCGTATAATCACAACGGAGAATCGGTGGGGTTCTTCAAATTCGATGCCGGAACCTCTCTGCGCCTGGCAAACCTGCTGAGCGCCTATATTGCTGACGGTCGCCGAGAGCTTCCCCATGAAGAAGCGCTGCGCGAGCTCGCCCTCGACGATCCAGACGCAATCGGAATCGAAGACGTCACCGGATTGCCGTGGATCGAAATCGATTTTCCCGAAGATATCGCACGCGCACAGGAAGAAATCCTGCCGCGCATAAATGGAGCCCGCTAAACGAATCCGATGATCAGCAAGCCCGCACAGCTACGCAGCCTACTGCTTTCTGATGAACTCGAATTTATTCTCGAGGCGCATAACGGCATCAGCTCGCGCATCGTTGAGGAGGCTGGGTTTCGCGGCATCTGGGCGAGCGGCCTGGCTCTTTCGGCTCAATTTGGTGTTCGCGACAACAACGAGGCCAGCTGGACTCAAGTTGTCGATATGGTTGAGTTCATGGCAGATGTGACCTCGATTCCGATCTTGCTGGACGGCGATACGGGCTACGGCAACTTCAATAACATGCGCAGACTGGTGCGCAAGTTGGAGCAACGCGGGATTGCCGGCGTATGCATTGAAGATAAGCTGTTCCCAAAGACCAACAGTTTCATCGCTGGAGACCGCCAGGAACTGGCTGACATTAACGAGTTCTGCGGGAAAATCGCAGCCGGCAAAGATTCCCAAACCGACGATGACTTCTGTGTGATTGCGCGGGTTGAAGCGTTCATTGCCGGTTGGGACTGCACGGAGGCGATCCGCAGGGCAGAGGCTTATCGCGCTGCTGGTGCCGATGCCATTCTTATTCACAGCGCCCACTCGCAGCCTGACCAGATTCTGGAATTCGCCACAGAATGGGCCAATCGAGCGCCGTTGGTTATCGTGCCGACGAAGTACTACAGCACCCCCACCGAACAATTTCGCCACGCAAATATCAGCCTGGTGATCTGGGCCAATCACCTTATCCGCAGCGCGGTCAGTGCGATGCAGGAGACCGCGGCGCGTATCCACGCCGAGCAAACGCTCGTTGAAGTAGAAGACGACATTTGCAGCGTTAAGGAAATCTTTCGCCTGCAGGGGGCCGACGAACTCGCGGATGCCGAGCGCCGCTATTTCCTGGATAGCAGGAAGGAGGCGAGCGCGATCATCCTCGCTGCGAGTCGTGGCGATGAGCTTGCGAGCCTCACTGACGAACGACCGAAAGTGATGCTGCCAATCAACGGTAAACCGCTACTCGAACGCCTCGTCGAGCGTTGCAAAAAACAACAGATCAATAACGTGACCGTCGTCGCCGGTTACAAGGCAGACAAAATAGCCGCGACAGGTATCGACCTGGTCGTTAACGAAAACTTCGCGTCGACCGGTGAACTCGCGTCACTCGCCTGTGCCCGTGCCAGCTTTCGCGACGAGATGGTTGTGATGTACGGGGATCTGATATTTCGCGGCTACGTACTGCGCGGACTGGTCGAATCCGACCGCGAATTTACTATCGTCGTCGACTCGCGCGCAGCTGATGTCGATTCGAGCGGCTCGCCGGATTTTGCTTATTGTTCCGCGTCCGACGACCGTTCTCTGTGGGGTCAGGACGTGACATTGGAACACGTGAGTAACTCGCCCACTGCGAATGCGGCAGATAATCACGGCCGCTGGATCGGTATGTTCAGGACTCGAGCGAGCGGCCGACAATGGCTTGAGCGTGCGCTTGACGAATTATCGAGCCGCGCTGATTTCGAGTCATTGAGCTTGCGCGATCTGCTCAATCAGATCATCGGCAACGGGCATCCCATTCGGGTGATCTACATCCACGGCCACTGGCTCGATGTGAATTCCGTACAGGATCTCGAGAAAGCAGGCGTATTCACTGCCGGTCACTAAGCGGGCAATTCCGGAGACGCTGCAATGATTCATGCTCGTGATTTTGTTGAACCTGCGCTGGCGCGAGGTTTCGACTGGTACGCCGGCGTACCTTGTTCTTTTCTTACGCCGTTCATCAATTATGTCATCGAGCATCAGGCGCTCAATTATGTATCTGCGGCCAACGAAGGCGATGCCGTTGCCATTGCTGCTGGCGCCGCGATTGGCGGCAAGCGCAGCGTCGCGATGATGCAAAATTCCGGGCTCGGAAACGCTATCAGTCCGCTAACGTCATTAACCTATACGTTCCGCATTCCGCTCCTGGTGATTTGCACCCACCGTGGTGCTGCGGGCGTGAGCGACGAGCCGCAGCACGAGTTGATGGGCAAGATCACCGAACGTATGTTCGACACCGTATCTGTCCCATGGATGCGCTTCCCCCAGCAGGGTGACGCTATCGGCCCCGCGTTAGATGCCGCACACACACACTTCGAAAATGCGTCAAGTCCGTTCGCAATGATCATGCAAAAGGGTACCTGTGAACCCTACGCGTTGACCACCCAGCCGCAAAGCCCGACACGCATATCGGCCACGGTTGAGCGCGGCATACGCTACGCTGCTTCGCAGCGCGCCTCGCGGCATGAAGTACTCAGGACGCTCGTCGACCAACTCGATCCAACTCGCGACGTTGTTATAGCCAGCACTGGTTTTACGGGGCGCGAGCTCTATGCCATTGGCGATCAGCCAAATCAGCTTTACATGGTCGGCTCGATGGGCTGCGCGTCTTCTCTCGGCCTGGGATTGGCGCTCGCCCGACCCGATTTACGCGTAGTCGTAGTCGATGGTGATGGAGCTGCGCTGATGCGCATGGGCAATCTGGCAACTATCGGTGCCTATCGACCCGACAACCTCGTACACGTTTTATTGGACAATGAAGTTCACGACTCCACTGGCGGCCAGGCTACCGTATCCGGCTGCACTGACTTTGCGGGCATCGCTGCCGCCTGTGGTTACGGCGCCGTCAAAGCAAGTGACAGTCTGGAAGACATCCCTAATCTTGGTGCTGACCATGCGTCGGGCGGCCCGACATTCGTGCATTGCAAAATTCGACCGGGCGCGATCGACAATTTGCCGCGCCCTGCCATTACACCGCCTGAAGTGCTGGACAGACTCAGGCGCCATATCGGAGCGATATAGTGCGCAACATCCTGCTCAACCCAGGGCCCGTGACTTTGAGCGACGGCGTCCGCGGCGCACTAACTCGGGCAGACCTTTGCCATCGAGAAGACGAGTTTGCGACCTTGCAAAGCGGCTTGCGAGAGAAACTCCTGCGGGTGTACGACCTGCCTGCCGATGAATGGGCCGCAATCTTGCTTACCGGATCTGGAACGGCAGCGGTTGAAGCCATGTTGGCCAGTTGCGTGCCGCAAGACGGACGTTTGTTAATTATCGAAAATGGTGTTTATGGCGAGCGTATGCAGCGCATCGCTGAAGCGTATGCCATGGCGCATCAAAGCGTGCGATGCGCCTGGATAGAGGCCATCGAGCTAACGGAAATTCGCGCATTGCTGGCTGGCGGTAACTTTTCGCATGTGGCAGTTGTACACCACGAGACGACCACCGGACGGCTCAACAATTTGCGTGCCCTGGGTGAGATTTGTGCCATGACGAATACCCGCATGCTAGTTGACGCAGTGAGCAGTTTCGGCGCTGAATCGATTGATTTTTCGCAGTGGCCTATCGATGCGTGCGCGGCAACCGCGAATAAATGCTTGCACGGCGTGCCAGGAACAGCCTTCGTGGTGGCCAGACGTAACGTCTTCGACCAGCCCCACGAAAAACCACGTTCGGTCTATCTCAACCTGGCTGAGTATCTGGCCAAGCAAGATGCTGGTGGGACTCCATTTACACAATCTGTGCAAACGTTTTATGCACTCGACGAAGCGTTGAACGAGTTCTTTGCGGCCGGCGGAGTCATCGCCCGTCAACGACTTTTCCAGGGCAGAATGGCGCAGATCAGAACAGCCCTTGAGCGACTCGGGGTGGTCGGACTGCTGCCCGTTCAAGACTGCTCGTGCGTACTGCAGGCTTTTGAGCTTCCGGAGGGGATGGCGTACGACAACTTGCACGACCAGATGAAACGGCGCGGATTTATTATCTACGCCGGCCAGGGAAGCCTGGCAGTGAGTGCGTTCAGGATTTCAGCAATGGGTGACATTAACACCGGTGACATGAATCGTCTGCTCGATGCGCTGCAAGAGATTCTGGCCTGAGGATCAGGCGCGTTTGGCAGCGCCGGCCAGCGTTGCGTCAAGTCCGGCCAAACGATCAACAACAAATGCTTCGAAAGCCTCCGACGTAAGACCCGAATCGCGCAACATATCGTCGCGAGAGCCGTGTTGAATCAAACGGTCGGGCAGACCGTAATGAGCGATTCTTACTGATACGCCGAGGGCCGCGAGTAATTCACCGACCGCGCTGCCCGCACCGCCGGCAACCACGTTCTCTTCGATGGTCACGAGCAATTCGTGAGAAGCGGCCATGTCGAGAATCATCGCTTCATCCAGAGGCTTGACGAAACGCATGTTGACGACCGTTCCATCGCACTGCTCTGCGACCTCAAGCGCGGTGGCGAGCATGCTGCCAAATGCCAGAATGGCGACCTTCGATCCGCGCCGTCGAACTTCAGCTTTACCTAACGGCAGAACAGTCATCTCCTGTTCGATGTCGCATCCCGGACCAGTTCCGCGCGGATAGCGCACCGCTGCCGGACTATCGAGCATAAAGCCGGTGTAGAGCATTTGCCTGCACTCATTCTCATCCGCAGGCGCCATCACTGTCATGTTCGGCAAGCAGCGCAGAATCGAAAGATCGTAGCTGCCATTGTGAGTCGGACCATCTGCACCTACGAGACCGGCGCGATCAATCGCAAACAGCACGGGTAAGTTTTGATTGGCGACGTCGTGAATCACCTGATCGTAACCGCGCTGGAGAAATGTCGAATAGATCGCGACAACCGGTTTCACCCCGTCGCAAGCCATACCCGCTGCGACGTTAACGCTGTGCTGCTCTGCGATCGCGACATCAAAGTAGCGATCAGGGTATTCCTGTTCAAAACGCACCAGTCCGGACCCTTCGCGCATGGCAGGCGTGATCGCGACTAGCCGGCGATCTCTGGCAGCCATATCGCATATCCAGCCGCCGAAAATATCGCTGTAGTTGAGTGCTTTTTTCTTCGTCGACGGGACGATGCCAACCGCGGGATCGAATGAAGTGACGCCGTGATACTTGACCGGGTCCTGCTCCGCGAGCGCGTACCCTTTGCCTTTTTTAGTGATCACATGCAGTAACTGCGGACCGCGCAGTTGACGAATGTTCTGCAGCGTCGAAATCAGGGTCGGTAAATCGTGGCCATCAATAGGGCCGATGTAGTTGAAACCGAACTCTTCGAACAAGGTGCCTGGAACAATCAGCCCTTTGAAATGTTCCTCCGCGCGACGTGCCAACTCCCACATCGGCGGCATCTGTGACAGCACTTTCTTACTGCCTTCACGAACCGTTGTATACAGCTTGCCCGACAGTATTTGTGCAAAGCGGCTCGACAGTGCGCCGACATTGGGAGAGATCGACATATTGTTGTCGTTCAAAACGACCAGCAGATCTGTCTCCAGGGCCCCGGCATGGTTGAGCGCTTCGAAGGCCAGACCCGCGGTCATTGCGCCGTCTCCAATGACTGCTACCGCGCGGCGCGCCGAATCGGTCAGCTCGGCGGCAATTGCCATACCCAGTGCGGCGCTAATCGAAGTACTTGAATGTCCGACGCCGAACGTGTCGTAGGGGCTTTCTTCGCGTTTGGGGAACGGTGCGAGACCTTCCCATTGGCGTATGGTGTGCAGCCGTTCTTTGCGTCCGGTCAGAATCTTGTGCGGGTAGGCCTGATGGCCAACGTCCCAGACAATGCGATCTTCGGGCGTGTTGTATAGGTAGTGGAGCGCTACGGTCAATTCGACGGTGCCGAGACCCGCCGCGAAATGGCCACCGCTCCCGGATACAGATTCGAGCAAAAACGCCCGCACTTCTGCCGCCAACTGCTCGAGACTGGATTCGGGCAAATTTCTCAGGTCCGCAGGCGAATCAATCTTGTCGAGCAAAGGGTACGGCGATTGTTCGGTCATAGGGTTCAGTATCTTAACGAAGACAGGTAGGCGACGGAGCGTGGATTATGGAGACCGGTACGGGGCCTTGCAAGTAATTGGGGGCGCTCGAAACAGGAAATCTAAAACGATTCGCGTAGCGTTTGAACTACGTGCTGAAGTCGTTTGACCACGCTGCCGATCTAGACCTGCATCGCCCTCTCAGGGCTGTACTTTTTAACCCTGTTACAGTAAGGTAGCGCGCCATTGTGGTATTGACCGCAATCAATTGAATCACAAAAAGAATTTCCATCCACCCCATAGGTAAATCGCATGGGCGTTCCGCTAATTCAGCAGTACCGCGTCGGTCGTTATATTCTTGGCCAAAAACTGAAACGCGCAGAGCGTTATCCGCTGGTATTGATGCTTGAGCCACTGTTTCGCTGCAATCTCGCATGTGCGGGCTGCGGCAAAATAGATTACCCCTCGGAAATTCTCGACAAGCGCCTCAGCTTCGAAGATTGCATGGGCGCGATCGACGAATGTGGCGCGCCGATCGTGTCAATCGCCGGCGGCGAGCCGCTGATTCACAAAGAAATGCCACAAATCGTACGCGGCTATATCGAGCGTAAGAAATTCGTTTATCTGTGCACCAATGCACTTCTGCTTGACCGCAGCATGGATGACTATGAGCCGTCACCCTATCTAACTTTTTCCGTCCATCTTGACGGCAATCGAGACCGCCACGATGCCTCTGTGTGCCGCGAAGGGGTTTTCGACAAATGCGTGGAAGTGATCCGCAAGGCGCTTGACCGAGGGTTCAGAGTCACAGTCAACTGCACGCTGTTTCAGAACGAAGCCGCCGACGAAGTCGCTGAGTTTATGGATGCGATGATGGCACTTGGCGTCGAAGGCGTGACGATATCGCCCGGCTATTGGTACGAACGTGCCCCGCGACAAGATGTCTTTCTTAAGCGCGTCGGCAGCAAGCAGCTGTTCCGCAAGATTTTCGAATTGGGGCGTGGGCGAAAATGGCGCTTCAACCAATCCAGTCTTTATCTCGATTTCCTAGCTGGTAATCAGACCTACCACTGCACCCCGTGGGGGAACCCGACGCGTAACGTCTTTGGCTGGCAAAAACCCTGTTATTTGCTCGTCGGCGAGGGCTACGCTTCGACCTTCAGCGAATTACTCGAAGCCACGGAATGGGACAAGTATGGGACTGGCGTCAATCCGAAATGCGCAGACTGCATGGTCCATTCGGGCTACGAGGCGACTGCCGTCAATGACACTGTGACTAATCCCTTCAAGGCCCTGAAGGTGTTTCTGCGTGGTCCGCGCACGACAGGCGACATGGCCCCGGAAGTCCCTTTCCACTACGAAGATGAGCCAACCGCGAAACCTCGTTTGGTCGCTGAAACTAAAGCTACAGCCAGCTGCAGCACGCAACGCGTCGCCTGAAAAGGCGATCCGGCAACAAAACAGCGCCGGACGCGTTGGTTTGCCAGGAAGCGGCACCGACATGACGTGCAGTCTCGGCACTACGACCCACCGGACCGCCCGCGCCCAAGCGCTGATAGTTCGCGACCCTGGCACTGCCGACGTCCCCTGCGATTTCCATGTCAGTTAGTGTCTGCCTGTGCGCATTGATGTGGCTCGGGCTGCTGGCGGTCCCGTGGCGACCGTGGTCGACGCGCGAAACTTTGGAGCCTAGCGAGACCAACCTCGACGCCGAGTTCGCTGATCTTACCGTTCTGATTCCGGCGCGCGATGAAGCCGAATGTATCGCCGCCACGCTTAACTCGCTCGCCCAGCAGGGCAAGATCAGTCGCATTATTCTTATCGACGATCAGAGTAGTGACGGCACGGCGCAGGTCGCCGCCGCACTTGGCTTGCACAACCTGACGATTATCCCGGGGCGCACACCGCCACCGGGCTGGAGCGGTAAACTTTGGGCGCTTCAGCAGGGTTATGAACAGGCGCAAACAGGCCGACTGTTGCTACTCGACGCGGATATCGAACTCTCGGCCGGAGTCTTGCAGGCCCTCTACACCCGCGCAGACGCGGATAACCTCGCGCTCGTTTCAGTGATGGCGCGTTTATATGCAGAGACTTTCTGGGAACGGTTACTGCTCCCACCATTCATCTACTTTTTCAAACTCATCTATCCTTTCGCTCTGTCAAACAAACCCGAGTCTGGTGTTGCTGCGGCGGCCGGGGGATGTATCCTGCTGGACAAAACCCGACTTGATTCAGTCGGTGGATTTGAGGTTCTTCACGACGCCATCATTGACGACTGCACTTTAGCGCGACTCGTCAAACGCAGCGGCGGACGAACCTGGCTAGGGCTCAGTCAATCCGTCCGAGCAATCAGGCCCTACAGTTCACTGGCCGGCATCTGGTCGATGGTCGCGCGCACTGCGTTCACTCAATTGCGCTACTCCATTCCACTTCTGGTCATCTGCACCGCATTGCTCGTGATCAGTTTTCTGGTGCCGCTGGCAGGACTGTTCTCATCCCAAGCCTCTATAGTTCTGACCGCCGCGGTTGCCCTGATTGCGATGGGAATCACTTATTGGCCTACGGTTAGGTATTACAATCTGCCAACGGTCTGGGTCGTGACCCTCCCCTTTGCGGCTTGCCTGTTTCTCGCCATGACCTGGACTTCGGCAGTTCGCTATTGGCGTGGCGAGCGCAGTCGCTGGAAGAACCGCAGCTACGACGTTGAGGGCGAATGAATAACTAAGGTTTCGCCGCGGAACTCATGGCCCGATCGACACTCAGAATGTAGCGGAACCTGGGGATGAGCAAAATGACGATGCGCATTGCGATCTTGATTTTATTGGCGGGCCTGTTTACATCTCCCGCCTACGCGGACGATGCCAAGGTAACCGTTGAGAATTTGCACGCAGAATTGCTAGCCGCCATGCGTCGGGCACCCGAACTCGGGTATCGCGGTCGTTACGATTTGCTTTATCCGACGGTCAACGCCGCTTTCGACTTCGAAACTATTGGACGGATTGTCACTGGTGCCGCATGGAAAACCGCGAATGAGGCGCAGAAAGCTGAATTCAAGGCGGTTTTCAGTACCTTGAGTGTTGCGACCTACGCAACGAATTTTTCTGGCTACAACGGTGAAAAATTCGTCACGCTCGGCAGTGAACCGAAGCGCAACGCAATCATCGTAAAAACTCATTTAGTGAAAACTGACGGCGAAAAGATATCGCTCAACTATATGTTGCGAGAACACAACGATATGTGGCTAATCGTGAACGTAATCGCACAGGGCGTTTCAGATTTGTCCTTAAAACGCGCAGAGTATTCTGCCGTCATCCAATCCGAAGGCTTTGATTCTCTAACAAAACGGCTTGGCGAGAAGGTTAAGGAAATGAACCATGGCAGCTAGCGTGCAGAAGGCGCCCGCATAGTGCGTATCAGCAACAACTATGGCAGAATCTTACCCAATAACAATCGACCCCGCGGAATTCAGAACATGCTAACAACTCACTCCAGGTTGTCTATGCTGGCGCTAGCGCTGTCGCTATTAGTCCTTGGTGGCTGTGCTTCAACTAGTTCGACTGGTAACGGTGACCCTCACGAATCGCTTAATCGAAAGTTCTATAACTTTAACGATACGCTGGACAAAAATATCCTCGAGCCGGTCGCGAAGAAATACGCCGCGGTCGCCCCTGATCCTGTACGCAACGGGATCACCAACTTTTTTGACAACGTCACCTACCTGAACACCATCGCCAATGACGTCCTGCAAGGGAAACCGGGGCCGTTCTTTAAAGATACCGGACGGTTTCTAGTTAACAGTACGATCGGTATCGGCGGTCTGTTCGATCCCGCTACCGGCATGGGTATGCCACAGCGTAATGAGGATCTTGGACAAACTTTCGGGACTTGGGGAGCCAACGAGGGCGCGTACCTGACGTTGCCATTCATGGGTCCGAGTTCGTATCGCGACATTGGTTCGCCGGTGATGGGCATTCTCCTGAATCCGCTCACCTATTTGTCTGCGGTCGTCACGATTCCAGTCGGTGCCGTCAATGCCGTTAATGCGCGTGCCAACCTGCTCGATGCGTCCCGTATTCGCGATCAGGCGGCACTCGACCCCTACACATTTGTGCGTGAGGCGTGGCGTCAGCAGCGGGAATACGAAATCTATGATGGCAACCCCCCGGGCGACGGCTTCGAGGAATATATCGAAGGGGAAGGCGACGCCGCGATCCTGCGCGTCTACTAGAGGCACCACCCAATCGCCGCTTAGCTCAATCGCTTGAGCTAGTCGGTGAGCAGATTCTCGGCGAGGAACTCCAACCAGTGCGGCACCGGCACTGCCGCCGTGGCGCCAAGGTGAGATTGGCAGCCGATATTTGCGGTCACGATCTTGGTCGGGCGCCCGCGCATCAGATTGGCTAACTTGCGCTCTCGCAGCTGTCTTGCGGTACCACCGTGCAAAACCGAATAGCTGCCGGCGGACCCGCAACACAGATGCGGCTCGCGCACCTCGGCTAAGACGCAACCCAATTCGCGGAGTAGTTGCTCCACTCGCCCGCCTAAACGCTGGCCGTGCTGTAAAGTACACGGTGCCTGCACCGCTAACGATTCGTTGCTTTTTATCCGGACGTGTTCCTTTAACGCCGTGGCATCGAGCAACTCGATCGGATCGCGCACCAGACTTTGCATTCGCTCAGCGCGTTCTCGGTAGCCTGGCTCTGCGGACAGGATTCGTGCGTACTCCTTGAGATGGACGCCGCAGCCGGACGAACTCGCCATCACAGCTTCCGCACCATTCTCGATTTCGGGCCACCATGCGTCCAAATTCGCTTTCGCCTGATTGACAGCATCACGCTCTGCCCCAAGATGCATCGCCAGCGCTCCGCAGCACCCTGCTGCAGGGACTGTCACCAGTGAAATACCCACCCGTTCGAATATCAATGCCGCTGCAGCGTCGATATTTGGATTCAGCGCAGGTTGAGCACATCCACCGAGTAGCAACACCCTGCGTGCGTGGCTGACACTGACAGCCGCCAATGGCGCACGAGACGCCGGAATGAGTTGCGCCAAAGCTTGCGGTAGTAACGGGCGAACCAGGCGGCCGGCAGCGAGTAGCGCGCGGAAGCGAGCGCGATGTGGCACCACGCCCAGAAGGGCTGCGCGTTTCAAGCGAGCCATCCACGGTAACGTCGAATTCTCGGCGACGTAAGGTCGCATGAGTTCCAATAGCGTTCCGTACCGTACGCCCGAGGGACAAGTCGTTTCGCAATTGCGGCATTGCAGGCATTGGTCAAGATGACGCCGCGTGTCTTCGCCGACTTCACCGCCGTCGAGCAGTGAACGCATCAGATAGATACGTCCACGCGGCCCTTCCAATTCGTCCCCGGTAAGCTGATAAGTTGGACAGGTGGCGTTGCAAAATCCGCAATGAACGCAACTGCGGACGATTTTTGCGGCCTCCGCGGTGAAGCGATGGGTGGCCATTTGGTCTGTTACGGGCGCGCGCATCGTAAATACTTACATCCAGCTGTAATAGCGTTGCGGGTTGAATATGCCAGTCGGGTCGAAGCTGGCTTTGACTCTTTGCATTAGCTGCATCAAAGTTTTTTCCGGCGTACTGAACGTGGCAGCTTCGTCGTCAGTGGCCCGCTTGATGCAGGTCGCGTGCCCGCCTGAGACTAGTGCATAAGCACGAATCTGTTCGGCGAATCCAGCACTGGTGGTCAGCCAGCGTTGCGCGCCGCCCCAATCGAAAAGGTCCACCGGAATCTCGAATTCTGGCGCCGCTGGCGCCACCGAGAGACGCCACAGCGACACCCCATTCGCAGGTTGCAACTGCTCAAGCTGCAAATCTCGCAGTTGCGCCCAGAATTGCGAATCGTCACCGTCGCTCTCCGGATTCAAACGCTTACGGGCGTCTTCTATGGCCTCCATACTGCCGGACATGCGAACTCTCAAACCGTCCTGATCGCAAGCCATTGCCGTAACCGGCCACGGCGAGCGCGATAAATCGCGCATCCGTTCGGAACTCTGAGTCGTATCCCCGCCCCAACGTAAGGTGGATTCGTGCGTCACGCGCGGAACGACCCGCAATGACACCTCGGTCAGCACCCCGAGCGTGCCGAAAGCGCCGGTAACCAGTCGAGAGACATCGTAGCCGGCGACGTTTTTCATGACCTGGCCGCCAAACTTGAGCACCTGTCCGTGGCCGTTGATGAGTTCAACGCCGAGGACGAAATCGCGCGCGCTGCCGCGATAGGGCCGCGCTGGTCCGGATAGTCCTGCCCCGATGACACCACCAATAGTTGATGCGGCGCCGAACCGTGGCGGCTCAAAACCAAGCATTTGGCCGCGTTCGTTTAGGGCCGCATCTATGTCCGTTAGTAAGGTGCCAGCTCTGGCAGTAATCACTAATTCGGTAGGTTCGTAACTGACAATACCGCAATGGTCGACGGTCGACAGGCGTTCTCCAGGAACTCCACTGGCCAAAAATGACTTCGTCCCGCCACCGACCACGTCAAGTGCTCGCTCGTCTGCCTCGGCTGATTTGACCGCATCGACGATTCTGGCCAGGGACGGTGCCATGTCGTCCACTTGAACGTCGCTCATTCGATCAGGCCAATGAGCTGGAGCGCTGCCCAATTGCGGGTGTGGGGGCTTCAACCGCTGGACTGCGAGCCTGCTGACGCAAACAATGATCGAGCAGTGTGAGGGCCAGCATTGCTTCGGCGATTGGCACGGCGCGAATCCCGACACAAGGATCGTGACGCCCGAGCGTCGCGATTGTCGTCTCACTGCCATCCATCGCAACGGTGTCACCCTCGAGACGAATACTGGAAGTCGGTTTCAGTGCAATGCTAACGACGACGTCCTGGCCGCTCGAAATCCCGCCCAGCACACCGCCGGCGTGATTGGAGACGAATCCATCAGAACGCATGAGGTCGCGGTGCTCGGTGCCCTTCTGAGCGACGACGGCGAAGCCGTCTCCGATCTCTACACCCTTGACAGCATTGATGCCCATCATCGCTTTGGCGATATCGGCATCGAGACGATCGAAGACCGGCTCACCCCAACCGGGCGGTATCGCTGTGGCGACAATGTTTACTCTTGCACCGATCGAATCGCCTTCTTTTCGAAGTGCGTCCATGTAGCTTTCCAGCTCAGCGACGCGCTCCGGGTCGGCGCAAAAGAAAGGATTCTTGTCCGCTTCGTCGGGCGATAGTAGGCGTAATGCGATCGGCCCAAGTTGCGCCAGATAACCGAATACGCTGATCCCGAAATTGTGCTGCAGGTACTTCTTGGCGATCGCGCCGGCAGCAACACGCATGCAGGTTTCGCGCGCTGACGCCCGGCCACCACCACGATAATCGCGCACGCCGTACTTCTGTATGTAAGTGTAGTCGGCGTGCCCGGGACGAAACTTATCTTGGATGTTCGAGTAATCTTTAGACTTCTGATCGGTGTTCTCGATGATCAGACCAATCGGTGTTCCGGTCGTTCGACCTTCGAACACGCCCGACATGATCTTGACCCGATCGTCTTCGCGGCGCTGCGTAGTGTGGCGAGATTTCCCGGGTTTACGGCGATCGAGATCGCGTTGCAAGTCTGCCTCATCGAGCTCAAGGCCCGGCGGACAACCATCGATGATCCCGAGGTATCCCGGCCCATGACTCTCGCCCGCTGTTGTCAGCGTGAATAATTTTCCAAGCGTGCTACCGGTCATGGGCGCATTCTAGCAGGCTGCATGGCAATTCAGTCGCCGTTGCCATCAGAGTCTTGTGCGCGTTCTAAGGCTTCGCGGGTAATCAGCAACACCCCTTCGCCACCGTATCGAAAATCGAGCCAAGTGAGGTCTAAATGCGCGTACGCTGCGGAAATCTCGGGCCAAATCTCGCCAACTTCAATGATTAACATGCCAGCAGGGGAGAGAAATTCTGCGGCCTGAGCAAAGATGCGCCGCACACACGCCATGCCATCGTCGCCGGCAACCAGGCCGGTGGGCGGCTCAGCCAAATACTCGGCGGGCAGGGTCGACATCCGCGCGCGCGGAACATAGGGCGGATTGCTCACGATCAGATCATAGTGGCCGCCCTGGGGTGGGAAGAGATCGGCTTCAATGAGACGCAAACGATCATCCAAACTGTAACGACGGCGGTTAATCGCGGCCACTTCCAGCGCAGCGGGGCTTAAATCTGTCGCGTCGATTTTTGCCTGCGGAAACGCAAGCGCCGTCGCGATCGCGATGCAACCACTACCGGTTCCGATGTCCAATACACGCCCAAACTCCTGGTCCCCGCGCCACGGCTGGAAATCATCAAGGATAAGCTCCGCCAACGGCGATCGCGGCACCAGAACCCGTTCGTCAACGAAAAACTCGTGCCCCGCGAACCACATACGTCCGGTCAGGTACGCTGCCGGGCACCGAGTTGTTAAGCGCTCATCGATTATCGCCTCAATTGCCGCTAGTTCCGTAGCGGCAAGCGGGCGTTGCAGTGCTTGTTCGTCAACGTCGTACGACCAGCCAAGCGCATGCAGAATGAGGAACAGTGCTTCGTCTTCGGCGTTGTCAGTACCGTGGCCAAAGTGAAGTCCGGCTGCCGTGAACCGGGCAGCGCTCGACGTGACGAGCTGATTAGCGTTCAGTCGCCCTGCCGGGCCAGCGCGACGACCGCCTCGTTCATACGCTTGACGAAACCAGCAGGGTCTTCCAGTTTGCCGCCCTCGGCAAGAATCGATTGGTCGTACAGTAAATTCGACCACGTCCCGATTTGTTCGCCATCCTCGAGGCCGGCCACCATCTGTACCAACGGATGCCCAACATTCAGTTCGAGAATACGCTTGCTGCTCGGGACATCCTGTCCGGTTGCCTGCAATAAGCGTTCGAGATTCGCACTCATTTGCTCGCCGGCCGAAACCAACCGTGCCGGCGATGTGGTCAGGCGCTTACTTTCGCAAACGTCCTCGACTTGCCCGGCCAGCGCTGACTTCACGCGGGCTATCACTGAGTCCTCATCGGAGTCGTCGGCCTTGTCGTCGGTCTGCGCGTCCTCAGCCGACCCTTCATCGCTCTTTTCGACGGCGTCAACGTGGGTAATGGACTTCAACAATTTACCGTCGAATTCGGCCAGGTTGGACACCAACCATTCGTCTACCGGATCGTGCATGAGCAGAACTTCGATGCCTTCGCTACGAAAATACTCTAGGTGCGGGCTGTTGCACGCGGTCGCGAAGCTGTCGGTGACGATGTAGTAGATCGAATCCTCGCCCTCCTTCATGCGCGAGATATAGTCAGTCAAACCGACATTGGCATCCGGATCGTCGGCGAGCGTAGTAGAAAAGCGCAACAATTTTGCAATGCGTTCCTTGTTCGTGCTGTCTTCAATGACACCCTCTTTCAGCACCCTGCCGAACGCGCTCCAGAATTTCTCGTAATTCTCGCCCTTGGCGAGCGTTTCAAGCTCACCAAGAATCCGTTTGACCGAACCGGCGCGAATGGTCTCCAGCGTCTTGTTCTGCTGCACCATTTCGCGTGACACGTTCAGCGGGAGGTCGTTGGTATCGATTACACCCCGTACGAAACGCAGATATCGGGGTAACAGCGCCTCGGCATCGTCCATGATGAACACACGCTGCACGTAGAGCTTGATGCCTTGTTTGGCGTCGCGGTCCCACAGATCGAAGCCCGGCTGCGCGGGCAGATAAAATAGTGTCGTGTATTCGAGCTTGCCTTCCACTTTCGAATGCGTCCACGCAAGCGGGTCGCCAAAGTCATGGGAAACATGTTTGTAAAACTCACGATAATCGTCATCGCTCAACTCATTTTTTGAGCGGCGCCACATGGCCGTTGCCTGATTGACGACTTCATAACCTTCCTCGTCACCGGTCTGGGGAAGTTTCACTGGTACCGAGATGTGGTCGGAATAGCGCTTACAGAGTTCGCGCAGCTGGTATCCGTTGGCAAATTCCGTCGCGTCTTCCTTGAGGTGTAAAACGATTTCCGTGCCGCGCTTATCGCGCCGGACAGTTTCCACGCTGTACTCGCCTTTACCTTCAGATTCCCAGCGCACCCCTTCTTCTGCCCCCGCACCGGCTTTTCGGGACGTGACCACGACCCGTTCAGCGACGATAAATGCGGCATAAAAACCAACGCCGAACTGCCCGATGAGTTGCGAATCTTTCTTCGCGTCACCACTCAAAGCACCGAAGAATTCTCGCGTGCCGGACTTGGCAATCGTACCCAGGTTCGAGTTCACTTCATCCCGACTCATCCCGATGCCGTTGTCGCGCACGGTGATGGTCTTGAGTTCCGCGTTGAAATCGATCTCCACACCGAGTTCGCTATCTCCTTCATACAAGGAGTCGTCCGACAACGCAGCGAAACGCAATTTATCGGCAGCGTCGGCAGCATTGGACACAAGCTCACGCAGAAAAATCTCGCGATTGCTGTAGAGCGAGTTGATTACCAGGTCGAGCAGTTGGCTGACTTCAGATTCGAAGCCGCGTTGTTCTTTAGCCGTATCGAGTGACATGCGAGTCCCTTTTAGCGTTAGGTTGGGTAACTAAGTTATTCGAATGGTTCGCCGCAGCGGTCGCTGTTCTCTAACCGTCTTCGACGACGCTGAGAACCTGGAGCTAGAAGGGCGGAATCTCCTTGCCGACCAATCCGACCAGTTCTTAGCACGGCGCGGGTTCATTCGTCGATGCTGGCGGGCAACCTATGGGCGCGCAGGACGAATTTCAAGTCCGTCGTACTCTGCGTGCCGAGGTTGTACCATACGCGTGCGTCGCCAAGCACTGCTTTATACCTGCCGATGGCCAAACCAGACGACCCCCTCGCTGCGCCTGTTGCCGATTCGCCCGGGATGCTTTCCCGCGAAGACCCTTCAGCACATACGCCCGTCATGCAGCAATTTTTGCGCATCAAGGCGCAGCATCCTGACATCCTGCTGTTCTACCGAATGGGGGATTTCTACGAGCTGTTCTTTGACGACGCGAAACGCGCTGCTGAACTGCTGGACTTGACCCTCACCGCCCGCGGACGCAGCCGCGGCGAACCGATTCCGATGGCAGGCGTGCCAGCGCACGCTGCGGAAAACTATCTGTCGCGGTTGCTGCGGCTCGGTGAATCGGTAGCGATTTGCGAGCAAATCGGCGACCCAGCGTTGTCACAAGGGCCGGTGGAGCGAAAAGTTGCGCGAATCCTCACCCCCGGAACCGTCACCGATGACGCGCTACTCGATGCGAAACGTGACAACCTGGTCGTCGCGGTGTTTGAACACAATGCCCTTTACGGCATCGCAGCGCTGGACCTTGGCGGTGCGCGATTCTCGGTTGTAGAGGTTGCCAATGATCGAGATCTGGAGAATGAGCTCGAACGTTTGGCAGGGGCCGAAATTCTAATCTCTGAGCAGTCAGAAGAACCATCCGACAGAATCGGTTTGGCACCCTTGCGGCGCTTACCTGCGTGGCACTTCGATATCTCAAGCGCGAAACGCGCGCTCTGCACCCAATTCAACGTCGAAAGTTTAGCGGGCTTCGGCTGTGACGGCTTGTCTGCGGCACTCGGCGCAGCCGGCGCGCTGCTGAACTATTGCCGCGACACACAGGGCGGCGAACTGAAGCATCTCCGATCGCTCCGTGTTGAGCGCCTTGATGATCTCATCAGCATTGACCGCACGACTCGTCGCAACCTCGAAATAACCGAGGCACTGTCGGGAACCGGCGAGCATTCGCTATTGAGCTTACTCGACAGTACCCGGACCGGCATGGGATCGCGTCAACTGCAGCGCTGGTTGAATACACCAAGCCGCGACCAGAATCTGCTCAGGCGCCGCCACCACGCGGTGTCCACACTGATCAGTGTTCTCGATCTGAATGGGCTCAGAAGTGACTTTCGTCACGTTCATGATATCGAGCGCATCACTGCACGCATCGCACTTGCGAGTGCCCGACCACGAGACCTGGCGCGTCTGCGCGATGCGCTCGACGCTCTGCCCGCCCTACGCTCGCACCTGAGCGCCGATGCGAGTCCGCTGCTCGACGAATTGCACGAGGCGATCGAGCTGCTGCCGGAACTCTTGCTCCATTTGCAAAATGCGGTAGCCGCTGAGCCACCGGTACAGATCAGGGACGGCGGGGTCATCGCAAAAGGATATGACAGCACACTCGATGAATTGCGCGGCATTAGCTCAGAAGCAGACACCTACCTCATCGAACTGGAGCGTCGCGAGCGTGAGCGCAGTGGCATTCCGGGGCTCAAAGTGGGCTACAACCGAGTCCACGGCTATTACCTTGAGATAGGCCGCTCACAATCCACGCATGTGCCCGAAGACTACCAAAGGCGCCAGACGCTGAAAGCGACTGAACGATTTATTACGCCGGAACTGAAAACTTTCGAGTCGCATATCCTCAGTGCGGGCGAAAAAGCTTTGCGTCGCGAGAAGATGCTCTTCGAGGCGCTGCTTGAGCATCTTGGAACTTACGTCACTCGGTTGCAAAAGATTGGCAAGGCCGTGGCAGAACTTGATGTTCTGGCGGCATTTGCCGAGCGCGCCCATGTTCTGCAATGGACTTGTCCGGAGTTCGTCCAGCATCCGAAAATCTCGATCATCGGCGGCCGTCACCCGCTCGTGGAACGCTTCCAGGAGCAAGCGTTCGTGGCCAATGATTTGAAACTCGACGAGCAGCGCAAACTGCTTTTGATCACGGGACCGAATATGGGTGGCAAATCGACCTATATGCGGCAAAACGCTCTCATCACTTTGCTCGCCCATATCGGCAGCTTTGTGCCCGCCAAAACGGCAGAACTCGGGCCTGTTGACGCGATATACACGCGCATCGGCGCGGCCGACGATCTCGCGGGTGGGCAAAGTACGTTCATGGTCGAGATGAGCGAAGTCGCCAACATTTTGCATAACGCCAGTCCCACCAGCCTGGTGATCATCGACGAGATCGGGCGCGGCACCAGCACCTACGATGGTCTGGCTCTGGCGTGGGCAGCAGCCGAACATCTGAGTCGCGCTAATCGCTGTTTCGCGCTTTTCGCGACGCACTATTTCGAGCTTACCGAACTGGCAGAGAACGAGGCACAAATTGCGAATGTGCAACTTGAAGCTATCGAACACGGTGAGCATGTGGTGTTTTTACACAGTGTTGCGGAGGGCGCTGCGAGCCGCAGCTTTGGCCTGGCAGTGGCACGCCGGGCAGGCGTGCCGCAAAGCGTGATTGGCAGAGCCAATGAAATTCTCAACCAGCTTGAGCTCCCCGACCGGCATCCTGCCGGTCGCCCGAGCGGCTCCGATGAGGTCCAGATGCCCTTGTTCCGCAGCGATCATCCCGTCATCGAAGCACTGGAATTAATCAACGCCGATACACTCAGTCCGCTGCAGGCTCTGGAAACGCTCTATCGTCTGCGCTCACTGTTGGATGATGATTAACGGGTCTTGGGCTGCTCGCAACGTGTGGCTATAATGCGCGCGATTCAGGCCCTTGAAAGTTAACTACCATGACCTTTGTTGTTACTGAAAACTGCATTAAGTGCAAATACACCGATTGCGTCGAGGTGTGCCCGGTTGATTGCTTTCACGAGGGGCCGAATATGCTCGTGATTGACCCGGACGAGTGCATAGACTGCACCTTATGCGAGCCGGAGTGTCCGGTAGAGGCGATCAAGTCTGAAGATGATTTGACCGACGACGAAGCGCACTACTTGCCCCTGAACACAGAATTGTCCGCACAGTGGCCAGTCATCAGCGAAATGAAAGATGCCCCTGCGGATGCAGACGACTGGAAAGACAAACCCGACAAGCTTGCTCTGCTGGAACGTTAGTCCCGGCTTATTCAGCACGCGCGCCTGCCCTGGCGTTACCGGTTACCAGTCCACCCAACGGAACCCAAGCCACGCTACCCGACCGCCGTCCAATTGCCCGCGGCGCCGTTTCGCCATAGGGCGCCAGACTGCAAAGCCCGTGGGGGGCACTCGACCCTCGCTCCTTCGCCCCCCACCCCGCCTGGAATTACGCGCAAAAGATCCGGAGGACCTCGTCCCTGAGGAACCCCGGACCGCAACACCCCACAGCATCGTTCGCAATGGCGAACATCTTCCCTGACGCAGGGTCTGTGCCAGCAATTTTGTGGCACGCCTGAATTTGTAGTGCGCTGCCGGCCGTGCTGCAAGTTTTCGTCATAGCTCGACGAACGATTTTTTTCTTTTACAAAACAATGTATTAAACCCCCTCTCTTTCGCGTGGCTGCAAGCTGGATAGCGTTATCAGGAATAACTCCCGACTCGCGCTCCGTCGATCACGCTGATCAACCCAGCCGATGCCGGGATTGTCGTGCCGAGCAACTTTCTCAGCCGACGCACTAAAAACTGACCACCAATATCCAGCTGCATCACGGGGCGGGCCATCGTCGGTTAAACGGTCGACAAGCTTTCGGGTTTGCGAGCTTTGGCAGGCAATCTGGACGGTCGCGGTCGAGAACATTGCGACCGCTAAGGCATCGGACAGATTTCCGAGCCGAGACGGCCTTGGACGGGCTGCCCGGACGCTGCATCCGCCACGCTAGAGCGGCGACAGCGCAGTGATTAGATGTTTTGATTGCGACGATTGAACCATCATCTGCATCACGCCCCGGACGGAAAGAGCTAGCGGAAATTTCTCTTGGTTTGTGCCCCCAGAACAGCTTGTCGATCGTTCTATTTTTTCCGCACAGTTCCGGTTAGACTCACAGACCCTCAGCGACACGTATCCCCTTATTTCGGATGAGCAAATCGTTCTGGAGCGCCGACTGGTTCACCGGGATTTCGGTCTCCTTACTGTTCCTGTTCGCATGGTTATCCGGCTCTACTGCATTGGAGAGTCTGGAGCGGGTCGCCTACGACAGCGGAGTTCAGCTGTCTGACCGCGATCCGGGCGACAATGTGGTTGTCGTTGCCATTGACGACAAGAGCATCCAAAACATTGGTCGCTGGCCCTGGTCACGGGAAATCCACGGTGACATGGTCACCCAGCTGCACAATGCTGGCAGCAAGGTCGTCGGCATGACGATTTTTTATTCAGAGCCGCAGGTTGCACCCGGCTTGTCCTGGATCGCCCGCTTTCGTGAACAAGCCGGTGAACTGGCGCAAGACGGTGCTGACGTCGACCCGCTTTTGGCGTTGTTTGAAAGCGCGGAAATTGAACTCAATAGCGACAGAATTCTGGCCGAATCGCTCGACCTCGCCGGCAACGTCGTGCTGGGCATGCAGTTTGTTCCGGGGCAGCCAGTCGGCAACCCGGATGCGGAGCTGCCGGGCTACATCCTAAGCAACGCCATCAGCGACGAAAGCATCGCAGACCCAACGGGTAACTACCCGCTCCCGGGCCAAACCGAATTTGCAGTACCGCCGATTCCAGCTATCGGAGCGGAGGCGCGCGCAATCGGACACTTGCTAGCGCCGCTCGATGTCGACGGTGGCGTCCGATTCGAACCACTCATTATCGAGTACTACGGCAGCTTTTACCCGTCCCAGTCGCTCATGCTCGCCGCAGCTTTTCACAACGTCAGTGCACAGGATATACGCGTGAACCTGGGCGACAGCGTCGAATTGAAAAATCTCAAGATAAAAACCGATAGCTATCTCAACGTAAACCCGTTCTTTTACGGCGAGCGTGAAGGCGGAAGACCCGCTTTCGACGTTTATTCTTTCTTCGACGTTCGTCAGGGCACGATACCGGCGGAAAATTTTAAAGACAAAATAGTCTTGATAGGGGCGACTGCATTCGGCGTCGGATCGTCTTTGCATACGCCCATCGGTGATGTCGGCGGACCAGTGCTCATCATGGCGCACACCGTCGCAAGTATCCTGAACGAAGATTTTTTTGTTGCGCCGGAATGGAGTGGACTACTTGAATTCGTGCTGATTTTGCTGATTGGAGCGTACTTATCGGCGATGCTGCCGCGACTCAGCGCAGGACCGGCGGCGTTAGTCAGTACGGGTTTGTTTGGCCTGCTGGTCGGCGGCGAAATCGGACTCATGGTCTCGCAGGCAATCTGGCTCAAATTTATTACCGCAGCGACCTTGCTGCTCGTTGGCCATATGCTGCTGACGACGAAACGCTTTCTCGTCACCGAAGCAAGCAAACGTCGACTGGACGTGGATTCGGCGCAAAGTAATAAACAGCTCGCTCTGCAATTTCAGCAACAGGGCCAACTTGATATGGCTTTCGAGTATTTCCGCCGCTGTCCGGTGGAAGACTCGCTGGAAGGAATTTACGTGCTCGCCGGCGATTTCGAGCGCAAACGTCAATTTAACAAGGCTGCGTCAGCCTACGAATATATCGCGAGTAAAGATCCTAACTTTCGCGACATCAAGAACAAGGTTAACCGCGCCAAGCAACTCAACGACACAATCGTTATTGGCGGGTCAGCCGGTACGGCAAGCAACGCCAGTACGATGTTGCTCGATGGCTCAATCTCCAAACCCATGCTGGGTCGCTACGAGGTCGAAAAAGAACTTGGCAAAGGCGCCATGGGCGTCGTGTACCTCGGTAAAGATCCCAAAATCAATCGCACCGTGGCCATCAAAACCATGGCTCTCGGCGAAGAGTTCGAAGCGGACGAGCTTGATGAGGTGAAGGAACGTTTCTTTCGCGAAGCTGAGACGGCCGGGCGTCTCGACCACCCCAATATCGTGACCATCTACGACGCCGGCGAAGAGCATGATCTGGCCTTTATCGCAATGGAATTCCTGTCCGGACACGATCTCGCCCGCTATACGAAACCAGATGATCTACTACCGTTGCCAACGGTTATGGGCATTATCTTCAAGTCCGCGATGGCGCTTGCCTACGCGCAGAAAAACAACGTCGTACACCGAGATATCAAGCCGGCCAATATCATGTACGACCCGGACTCCAAGCAGGTCAAACTGACCGACTTTGGCATTGCCAGAATTACCGATTCGAGTAAGACAAAAACCGGCATGGTGCTTGGTACGCCGTCTTACATGTCTCCCGAGCAATTGTCCGGGAAGAAAGTCGATGGTCGTTCCGACTTATTCTCGCTGGGCGTGATGTTTTATCAGATGACGACTGGGAAATTGCCGTTTCAGGGCGATTCGATGGCGACCCTGATGTACAAGATTGCAAACGAGGCGCATACAGAAATAAACGAGCTGCGCCCGGATCTTGCCAAACAGCGACCCTGCATTTCACAGATCATCAACAAGGCCCTGGAAAAGGACCCAGATCAGCGTTATCAAACCGGGACTGACATGGCCCGGGACATTCAGCGCTGTGCCAAGCAGGCCCAAACGGCTTCGGCCTAGGACACGTACCAGACACCATGGCCAATTATCCGATCGAAGTCGCAAACATATCTGATACGGGCCAGAAAAGGCCGCACAACGAAGACAGCGCGGTTACAGACACGAGTCTGGGGTTGGCGGTCGTTGCTGACGGCATGGGCGGCTACAAGGCCGGTGAAGTGGCGAGCGCCATCGCAGCACAACTCATTCACGATGCAATTGGTGCGAACTTCAAAGATTTGCACAAAGGCGCGGTGGATCCGGCGAGTGGATTGACGAATGCCTCGGTGGTACTCCGGGACGCGGTGAGTCACGCTAATTCGGAAGTTTTTCGCACCGCACAAGAAGTGCCACAATGCCAAGGCATGGGAACGACGGTTGTTGTGGTGTTGTATCACGGCGACAAAGTGAGTATCGCGCACGTTGGCGACTCGCGTGTTTATCGGCTGCGTGGCGAAGAATTCGTGCAGGTGACCCGCGATCATTCGCTCATACAGGAACTCATTGATCGGGGATTTTTCACACCCGAAGAAGCCGCAGAAAACACGCCCAAAAATCTCGTTACCAGGGCTTTGGGAATTGAGTTGAACGTCGAAGTTGACGTTCAGGAACAGGACGTCGTGGAGGGGGAAATCTACCTACTTTGCTCCGATGGGCTCAATGATATGGTAGATGATGAAGAAATTCACTTAACCCTCAGTAAATATAGTGCTAATCTTGCAGAAGCAGCCCAAGAATTAATCCGTCTGGCGAATGAAAAGGGTGGCAAAGACAACGTTTCAGTCGTACTCGTGCGCCCGCAAAAATCAGCTGGTGCTTCGTCGAGTGGGCTGTTGGCTAAATTCAATAGCTTTGTAAAGAAAGGCAGCTGAATAGGACAGAACGATGGCCAAAATGGTTCTGAGCATGAATGGGGCGATCCAGGGGGAATTCCCGCTGGAAAAAGAACGGCATTCCATTGGCAGAAAACCTGACAACGAGATCCAGATAGATAATTTGGCCGTTAGCGGTAAACACGCGCTAATTATCACTATTCTCGATGATTCGTTTCTGGAAGATCTCGGTAGTACGAACGGGACATATGTCAACGGAAAGCTAGTTAAAAAGCACGCGCTCCGCAATGGTGACGTTATCGGGCTGGGTAAGCACGAGCTCAAGTACGTCAACGACCACGCCACGGCGGACGATGAAGAATTTGAAAAGACGATGATCATCCGCCCTGGCTCTGCCAGTGCGGCTGTAGCGGCCGCCAAGGCTGCCGAACAAGCTGCGCCTCCGCCAGCCCCAGCTGCGGAGGCCGGAGCCAAACCTGCGGCTCCTGCGGCCGGTGGTGGAATGCCGCTTGGGAAACTACAGGTCCTGAACGGCCCTATAGCGGGCAAGGAGCTCGAGCTCACCAAGGCTTTGATAACCCTGGGCAAACCAGGTACTCAGGTCGCGGTGATATCACGGCGTCCGCAGGGGTATTTTTTGACTCACATTGAAGGTGATGGCCAAAACGACAACTTCCCTGTCGTCAACGGCGCACCGATAGGCCCGCAAGCCTATGCCATCCAGAACGGCGACATTATCGAACTTGCGGGAATCAAAATGGAATTCAATCTGGTCGTCAGATAGTTTCTGCAAGTGCCGGTATGGTGGTTAGCCCACCATACCGGACAACCCTACTTCGACATATGGTCGAATACGCCATCCCAGTCTGCCGCCGGAGGGTGCTGCCGAAAATGAGCGATACGCTCAGCATAGGTGCGATACAAGCCCGGTGAACGCGACATACGCTCAAGATTGACGAAATTTAGCTCGGCCATGTCCCATTGCTGAGCGCGATACATCCGCAGCGTTTCGGCGTGTAACTTCAATTCTTTCTTCCAATCTCCATCCAGCGTCTCTTTCAGGCAGAGCGGTTCGAAAATCGCGACTGGCTTGGCTTTGCCCTTGACGCGCACGCGGTCGAGTTCCCGATAGGCGTATTCGGGGATAGCTGCAACCGTCGTCTCGCTACACATGATGTCGACGCCATAATTCTTCGTCAGCCCCTCGAGGCGCGAGCCGAGGTTCACCGCGTCTCCCAGCACCGTGTAGGCCATGCGAAATTGGGAGCCCATGTTGCCCACGCTCATCATGCCCGTATTGATCCCCACTCCGATTCGTACCTCGGGCCAACCTCGTTCGAGAAAAGCCGCATTTATCTCCGTCAAACCCTCAACCATCTTCAATCCGGCTTCCAGCGCGTGGCGAGCGTGATCGACGTCAGACAACGGGGCGCCCCAAAAGGCCATGATCGCGTCCCCCATATACTTGTCGATAGTGCCCCGCGAATGATGAATGATGCCGGTCATCGGGGTCAGAAACTGGTTCATCAGGTCGGAAAGATCGCGTGGAGACAAACCTTCAGAAATGGTGGTAAACCCGCGTACATCGGAAAACAACACGGTCAGTTCGCGGCTGTCTGCCTCCAACGAATACTCAGTTGGGGCCTTCGCCATCTCGTCTACCAATTCCGGCGGGACATATTGGCCGAACAAACCGGTAATCTGCCGCTTGCCGCGGGTCTCAACAAAATAGCCATACGACATATGTACGACGAACATAAGACTCACCATCGCAATACCTGAAGCGACCGGCAACACCACCCCGCCACTGACCCAAACCAAGTGGTTAAAAGCGAGGTACAACATGATTCCCACGAGTGTAAACAGAGTCGTGAACAAGGGGCTCAGCAACGAGCCGGCCAAAATCATCCCGATACCAGTTACCAGCAGCAAGATGACCTCGGCACCCAAGGTGTACTCGGGCGCCTGCAACACCTCGCCATTCAAGATTCCCGCGATCAAGTTCGCGTGAACCTCCACCCCCGGGTAGATTTCTGCGACTGGTGTAGCCCGCAAATCAAGTAACCCAGGTGCGCTTGTTCCGACCAACACAATTTTATTCTTAAGGGTGCGTGGATCAGCGGTGCCGTGCAAAACATCGGTTGCAGAAATATAGGGGAAACTTCCTCGCCCGCCACGGAAAGGCACCAAAGTTTTGACGCCACGACCGACTGGAATTGGCGTTCGTCCCGCCATCATCCACTCGAGTCCGGGGTAACTGCTGCTGTTGAACAGAGGCTTCTCGAAGCGCGGCACGATCTCATCGACGCCCAAAACTTGCCGCACGACTTCGAGCGAGAGGGAACCGTAGTATTCGTCTTCGTAGCGAATCAGCATCGGCACGCGGCGCACAACACCATCTGCATCGGGTTGTTGCGAAAAATGGCCGGCGCCGACAGCGCTGGTGGTCAGGGATTTCAGGTTGCCCCCGAAACCTGATGCGGACAAAACCTCGACATTCTTCGACCGGAACGTGCCCTTGGAGAAGTGTGGGTCGGGTAACTGACCGATCTTGTGACTTTGTCCGCCGAGAGAAAAATAGTACCCCAGCACGACCGGATATTTCTGTATCGTCTCTGCGAAAATTCCGTCGTAATCCAGATCTGGCCGAAAGAGTTGGAGTTGACTCAGAAAAGCCGGCGAATCTTTCAGCGAGGTCTCGGCCAGATTTTCAAGGACGTTCAGTCCCGAACTCTCATCCGGTTCAGCGAACACAATATCGAATCCAACAATAGCAACATCGTATTTTGAGAACAGTTGCTCAACCAGGACGGCTAGTTTATTACGGGGCCATGGCCAGCGGCCTTCGGCACTGAGGCTCAATTCATCAATGTCCACAATCACAACACTGTCATTGGGCGTATTGGGCATCGTGAATCTCAAATGTTCGTCGTAGGCGACGTTCTCCAATTGGTCGAGAAAGCCACTTCGCACGGTATAGGTCGCATGGGCAAGAAATCCCAGCAACACCAACGTGCTGAGAATGATCCGAATCCAGTTACTCTTAAGTTTGGCGATGACTGCCTTCACGCATATGGCCTTTTGTTATGTGCCGCCCGGTCCGTCATTCGTATGCGGTGGCTTGGATGTCCGCGCTGCACTGGACCCCCACTATGCCTTGCGAGTGCGGTGATCCCAATATCGAACAGGACCCGCCGCATCGACTCAAGATGGGCGTTGCACAGGCGGTCGTTAAACGTAGCCAAGATGTCCGGCTGCCGGAAGCTGCACGGCGAACGGCGAAACATCTCGGATAGACCGGCGCGACGTGAGCGAGCACGTGGCGTAGGAAACGGGTGCCGTAGTGGTTTTTTATTGGACCTGCTCTGCAGGCAATCCGGCAAAGCGAGACCGGGTGCGTTCCAGTCAGTACATTGCCGAAACATCACGCGCGACGCGCGTGAAAATATCGGCAGTGGCTGCGTTGATTGCCGCCACGACGTCGGTCATTGAGTTTCCATCCGCAACCAGAGACTTTTCGTAACTGCGACTGAACAGTGGAAGATCTGTGTCGGCGCGGAACAATTCGAAATGAAGCGCGACAACCGCCTGTCCCCCCGCTGACGCAGACTCGTGTTCGAAACGAACGATGCGGCCTCGCAGCGACAACTGAACGCCCGTTAGCGGTTCCATGAGAACCGTCGTCCCGAGCGCGACCTGCAAATAATCTGCCAGCGTCGTTTGCAGCATGCGTCGCGGACTTTCGATCCAGAGGTGGTAGTTGTACTGCTCCATAGAGGTGCCGTCCGCATCGGCCAGCACCAAAGCGCGCTCGCTATGCATACCACTCGCAGCAAATGGGGCAACATGCAGGGACATCAGGCTGCCGTCTGTCGCGGCCGGATCTGCCAGTGCGGGCGCAACAATATTCAGCCGGTAAAAATGGTCGCGTGGCGGCGGTGCAAGTGAGGAACAGCCGCTTATCACGACGACCAGCGCAATCATCAGCCGCCTATTGGTCAACCGTTTCATTGGCTGCCAGCTTCCGCTGCCGGCGTGTTGCGTATCAGCCGGGACGGGTTGTCACGAATAGCCCGGGCAAACTCGCCCATGTGCCTGGAGCTGCCCTCGATGTTGTACAAGATCGTACCAAGGTGCTGGTTGACTGTTTTCAGTGCGGTTTCCAATTCCTCCATCGACGTTCCTGCGGCTTGCGCTGTTTCCCGCACTTCTTTGCGATTTTCGGCGACAAGATTGTCCAATGAACTGAGCACACTGCTCATTTGCAGGCGGGTAGTTTCAATTCGCGCAATCAGGTCATTTAGATTGACCGCAACATCGTCGATGTGTCCGAGAAAATCGCGAACGCGAACCTGATTACCCTCGCCAACCAATTTTTTCAGACTGACGGCGCTTTCATCGAGGTGATTGAGCAATTCAAGTGCTTCGTTTACGAGATCCTGGTTGACCCGGTCGTTCATCATCTTGACGAATGGCGTCAAATCCTCGCGTCGAAATTTCAGCGCTTCCTCAGACAACTCTGAAAGCCGTCCGTTGAGATTGTCCAGCACGGGCATCACGCCGTTCTCTGAAAGATTCCGAAAATCGCTCGCGGCCTGATTGAGAACAGCGAAAATATCAGTCTGCCCCTGTCCTTCGATAATTTCGCCAGGTTGCAGATAGGCCTTCTCTTGCCCTTCCGAAATTTCGATCGCGATTGCTGATATCAGTCCCGAGGAGCGGACTCGCGCAATGCTATCGACGGGGATCTTCCAGCCCGCAACGACGCTGAAATCGATTCGATAACGAACTCCGCCTTCGCCGTGCTCCGGGACCAGAGACTCTATTTGGCCAACACGATAACCTTCATAGAAGACAGCCGTGCCGAATTTCAAGCCGCCAACGTTGTCGTAGTACACGACGTAATGTTCAGTCGGGCCACTACGGCCAGATACAGCGAACATGAGGATCGTGAACGCCACCGCCATAATCACGACGAATACGCCAACGGCGAGATAATTTATTGTGTCGCGCTTCATTCGCAGTTTATTTGTGGGATGTTCATCGCCTAGCCACCCGTTAAGCGGCGCAGATAATCATCTGCGTCGATTTCCTCTTCCCGAGGGCGACGATTCAATAGGTCCTGTATTCGTTCGTTATCTGAGGCGCGCACGTCTTCGACACGTCCGGTCAGAAGGATTTTGCCATGATCGAGTACCGTGATGCGATCTGCAATTTTAAATGCGCTATCAAGCTCGTGCGTGACGACAACGATGGTCATCTTCATCGTATCTCGCAGTTTCAGAATGAGTTCATCCAATTCGGCAGCGACTACCGGATCGAGGCCAGCGGAAGGCTCGTCGAAAAAGAGCAACTTCGGGTCTGTAACAATAGCTCGCGCCAACGCCGCTCTTTTAATCATACCGCCCGAGAGTTGCGAAGGATTCAGGTCACCAAAGCCGCCCAGGTTGACGACTTCAAGTTTCATGCGCGCCATGATCCCCATAGTTTGCTCGTCTAGAGTTGTGTGCTCGCGTAGCGGCAGCATGACGTTTTCGGCGACGGACATAGAACTCAGCAACGCACCACCCTGAAACGACACGCCCATATTCCGGCGCAGGTCCTGCAGTTCGTCGGCCGAACAGGACGTAATGTCGTGACCGAGAAGTTTTATGCAGCCATGAGTTGGTGTGTGCAAGCCGAGAAGATGGCGCAAAAGTGTACTTTTACCTGACCCACTGCCACCCATAATCACCATGACTTCGCCATAATCGACGCTGAAGTCCACGCCGTCGAGGATCAGTCGGGGGCCATAGTGGGTCACCAGATTGTTCACCTCGATTGCAGGTGTGTTGGTCATAGGGTGAGGAAATACGTGAACAGCATGTCGGCCATCACGATATATGAAATCGCGAGCACCACAGCACGTGTCGTCGACTTACCGACACCGTCAGCACCGCCGCTAACCATAAAGCCATTCGCAACGCCGACCAGAGCAATAATGACCGCGAACACCATACTTTTAGTCAACCCTTGCAGGACATCGTCTGCAACGATGAATTTGGTGCTCTGATCCCAATACGCTGCGTAGGAAATACCCAGCTCCAGCTTGCAGAACACCGCGCCGCCGAACATTGCTGCGAAATCGGCAAATAGCGTCACCAGAGGCAGCATAATCAGCATGGCAAGCAGCACCGGAGAGACCAAATAGCGGACCGGATTGATGCCCATAACGCGCAGCGCGTCAATTTCCTGATTGACCGTCATCGTGCCAATACGTGCCGCTAATGCGGACCCGGATCTCCCGGCGACGAGTATCCCTGTAATCAGTGGCCCAAATTCTCGTGTTACCGATAATGCGATACCCAAAACAACCTGAGTTTCGGCACCGAACTGTTTAAGGGTATGAATACCCTGGATCGCGAGCATGACGCCAATCGAAAAAGACAGGACGAAAACGATCGGTAAACCGGCAAGTCCAATTTCGACCATATGCTGAAATGACGCGGAGATTCTGACCGGTTGGCGCCGGGCAACGCCGAAAACAATCCAATAAACGCTTTCTACCGTTAGCGCAAGGTAATAGCCAAATTCCTCAACCTGTTCGACGACCCGTCTGCCAACGCCCTCGAGCGCGGTCAAAAACCAGATTTGCTGAGGTTCAGCCATCCGCCTTGAGGCGTGCGGCGAGATCCGAATGGATGGGAAAGACTTTGTCGAGGCGAGCGAGTTCGAGCACACTCATCGCGGCTTCGCTCACGCCAATTAGGCCAAATCTGAGGTCACTTTTCTTGGCGGTCTGGAAACCTTCAACCAGGCTCGCGACGCCGGAGCTGTCGATGTAGGTCACAGCGCTCAGGTCAACCAGCGTGTGGTTACCGGAAGCCAGACTGGCGAGGATCGCTTTGCGCGCCTCCGGTGAGCACGACAGGTCGACATCGTCGGAAAGCACCACGATGTCGTATCCATCTTGAGATTTAGTCGGGTAGGCCATCGCGATAGGTCCTGAAGTTCTGGGTTAATGCTGTTTGCGCGCGGTGCCGTGTCGAATCGTCTCTGATCCCGTCGAACGCCATGACGAATCCCGATTAAGACGTAATTCGTTTTGTCATGCGTAACACGTTGCCACCGACGTTCGGCAAATGTGCGTAGGCGCATTCGTCCATGATTTCGCTAATGAAATACGTGCCAAGGCCGCCGGGGCGGAGATCATCGGGATCGCGAGGTTGAATTGCGTCAAAATCGACGGGCTCGGCAAAATCCGTGAGCACGACTTCAATCTCGTCGCCGTTGTTGTTTATTTCAAGCACAATTTCGCCGCTACGATTGCCCTTATAGGCATGTTCCATAACGTTCATGCACGCTTCGTTAACGGCGATGATCAGGTCGGAAACGAGCTTCTTCGTGCACGGCAGCTGGCTGGCCGCCTGTTGTACGTGCTCGCGGACCATTTTCAGGCGTTTCGGATCGGCGGGGAAACGTAAATCCAGCACTCTGTTGCTCATGGATTTGACCATTGGGTCGCCGCCTCGCGAATGCGCGCACTGGCCAGGGACCTGACGGATAAGTGTTCCAGAAAAATCATCCTGCCAGTTCCACCAGCATTAACGTTATATCGTCGTGCGACTCGTGCCCAGTATCGCGCCAGATCTCGACCATTTGCGCGAGGCGGCTTGCGGCACCCGTCGGCGAAACGGATTCTAGCATCTGTTTCAGGCCATCACCGTCCATCTGCACCCCATCGGGGCCAGTGCTTTCGCTCAATCCGTCGGTGTACAAATAGATGGCTTCGTCGTCCAGCGATATTTCGTGCATCGGGAAATCGATATCAGCGAGCACACCGAGTGGCGGGGCTCCTGCTGGAATCTCGTCGTAGAGACCGACGCCACGTCGAATCAGGGCCGGCTGATGACCGCCATTGGCCATTTCCACGCTGCGTCGGACTGGGTCGAAGTAACCCGCGATGATGGTCACGAACATCCCCATCGTCGACGTTTCGCAAAGCTCATTGTTGACCTGCCACAAGAGAGCGCCTGCATTCGGGGCCGTTTTTGCCAGGCAGCGCAATAAACTGGTCGTCTTGGCCATCAACAGCGCGGCATTCATTCCCTTACCGGACACGTCGGCAAGCGCAAAGTAGATACGCCCGTCCGCAAGCGTAAGGAAGTCGTAAAAGTCACCGGAAACTTCGCGCGCCGGGATATTCAACCCATGGATCGGATAATCATCGCCAATACTCACTGGCAACAAGCTTTCCTGAATCTGGCGGGCCAACTCCAATTCCTTTCGCACGCGCTCCTGCTCGACCAACTCAGCCGCTAACTGCGCGTTGTGTATGGCGAGCGCGGCCGCGGCCGCTACCGTCATCGCGAGCTGCATGTCGTTGAGCTCGAACAATCCATCCTCGGTGCGTTTGTTGAGCAGTTCCAACGCCCCGAAACATTTACCACGAACGGATAGCGGGGCACACAGGATTGAGCGCGTAACGAAGCCAGTATCGCTGTCCACCATCGCAGCGAAACTTGGATTATCTGCCACATCCCGAACGATTTTGGCTTCGTTGTGGAATACCGTTTGGCCGACGATACCCTGGTCAGGAGCGAGACGCAGGCCGCGGATGTCGACTGGGCCCGCGCACTCCCGACACACCAGTGCTGTGTCATCCTCCTGGAGCAAAAAAATCGATGCTGCCTCGGCGTTCAAATAAACCATAAAACGATCGATGGCATGCCTGAGCGTATCGCCGATATCCAGGGAGCTGGCGAAGTCATGGGTTAGCTCGGCAAGAAAAACTGCCGCCTGGTGCGCTTCACCAGTCGCCAGCGACGGTTCATTGCGATCATCCATCAGGACAACCCTTGCACAGCCTGAAGATAGGCATTCTGGTCCGGTGCGTTGCCTTGATTTGCCGCCTCAAAAAGCGCTTGCGCAAGGCAGTCCATCATGCGGTGTTCCACACGATGCGAGTCATCTGCATGCGTGAGCAGAAGCCGCTTGTAAGACGCGCGTATCCCTGCGGGGCGGTCAGTTTGTAACTGTTCGACAAGCGCCACGTGCAGTCCCATATGAAGGAAAGGGTTCGAGCGCCCATCGTTGCCGTCGAACTCCGCCTCCAACGCTCGGTGCGGGTGCTCGAGAACGGCGTGATACTCCGGATGCTCGGTAATCACTCGCGCCACCAGGGATTCGAGCGGCTCGAGAGCCTGCTTGTTACCCATCTTGGTCCACACGCATAAGAAAAATTCGCGTGCCTGGTCGCGAGTCTCTACGAACATGTTCGAAAATGTTCTGCCATTTCAGGATCCGAATTCAATTGTCCGTCGCGCTAGCATAACGGTCTTTCTCGGGCCAATCACAAATGTCGTGGGTAGCACAGCTCGCACAACGCGGATTGCGCGCCAGACACGTATAACGTCCATGCAAAATCAACCAATGATGGGCGTCACCGCGAAATTCAGCCGGGACGACCTTCATGAGCCGCTGCTCGACCGCGTTAGGCGTCTTTCCCGGCGCCAGCCTGGTTCTGTTTGAGACCCTGAAAATGTGCGTGTCAACGGCGATGGTCGCCTCACCAAACGCGGTATTCAGCACCACGTTCGCAGTCTTTCGACCGACGCCGGGCAACGCCTCGAGTGCTGCGCGGGTACGCGGCACCTCGCCGTCGTAGTCTTCGACCAGCCTAGCGCAAGTTCGCGCCACGTTCTTCGCTTTGGTATTGAACAATCCAATCGATTTGATGTGCTCTCGAATCCCTTGCTCGCCCAATTCGAGCATTGAAAATGCATCGGGCGCCGCTACATACAATGCACGCGTTGCCTTGTTGACGCTCACATCTGTAGCTTGTGCGGAAAGGATGACGGAAATGAGCAACTGAAACGTCGAGGCGTATTCAAGCTCGGTAGTCGGCGCGGGATTCGCGTCACGCAGCCGTCGAAAAAATTCGAAGCGGGTCTTTTTGTTCACGTTGTCACTGGGCAGGGCGCCAATAAACAGCGAGGCGAGCAGGTGCCTAACACCGCCCTATCCCTGCCGTCGCGCAATGGCTGCACGCACGTCCGCCCGCAAGGTCTCGGCCGCAACACCATCAAGATCGACATACCCTGCCCACTGCTCAGCCTTGCCCGCATTCACACGACGCGCTTCACGTTCCTGAAATCGGATGCGTAGTTGTGGGGCGGAAACGCGCTCACATTCGTCCGACCGTACGCGCATATCGATGCAATTGGTCGGACACACGGGCGCGCACAAATCGCAACCGCTGCACCACGGCCCGACAACCGTGTGCATAACGCCTTGCGCGCCGACAATCGCATCGACCGGACACACGCGGATGCATTTTGTGCAACCGATACAGTCCTCTTCCACGATATATGCCAATCGCATCGGTTCGTGCGTGTGGATCGGTTCATCCACACCAGTTGCCTGGGTTAATGCGCGCAACTGGGCGCGCACGGTCTCACCTCCTGGCGGGCACAGGTCGGCAGAAGTGTCTCCGTTGGCAAGCGCTTCGGCGTATGGCCGGCACGATTCGAAGCCACAACGCTGGCACTGCGTTTGCGGCAGCACTGCATCTATCCTGTCTGCCAGCGTTGCGTCCTGGCCGCCCGACATCACCATTCACGAACCGGACTGCGGCGGCGACAAATCCCTGCGACAGCGATCCGAACGGCAGCCATTATTTGACCCGCATGCCCGGCGTCGCTCCCCTATCCGGCTCAATGAGAAATATATCTTCACCACCGGGACCAGCGCCAAGCACCATGCCCTCAGAAACACCGAAACGCATTTTTCGGGGCGCCAGATTCGCAACCATCACCACATGGCGTCCAATTAGAGAGGCAGGATCATAGGCTTGTTTTATACCCGCAAATACCTGCCTCTTCTGGTCGCCAATATCGAGCGACAAGCGCACTAACTTATCGGCACCATCCACATGTGCGGCATCTTCGATAAGCGCAACACGCAGATCAATACGCGCGAAATCATCGATGCTAATCTCGTCACCGAATTCGGCTACCGTTGCTTCGGTTGAGGCTGGCGCGGCGTTTTCTGGCTGTTCTTTGCTGGACTCGATCATTTTTTCAATCTGGTCTCTCTCAACTCGCTGCATTAGCGGCTTGAATTTATTGATTGGCTGGCCCACTGGCGTTCTTTCAACGTCTGCCCAAGTCAGACTCGCGCAACCAAGAAACACCTCGGCGTTGGCCATGGTCACCGGCAACACGGGTTTCAGGTAAATCGCCAGTACGCGGAACAAGAAGATCCCCATGCTGCAAACGCGTTGCATTTCGTCGTCTGAACCAGCGATTTTGGCCATCTCCCACGGACGGCGCTCGTCAATGTACTGGTTAGCCCGATCGGCCAGTGCCATCACTTCACGCATTGCGCGGCCGTACTCGCGCCCTTCGTAGTAGCCCGCAATCTGATCAGCAGCATCGTGAAACTCGCGCAGCAACTCTGGCCGGTCAATCTCCTCGCTTAAGCTGCCATCAAAGCGCTTCACAATAAAGCCGGCGCAGCGACTCGCAATGTTGACCACTTTACCGACCAAATCGGAATTTACACGTAGTTCGAAATCTTCGAAATTGAGGTCGATGTCTTCGATTGCCGATCCCAGCTTTGCGGCGAAGTAATAGCGCAGGTATTCAGGGTTCAGGTAATCGAGATACGTCTTTGCCATCACGAAAGTGCCACGGGATTTCGACATCTTGTGGCCATCAACGGTTAAAAAACCGTGCGCAAAAACATTGGTCGGTGTTCGCATCCCCGCGCCGCTCAGCATCGCCGGCCAGAACAAGGTATGGAAATACATGATGTCTTTACCGATGAAGTGGTACATCTCGGCATCGCTGTTAACGCCACAAAACGCTTCGAAATCTATCCCTTCCCTCTCGCACAAGTTGCGAAAACTGGCGAGGTATCCGATTGGAGCATCGAGCCAGACATAGAAATATTTGCCCGGCATGTCCGGAATTTCGAAGCCGAAATAGGGCGCGTCGCGGGAAATATCCCAATCTTGCAATCCGACGTCGAACCACTCTTGCAATTTATTCACCACGCCGGCCTGTAGATCATTATCCGCCAGCCATGCTTTGAGCATGCCCTCGAAGCGTCCCAGGGTAAAAAATAAATGCTCAGACTCGCGGAGCTCCGGGGGCGCGCCGGATAACGCCGAGACAGCGTCGATCAAATCCGTTGGCGCATACGTTGCGCCGCAGCTTTCGCAACTATCGCCATACTGATCGACCGTCTTACAGCGAGGACAGGTTCCGCGAATAAACCGGTCCGGGAGAAACATTTCTTTGGCCGGGTCGTAGGCCTGGCTAATCGTTTTCTTGACGATATATCCGGCGTCCCGCAAGCGTGAGTATATGAGTTCGGAGATTTCGCGATTTTCCGGCGAATGGGTCGAATGGTAGTTGTCGAACTCGACTGCGAAACCAGCAAAATCCTGCTGGTGTTCGGCCGCCGTACGCTCGATGAGCTGCTCTGGCGTGATGCCGTCCTGCTCGGCTCGCAGCATGATCGGCGTGCCGTGAGCATCGTCGGCGCAAACGTAATAGCACCTGTGTCCCCACATCTTCTGGAATCGCACCCAGATATCAGTCTGAATGTACTCGACCAGATGGCCAATGTGGATCGGACCGTTGGCGTACGGCAGTGCGCTGGTCACGAGAATGTTTCGCTTCGCGTCGGACATAGTCTTCGTGGGCGCTCCGGCCGGCAGGAATGATGGATGAGGACGTTGATTATAAGGAGCGCCAGCGGCGCCGGCCATTGGTGTAAAATGTGCGCCCTTTTGCCCGAGAGCAAACCATGAGTCAGCTCGAATCCGCCATCAGAGAATGCCTGGAAGGCGACATCGATCCTTATCTGGGTACTGACCTCATCAGTGCCGGCGCCCTTACGGCTATCGAAATCGAGAATGGCAAGGCGTGTGTGAAGATCGAACTCGGCTTCCCGATTGAGCGCTACGGGGCGATCCTTAAAGCCCGCCTGACGGAAAAATTCTCGACCATAGAAAATGCCACTATCGAGATTCAGCTCAGCGCCAAAGTTGTCGCCCGCGAAGTACAGAAAGGCACCAAGCGGCTGCCGGAAATTCGCAACATCATCGCGATTGCTTCCGGCAAGGGAGGCGTTGGGAAATCGACGACCGCCGCCAATCTGGCCATCGCCCTGCAGCAAGAGGGTGGCAAAGTCGGCGTCCTGGACGCAGACATTTACGGCCCCAGTCAAACACGCATGCTCGCCAGTGGCGGCCGCCCCGAGAGCCGCGACGGCAAATCGATGGAGCCGCAGGTGAGCTACCAGCTGCAAACCATGTCAATTGGCAACCTCATCGAAGAAGACACCCCGATGATCTGGCGCGGACCGATGGTCACAGGCGCTTTGGAGCAACTGCTGAACGATACCAACTGGCGCGACCTCGATTATCTGGTCGTCGATTTGCCACCAGGGACAGGCGACATTCAATTAACTCTGTGCCAGAAAATTCCGGTCAGTGGTGCGATTATCGTCACCACGCCGCAGGACATCGCCCTCCTCGATGCACGCAAGGGCTTGAAAATGTTTGAGAAAGTCAATGTACCCGTGCTCGGCATCGTGGAAAACATGAGCGTGCACATCTGCAGTCAGTGCGGACACGCCGAACATATTTTCGGATCGGGCGGTGGCGAATCGATGTCGAAACAGTTCGGTGTCGATTTGATCGGCTCACTGCCGCTCGATATCTCGATCCGTGAAGGCGTCGACAACGGTCGACCGACCGTAGCCATCGAGCCCGACTCCGCAATCGCTGACAGTTACCGCGATATCGCACGTCGTATAGCCGCCCGCCTGGCGCTGCGGGCACGTGATTATTCGGCGAAGTTCCCCAATATCGTCATCCAGAACACCTGACGCGGAGAACCTGTAGCGTGCCAGTCAAGTCGGACAAGTGGATACGACGCATGGCGGAAAGCCACGGACTCATCGAGCCGTTTGAATCCGAGCAAGTGCGGGAAATCGATGGGCGTAAGGTCATCTCGTTTGGCACCTCAAGCTATGGATACGACCTGCGCTGCGCCCCTGAATTCAAAATTTTCACGAACATCAATTCAACAATAGTCGACCCAAAAGCATTCGATTCCGGAAGTTTCGTCGATGTCGAGAGTGACGTTTGCGTCATTCCGCCCAACTCCTTCGCACTCGCTCGGACGGTGGAATACTTTCGCATCCCGCGCGATGTGTTGACCATTTGTCTCGGGAAATCGACCTATGCGCGTTGTGGAATTATCGTCAATGTGACGCCCCTTGAGCCAGAGTGGGAGGGGCACGTGACGTTAGAATTTTCCAACACCACGCCCTTGCCGGCGAAAATATACGCGAACGAGGGTGTTGCACAGGTAATTTTTCTGCAATCCGATGAAAGCTGCGCGACCTCGTACGCTGACCGCAACGGCAAGTACCAGGGTCAGGAAGGTGTCACCCTGCCAAAAGCCTGAAAAGTGCTTGCCCAGGTAGCGTCGGGGTGTCGCGCTGGGCTAGTTCATGGGCACCGTGTGCGGCATCGGTATCTCCCGCTCACCATCGCGCATCTGCCCCGTATTGATCGCTATAGCGACGGCGCTGACCTCGAACTCACGTGCCGGGCACCGTACTGTAAGTCGCTAAAGTCGACTGCAAGTGCCCTAAGCTTCGCTTTTCTTCAACTCGAGCGATACTGAGTTAATGCAATAGCGCTCACCCGTCGGTTGCGGGCCATCGTTGAACACGTGTCCCAGATGCGCGTCACAGGATGCACAGACGACTTCCGTTCGGGCCATGCCGAGGCTGGTATCGCTATGCAGCTTCACGTTACCCGCATCGAGAGCACGCCAAAAGCTTGGCCAGCCGGATCGGGAATCAAATTTATGTTCGGAGCTGAACAAAGGCGTATCGCAGCACACACAACAGTACTGCCCGGCATCCTTGCAGTCGTTGTACACACCTGAGAACGGCGGCTCGGTGGCCTGCTGACGGCAGACGGCAAATGCTTCGGGCGATAAGACTGTTCGCCACTCAGCGTCGGATTTTTCATTTTTAGACATTCTGCTCACTCCTCCGAATGGTCCTACGCGGCGCTGCGTAGCCTGGTTGGCAATCGTATCAGGTAGTCTGCAATGCGCTACTATGGGACGTGGCGGAGGCGCACTATCAATGTCCTCTGGTTTGCTCACTGGTCAGCGCCAGACCCCGTCGCCAAATTGCCAGAAAATGTTTGGGGAGATCGGACGTGCGCTTAGCACTACTTGAAGACGATATCGATCAGGTCGCGTTGTTTAACGAGTGGTTAACCTCTGCTGGTCACACATGCGAACATTTTGACAATGGCAAATCGTTCGTTCGCAACATCAAACATGATAGCTATGACGCCCTGATTCTGGACTGGATGGTCCCGGATATGGACGGATTAGAAGTATTACGTTGGGTACGCGAAAATTTTGATTGGCCGATTCCGATTGTTTTCGTGACCGCAAAAGATTCGGAGGACGATATCTTCAACGCATTGGAGCATGGCGCCGACGATTACGTCGTCAAACCCGCCAAGCAGCGCGAGCTAATAGCACGCGTGACCGCAGTCGTGCGGCGCTCGGCCTTGATAGATGAGGCCCAGACAACGATTGAGCAGGACCCGTTCCTGATCGATCTTGGAAATCACGAGATCCAGCGCGATGGTGAGAAGGTGGAGGTTACGCAGAAAGAATACGAACTCATCGTATTTCTGTTTCGAAATATCGGGCGCGTACTATCGCGGGCGCACATTCTGGAAAGCGTGTGGGGACGCAACCCCGACATCAATACGCGTACCGTCGACACGCATGTCAGTCGCATCCGCTCCAAACTTGCACTCACGACGGAGGCCGGTTGGAAGCTCACGTCTATATACCAGCATGGGTATCGCCTCGAACGCCTGATCGCGAATTAGATCCTCAAAACGGTGCAAAAAGCGCCTGTTTAACTCTAAAACCCGATAGTAAGTCCTTCCGCTCGCTACCCGGTATCCGGGTTAGCGCTCACGATTCTGCGGCCCACAGATTCGCCGCCCCACGCACACCGCTGCTATCCCCGAACGCAGCCCCCACCACTGCGGTCTCAAGCTGGTCGGAGAACGCTAAACCTGGCAGCAGGGTCTGTACTTTAATCGCGAGATTCGGCAGCTGAGATAACCCGCCACCCAGCACGATCACTGCCGGATCGAAAACATTCACGAGCGCGGCCAGACATTGAGAAAGTTGCAGGCAATAGTCTGCCAAAACCGTCCCGGCAAGGGCGTCACCATCGTGGCTCGCCCGGACAATTTGTTCGACTCCAAGGACTGCGTGCCCGCCGCGTTCAGTGAAACTTCGGATTAGTCCCGGACCACTAAGGAATGTTTCCACACAATTGTTGCGCCCGCAGTAACAGGCCCGGGCGTGATTCGAGAGCACTGGCCATGGCACTGGGTTGTGACCCCACTCACCACCAATCGCATTGGCACCCGAAACCAGTCCCCCGTTTACGAACAATCCCCCACCCGTTCCCGTTCCAATGATGACGCCGAAAGCAGAATCGTAGCCGTGTGCGGCGCCGCCGTGGATTTCAGACAGAACGAAACAATTCGCGTCGTTCGCAATTCTCACCTCGCGCTGTAAAACGGATGCGATATCACGGGCGAAAGGTTTCCCGTTCAGGCACACCGTATTGGCATTTTTGACCAACCCTGTCGCCGGGGAGATCGCGCCGGGCATACCGATCCCAACACTGACCCTCGTACCCACATGCGCTTCGCAGCCGCGCACCAACTCGCCAATCTCAGCGCAAATCCTCTGGTAGTCGTTATGCGGTGTTTTAATGCGGCGGCGCAGTTCGATTTCGCCATCACTGCCAACAACCGCGCACTCCGTCTTGGTACCTCCCAGGTCGATCCCAATTCGGTACTTCATTCAAACTTCTCCTTTGGCGCCCGATCGCACGCTACGGTAGAATTCGCGCCATCACCCCCTACGTCATCAGGTTTTACCCGAGTTCGCACATGAATCCATATCCACAGTATGTCCGACGTCATTCTGTCGCTGTTCGAGTCGGAGACATCATCGTCGGCGGCGAAGCCCCGGTCGTGGTGCAATCAATGACCAACACAGATACCGCCAACGCGGTCTCAACGGCAAATCAGGTGCAGGCACTCGCAACCGCTGGCTCTGAGCTGGTTCGCATTACCGTAGATACCGAAGCGGCAGCACGCCAGGTACCGCGCATTCGCGAGTTGCTGGACGCTACAGGTTGCAATGTGCCGCTCGTCGGCGATTTCCACTACAACGGCCATACCCTGCTTACAAAGTATCCGGAGTGCGCCGAGGCGCTCGCCAAATATCGAATTAACCCGGGCAACGTGGGCTTCGGACGTAAACGGGACGCCCAGTTCGCCACCATGATTGAGGTTGCCATTGCGCGCAATAAGCCGGTTCGCATCGGGGTTAACTGGGGCAGCCTGGACCCGGCGCTAGTGGCAAAAATGATGGACGAAAACGCCGCCTCGTCACAACCGAAGGACGCCAAGAAGGTCACCCAGGACGCCCTCATATTTTCGGCGCTCAATAGTGCAGCTCAGGCTGAGGAGATCGGTTTAAGACGCGATCAAATTGTGCTTTCGTGCAAAGTCAGCGATGTTCAGGATTTGATCGCCGTCTACGCGCAACTGGCTTCGCAATGCGATTACGCGTTGCATCTCGGTCTGACCGAAGCTGGCATGGGCTCCAAAGGCATTGTGGCCTCATCTACGGCGATGGGTATATTGCTGCAACAGGGTATTGGCGACACGATTCGGGTTTCTCTCACGCCGGAACCGGGTGGTGACCGCACCCAGGAAGTGATCGTCGGGCAAGAAATGTTACAGACGATGGGCTTGCGTTCGTTTACGCCACTGGTTACCGCCTGCCCCGGCTGTGGGCGCACCACCAGCACAGTGTTTCAATCATTGGCCGGCGATATTCAGGCCTATGTTCGTACGCAGATGCCGACATGGAAGGACAGTTTCCCGGGCGTCGAAGACATGAGCCTCGCGGTGATGGGATGTATCGTCAACGGTCCCGGCGAGAGTAAGCACGCCAATATCGGTATTAGTTTGCCAGGCACTGGTGAGAATCCGGCTGCTCCGGTGTTCATCGACGGAGAAAAACGTATGACGCTGCGGGGCGATAACATCGCCAACGAATTCAAGGAAATTCTCGACGACTACGTACGCTCGCATTACGCGCCGGGGGCGTCGCCCGAAGCGCAAGCTGTAACTGAATCTTCCGATCGCTAAAGTCGCTGCCACTGAAATCGTGCAGCCGGTCGCGACTCAAACTCTGCTTCGTCGCTACCCGGTAGCGGCGCGCAGCGGTCCGCTCTAACAGGCCCTCGGTCAGCCGTCCGCACGCCAATTTACGTATGCCATCGGCAGCCCTCACCCTTACCCGTGCGTTTTGCCAACTGTGTGTATTTCGTATCGGTCCGCAGGATATCCCGGCTTCAAACGCCCTGTTGCTGATTACTGCCGTACTCAACCTTTCGCTGAGTGCCCTGATCAACAATATTCAGCTACCGCTCGCCTCCGCCGTGCTGGTGGCAGTTTTAGAGCTACTCGTGTTGGCGAGTCTGACCTCGGCGATTTTATTTTACTTCGCACACCTTCCCCGCTTGCGGCAAACGCTCACTGCCCTGTTTGGCAGCGGCGCCGTCATTGGAGGAACTGTGTGGGTCTTACTGAGCGTGTTTGAGGAATTACCGAACCCAGTACGAATGTGTGTTTTTTTGTGGAACCTGTTGGTCATGGCCCATGTCATACGGCATGCGGTGAGCGTACATATCGTCGCGGCGTTTTTTATGGCGCTCGCCTATGCATTGTCTTTAATTCAACTCATCATATTTGTCGGACGCCTACTCAGCGCCCCGGTGGCGTGAGTGGATGATTTTCGGTTAGCGCTATGCGTATCCACATTCTAGGCATTGGTGGCACTTTCATGGCTGGGATGGCGCGTCTTGCGGTCGCCCTTGGTCATCAGGTCAGCGGATCAGACGCTGCGCTTTACCCTCCAATGAGCACCCAGCTCGACGAGCTAGGCGTTGCGATATTCGAGGGCTACGATGACCTCACGCCATTAGCCAACGCCGATTTGATTGTGATCGGAAATGCGCTGTCACGGGGCGCCCCTGTCGTCGAGTATGTGCTGAACCACGACCTGCGCTACATGTCTGGCCCCGAGTGGCTGGAACGGTTCGTATTACCGGGCCGCCATGTCATAGCGGTAGCCGGAACACACGGCAAAACGACCGTTTCGAGCCTGGTAACGTGGATGCTTGAATATGCCGGTCTCGAGCCCGGTTTTCTGGTCGGCGGGGTACTGGAAAATTTCTCCATCTCTGCCCGGCTAGGCGCGGGGCGCTACTTCGTAATTGAGGCGGACGAATATGACACGGCTTTCTTTGACAAGCGCTCAAAGTTCGTCCACTACCATCCGCGCACACTGATCATCAACAATCTTGAGTATGATCACGCCGACATTTTCCCTGACCTCGGCGCCATTCAGCGTCAGTTTCACCATTTGATCCGTACGGTGCCTGGCGAGGCGCAAATTCTGGTCGCTGCTGAGCAACCGGCGATCGACGACACACTGCAACTCGGATGCTGGTCAGAAGTTACCCGGTTTGGTCGCGACGCGGGCTGCGACTGGCAGTTTCAGTGGCAAGACGGCGAACAGCGCCACATTGCGCTGATTTCACCAGATGGCACGCACGCTTCAGGGCCAACACCATTAATGGGTTTGCACAACGCGTGGAATGTATGCGCCGCTGCCGCTGCCGCTGCCCATCTTGGTGTTACGCCAAAAGACGCGCTAGACGCGCTGACCGGTTTCACGAGTGTCCGCCGACGCCTCGAACTACGCGGGCAGCGAAATGGGGTCAGTGTTTACGATGATTTTGCCCACCACCCCACTGCTATTGCGGCCACTATTGCAGCGCTGCGCGGCGGCATGAGCAGTGGGCGAATTATCACGTTATTGGAGTTACGGTCTAATACGATGGCGATGGGAATTCACAAAAGTACCTTGGGCGCCGCGCTCGCCGGAGCGGACTCGGTCGCGATCCTGACCCGTCCTGACTTAAGCTGGACACCAAGCGAAGAGCTGGCGACAGAACGTGGCATCAACTATTACGCGGATCCCGACATCATGGCCAGGGACATTGCCGCGCAGGCTCTGCCGGGGGATCACATTCTGGTCATGAGTAACGGCGCATTCGCTAACATCCATGACAAGCTTTTGGAGCACTTGTAGTGCGAATGGATCAAGTAGACCACGACGCGCTAAGCCAACTTGCGCTATTCCCGCTACAAACCGTGCTGTTTCCAGGTGGCGCGTTACCGCTGCGGATTTTCGAGGCGCGCTACGTCGACATGATTCGCGATTGCATGCGCAATAATTCGGCCTTTGGTGTCGTACCCATTACGCAAGGTCGCGAAGTTGGTGCAACACCGCTGTTCCATCACGTCGGCACGTCGGCAACCATCGAGACCTGGGATCAGGGACATGACGGTTTGCTGGAAATCCTCGCACGTGGCACGCAGCGGTTTGACGTGTTGAATCATGCTGTTCAGAACGACGGTCTGGTTGTCGGCAGCATTAGGCAGCGTGATGAAACAGCAAGCTCGTTGGCTGCGCGACATCTGCCGCTTCGCGATCTCCTGTCACAAGTGCTGGAATCAAATCTGACCGTTGCACCGCCCCGGCCATGGCATCTCGATGAGGCAGGGTGGCTCAGCTACCGCCTTGCCGAACTTGCCCCAATGAGCCTCGCAGAACGACTTGCGCTGCTTGACTACGACGACGCGGAACGGCGTCTGGACGATATTGCGCGCCACTTCGAATCGCGAACCCCACGCACACCCAAGCCGACGGCAAACTGACAGCGCAAGTTCTGCGATTTTGGTCGCTCGCGTGTTGAAGCGCCTCGGGATCTATGCGACTTTAGCGGGACGCTGGTTACCTCACGCTTCATTGCGTTCATGATAAAAAATATAATCGAACACTTGCGGTCAAGATCCGCCGGTGTACAAGCGCTTGTGGCCGTTATTGTGCTCTTGCCGTCGCTTTCGCGGCCGCTTGCAGCTGCCGTGCTGTCGGAGCAAAGCGACCAATATCAATGGCGGCTGTGCCCGGCCGGCCGTCTGATCCCCCTGCGTCCTGGTTATACGGACGCAAGCACCGATCCCGCCAGCACCGAAATTCGCGCCGAAACATCCCGGCTTGTCGCTGAAGGCATGAGTCAATTTAGTGGTGACGTGGAAATCGTCCGCGGCCGGAACGCGATTCGCGCAGAGGTCGTCACCTACGAGGATGCGACGGGCATTTTTAACGCGTCCGGGCGCACTCATTTGTGGGATGGGAGTCTGATCTGGGCGGGCGAAAGCGCAACCTATGATCTCAACAGCGAAGTATCCTCGCTGTACGAAGGTCGCTACTGGCTACAGAACGGTCGTGGCCGGGGTCATGCGGGTTATCTGCAACACGACCGTCCGGCGGACGTCACGATACTCACAGACGTGGACTACTCGACATGCCCGTTATCGGACGAGGCGTGGCGAATCTCGGCGGCAAAAATCAAGCTGGATCACAAAAGCGACAGGGGCTCTGCCACCAACGCCATACTGCGGGTTCGGGACATCCCGGTGTTCTATTTTCCGTACGTTAACTTCCCGATTAGTGACAAACGGAAGTCGGGGTTTTTGGCGCCGGTCATTGGCTCGAGCAACGATTCTGGCAGCGATGTCAGAGTTCCTTACTACTGGAATATGGCGCCGAATTATGACGCCACGATCACGCCCAGAATATTGGGAGACCGAGGCGTCATGCTGGGGACAGAGTTGCGCCACAAAGGTCAGCGCTCCCGTAGTGAAGCCAATGTTGAGTATCTGCCAGGCGATGATTTGCGTAATGGCGAAGATCGCTCATTCGTCGCGCTTTCTCACCAGCAAAGTCTATTCCGAGGGCGCGGTCGCCTCCGGGGAGTTTTCAACAACGTCTCGGACGATGAATATTTCGAAGACTTCGGCCGCAGCATCAGTGCGACCAGCCAACGCTTTCTCAATCGTCAATTGAGCTTCCGATACGCCCACCAGGGCACCCGCATCAACGCCCTCGCGCAGAGTTACCAAACGGTAGATAACACCATCGCGCCGAGCAGAGCGCCGTATCGGCGGCTGCCGCAGGTTACGGTAGACCATAATTTCCGGAAGATCGGCAATTTTTTACCATCGATTTCGAGCGAGAACACGTATTTCGAACGCGATGGTACGGTAGGCGGCGGCCGCCTCATGCTAGCCCCCGCACTGAGTTACGAATACATCCGGCCGCATATCTCTGTGGTTCCAAAATTTACCCTCAACCACACCCAGTACTTGCTCGACGACCCCGATAGCGTCTTCGATGACAACGAATCTCGCTCCGTCGCCACTTTCAGCCTGGATACGAAACTGTTCATGGAAAGACAGTTTTCGTTGTTCGGACAGAATCATCTCCAGACTTTCGAGCCGCGGCTTTTTTACCTGGCAGTTCCCAATGTAGACCAGGGCGGCTTGCCACGTTTCGATGGCCGCGAAGTTGAAGTGTCGTTTCGCAACATATTTCGCGAAAACCGCTTTACCGGCGGCGATCGCATTGGTGATGCGAACCAAGTCACTGCGGCAGTCACATCGCGCCTGCTGGACACCGAAAACGGTCGCGAAGCAATGCGTATCAGTATCGGACAGATATATTATTTCAGGGACCGTAAAGTGACCCTGCCCGGAGCAACTCGGATAGACGACTCGTTGTCCGAGTTAGTCGCGGAAGCTGCAGCCAATCTCGGTCCCGACTGGAATCTTCGCGGCACGCTGCAGTGGGACCCGAATGAACCGCGCACTGAAAAATCCGCCATTGCTTTACGCTACCGCCCTAATCTCGAAACGGTGGTTAACCTCAGCTACCGATTTCGTCGCGCCAATACGGATATCGAGCAAACCGACGTATCCATGCGCCTTCCGCTTACTGACTCACTCTCCTTTGTCGGCCATTGGAATTACTCGCTGCCGGAGAAACGTTCACTGGACACGGTCGCGGGTATTGAGTTCGAAAGCTGCTGTTGGGGCTTACGGTTGGTAGCGCGACGTTTTTTGCGCAATTCAGAAGGCGCGTTCGACAACGGCATTTTCCTGCAAGTGCAATTTCGCGGTCTCGGGGCTTTCGGGCGCGAATCGCGTTCGTTTCTTCGGCGCGGCATTCCGGGTTACGAAGATCCGTTTGATTAGTCGCCGCGATGCCTTTGGTGCGAGGCGAAACGCGTAATCAGTCGGCATCGATAGCTCCAAACAAGCCATGATAGGGTACAATCCGTCGCGGCCGTCGGCTCGTTCCAACCCGGTTTCTGGCCGGCTGCCCCGCATCACCCGTAACGCTCCCACGAGAGCCCTAGTGTGTAGCCTCAGTTCGTTGATCAGTAAACCCGAAATCCTGTCAGTTGCGTTCATCCTGCTCGTCCTACTGGGCCCCGCCCAGGCGATCGAGCTTGACCGCATCATCGCCATTGTCGAAGAAGACGTGGTGATGGAAAGTGAACTCGATGAACAAATGGCTCGGGTGCGAGAGCAATTGCGCCAAAGTGGCACGCGGACGCCACCGACCTCGGTGCTGGAACGTCAAGTGATGGAACGCCTGGTCTTGGAAAAAATCCAGATCCAGCAGGCAGGCCGCGCCGGCGTCGATGTTACAGAGAAATCGCTCGACCGCGCTATCGCCGACATAGCCAAGCGCAACAAATTAACAATAGAGCAATTCATTGAGATTCTGGCCTCCGAAGGTTACGAGTTCAACGCATTCCGTCAGCAGATCCGCCAGGAGATTCTGATTACCAAGTTGCGCAAAACCGAGGTCGATGACCGTATCCGGGTCCGCGCCAGCGAAATCGAAAACTATCTGCGCAATGAATCGAATGCCAGTGCTGACGGTACTGAGTACCGCCTGGCTCACATTCTTATCGCCGTACTGAGTGGCGCAACTGACGAAGAAATTGGTCAGGCGCGAACTAAAGCGCAGGAGACCCTGGACCGTATTCATGCTGGCGAGGATTTTGGCTCAGTGGCAATCAGCGTGTCTGATGGTCAACAGGCGCTGGATGGTGGCGATTTAGGTTGGCGGAAAGGCAGCCAGATACCGTCATTATTCGCCGATTCAATCGGCACCATGGAAGCCGGGGACGTGAGCAGCATCATCACCAATCCCAGTGGGTTGCACATCGTTAAGCTGGTCGAGCAGCGCAGTGGCGAGACCGTGATGATTGAACAACACAAGGTTCGGCACATCCTCATCTCACCATCCGAGCTGCTCAGCAGCGAAGGTGCGTTGCGCCGCCTCAAACAAATCCGGCTGCGGCTTGATGGTGGCGCGGACTTTGCGCAACTTGCGCGCACAAATTCCGACGATCGAGGCTCAGCATTGCAGGGCGGCGATCTGGGTTGGGTCGGCGAAGGCAAAATGGTGCCTGAATTCGAAGAAGTCATGAAAAGCAGCGACATCGGTGTGATTACGATCCCGTTCGAAAGTGAATTCGGGTATCACATCCTGCAAGTCACTGACCGACGTATGCATGATGGCACTGAAGAAGTGAAGCGAGATCGCGCGCGCCAGGCGATTTTGCAGCAAAAAGTCGATGAACGGCGTCAATCCTGGCTGCGCAGTCTGCGTGACGAAGCGTATGTCGAATTCCGCAACACTGATTAGGCCGCCCCATCCGCGTATTGCAATAACGCCAGGCGAACCGGCAGGCATCGGCCCCGATCTCGCCATCGCCCTGGCACAGCGGAATCACGCCGCCGCCATAGCGTACTTCGTCGACCCGCGCTTGATCATGCAGCGCGCGCACGCACTCGGCGTTGCGGTCAGCGTAATCGAAATTTCAGATCCGGCCGCGGCAACACTTGTGCCGCCCGGCGTGATGCAAGTCGTGTCTGTCCAGTGCGCAAAATCACCGGTTAGCGGCTGCGCAGATACACGCAATAGTGCGTATGTCATTGAATGCCTCGAACAGGCCACCACGGCATGCCTGCAGGGCAACGCCGATGCTCTTGTTACCGGCCCCATCAACAAGGCGCTGATCAACGACGCTGGCATTCCGTTTACCGGCCACACCGAGTATCTCGCAGCGCGAGCTGGCATCCCGCTTCCGGTCATGATGTTGGTCGCGGAGTCATTGCGCGTCGCCCTGTTGACGACCCACGTGCCGCTAAGTGCAGTCCCTGGACTCGTGACGAGCGACCTGATTCAACGAGTTCTCCAAATTGTGGATAAGGATTTGCGTTCCATATTCGGACTGCGATCGCCTCGAATCTGCGTTTGTGGGCTGAATCCGCATGCCGGCGAACAAGGACATTTGGGCACCGAAGAACGGGACGTCATCATTCCCGCGCTGGCCTCGCTGCGCGAATGTGGCATCGACATCACGGGGCCGCTGCCGGCCGATACCGTGTTCACTGCAGATCAACGAAAACGTTTCGACGTCATCGTCGCGATGTACCACGATCAGGGCCTTAGTGCACTTAAAGCACTTGGCTTCGGAGCGTCAGTCAACGTAACGCTCGGTATGCCCTTCATCCGCACTTCGGTCGATCACGGGACCGCGTTTGATTTAGCGGGAACCGGCAAGGCTGATAGCGGTAGTCTCACTGCGGCGCTCGACCTGGCCGTAGCCCTATATGCGCGCCGCCGCGCGGCGTGATGCGAAAACGCTTCGGACAACATTTTCTCGTCGACGACTACATCGTCGATCAGATCATTGGGCTCATCAGACCGCAACGCGATGACTACATCCTTGAAATAGGTCCCGGTGGCGGTGTGTTGACCGAGCCACTGATAGCGTCCGGAGCTCAACTCTCGGTCGTCGAAATTGATCGCGACCTCGCTGCTGCTCTGGAACTTAAGCATCGACAAACGTCGAGTCTGACTATCCACACACAAGACATTCTGACTCTCGATCTGGCCCTGGCGACCCGCGCCGCAGATAGCTGGAAAGCCGTCGGCAATCTCCCATACAACATTTCGACTGCACTGATTTTGCGCTTGCTCGAATTCACCGGAAAGTTTCATGAAATGACGTTCATGGTGCAGCGTGAAGTTGCCGAGCGACTTGCTGCTGAGCCCGGTACGCGCTCGTTTGGCAGATTGAGCGTGATGGCACAACGGCGTGCGACGATTAAATTGCGCCTCGACGTCCCGCCGGAAAGCTTTATGCCACCGCCGAAAGTCGATTCTGCAGTCGTGCAACTTGTTCCATTGACGCTGCCGCCAGAACCCCAGTTCGAACAGACCTTTGCCGATCTGGTCCGTTTGGCGTTTGCGCAACGTCGCAAAACAATCTCGAACGCCCTGCGCAGCCACTTTGATAAACGCATCTTCCTCGACTGTCACGTCGACCCGGGTCAACGAGCGGAATCGCTATCGGTTGCGGATTTCGAGTGTCTGGCCCGCGCTGTGCACGGTCCGGCAGGCTAATTTCGGCGCACAGATGGCGTCAGATAGCTGCCGTTAGGTTACCCACAATTTCTGTGGATAAGGTTGTGCATGGACTCTGGAAGAGGGGACTTTTTGCGGTCTCACAGCGACTACTTCGACAGATTGGTCAAGAAATAACCAAAATGACTTAATTTATTAATATTCAGTTAGTTATGGAACATACTGCGAGCTACATTGCTGCTTTGCGCGGTAACTTGCAGACATTGGGCAGTGGCCCGGCCCGCAATGTGAATAACAAATCGTTCGATTCGCACTCGAGACGCCTTTCCAGCCCGGAAACCTACCCGTCACTGATGCTTCGCCACTGCTCGCTGCTTGAACCAGCAGCGCGCTCGGTAAACTGCCTGCTTGCGCCGCGCCGAAGTGACATCGCAGGACGCCGGCGGCGAAAATCTTCCTCTGTGGCGATCCAGGGCAAGTGCGGGATGCAACCTACGTGTGGTTTAAATGCTACATCAAGTGATGGCCAGTTTGACCCGCGTAGCGGGCAATCTTACAAGCCTCGCAATTCTTTAATGACAGGACCGGTTTGCGGTGTGCGGCCGTGCCAGATTGTGAATGACTCGGCTGCCTGCTCAACCAGCATGCCAAGTCCGTCGACTGCAACGGGCGCGCCGTTTTCACGGCACCATGCCACGAATGCCGTCGGTTCAGCGCTGTACATCATGTCGTAGCAGATTTGCGCGCGGGCTAGCAGATCGATATCTAGAGGCGGTACGTCGCCAGACAAACTAAGTGAGGTCGCGTTGATGATCGATTGCGGCTGCTCGATGCCGCGCATATCGCCCCATGGCACGGGTTCAACGATGGAAGTTTGGCCACTAAATTCCTCAGCAAGGGATTTGGCTTTATGCGCCGAGCGGTTACTAATCAATAACGTCTTCGGTGCACAGTCGAGCAGAGCCGGAACCACGCCACGCGCCGCTCCACCAGCTCCCAAAAGCAAAATCGTCGTGTCTTGCAGGGTTATGTGGTGATTACGTGTCAAGTCACGAACCAGACCGACGCCGTCGGTGTTGTCCGCGTTGATCTGGCCGTCGCCGTCGAACCAGAGCGTGTTGGCCGCACCTGCGGACTGCGCGCGTTGGCTGCGGACCTGGGCTAATGACCAGGCTTCGAGCTTCAGCGGCACAGTGACGTTCATGCCGATGCCGCCAATCTGTCGAAACTGTGTCACTGCGCCGGCAAGCGTACCGGGTTGCACTTCAACCCGGTCGTAATCAAGTTCGATGCCGGTTTCGGCGGCAAATGCTGCGTGTATTAAGGGCGACTTGCTGTGTGCCACAGGTGTGCCGACAACGCAGCAGTAAGCCGCGGCTGAACGCCGTGGAGGGAACCAGTCAGACATGTTTATACGGATTAGCGCCGCGCCCTTCGGATGCGGCTCACGCCAATTAAGCGCTCGGTTCCGGCCCCTGCTCCATCAGCCCGCCCTGTAGTGCATAGGACTCAAAGCCACGTTCGCTGAGCAGAAATGCGGCAGCTGAACTGCGGCGGCCGGTATCGCAATACACGATGTATTGAACCTCCGGATCAAGAGAATCCGTTTTCAGGCGCAGCATAAACAAGGGGATGTTCATACTCCCTTCGAGACCATTGTTGGAATGTTCGCTCTCAAGCCGAACGTCGAGCAGCTTGGCCCCGTTACCGGCCATTTCCATGGCTTCGGCGAGCGTTAGCCAGCTAAGCATGGGTTCCTTCAGCAAGGCATTGAAATCTTCTTTCGAAAGGCGCATTAAGGTGCCTTCCGTATCCATCGTTATGGTTGCGTTGCGCTTTGCTTCCGATAACAGCGCCTCTTCCCCGAATGCATCGCCGTCTTTCAAGGTTGCGAGTGTCAATTCTGCACCGGTCTTCGATGCCCGTGTCACCTTCACTTTGCCGTGTTTGATGACGTAGTAATAATCGCCATCGTCGCCTTGCTTGAGAATCACCTGCCCTGCACTCATGGGCACTTCCTGCATGCGCATAAACATGGCCTGGATGTTCGCCGGCGGGATCTGCAGAAATGCTTGCGATTGAAGAATTCGGGTCATCCAGTCGCTATCGTCATCTTCCTCATCCTCGTCGACCTGGATCTCGTTAACCTCGATACCTGACAGCTGGTCCCAGGTAAGCAGAATATCCATCAGATCGCTGTCGAAGCGGGTGATTTTGCAGGCGGTCTTGGTCTTCGCTGTTTGTTTGCGGGGCTGCATGTTCGCCAGCGGATGCTTGGCCGCATCAGTGCCCCCTCTGATCGTGGAGCTACCCCCTGAATCATCGCTCAGCGTTATTTCACCTTCCAACAGATAGGTGGTTTTGCGGTCAACCTCGCCGATTTTAAACACCATCTTACCGGGCGCCAGCTCTTCAACGAACGCTTTGCCGGCCAGCTCCTGAAAATTCTCGGCATTCAAAGCGTTGGCAGGCACCAACGTCTTGAGGATGTTTTTATCTACGAGTTGACCGTCTGCCATGTTTCTTCACTGCTGGGTGCATACGAAAGCGTTGATCTGTTCCCAAAATTGACGTCGGCGGCTGTCAGCAGGCGGCACGTTAGCGAGAGATTTTGCGGCAAGCTTTCAGGGCCCAGCGTTATCCGGGGTGTGCGAGCGTGATTGTATGCATACAGCCACATCAAGGGAACGTCTATTTGCAAAATATTGTGCGACGTAGAGCCCGATTTTACGTCACCCTTGTCGGCTCAAACGGCCGATCTAAACCCCCTAAACACCCGCTACGAAGAGCCTTTTCGCTGGTCTGCACAAGTCTCAGATCCCCCCTCCGGCAAGCCTGCTGGCGCTCTCGGAGGGATGATCTGATCTCACTTAGAGGTTGTAGCCACGCTCATCGTGCTCGGCAAGATCAAGCCCCTCGGTCTCGACTTCGGGAGTGACGCGCAGACCAACCAGCGCCTGAGTAACCTTCAATAGAACCAGCGTCATCACTGCGCACCACACAAAGGTAGCCACGACCCCAATCGTTTGGGTCATCAACTGCGAGCTCATGGTGACCCCTTCGGCATAGCCGCTGCCACCCAACTTCTCAGCGACGAAAACGCCAGCCAGAATCGTCCCCAAAATGCCGCCCACGCCGTGCACCGGGAAAACATCGAGCGAGTCATCGATTTTGAAGGTTCGTTTGATGATCTGAGTGCTGAAGTAGCACACCACACCGGCCGTGAGCCCGATGCATAAGGCACCCACCGGTCCGACAAATCCTGACGCAGGGGTAATTGTACCGAGACCGGCGACCATACCTGTGACGATACCCAGCACGCTGGGCTTGCCATGCTTAACCCACTCGATGGTCATCCAGGCCAGCGACCCGGCTGCAGCCGAAATGTGTGTAGCCAGCATTGCCATGCCAGCATCATTGTTCGCTGCCACGGCGCTGCCGGCATTGAAGCCGAACCAACCCACCCAGAGCATCGAAGCGCCGGTCACTGTCATGGTCAGGTTGTGTGGCGGCATGGCCGTCTGCGGGAAACCCTTCCGATTACCGAGCACCATTGCCGTCACGATCGCAGCGACACCTGCATTGACATGAACAACCGTTCCGCCGGCAAAATCCAGCAGCCCCATGTCACTCAACCAGCCGCCACCCCACACCCAATGACACACGGGGACGTAAACGACAAACAACCACAGCGTGCTGAAAATCAGCACCGCAGAGAATTTCATTCTTTCCGCGAAACCGCCCACGATCAGAGCCGGGGTGATGATCGCGAAAGTCATTTGGAACATCACGAAGACCGTCTCAGGAATAGTGCCGCTCATTGAACCCCGAGTTACGCCGGACAGCATGATTTGGCCACTGCCGATATAAGCGTTCCAGTCACCGCCATCACCAAAAGCCAATCCGTATCCGGCGAACATCCATAACAAGGACATCAAACAGGTCAGCGCAAAGCACTGCATGAGTACCGACAAAACGTTCTTGGCGCGCACGAGTCCGGCGTAAAACAGCGCCAGGCCCGGCAGGGTCATAAACAAAACTAAAGCAGTCGAGGTCAGTAACCAGGCACCATCCCCGCTATTGAGACTATCGGCAACCGCCAACTGAGGGATAAGACAAATAAATAATCCAAGTAAAACGCGTGACATAAACTTCTCCTTCGAAACGATCGTGTGTTGGCCTGTTAGCCTCGCCTAGACGGCATCCGAGCCGGTCTCGCCGGTTCGAATGCGCACGACTTCAAGCAGTTCAGAGACAAAAATCTTGCCGTCGCCGATTGACTCGGTGTTTGCCGCATTTCTTATGCACGTCACGATATCGTCGAGTTGCTCATCGGCCACCGCGATTTCTATCTTGATCTTGGGCAGAAAATCGACGACGTATTCTGCGCCTCGATACAATTCGGTATGACCTTTTTGACGCCCGAAACCTTTCAACTCGGTGACTGTCATGCCGTTTACACCGAGTTCCGAAAGTGCCTCGCGCACATCGTCGAGTTTGAACGGTTTTATGATTGCCGTGATTAATTTCATGTTCTCTCTCCAGCACAATGCCGGGCCTTAAGGAACCTCATCGGGCACCTTGGTACCGGCTTCAGCTAATGTTACGACCCAAAAAAGAACGCCTCTCAAAACGTCCTACCCGTGCCACCGATTGACGGCAGACAGTGGGATTTTTCTTCACACGATCGCGCCCATTAACGCACGATCATGAAAATTCCTTCAAGCTATAGTGAGCTGCGTTTTGCCGGTGCGAAAAACAGGAAAAGCCAGAGCGCTGAAGCGCCCTGGCGAGACCTGCTTTGGAGTTAGCGCTGCATTGGTCCTAAGTTCTGACGAATTCTGGATACGCCTCCAGCCCGCATTCGCCGATGTCTACACCTTCGGCTTCTTCCTCTTCGCTTACGCGAATTCCAACAGTCACCTTCAGGACGTACCAGACGATGCCGGACGTTATCGCGACCCAGCCAAAAATCATCCCAATGCCAAGCAGTTGTGCGCCAAGCGTCGCATCGTCGTTGGTGAAGCAGACTGCCAGCAAGCCCCAGATGCCGGCCGAACCGTGCACGGAAATTGCGCCGACCGGGTCATCAATCTTCAAGCGGTCGAGCGTGATAATCGAAATTACGACAATCAAGCCCCCTACTGCGCCGATCATCGTGGCGATGAGTGGTGTCGGCGTAAGCGGCTCAGCTGTAATCGCGACCAATCCCGCTAGCGCGCCATTGAGGACCATCGTCAGATCCGCTTTGCCGAACAGCAAGCGGGCGATGATCAATGCCGAAATGCAACCACCCGCAGCAGCGGCATTGGTATTGACGAATACCAGGGCCACTGCGTTCGCCTCACCGACATCCGACAACTTGAGTTCCGAGCCACCGTTAAAGCCGAACCAGCCGAACCACAGCAGAAAGGTGCCGAGGGTTGCGAGTGGCAAGTTGGCCCCAGGCAACGGATTGATTCGGCCATCTGCACCGTACTTGCCTTTCCTCGCTCCGAGCAGCAACACCCCGAACAGGGCCGCGACGGCGCCGGTCATGTGAACAACACCAGAACCCGCGAAATCGAGGAAGCCTTTGCTGTCCAGATAGCCACCGCCCCACTTCCAATAACCCTCGATCGGATAGATGAACCCCGTCATCACCACGGCAAAGGCCAGAAACGCCCACAGTTTCATGCGTTCAGCGACGGCGCCGGACACGACCGACATAGCTGCAGCAACGAAAACAGCCTGGAAAAAGAAATCAGACAAGCCGGAATAATAGGTTTCGCCTGAACTCGCCAGAACTCCCTCAACGCCGTGATCAGTGCCACCAAGAATGCTTGGCAAACCCGGCCACAAGAGCCCAGAGGCCTCAGCCGGATACATCAGGCTATAGCCGCACACCAGGTACATGGTGCAGGCCACCGCATAAAGGACGATGTTTTTAGTGAGAATCTCTGCAGTGTTCTTGGATCGTACAAGCCCGGCTTCGAGCATCGCGAATCCAGCCGCCATGAGCATAACGAATGCACCCATGACGAGAAAATAGAACGTATCCAGGGCGTACTTAACTTCAATGACTGACGCATCCATTCAACTTTCCTCTAAATGAAATGAACTAGTAAAAAGGCCGACGACTAAAGAGCCGCAGCACCGCTTTCGCCGGTACGGATACGGACCACCTCGACCAGCGTCGTCACAAAAATCTTGCCGTCACCGATTTTCCCGCTGCTGGTTGACGCCTTAATGGCATCAATCACCGCATCCACCTGCTCGTCGTTTATCGCAATCTCGAGCTTCGACTTGGGCAAAAAATCGACGACGTACTCCGCACCCCGATACAGTTCCGTATGACCTTTCTGACGCCCAAAGCCCTTGACCTCGGTAACGGTCAACCCTTGGATGCCAATCTCCGATAGCGCCTCCCGGGCATCGTCCAATTTGAATGGCTTGATAATCGCGGTGATGAGCTTCATGGCGTAATCCTCTCGGCCTGGTGGATTGACTGTCGCAGTAATCGCCGCTCGACAGCAGCGCGCTGGACGCTTGATAATCGTTCAATGCATCTTGCGTGCCACGATGGCAAAAGCGCGTGATTTCGAGGCGGCAGGCGGGTTCGCGTAGGATCGGAACGCCATTGCGGTGCGGTGCAAACGGCTGACGGCACCAACGTGAAGCAGGTGTTTACCACAGATGCACCAATATGGAGCATCCAACTCTATCTACCGTCACCGCGCGATTGTGATGACGAACCCAGCGAGGAATCTGTAGTGATTGACCTTCGAAACGTTGAAGCCTTTGCAGAACGCATTGCGGTGCTGCTGCCTGCAGATCCGCGAGGCATGCGAGATGAATTCAAGAACACGGTTAAACCGCTCATCGAGGCCACCCTCAATCGGATGGACGTGGTGACTCGCGAGGAATTTGAAGCGCAAACACTCGTTTTGCGCAAAACGCGCGAGAAACTTGAAACGCTTGAGCGAGCGCTTGCAGAGCTCGAAGACAACGGCGCGCGGGGCTAGTTGACCTGCACTACCGCACATCGGCAGCCTGGCCCCAGCGCGGGTCACTGATAATTGCCTGATCTCCACATCCTGCTAGACTAGTGCGCGACTAAACCAACCCATTTGCGATTGCAGGATGCGATCGCCACGACGAGCAAGGAACGCATGTCACTCGCCACGGTATACAGCCGCTGCATCCACGGCAGCGAAGCGCTGTCGATCAGCGTCGAAACACATATCTCCAACGGTCTGCCGTCTTTCACCATCGTCGGCTTGCCCGAAACCGCGGTGCGCGAGAGTCGCGACCGAGTCCGCTCAGCAGTACTCAATTCAGGCTTCGAATTCCCGCAACAGCGCATTACCGTCAGTCTCGCGCCAGGCGACATCCCCAAAGAAGGTACGCGTTTCGATCTCGCGATTGCGGTCGCCATCCTCGCGGCGTCGGGTCAGCTACCGAGCGAGGCGCTGGGGCGAATCGAGTTTGTCGCAGAGCTGGCTCTCGATGGTGGTTTGCGCCCGGCTCGTGCGAGCATCGCGGTCGCGCTCGCGAGCGCTAAAGAAGGCCGCGAACTGCTGGTAGGTTGCCACGACGCGAAAGTCGCGGCCCTCATCGACGCGGCCTGTGTGCGCGCCGCGGACAACCTCACAGCAGTTGGCCAGCACTTGTGTGGCATTGCACCACTAGCGCGTGTACAGCCTGCGCAAGACAGAGACGGTTGCTGCGAATTTCCGGATCTGAGTGACGTAATAGGCCAGCCCCGGGCCCGGCGCGCGCTCGAAGTCGCGGCGGCGGGTGGCCATAACCTACTGATGATAGGCCCGCCAGGCACGGGGAAAAGCATGCTCGCGACTCGGTTGCCGGGGATCTTGCCACCACTGACGGATGAACAGGCGATGGACACTGCCGCGGTCCAATCGATCGCGGGGCTCACTCCCGCTCCTGAAAGTTGGCGCGACCGACCGTTCCGCTCACCACACCACTCCTGTTCGGCCGCGGCCCTGGTTGGTGGTGGCCGTATTCCCCGCCCTGGCGAAATTTCCCTGGCGCACCACGGCGTGTTGTTCCTCGATGAGTTGCCGGAATTCGATCGCCGTGCACTTGAAGCGCTGCGCGAGCCGCTTGAATCAGGGCGCATTACTGTCGCACGTGCGGCAGCAGCAGTGGTCTATCCGGCTGCCTTACAGCTGATAGCCGCGATGAACCCTTGCCCGTGTGGTTACGATGGCGATGCCAAAGTGGCATGTCGCTGTACCCCGGACCGAATTCAGCGCTATCGCGGACGGGTGTCCGGTCCACTTGCAGAGCGCATCGATATCCACCTTGAGATGCCTCGGCAAGAAATGGACTTTACTGACCCCAAACCCGTCCGGGGTGAATCCAGTGCGCAAGTGAGAACCCGGGTCACCCAGGTTCGGGGTGTGCAGATGAGTCGACAGCAACGCCTCAATGCGGAACTCGACAGCGTGGGTATCACGCGGTATTGCGAACTCGAAGGAGACGCCAGAAGCTTGCTAACCCGTGCAGGGGCCCGCCTGGCGCTGAGTGGACGTGGCTATCACAAGGTCATCAAGATCGCGCGAACGCTGGCCGACATGGAGGGAAACGAAATCCTGTCGGCGGAACACATAGCAGAAGCCATCAGCTTGCGCGCGCTGGACCGCGACAGTGGCGCCGGTCGGCTACAATCGGGCGCCTAAACTTGAATGCTCGGCTTCAGGAGCCCATGCGATGACTCAACCGAAATACGATATCAACGTCAGTAGTGTCACTCGATACGTCGAGGAACAATCCGATCCAGTTGCTGATCGATACGTGTTCGCCTACACCATCACTATCGAGAATACCGGGCAGTTGAGCGCGCAATTACTGAATCGCCATTGGTTGATCACCGATTCCAGCGGCCACGAACAGGAGGTCAAAGGCGCTGGCGTAGTCGGGGAACAACCGATTCTCGCCCCAGGTGAGGCATTCCAGTACACCAGTGCCGCCATGTTACAGGCGCCGGTCGGCAGCATGTCGGGAACCTACGAGATGCTCGCTGAAGACGGCGTTCGCTTCGATGCAGAAATCCTGCCGTTCGATCTGTCGATGCCACGCGTTCTCCACTGATTTCTTCGAACGACCATTAGCTGGCATGGCCACTTACGCCATTGGTGACCTACAGGGTTGTTTCGAGGAGTTTGCAGCGCTGCTTGAGGTAATCGATTTCGATGAGCAGCAGGACCGTTTGTGGTTAGTCGGCGATCTGGTCAATCGCGGCCCAGACTCACTCGAAGTGATGCGTAAGGTCATGCGTCTTGGTGATGCCGTCACGGCAGTGTTGGGTAATCACGATTTGCACCTGTTAGCGCTCGCGAGCGTGCCGGGGCAGCAACCTCGGCGCAAAGACACGCTCGACAAAATATTGGCTGCCGACGAGCGCCCAGACATTATCGCGTGGCTGCGTAAGCAACCTTTGTTTCATTACGACCCGGACCTCGGTTTCGCCATGGTGCATGCCGGCGTTCCTGCCGCATGGAACGTTCGCGAGGCACTGGCCCACGCGCAAGAAGTTCAGGCAACGCTTGCCGATGATCGTAAAGCCGGCGAGTTTCTGGCCTCGATGTACGGTGATAAACCAGACGTTTGGCGCGACAATCTGCGCGGTAGCGAGCGTTTGCGCATGATCACAAACTACCTCACGAGAATGCGCTATTGCGACGTCGAAGGGCGTCTGGATCTGAAAGAGAAAGGCGCGCCGGACTCGGCCGAGTTCGGTGTTTATCCCTGGTTTACGGCGGCCAACCGGCATGCCGCCAAAACCGCACTGGTTTTCGGACACTGGTCGACGCTGGAACTGAGCGCTAGCGAATGTGCTGAATACAACGTCTACCCGTTAGATACCGGTTGCGTGTGGGGTGGCGCGCTAACCGCCTTGCGCCTTGAGGATCGGCAATATTTCAGCGTGCCGGCCCGCTCGCAAATCCCGCCCAGTTAAGACTTCTCTGCCAACAGCTACGCCGCCCAATTGCTCCCTTGCACGCCGTTCTCTATGGCGTGTCCGCGCACTTGCGCACAGGGTGCTTAAATTCTCTCGAGGACCTGGAACTGATAGTCGTAGGGATGCGTGTCGTCGGCGAGATGAGGTTCGGATTCAAGCTCGCGCCACTCCGATGGGCTGATTGGGGGGAAACTGACATCCCCTGGTACTGACGCGTCAACTGCGGTGCGATAAATTCGGGTCGCGAAGGGCATCGCTTCCTGGTACAGCCCTGCTCCACCAATGATCATGAGCTGCGACGCGGGTGCGCATCGACGTAGAACAGAGTCCAATGAGCTAAAACACTCGCAGCCGCTCGCACGATAGTTCGGGTCACGGCTGAGTACGATATTGCGCCGACCAGGTAGCGGCCGCCCGATAGATTCGTGAGTGATTCGCCCCATGACGATGGGCTTACCCATCGTCAATGCCTTGAATCGTTTCAGGTCATTCGGCAAATGCCAGGGTAAGGCGCCGTCTCGTCCGATGATGCCCGCACGATCCATGGCGACGATGAGACTCAGTTCTACGCCGAATTCGTTCATCGGCGACCAGTCCGATTGCAAGTCATACCGCTACGGGGGCTGCAATGTGCGGATGCGCCTGGTATCCCTCAAGACGAAAATCGTCGTAGGTAAAATCGAATAGTGAGTCGATCGCCGGGTTCAATATCATTTTCGGAAGCGGAAACGGTTCGCGCCGGACGAGCAGATCCGCCTGCTCCAGATGATTGCTGTACAAATGCGCATCGCCAAGCGTATGCACGAAATCGCCAACTTCAAGACCGCACACTTGCGCCACCATCATGGTGAGCAACGCATAGGACGCAATGTTGAAGGGCACGCCGAGAAAAATGTCTGCGCTGCGTTGGTACAGTTGGCAGGAAAGCCGCCCATCGGCAACATAAAACTGAAACATAGCGTGGCAAGGCGCGAGCGCCATTTTCGGGACATCAGCAACATTCCAGGCGTTGACCAGTAAACGGCGCGAATCCGGATTCGCCTTGATGTCTTCAACAAGGCTCGCGATTTGATCGATCGAGGTGCCATCCGGGCATGGCCATGAGCGCCATTGAACCCCGTAAACCGGGCCCAGTTCACCATCCGCGTCGGCCCATTCATCCCAGATCGACACGCCGTTCTCGCGCAAGTAAGCCACGTTGGACTCACCACGCAGGAACCAAATGAGCTCGTGCACAATGGATTTCATGTGCAGTTTTTTTGTCGTTAGCAAAGGAAATCCGGCGGCGAGGTCAAAGCGCATCTGGTAGCCGAAAACGCTCAAGGTGCCGGTCCCGGTGCGATCACTTTTGACCGCCCCATGCGCGCGCACATGGCGCACTAAATCAAGGTAAGTGTTCATTCGAATTGCCACTCGACGCTAAATCAGACGGAATTGCGATTGAGTTATGTGCTCCAGGATTTATTGTAACGGGCTCGCTGGTGGATTGTCCGCACCCGCGGGCTTGCCGGCACGCAGCGCCACGACGATCAACACCATGCCGGCGACGATCATAGGCAAGGACAACACTTGTCCCATCGTTAACCACTCGCCATAGAGGTAGCCAATGTGCTGGTCTGGTTCCCGGACCCATTCAACCGCGCTGCGAAACGCGCCATACAGTAACAAAAACAGCCCGCTCACCAGTCCTCGCGTGCCAGTTCGACGTGCGACAAGATTCAATATGATGAACAACACCAGCCCTTCGAGTAGCGCCTCATAGAGCTGCGACGGATGGCGTGGCAAGGCACCGGCAGCCGGGTGTGTAAAAACCACGGCCCACGGCAGATTGCTCGGCGCTCCCCACAGTTCCTGATTGACGAAATTGGCGATTCGCCCGAGCGCCAGGCTGATCGGCAACGCCAATAACACAAAGTCGCTGACCGCGAGCAACGGACGCTGCGTCTTGCGCCCGTACCAGGCCAGCGCCACGAAAGTTCCAAGGAGGCCGCCATGGAACGACATGCCGCCTTGCCAGATCGCGAATATCGACCACGGGTCCGCTGCATAGCTGGCAGCGTTGTAAAACAAGGTATAACCCAACCGGCCACCAATGACCGCACCGAGCGCAGCGTAGAACACCACATCTGCGACCGCGTCTGCCGACCATTCGCCACCACCCCGCGCCGCCTGGCGTAGTAGCCACCACCAGCCGAGGCCAATGCCGGCAAGGTAGGACAATCCATACCAATGAACGGCGAGGGGACCGAGTTGCAGCGCAATCGGATCGATGTTGGGAAAAGTAATCACGACGACGTCACTGGCGCAGGATCTGCATGGTGCCGGCAGTATAGCCGACCGCACGGCGGTGCTATCCCGGCCTGCAAAGCTAAACCAACAACGGCCCAGACATGGGTCGCTAGCGGAATAACGTAGCTGGCCCGCTGCACGCGTGCGCTACGCTGACAGCGGCCACTACCATCGACAAGTCGACGGCTCATTGGGTCGAAATTCGCTACCAGCTAAGCGCTGTCGAAAATTCCTGCTCATAGCGTGCCGCAAAATCTTCGCGACTCACGCGGTGATTCTGCGTGCCACCGTGTTCCATCTTGATGGCTCCGAGCAAGGACGCGATTCTAGCGGTCGTCTCCCAGCCGAGGTCGTGCACTAGCCCGTAGAGCAAGCCGGCCCGATAGGCGTCGCCACAGCCCGTAGGATCGGCCAACACTGCGGCTTTGGCTGCCGGAATATCGATGCGATCGCCGTTGCTAAAGACCTGTGACCCCTCGCCGCCGCGAGTCACGACCAGCGCGTCGACCCGGGCTGCGAGTTGCTCAGCCGATAATCCCGTCCGCTCCTGCATCAATTCAGCTTCGTAGTCGTTGACTGTGACCCACGTTGCGAGGTCAATGAAGCGCAGTAAGTCGTCGCCGTCGAACATCGGCATACCCTGCCCCGGATCGAAAATAAACGGAACGCCTGCTTCGCTCATTTGTGCAGCGTGAGCGATCATCCCGTCCCGACCATCTGGAGCAACGATGCCGATGCTGACCTGGCCTGCTTCTGCTACCGCATTCTCAGCTGCGTGATTCATCGCGCCAGGATGGAATGCGGTGATTTGGTTGTCATCGAGATCGGTCGTAATGAAAGCCTGGGCAGTCATACTGCCTTGAATATGTTTGATACATCCGCGCTCAATACCCAGCGTATCCATCCACTGCGCATACGGATCAAAATCGTCGCCGACGGTGCCCATGATGAGGGGCTGACCACCAATCATCTTGAGGTTGTAGGCGATGTTGCCCGCACAGCCGCCGAACTCGCGACGCAGTGCCGGAACCAGAAACGATACGTTCAACATATGAATTTTGTCGGGCAAGATATGATTCTTGAAGCGGTCTTCAAAAACCATGATGTTGTCGAACGCGAGCGAACCGCAGATCAGGGCTGACATTAAATTATCTTCCATGCAGAAAAACGCGGCGCACATGATACCCGATGAATCTCGGCGCTATTTCGCGCCCGTGCAAACTCGGTACGCCGCATCGCTCGAGTCAGCGGCAATGATTGTCGATTGTCTGTGAATGTACTGCTGAGCTTCGAAATTGGTAGCGCCCTGGCGGTAGTTGCGATGTTTGCCATGGGCGAGTTGGTCTTGGTCCGGCTCCGCTTAGCCCGTGGTGGGGATTCCGGGTCCTCATTGCGACTGTGGCGACAATTGCCAGAAATGACGTTGCGCGTTGCAGCTGTATTGAGCTTTGTCGCGCTCGCGTTCCCAAACTTTTTTGGTGTGCGGGCCGCTCCGTCGCTGGTCGAGCTACTGCAGGAGTCGTCATGGGTCCCTCTGGCAGCGCTCAGCAGCGCCCTCGTCACGAGCCTGTGCTTGTCGCGAACCGCACTACCGCGACCCCACCTGGCGCTACTGGTACCGGTACAAGGTTGTGCTGCAATCGCGACACTTTTTGCGATCTATGTGAGCTATTTGGGTGCCAGGTCGGCAGGCGTTTGGCCGGGAGTTCCCTTCGCGGTCGCGCTTGCAGTGATGGCCGGGATCAGCCACTGGCTAGCGGTCGAATTGGGGCGCGAGCTGGAACGCAGGTTCGGCGGGCCGTCGGGGCATTTTGCATGCGCCCTCGAACTGCCGCTGCAAACGCCGGTTCTGATCTACTACGCGATGGCACTAGGCCGGCAAATTGCGATGTGAATCTAGCGTCACGCAGAGACCTGTGCCGGCTCACTGCGATTCAGCACTGCAGCGAGAAAGCGCCCGGTATGAGACTCCGGGTTGGCGGCCACATCTTCCGGCAGACCTACGGCAACAACGTCACCGCCTTTGTTTCCGCCTTCCGGGCCGAGGTCAATTATCCAATCAGCCGTCTTTATCACGTCGAGATTGTGCTCAATCACAACAACGGTGTTGCCATGATCGCGCAGTCGATGCAGCACCTTGAGCAATTGTTCAATGTCGTAAAAATGCAATCCGGTGGTCGGTTCATCCAGGATGTAGAGCGTTTTTCCGGTGTCGCGTTTAGACAATTCGCGCGACAACTTGACCCGCTGCGCCTCACCTCCCGACAAGGTCGTCGCGTTTTGTCCGAGCTTGATATAGGACAAGCCGACCTCCGTCAGAGTTTGTAGTTTTGTCGCCAACACCGGCACAGCGTCGAAAAACTGGCGCCCCTCTTCAACGGTCATATCGAGCACTTCGCTGATGCGTTTGCCCTTATAGGTGATTTCCAGGGTTTCGCGGTTATAGCGCTTGCCCTTGCAGAGATCGCAGGGCACATACACATCGGGAAGAAAATGCATCTCAACTTTGATCAAGCCATCACCCTGGCAGGCTTCACAGCGACCACCCTTCACATTAAAGCTGAAGCGCCCCGGTTTATAGCCACGTGAACGTGCTTCCGGCGTGGCGGCAAACAGTTCCCGGATTGGCGTGAACAGCCCGGTGTAGGTAGCAGGATTCGAACGCGGCGTTCGACCGATCGGGCTTTGGTCGATGTCGACCACCTTGTCGACCTGCTCTAACCCAACGATCTGGCGGTGCTCGGCCGGCTTGGTCGCTGCACCGTTCAGATCTCGTGCCGTGACCTTGTACAGCGTGTCGTTAACCAGGGTCGATTTGCCTGACCCGGATACGCCGGTGACGCAGGTCATCAGACCCAGCGGTATCGTCACGTCGACATCGTTGAGATTATTCCCGCTCGCACCTTCAATCTTCAGTACCCGTTTCGGGTTCGAAGCGACGCGCAGCGGCGGCACTGCGATTGCGCGGCGGCCCGACAAGTACTGGCCAGTCAACGATTCCGAACACGCCGCGATGGCATCAGGCGTACCCTGCACCACAATCTGGCCGCCATGCACACCTGCGCCCGGCCCCATATCAACAACGTAGTCCGCCGCTCGGATAGCTTCCTCATCGTGCTCGACGACAATCACCGTGTTACCGAGATCGCGTAAATGTTCCAGGGTCCCGAGAAGTCGTTCGTTGTCGCGCTGGTGCAAGCCTATCGAGGGTTCGTCGAGGATATACATCACCCCGACCAGTCCGGCCCCGATTTGACTGGCGAGGCGAATACGCTGAGCTTCGCCACCGGACAAGGTGTCGGCGCTACGATCGAGGGTCAGGTAGTCCAGCCCTACGTTAACGAGGAACTGCAGACGCAATTGCACTTCTTTGACGATTTTCTCTGCGATCTCACCGCGCCTGCCACTCAGTTTAAGTTGTGCAAAAAATTCTGTCGTCGCGCCGATCGGCAATGCTGTAATTTCGGCAAGATTGTGCTCCTGAACGAACACATTGCGCGCAGCCCGATTCAGTCTCGTGCCGTTGCAATCGGCGCACGGTCGCGTGCCGAGATAGCGAGCCAGATCTTCGCGCACCATGTTTGAATCAGTTTCACGATAACGGCGCTCCATGTTCGGCAGCACGCCCTCAAAGGCATGCTTGCGCGTATAGGTTTTGCCGCCCGATTTCAGATAGGTAAATTCGATTTCTGTCTTGCCGCTACCGCGTAAGATGACCTCTCTCACGTGCGATGAGATTTCCGAGAACGGCTGGTCAATATCAAATTTATAGTGCTTGGCAAGTGCGTTGATGAGCTGAAAATAATACGCATTGCGTCGATCCCAACCCCGGATAGCGCCGGCCGGCAGACTCAGGTCCGTCTGCTGCACCACCCGCTCCTCGTCGAAATACTGCACCACGCCGAGACCGTCGCAGGCGCCGCAGGCGCCGACTGGATTATTGAATGAGAACAACCGCGGCTCCAGCTCATCAATGCTGAATCCGCAGGCCGGACAGGCAAACCGTGACGAGAACAACAATTCGGCCCCCTCGCCATCCAGCGGCAACACACGCGCAACGCCTTCGCCTAATTCAAGTGCTGCTTCGAAAGATTCGGCCAGCCGCAGTCTGATGTCGTCGCGCACCCGAAACCTGTCAACGATAACGTCGATATCATGTTGCTTGCGCAATGCGAGCGTCGGTGGGTCATCGAGCATGACCGTCTCGCCGTCGACCAGCGCGCGCACGTAACCGAGCCGCGCGAGTTGCTCGAACACCTGGTGATGTTCGCCTTTGCGTCCACGCACGACCGGGGCCAGCAGCATCCAGCGCGAATCCGCCGGTAGCGCCAACACTTGATCACACATCTGGGAGACTGCCTGAGCTTCAAGAATTTCGGAGTGATCGGGACAGCGTGGTTCGCCGACGCGCGCAAACATGAGCCGCAAATAGTCGTAAATTTCTGTAATCGTGCCAACTGTCGAACGCGGGTTATGCGAGGTCGATTTTTGTTCAATGGAAATGGCCGGTGACAGACCTTCGATGTGGTCAATGTCGGGCTTTTCCATCATCGAAAGGAATTGGCGTGCATAGGCCGACAACGATTCCACGTAACGTCGCTGACCCTCAGCGTAGATGGTGTCGAACGCGAGAGACGATTTGCCGGAACCGGACAGGCCCGTGATCACGATCAACTTATCGCGCGGCAGATCGACGTCGATATTTTTCAGATTGTGAGTCCGGGCTCCGCGAAGTTGAATGGTGTCCATCAAGCGCTCATTTTGTGGTGGTAGAAGGCGCCGCAAAGAAATGGCGCAAAATCAGATCAAGCGACCACTATACGACCTTTATGAACCGGGCCTCAATGTCATTCTGGGCTTTTCCATGAGCAGCAGACCGGCAGCCCTATGGCGCGGGTCGAACGGCCCCGATAGCTGGCAAAACAACGGCATCCGGAGCACTTTTTTGCTGCGCCGACCGGGACGCCTGAAGCGTTGTCGCGCTCCCGGCACCCCTTCACAAAGGCCCTGACTCGCTCGCCCCCCTCCGGTAAGATCCGGGCTTCACCGACCAGGGATGGTCACCTTCAAAAAGACAAGGGAGAATTTCCACATGGCACGTGGACTGAACAAAGTCATGCTCATCGGCAACCTCGGTAGCGACCCTGAAGTGCGTTACACGGCAAGCGGCAGCGCGGTCGCCAATATTCGTCTCGCAACAGCCGAGTCGTGGCGCGATAAAGATAGTGGCGAACAGCAGGAACGCACAGAATGGCATCGCGTGGTGTTCTTCGCGCGCCTGGCTGAAATCGTCAGCGAATATCTACGCAAAGGCTCGCAGATTTACATCGAAGGGCGCCTGCAAACGCGCAAGTGGCAAGACCGCGACGGGAACGACCGATACACCACCGAAATTGTTGCCGGCGAAATGCAGATGTTGGGCTCGCGCGGCACAGGCAGTGGTGGTGGCGCACCTGCAGCGGCGAGCGGCGGAAGCGCTCCAGCGGCAGCGGACGGCGGAGATCGCCCTGCTAGCGCACCGCCGCCCCGGCAGCCTGCTCAATCGAACGCACCGCCGGCCAACGAGCCGCCGATGGGTGATTTCGACGACGACATTCCGTTTTAGAATCTACCAAGAATTTTTCCGTAAACTAAACCCCATTTAGGTCTTCTATTTGGGGTTTTATTGTTGTTTACGCTTTCCCCTTGATGTTATCATGTTGTTCTTGTAGGCGATACTAGGATGGCATGTAAACAGTGCTTGCTGGATACAGGATAAAGCTCATCAGCATGGTCTCTGGTGAGAGGCTCCCCCTGCTCATTGATGAAGCGGGTAGCCCATTGTTCGCGCCAACTGTCTATGCGCTGACAGAGCTACGGGCGCGAAACCAAGCAACAAACACCATCAGCAGTAATCTAAGAGCAATCCAGGTCTTCTACTTCTTTCTCCACGCCCGCGGGATCGACTTGTCCGCAAGGTTGTCATCCGGAGAGTTGCTCTCCTTGAGTGAGGTGGAGGAACTCTCCCGAGTGTGCAGACTGCCTCTAAGTCGCCTCGACGTGGAGTTGAACAGCGCAACCGTGAGTAAGGCATCATCCAATGCAGTCTCGCTTGAGAAGGCGAGGATGCACTTGCAGAACCTTCCAAATGACGAGGTCAAGCCAGCCTTCGCTGGCATACGTATGCATTACATCCGTGCATACGTTCAATGGCTCGCATCGGATTACGCTGCCCGCAACCAGATGGACGACAGAACAACCGATTCTCTAAGCGCCTCACTGAATAGCGTCCTCTCAACTATCACTGCGCGGATTCCGAAGATAAGAAACCACGGACCGCTCCAGCAGCGTGAAGGATTGGCGCCGGAGTCGATAGCCGAACTGTTAAGAGTGGTCTCGCCTCAATCGCCAGACAATCCCTGGCAACGTGAACATACACGCCAACGAAATGCCCTGATCGTTCATTGGCTGTATTACTTGGGTCTGCGACGCGGGGAATTACTCGGCTTGAGAATCGGTGATATTGATTTTCGCAAGGGAACAGCGACCATCCACCGCAGGGCAGATGACAATAATGATCCCAGAACGAACCAGCCTCAATCGAAGACAAGGGCGCGCGAAATTCCTCTCGGTGAAGGACTGAAATCGCTCACGTATACCTACGTCATGGATTTCAGGTCTACGCTCGAAGGGGCCAGAAAGCACGACTTTCTTTTCTGCGCCGACATTACGGGCCGGCCGATGTCACTTCCGGCATTGAACAAAGTATTCACCGTATTGCGTCAAAAATGTCCAAATCTTCCTGTTTCGCTTTCCCCGCACGTCATGAGGCACACCTGGAATGATCGTTTTTCAGAGGATATGGACCAGCGGAAAACTCCAGAAGAATCCGAGAAGAAACTGCGCTCTTACCTTATGGGATGGTCGGAAACATCAGGCACTGCTGCGACCTACACTCGCCGTCACACAAGGAAGAAAGCGCAAGAAGTCTCTTTGCAAATGCAAGAACAGATGATAGGAGACGACCAAAACAATGCGTGAACTGACACCTGAACACTCCGGTTTTTCTGCAACGCTAAATCTGCCTGCGCAAGCACGGACGCGCTCGGGTGTTCAGTTCAACCCACTCGCCGAACGCTGGTCCTATCGAGACAACACAGAGACCGTCAGCTTGAACTTCAGCAAGTTTCAATTAGTGACAGATACTTTCATGTCCGCTTCCAAGCTGACTTTTCTCTGGTACGCCGAGAACATGTCTTCCGCCCATTTGCATAATTTGCACCAACGACTTGAGCATTTCATAAGACTAGTGACAGATGGTCGTGATGATCCATTAAACGAAATCACAAGCCAAGACGTACTCAACTATAAGGCTGGCTTGAGAAAGCGCGATAGTTGGTATCTGGGTAGTCTGTCCGGACTGCTTCAAAAGTGGCATGAACTAGGCTATCCGGGAGTGTCGCAGGACGCCGTGGCGTTGCTAAAGCAATTACGCATTCAGGGCAATCTTAAGGGCGAGGCGGTTCTAACAATGGACACCCGGCACGGCCCCTTCACCGAGATTGAAATCCAGTCTATCCATGCCGGATTGGAGAGCGCCAAAGCTGATGGCCGGATTAACCTGGAAAGCTACCTCCTCGTTCACCTCTACATGCTTCTGGGTCAACGCTCAGTTCAATATGCGGGGTTAAAGGTGTGCGACGTGGGCGTAGGCCGATCTCAGGATGGATCGGCCGTTTACACGCTGCACATTCCTCGGGCAAAGCAACGAGCGCAATTGTCTCGTACCGAATTCAAAGATCGGGTGCTCATTCCACAAATTGGAGAGTTGCTGGTCGATTACGCTAATCAGGTTCGTAGCGCGTACACAGAAAGGCTGTCCGACCCATCACAAGCGCCGCTTTTTCCCGCCAAGCAGAGCCGATCCAACGAGCCTGCCGGCTTTAGCTTCCATCGAACCTCCGATTCTTTGGCAGATTCCGTCGAAAGAACAGTCAAAAAGTTAAAAGTGATCTCGGAACGAACGGGCCAACCGATTCACATCACGGCCACGCGATTCCGCCGCACTGTGGGAACAAGAGCGGCAACGGAGGGACACGGTGAATTGATCATCGCCGAGCTTCTTGATCATTCGGATACCCAGAACGTTGGGGTCTACGTAGAAGCTGTTCCGGGGATTGTGGAGCGCATCGACCGAGCCGTGGCCTTGCAAATGGCTCCGTTGGCTCAAGCGTTCGCTGGAATCATCATCAATGACGAATCTCAGGCGACACGTTCAGGTGACCCAACGAGCCGCATTATCGATCCACGCTTCGACACGTCGATGACGCCCATGGGTAACTGCGGAAAATTTGGATTTTGCGGCTCGCTGGCCCCTATTGCCTGCTACACATGCAGCAACTTTCAACCTTGGCTCGATGGCCCGCACGATGCGGTTTTGATGCACCTAATCTCAGAACGAGAACGATTACTTGTTGGCAGTGATATACGGATCGCATCGATCAATGACCGAACAATTCTCGCGGTTGCCGAAGTCGTCAAACAATGTGAGGACATTCAAATAGCCGAGTCGGAGACGCCGAATGTCTGAGATCGTTTTATTTAGACCAAAGGCTGAACTAGATGCCTCAGGGAACCTATCGGGATTCGTGACGTCTTGCCGGAACGACCTAACAGTGTTTGGAACCGACTTACCTTTTGATGAAGATGTATGGGACGTCACCAAGGCACTGGCCTTGAAAGGTCATGGAAAGAAGCGTCATCGACTTGTCTTTAGCACCCTGGGCGGCGGCAAAGACAGACCACTGCGATTCATGCCAGAACCCTTTCTTTCATTTTCCAAGGCATACCTGCGCTACATGCATGGATTCCGACCAACTAAAATCATTGCTTTCCGGCTAACCGCTTTGCGGGCGTTAGAGGCTGCGCTCTCTGAAGACGGTGAAGCCCCCGATCCCGTTAGAACTGATACAGGGGTTCTGAATCGTGCAGCACAGTTGATCGCTCAACACTACACAGAGGCTGCGGCTTATCGTATTGGTGGACAACTGGAGATGACAGCAGATTTCTTGGCGAAAAATCGACTGACTGTTGCGCCTGTTCGTTGGCGCAACCATCTTAGCCGACCGGAAGATACCGTCCGGGTTGGTGTCGAGTTCGACAATCGCCGCCGGGCCAAGATGCCATCCCAAGCGGCGTTAGATGCCCTACCGAAGACATTCACCCTTGCCACGAAGCCCTCTGATGTAATCATCAGCTCCGTGGCCGCAATTCTTTGTGCTTCGCCTGATCGAATCAGCGAGACACTGATGCTGCCCAAAGACTGCGAAGTTCGCCAGAAGACTGGCGAAAATGGCGGCGAGGCATATGGTTTGCGGTGGTGGCCGGCAAAAGGTGCTGAGCCAATGGTGAAGTGGATCGTTCCATCTATGGTCAGCGTCGTCCAGGAAGCCATTAGCAAAATCCAAGTGGTAACTGAGCAAGCGCGCCATGTTGCGAAATGGTACGAGGACCACCCCGCCGACATTTACCTCGAAAACCATTTAAAACGGCTTCGCGATCTTGAATGGCTCTCGTTTGAAGAGGTCGCGAATGTGCTTGGATTTACTGGCGCAAATGCGGCCAGAGCGTGGTGTAAATCGAACGCCATAGAAGAAGCGGGTGCTCGGGGGAACCGTAAAGCCGCATTCTCCGACGTCCAAAAGGCAGTTATTGGAATGTTGCCTGAGGGTTTCCCCATCCTCGACAAAGAAACCAGCCTGAGGTACAGCGACGCCTTGTTAGTAGTTAGAGCCAATGAGATGCATTCCCAGCGCGGCACTTACGCCTGCGTAATTGAGTCCGTATCGATCAACCAAATCAACACAGGTTTGGGCGGACGTTCGGAGCATGGTTTCGGCTCGATATTCACGCGGTTTGGCTTTACCGAACCGGATGGCAGCTTCATCAAGGTCAATACGCACCAGTTCAGACATTATCTCAACACACTGGCGCAAGCTGGTGGCATGAGCCAACTGGATATTGCCAAGTGGTCTGGTCGAAAAGATATTCGACAGAACGCTACCTACGACCATGTCTCCGCTGACCAGATGCTCCAGAAAATCAGAGACGCGGTTGGGGATGAAAATCAGATGTTCGGACCCCTGGCCGAATTGCCCGAAAAACTGCTAATTCCGCGAGAAGAATTCGCACGCCTCAAGGTTCCTACCGCTCATACGACTGATCTCGGTTTCTGTATTCACGATTACACAATGTCCCCTTGCCAGATGTACATGGATTGCATTCATTGCGATGACTTGGTCTGTGTAAAAGGTGATACGGAGAAAAACGAACAGCTCCGTCTGAGGTTGCAAGAAGCCCGCGATCTTGAGGCCCGGGCAGAGCAAGCTGTTGATAGTGGGTACTCTGGGAGTGATCGCTGGCTGGCTCATCACAAATCGACAGTCAAACGCTTGTCGGAACTTTGCGCGATTATGGACGACCGCAAGATACTGTTTGGAGCGGTCGTTCAGTTATCACCGAGAGATGGTTCGCCGCGCCTCGAAGACGTCGTGCAAACAACGCTGCCAGAAACCAGCGAGACGGATATCCCAGTAGACCTGCGATCCAGCATTGTCTCGTCGATGGAGAATTGATATGGCTCAGAAACGCTCCAAAAATCTTGGCGACGCCGAAATCAAACAGATTGTTGAGATTCTTGACGGTTGGTCGGGAAAGCTAGGTTGGGAACTGCTAATCGATGCAATCGAAATACGAATGTTTAATCGGTATTCCCGACAAGCGCTATACCGGCACGAGCGCATACGTCATGCTTTTGCACTCAGGAAAAATGAACTGTCGGGGCATGACGGAAATGTTCGCAGGGTCACATCACCACAGTTGCAAATAGCACTGGATCGCATTGCTCGGCTTGAAACAGAAAACAAGCGACTCGATTCGGAGAATAGCCGACTGTTGGAGCAGTTTGCGCGCTGGGCCTACAACGCCCACACTCGGGGGATAGACCATCGCTTTCTGAATCGTCCTTTGCCTCCCGTAAATAGGGGCCAAACGACAATCTAAAAGGGCTGGCCTACTTGGTTTTTCCGAACTGACTCAGAAAAACGAATCTTTGACGGCCTGGGACGGTTTACTGTGTATAAATGAATCGAACGCCGGTCAAAAGCTCAGCCACAAGTTCGGTCGCCGATGGAAATTCGGCGAACAAGAAGTGGATCAGGCTTGGGAGCAACCAGCAGAGCGAGGACGGAAATGACTGAAGCCACAACATCGCGGGTCGCCCCCCACGTGTCCGTGCGTTCGGATGCCAGAATCGGGCAGGCTGGGGCGGCATTCAATGGATAATCCGTTCTTCGAGAAACCGATACTCAATTCTCCATACGACGACCCGAGCAGACATTGGGAACTGGATGAAACGGGTCAGCCGACTCAGCAGATCCTCGAAACCCGCCGTCGCGCAGAATTCATTACCCCGATCCCGAAGCCAAAGAAGCAAAGGGGAGCATCGAAGCAGAAATCTCTCCTGTTCGATGAGGGCAAGGGGCTCTCAACCACAGATCAGCAGTACGACCACACGGCGGTCATCAACGGCGTTCGTCGCGAAGTTGACCAGTGGAGGAAGCTACCGAACCCTAATCAGTGGGGGGTCACGCCGGAATCGGCTCGGCTGCTCCAGCACTGGCGAGATCACCATTTCAGCGATATCCGACCGTTCTTCTGTCAGGTGGAAGCGGCTGAGACCGCGATCTGGCTTACCGAGGTTGCACCCCAGGTCGGAAATGTTGGTAAGAGATTCCTTGACCATCTCGCCAATGCCAACAACGACGCGAACCCCGAGTTGATGCGTCTTGCGCTAAAGCTAGCAACGGGAGCAGGGAAGACAACCGTCATGGCGATGCTGATCGCTTGGCAGACCATCAATGCGGTCCGGCATCCTCAGAGCAAGCGATTCACTCGGGGGTTTCTCATCGTCGCGCCGGGCCTGACCATCCGTGACCGCTTACGTGTTCTTCATCCAAACGACCCCGACAGCTACTACGAAAGTCGCGAACTTGTGCCGGGTGACATGCTGGCTAACCTCGACCACGCTAAAATCGTCATTACCAATTACCACGCATTCAAGCCTCGGGAGCGAATAGACCTGTCAAAAGGAGGCCGGTCGCTTCTCCAGGGTCGAGGCGACGCACTGAATACCGTGGAAACCGAAGGGCATATGCTACAGCGCGTGATGCCCGGACTAATGGGTATCAAGAATATCCTCGTACTAAATGACGAGGCACATCACTGCTATCGGGAGAAGCCGGGCGAAGAACTGGAAGGCGACCTGAAAGGAGACGATAAGAAAGAAGCGCAAAAAAACAAAGAGGCAGCGAGGGTCTGGATTTCGGGCCTGGAATCGGTCAATCGCAAGCTCGGTGTCACCCGCGTGATTGACCTGTCCGCGACCCCATTCTTCTTGAGCGGTTCCGGCTATGCCGAAGGGACACTGTTCCCCTGGACCATGAGTGATTTCTCGCTGATGGATGCGATTGAGTGCGGTATCGTAAAACTCCCGCGAGTCCCCGTCGCCGACAATCTGATTCATCGCGATGAGATGCCGATGTTCCGAAATCTCTGGGAACACATTCGCACGAAGATGCCAAAAAAGGGCAGAGGAAAAGGCGCAACCCTGAACCCTCTGAGTCTGCCAACACAACTCCTCACAGCAATGGATGCACTGTATGGACACTACAAGCTCACATTCGACCTCTGGCAACAGGCAGGCATCAGCGTGCCGCCTTGCTTCATCGTCGTGTGCAATAACACCGCTACCTCGAAGCTCGTATACGACTACATCTCGGGGTTCCAGCGGCAAAACGAAAATGGAACGACGCAGCTAGAGTTCGGCAAGCTACCCCTCTTCCAGAACCATGACGAGCACGGCAATGCGTTAGGGAGACCCAAGACCCTATTGATTGACAGCGAGCAGCTTGAGTCTGGCGATGCACTTGATAAGAACTTCCGAAACATAGCGGAAGATGAAATCGAACGTTTCCGGCGCGAGATTATCGAGCGCACTGGCGATCGCGGCCAGGCAGAGAACATCTCCGACCAGGACTTGCTCCGTGAAGTGATGAACACCGTGGGCAAGCCAAATCGCCTGGGTGACTCGATTCGCTGTGTCGTCTCTGTATCCATGCTGACCGAAGGATGGGACGCCAATACCGTTACCCACGTCCTGGGCGTGCGTGCGTTCGGAACTCAATTGCTCTGCGAGCAGGTAATCGGGCGTGCGCTGCGCAGGCAATCCTACGACTTGAATGAAGAAGACCGATTCAACGTCGAATACGCTGACGTTCTGGGAATCCCTTTTGACTTCACGGCGAAGCCGGTCGTCGCGACACCAGCACCTCCGAGGGAAACCATTCACGTTCGAGCAGTTCGTCCAGAGCGAGACGACCTCGAAATTCACTTTCCCCGCGTTGCTGGATACAGAACCGAACTTCCAGAAGACCGGTTGACAGCCGAGTTCACCAATGACTCGACCCTTGAGTTAACGCCAGATTTGATCGGAGCAACGGAAACGCAGAATTCTGGGATCATTGGTGAACCCGTTGACCTTAATCTTGTACACACTGGTGACGTTCGTCCGTCTCAAGTCGTCTATGAGCTAACGTCTCATCTGCTGCTAACGAGATGGCGGGACGAGAACGGTGACCCCAAGCTCCATCTGTTCGGACAATTGAAACGGATTACTCGGCAATGGCTGCAAGAGCATCTGGTATGCAAAGGTAAGACGTATCCGGCGCAACTCAAGTACAAGATGATCGCGGACATGGCGTGTCAGCGCATCATGCTTGGTATTAACCGCTCAGAGACTAAGAAAGGACGAAGAATCTTTGCCGTCCTCGACCCGTATAACCCTTCTAGTTCCACGGCGCATGTGAGCTTCAACACGTCGAAGACTGACCGCCACGAGACCGACCCCCGACGGTGCCACGTCAATTGGGCAATTCTCGACAGTGAGTGGGAGCGGGAATTCTGTCGTGTCGCCGAATCCCACCCGCGAGTAAAGGCTTACGTGAAAAATCACAACCTCGGGCTCGATGTGCCTTATCGCTATGGGTCAGAGATGCGCAAATACATACCGGACTTCATCGTCCTTGTGGACGACGGCCATGGCGATGACGATCTCTTGCATCTCATCGTCGAGATCAAGGGGTTTCGCCGTGAGGATGCGAAGGACAAGAAGAACACCATGGAGACTTATTGGATACCCGGCGTTAACAACCACGGCGGTTACGGACGTTGGTGCTTTGCTGAATTCACCGATGTCTATGAGATGCAATCCGACTTCGCTGCGAAGGTGGAAGCGGCGTTCGACAAGATGATTGATGCCGTCGCGGCAGAGACCGTAGTGTAGAGGAATCGAGATGGCTAAAAGAACGAAAACGTCGAGCCGGAAATCCGTTAAGTCGCTGACCCACGAGGAAGCAACGCGCAAAAATATTCCGACCGCCGAACACCAGTCAATCATGCAGAAGGAGGAGCAGAGCTCAGTACGGATTGCCTACCAGCGGCGTGATCGCGATCTCGACCCTCAGCTTGTCTGGCGCGGCAAGGACGAACAGGACTGGTCCGACTTAATCGCGCACGCGCCGCCGATCTACATCCAAGAAAAGGTGCACCCCAAATTCTTGATCGATGATCTGCTGAAACGTACGCAAGCAAACAACAAGGTTGACGCCGAACAAATCGATCTCTTCTCTGACTTCAACGGTCTACCCGACGACAGTGACAAGACCGAGTTCTACCAACACGACGCGAACTGGACCAATCGCATGATTCTGGGCGATAGCCTTCACGTTATGGCGTCGTTGGCAGAACGCGAAGGATTGCGCGGGCAAGTACAGTGTATCTATCTCGACCCCCCGTATGGCATCAAATTCAACTCGAATTTTCAATGGTCAACGACAAGCCGTGACGTAAAGGATGGCAGTGTCGAACACATCACCCGCGAACCGGAACAGGTCAAGGCATTTCGCGATACGTGGCGAGATGGAATTCACTCTTACCTCACGTATCTAAGGGACCGCCTGACTGTGGCGCGAGACTTATTAGCAGACTCTGGCTCTATCTTTGTGCAAATCGGGGATGAAAACCTCCATCGGGTTCGCGTGCTGTTAGACGAAGTGTTTGGTGAAGATAGCTTTAAGTCAATTATTCAATTCGTCTCAAACTCGGGATTGGCTCAAGCGGAAGGTCTGGCAACTGTTGGTGATTATGTTCTTTGGTACGCCAAGAACCCCGCCAAGCTCAAGTTTCGCAAGCTGAACATTGAGCGCCCGCAGACGGATGCTGCAGCCGCTGCATATTCGATGATTCGGCTTGAAAGAGGAGAGCGCCGCTCTTTGACGCGAACCGAGAAAGCAACCGGAAAGTTACCGGAAGCAGCTAGCCTCTACCGACACATGGATATCAGTAAACCCGGTCCAGGGAGTAGATACGAGATTGATTTTCAGGGGCGGCAATTTAACCCGGGCAAGAGATGGTGGGGTACTACTCCAGAGGGGATTGAGCGACTAAAGAAGGCAGATCGCCTCGCTGCTACAAAGTCTACTTTGTGGCAGATCAAGTTCTACAACGACTTTGCGTATACGCCGTTGACGAACCATTGGTCGGACACGGCATCCAGTTTTGCTTCTGACAAAGTTTATGTTGTTCAAACAAATACCAAGATTGTGCAGCGCTGCATCCTGATGACGACGGACCCTGGGGACTTGGTCCTTGACCCGACATGTGGTGGTGGAACTAGTGCGTATGTCGCCGAACAGTGGGGTCGTCGATGGATAACAATTGATACTTCGCGTGTGGCACTGGCTTTGGCCCGTGGTCGAATTATGGGCGCTCGCTATCCGTACTACTTGCTGGCGGATAGTTCTGCCGGAAAAGCTAGAGAGGCTAAAGTGACTCAGTCCTCGCCGTCTCGTGGCGCGTCCTACGGCAACATCCGACAAGGGTTCGTCTATCAACGAGTGCCACGAATAACGCTCGCCGCAATTGTTGCCAACGCCGAGCTCGATACTATCTGGGAAACGTTCGAGGAGACTCTTGAACCATTGCAGGGACAACTAAACGAAGTCCTGAAACAGAACTGGCAAGAGTGGGAGATTCCACGTGAGCCTGAAGATGGCTGGTCCCAAGAGACGATTCGGCTACACTCGGAGTGGTGGGAGCGCCGCATTGCACGGCAGAAGGAGATCGATGCATCAATCGCCGCAAAAGCCAATTCCGAATACCTCTACGACAAGCCCTATGAGGATGCTGGCGTTGTTCGTGTCGCAGGTCCATTCACAGTGGAAAGTCTTTCACCGCACCGGGTACTGGCAGTAGGAGAAAACGACGAACTGATCGACAACGTTGCCGATGCCCACGGTCGCTACGGGGAAGAAATCGATTTCGTTCAGATGATCCTCGAAAACCTCAAGACAGCCGGGGTTCAGCAGGCGCATAAGGACGACCGCATCATTTTTACCTCCCTTACTCCTTGGGCCGGAGACCTTATCTGCGCAGAAGGTCGTTACATCGAAGGAGCGACGGGTGAGGAGAAAGTTGCAACCGGCTCCGAGAAGCGAGCAGCCATATTAATCGGTTCCGAGTTTGGAACTGTATCGCGGCCCGATCTCGTCCTTGCAGCCCGCGAGGCTGGTGACGCTGACTTCGACGTTCTGATTACTTGCGCATTCAACTACGACGCGCACTCGGCGGAGCTCAATAAGCTCGGTCGCATTCCTGTGCTGAAAGCTCGTATGAATGCTGACCTGCACATGGCGGATGATCTCAAGAATACCGGCAGGGGTAACTTGTTCGTCATCTTTGGCGAGCCGGATATTGACATCGTTGAATCGGAAGAGGACCAGATTCAAGTCAAAGTAAATGGGGTGGACGTGTTTCACCCGCAGACCGGCGAAGTGCGGTCGGATGGACCGAATGGAATCGCCTGCTGGTTTATTGACACGGACTATAACGAGGAGAGCTTCTTCGTTCGGCATGCATACTTCTTAGGCGCAAACGACCCGTACAAGGCGTTGAAGACGACCCTAAAAGCAGAGATCAACGAAGACGCCTGGGCGAGCTTAAATAGTGATACATCGCGACCATTCACGAAGCCAGTATCTGGTCGGATTGCAGTCAAGGTAATCAACCATCTGGGCGACGAAGTGATGAAAGTATTTCGGGTGAGCTGATGCAATTCCGGATCGCGGACACTTTCACGGACAGCCTCGGCAAACTGACCGGCGACGAGCAGAAGAACGTAAAAACGACCGCATTCGATCTGCAACTGAATCCGGCTAACCCCGGATTACAGCTCCATAAGCTCAGCGCAGCTCGTGACCCAAACTTCTGGTCGGTTCGGGTCAGCCGAGATGTTCGGGTCATTGTTCATCGCACCTCGGAAGGTCTCCTGCTCTGCTATGTCGATCATCACGACAAAGCGTACAAGTGGGCAGAGCGCCGAAAGCTGGAAACGCATCCCAAGACCGGCGCAGCGCAACTCGTTGAGATACGTGAAACGGTACAGAAGATTACCGTTCCGAAGTACGTTGAGGAGGAAGTGCTTCCCGCTTCGAAGCCCGCCTTGTTTGAGCATATGGAGGACGAAGAACTCCTCAAGTATGGCGTGCCACAGGAGTGGGTGGCAGACGTTCGTGCAGCCAACGAGGACACGCTACTAAATCTGGCGGACCATCTTCCGAGCGAAGCAGCAGAGGCACTGCTGGAGCTTGCGACGGGTGGACAACCGGCAATCCTGCAGCCCGAGATTTCTGGCGGCGATCCGTTTGATCACCCGGACGCGCAACGGCGTTTCCGAGTTATGACCGATACCGACGCGTTGGCGCAGGCACTCGACTATCCGTGGGATAAATGGACTGTCTTTCTTCATCCTGCTCAGCGTCAAATTGTCGAGCGGGACTTCAATGGTCCCGCCCGCGTCTCCGGCTCAGCGGGCACGGGAAAAACCATCGTTGCACTCCATCGAGCGGTTCGTCTCGCCCAGAAAAATTCCGAGGCGCGTGTACTCCTCACGACATTCTCGGAAACTCTAGCGAATGCTTTGCGAACGAAGCTGCGCCGCCTCATCAACAACAAACCTCGGCTTGGCGAGCGTATTGAAGTTCATGCCATCGACGCAGTTGCGGACAGGCTGTATCGATCAGAACACGGTCCTGTCAGTGCTGCTTCCTCTGCCGACATTCAGTCTCTTTTGGATCAAGCACACCACGGGGGTGATGCGCAGAAGTTTAGCTCTCGATTCTTGCTCAGTGAATGGCAAGATGTCGTAGACGCTTGGCAGTTGGCGTCATGGGAGGATTACCGCGACGTGAAGAGGCTAGGCAGGAAGACGCGGCTATCAGAAGGTCAACGTTCTGCTGTGTGGTCGTGTTTCGAGAAGGTTAGACAAGGTCTTGAAGAACGCGGGCTAGTAACACGGTCGGAGATGTTCACGCGACTCGCTGACTCACTACGCAACCGCCGCCATTATCCATTCGAGTTTGCCGTTATAGACGAAGCACAGGACATCAGCGTGGCGCAGCTTCGATTCCTTGCCGCATTGGATGGTGACAGGCCGAACGCCTTATTCTTCGCCGGAGACTTAGGGCAACGTATCTTCCAAACGCCGTTCTCTTGGAAATCACTTGGTGTGGATATTCGTGGGAGGTCGCAGACGCTGCGTATCAACTATCGGACGTCACATCAGATCCGGAGGCATGCTGACCGCCTGTTGGGACTAGAAGTCTCGGATGTAGACGGCAATGTTGATGATCGTCGAGGGACGGTTTCCGTGTTCAACGGACCTAATCCAAAGATCGAGACGTTCGACACCGCAGAGTTGGAGTCGAAGTCGGTCGGGCAATGGTTGAAAGACCTAGAGAACGAGTCAGTGCGTCCGCACGAGATTGGCATCTTTGTCCGCTCATCAGGCGAACTGGACCGGGCACGGGCCGCGGTGCAGAGTGCGGGGCTCCCGTTCAAGGTTCTGGATGAGCATGTTGAGACGACTCATGGCCAGTGTTCAGTAAGTACCATGCATCTAGCGAAGGGGTTGGAATTCCGAGCGGTAGCCGTAATGGCTTGTGATGATGAAGTGCTTCCGTCCCAGGAGCGGATTGAAAGCGTATCGGATGACGCCGATTTGGCAGAGGTCTACGACACTGAGCGCCATCTACTATACGTGGCGTGCACTCGCGCTCGCGATCATCTACTCGTTACTGGTGTTTCGCCGGAATCCGAGTTTCTTGACGATCTACGTACTTGATACTCCATAGTTTAGGATCTGTAAGAAGAAAGAGGAGTAATTGGTAATTAAGTTGACATATTATTCCAGCAATAAATCATAATATACTGTTTTTATGAGTGTTTTTTGCTGTTTACGTCGAATAAGTGAACACTACCATTTTAGTTTCCCGCCGAGCTGCACAGCGTGTTTGCTAGCTGCGGCGTTCGCCAGATCGCGAGCGCCACAGCACAACACACATGTCTTTGCGCCGGCAAGCCGGTCGGTGAAACCACACCCGGTTACGAGCAGATTCTCGCGCCCAAGGCCGCCGGCATTAAATGCGTCGTGAAATGTCCGAACAATGTTTCAGAGCTCGCGACGGAGATCTGGCGGCATGGCGTGGACCTTAAGACCGTTTAGCCAGCACCGCCATGAGCTTCAACACAAGGGCTAAACCTGCAAGAGCGTGATGGAGGGGGAATTCCACATCGGATCAGTGTCGAAGCCGCGCACAAGCACAATGTAATCGCCGCTACCGGCCAGGCCGAGCTCCGCGGCGATCCGGCGCGTGAGCTGATTCGGATTCTCACTCCCAGCACCGGCGTCAACATACGGAATCAGGCCCCACATTAAACTCATGCGGCGGCACACACGCGGATCACTTGATATCGCCACCACCGGTGCTGACGGTCGCGCAGCGCTAATCGTCGCCGCAGTCATACCTTGTCGTGAGATAACGAGCACTCCATGAGCCTGCAAATCGGCCACGAGTTTCGCAGTGGCATCGGCAACGGCATCACCAAGCGGCGCTACTTTACCGCCTGTATGCGCGTCCGAGAGATCCGTCCCTACATTAGCGTGCCAGTGATACGACTCGGTCTGACGCGCGACCCGATCCATCATCTGTACTGCCTCCAGGGGATACTTGCCGACCGCGGACTCCCCGGAAAGCATTACTGCATCAGCAGCGCTGGCAACAGCGAACGCAACATCGGCTACTTCAGCGCGGGTCGGTCGCGCGCTAGTAATCATCGACTCCAACATTTGGGTCGCGACTATCACTGGTTTATTGAGTGCACGCGCACGCGCGATCAGTTGCGCCTGGGCAAGTGGCACTTGCTCCGGGTTCAGCTCAACGCCAAGGTCCCCTCGTGCCACCATAATCGCATCGGTCTCCTCGAAAATGCCTTCGATATTGGTCAGCGCCTCGGGTTTTTCGATCTTGGCGACAATGTCGACGTTGACCGGGCTTGCGTTTATCAACTCACGCAATTCACGGATATCGGCCGCGCTACGCACGAACGATAAGGCCAGAAAATCGACCTCCTGGCCAAGTGCAAAGCGCGCGTCTTCGCGATCTTTTTCGGTCAGCGATGGGGCGGAAACGGTACTGCCGGGCAGGTTAATACCCTTGTGGTCACCCACTACACCACCCGCCAGAATCACACAGAACACCTCTTCCCCGTCGATTCGTTCGACCCGCAGTTCGACCGCACCGTCATTGAGCAGAATTCGATCGCCGACGTTAACGTCATGCGGCAGCGCTGCGTACTGAGAGGGAATCAGGGTTTCGTCCCCGAGCACATCGGCTGTGGTGATCGTGACTTCGGCCCCGGCTTGCAGATCCACAGCACCCTCGCGGAATTTTCCTGCGCGAATCTTAGGGCCACACAAATCCGCAAGTATCGCTGTCGAGGTACCCAGCTCCGCGGCCGCGTTGCGGATCATCGATATCGCTTGCTCGTGTTCGGCGTGTGTTCCGTGGGACATGTTCACCCGGAACACATTGACGCCGGCTTCGATCAAATCTCGCAGCATCGTCGGTGAATTCGAAGCAGGGCCTACGGTCGCGACGATTTTGGTGCGACGATATTTGAGGAGATCGAGTTCAGTGACTATCGGCATCGGCGGCACCGCCTGTCGGCTAATATTCGATTCGAGTATCGCATAAACATACAACTTCATCGTCCGGCGATGTCGGTTGCACTGAACTCCTGCAGACACACTCAAAAAGTGTGCGAGTATGCCGATTAAGGCATGCGCGTAGATGTCGAGGAACGCAGTTTGTGCGAAACAACAACAGCAATGCAGAACAACGCGCAACGCGGCCGATGGGCGTCGGTCCCGGGGGCCCGGCACTGCCTCCCGCGTGAGCCTCGATGTCCCAATCATCCCTAATCCGCTCGCCCAGCTTTGCGCCCATTTTTGCCTGTCAGTTTCTGGGTGCGCTGAACGATAACGTTTTCCGTTTTGCACTGATTATTTTCGTGACATTCACAGTCGCGGAGCGAACAGGAATGGACACCCGCACTCTGGTCGTCATGACGGGCGCGATTTTTATTCTGCCGTTCTTTATGTTTTCTGCTCTGGCCGGGCAGCTCGCAGACCGCTACGAGAAATCGCGCCTGATACGCACCATCAAAACGACGGAGATTGCGGTCATGGGGCTCGGTGCAGCCGGGTTTCTGCTCGGTGACTACATCTTTCTGCTCGTGGTGTTGTTCCTGATGGGAACTCAATCAGCTTTCTTCGGACCGTTGAAGTACGGCGTACTGCCGCAACATCTCACTCGTGAGGAGCTGACCGGCGGGAACGGCCTGATCCAGATGGCAACTTACGTTGCCATTCTTGGTGGTAGCGTACTCGGGGGGGTGCTCGCCAGTCTTGGACGAAGCGCGCCCGTCGCGATCGTATTCAGCGTGGTGGGGCTCGCGCTCGCCGGTCGCCTGGCCGCGCAGTACATCCCTGTGGCGGCCCCAAATGAAGCAGCACTCAAAATCGATTTCAATCCGTTTACTTCGACCTGGGCGCTGATGAACGACAGCCGGCAGAACCGTGAGCTGTTTATTCTTATTTCGCTTATATCGACATTCTGGTTCGTTGGCGCCACCTATCTGAGTGTGGTGCCGACGTTTGGCAAGGAATTGCTGAATGCTAACGAGCAGGCAGTGACGTTATTGAGTGCCGCGTTCACACTCGGCATTGGGGTCGGTTCATTGTCCTGCGAACGGCTCTCGCGCGGCCAGATAGAGCTGGGCCTGGTACCGCCAGCTGCAGTGCTTATCAGCATCGCCTCGTTCGATGTGTGGCTGGCTGGCACGCCGCTCCGGTCGGCCGTGCAACTCACGCCCGAAACATTTTTCGGTTATCCGCCGGCGTTGCGGGTGTTTGGTGATCTGACTTTGATAGGTGCCGCAGGCGCGCTCTATATTGTCCCGCTGTACGCGGCGTTGCAGGCACGCGTCGAGGCGCGTTTTTGTGCTCGCATGCTCGCGGCTCTCAATGTGACCAACGCGTTATTCATGGTCGTCTCAGCAGGCTTCACGCTGCTGTTGTTCCAGCTTGGCGTAACCATCACCCAATTATTCGGTATTGTCGCCGGGCTAAACCTCGCCATCATTATGTTTGGTATGTACTTGCTACCAGAGTTTAGACAGCGTCTGAAAATTCGCATCTGCAACTAGCCGACAATGGTTAAGACGCCGCGAGAATACGAACCGGCAGGCAAGCGCGGCATGTTCTTCCCGTCCTGCCGGAGGCCCGGGCACGATTGTGCGCGGAAATCAGGCGAACGCAATTTCGACAACTTCGGAAAATTCACTAACAAATGCCACCTTCATCCCGCGATGAATGTACTCGGGTAGCTCGGCAAATTCACCGCGCACCATTTCCGGCAGAATTATTTCACTGATGCCGGCGCGCCGGGCCGCGATAATCTTCTCGCGAATGCCCCCTACTGCCAGCACTCGACCGGTCAGGGTCAGTTCGCCGGTCATCGCTAGCGGGCGACTGAGCTGCTGTTTGCCTGCCAGCGACAACAGCGCCGTAGCCATTGTAATGCCGGCGCTTGGACCATCTTTCGGCGTCGCCCCCTCGGGCACGTGCAGGTGCACGAAAGCCTGATCGAAAAATTCTTCGTTGCCACCAAAACGCGCCAGGTTGGCAGCAATGTAGCTGTGCGCTATTTCTGCCGACTCGCGCATCACGTCGCCCAATTGGCCGGTCAACTTAAAGCCCGCATTCTTGCTGTGAATCAGCGCCGCCTCGATATCAAGCGTGGCCCCGCCAAGTTGGGTCCAGGCCAAACCGGTAACGATGCCAATACCGCGTTGCGGTACCTGCGTCTGGAACAGTGGTGCACCCAGGTATTCGTGCAAGTTTTTGCCGGTGACCGCGATTCTCCGCTGACTGTCGTCAATAATCTCAAGCGCGGTTTTGCGTGCAATCCGCCCGAGCTGCTTTTCCAGATTCCGCACGCCAGCTTCGCGCGCATAGCCCTCGACAATACCTTTGATAGCACTATCTGAAACCTTCACCTGCTTCGCGCCAAGACCAGCGCCCGCGCGTTGTTTCGGCCACAGGAATCGACGTCCGATAGTGACTTTCTCTGCGCTCAGATAGCCAGCCAGACGAATCACTTCCATGCGATCAAGCAACGCTCGCGGAATGGAGTCGAGCTGGTTAGCCGTACACACAAACAGTACTTTTGATAGATCAAAGCGCACGTCGAGATAGTGATCGAGAAAGCTCACGTTCTGTTCAGGGTCGAGAACCTCCAACAATGCCGACGCCGGATCGCCCTGGAACGATGCGCCAATCTTATCGATCTCATCAAGCATGATGACCGGATTAGCAGAACCGGTATCTCGTATTGCCTGAATAAACTTGCCAGGCATCGCACCGATGTAAGTTCGTCGGTGGCCTTTTATTTCAGCTTCATCGCGCATGCCTCCGACACTGAATCGATAGAACTTACGCCCCAGTGTCGTTGCGATCGACTGACCAATGGAGGTCTTACCCACGCCCGGCGGCCCGACCAGCAGCAAAATGGATCCGGCGATCTCACCTTTAAGCTTACCCACCCCGATAAACTCGATAATGCGGTCTTTGACGTCTTCAAGCCCTGCGTGGTCGTGGTCGAGGACGCCCCGGGCGGCGACCAGATCGACGTGGTCCGTCGTCGTCACGCCCCACGGCAGGCTGGTCAACGCGTCGAGGTAAGTTCGCGTTACGCCGTATTCGGGCGAACCCTGATCCAGGAAGGAGAACTTTGTCAGCTCCTCGTCGATGCGCTGGGCGGCGTCCGCGGGTACAACTTTGTCTTGCAATCGCTCGGTAAAACGCTCTGCTTCGATGGTCTTGTCATCTTTCGAGATGCCAAGTTCCTTCTGGATTTCTTTCAATTGTTCACGTAGAAAAAATTCACGTTGCTGTTCCGAAATCCGCTCTTCAACACGTTGACGAATCTCGGTTTGCAAACCGGCCACTTCGAGTTCGTGCTGGATAAGCAGAAGAACTTTCTCCATGCGCGGTAGCAGCGGTAGGGTTTCCAGAACGTCCTGCAGATCCTTCGCATCCGCGCTGGTCATGGCCGCCGCGAAATCGGTCAACTGCGCTGCGTTATCCGGCGTGAACCGATCAAGAAATGCTTTGAGGTTTTCCTTGTAGAGCGGATTGAGAGGTAGTAATTCCTTAATCTTATTAATAATAGCCAGCGCATAGGCCCTTTCATTTTTCTCTTGCGCAAGCTCCGCGTGAGCGTATTCTGGCGCGATCAGAAACGGCACTTGTTTGCTGACCCAACGGGCGATACGAAAGCGTTCGACGCCTTCGGCGATAAACTGGATGTGTCCGTCTCCAGCATGTGGCTGATGGATTTTCGCAACTGTACCGTAAGCAGAAAAATCACTGCTTGAGATCACCGTCTCATCGCTTGAACGAGGCGCGTAAACCAAACCGATCATCCGATGTGAGGTATTTCCGACCCGCTCCAGAGTGTCTCGCCAAAGTTCCTGGTCCACGACCAGCGGCATCGTTTGGGCGGGGAAAAATGGCCGCACTTGCAGAGGCAGCAAAAACAGCTGGTCAGGCAAGACATCGTCGACACGCGCGGGCAGGCGAGCATCGCCGGCGTGATCCTGATACGGCGAAATGAGTTCCGGTTCGTCTTCGTGCATGGCAATTGCGCCTGCTTTCTAAACCCCAATGAGGGTTTCGCACAGGCGCGCCTTTTTTTTGAGGGGGTACTGAGTTCTCAAGTGCGGTCTGAGGCGCGCTAATTCAAGCGCCGGCGACTTCGAAGAGTGAAATGATCGGCATCAGACAGCTCTGAGTGCTACGAACTGACTGAAACCGCCGACGATAATCAAGCGCAGCCTCGCGCTGGTCCTTAAGAGCAACCGGTCTGGCCAATAAGGTGCAGCAGTATAAAAAAAGGGCCGCATAAGCGGCCCTAATACGCTGGTGACAGATCGAAACCTGTCAACTCACCTACGGAATCGTTACCTGTCGGTTCTCGCTAAAAGCTGACGCCCTTTGCGGGTGATAAAGCCATCGATGCTGACGAATCCAGCTGCGATTGCACCCTGCAGGGTAGCTTTGCGATTCTCGCTGCGCGGCAGATACACCCCACCGTCGCCGTAGTGGTGGGCAATTAACTGCGCGATTGCAGCTTCTGGGGGATTGGTTTGAGTTGTCTGGAAAGCCATTCTGTGTCGATTCTCTGAGCAGGTAGTGCTCGCGTTCCCTTAACTATTAATGGCATAGGATATTTAGATAATTTTATTTGTCAACTTAATTATATAACTAATTGTAAGTATTGTATTTTCATGATCAGCTAATCACCTCCACAATCTAGAAGAGACCCGCCGATGGCGGACGCTGATGACGTGAAGGTCAGTCGCAAACCGAGCGCAAGGCGGAGCGAAAGCCAGCATCAAGTCGCAGCCGGACGGTCTCGCCCCAGGCGCGAGCCAGAACTCGAAGCGGATGCCGATGCGTTCCGGTGCGGTCTTACGCCGTTTCGCACCACCCAGGAATTCTGAACGGCTCAATCACTCAAGTGCGCCTGGGCAAGATAGTCGTGAGAACGCATTTCTCGCAGCCGACTGATGGTTCTGAGAAACGGCTTCGCCAGTCGCGTGCCAACGTACAAATCTTCAGGCTGCGCTGCCGCAGACACGATGAGGTTGACATTACGGTCATAAATCTCATCAATCAGGTTGATGAAACGACGCGCCGCATCGCTGTCGTCAAGGCCCATCTGCGGGATATCGCTAATCATAATGGTGTGGTTGAGGCGCGCTATTTCAATATAGTCTGCCGCCGATCGGGGCCCGCCGCACAGGGCTGAAAAACTAAACCAGGTAACGCCGTCGGCACTGCGCAGTGTCTCTATCCGCCGCCCTTCGATCATCACTTCGGCGCCGGCCTGCCCGATATGCGGCGCAATTGCCGCGAAGCTGGCACTCATTTCATTCACCGCAGCGCCCGGTTCGCAACAGTAATAAACAGGCGCCTGCTCGAGCGCCCGCAATCTGTAGTCATCCGTTCCAGCCAATTCAAGTACTTCGAGGTGCTGTTGCAACGCTGCGATGGCGGGCAAAAATCGCGCGCGTTGCAAGCCACCGCTATACAGCTCCTGGGGGGCTTCGTTAGAGGTTGCAATGAGGGTCACGCCATGGGTGAATAAAGCATCGAGTAGACCTGCCAGCAACATCGCATCGGTGATGTCACCGACATGAAACTCATCGAGACAAATCACGCGTTGTTCATCAGCCCACTGCATCGCGACACGTTTGAGCGGGTCACTTTCCATCTTCAGGCCATTGAGCGCGTGATGGGTTTGGCGCATAAAGCTGTGGAAATGGATGCGGCGTTTTTGCGCAAAAGGCAGGCAGTCGAAGAACGTATCAACCAGATAGGTCTTGCCGCGCCCTACTGGCCCCCACAAATAAAGTCCGCGAACCGCCTGCCACCGCGGCACATCACTCTTGAACATTCGCGAAAGAAGCCCGCTACGACGGGGCCCCTGTTCGCCCAACAATCCTTCGTAAACTCGCTGCAGCTGCTGGACTGCCTCGGCCTGCGCCCGGTCAGGAACAATTCGCTTAGCGTTCACGTCCCCCTCATAGCGAGCGGCTGGGCTGTCTGATGTCGCGTTGATGCTGATTCGCCTTTTACAGATAGAGAGTTGACGAGGCCGGAAACACCGCTCAGGCAGAGCGGCAAGGTCCTTCGGGATTGGATTGTAATCGCGACGCTCGTCGTGATGCAGCACCCGCCTGGAATCGACAATTGGGTGCATAATGTCGGCATGAACACGCTAATACGCGGCATCTCTGCCAGCGCAAGCACGATCGCGCAGCGCCGCTAGATTTCTATGTCGCAGATAGCTCAGGTGCAGATTACATTCGTTGCTGGCGAGGATCGCTTGCTCATGCGTTTGGCGACGAATGACGCGCAGGAATTTCGCTTCTGGTTGACGCGGCGCTTTGTGAAAGCGTTGCGTCCGCATCTGGGCCAGTCCTTAACCAGCAATCCGCGCATCCGTACCCAGGCAAGCCCCGTCGCACAGCGTGAGTTACTCAAGTTCGAGCACGAGGAGGCGGTCAATAGTTCAGATTTTTCGACACCTTACGAGGCGTCCGACAAGCAACTCCCTTTAGGTGAACAGCCGACCTTGTTGACCCGTTTCCAAATCCGGCCGCAGACCGACGGCAACATCACGCTTGCGATTGGCCCGGAAACTGGCAACGGCATCGATTTGTCTTTGAATAGTGGCCTTATTCATTCGATTCTGGCGCTGATGGATAAAGCCATTCAGGTCGCCGAATGGGAACTTGGCGAAACGATCGAGACTGCCGAGCTCACCGCCGCCGAGAGCGCTTCTTCGGCGTTGAATTGAGCCCGCTAGTGGCGCTCCAACAGCGCATCAGGACGGCCGTTCCAGTCGGGCCATACAGCGTACTGCTCGCCACCCTGCTGATCCTACTGATCGGCGGAGCGGCGCTCGCTGACACGGCCCATGAGGCGGTGGCGCATAACCTGCTCCTCGGCGCCGCATTGTTAGCTGGCATTTACTCGGTGCGCGGACGGCGCAACTTCAAACTCATCGCCGGAGCGCTGGCGATCGCGACCTACACTGGGCTTTGGATTGCCGAACTCGGTGGCCCGCCGACCGCTCAAATTGTCGCCCTGGGGCCGGCTCCGGAGTGTTTTTCTATGCTGCGTTAGTCATTCTCGCGAGCATTCTGACGCGTCCGAAAATCTCAGCTGACGAACTCGCCGGCGCAGTCAGCGTGTATTTACTGATCGGTCTCTCGGGAGGCTTTATCTTCGCGTTGATCGATCTACTGAATCCGGCCAGCGTTGTGAGCACAAGCGCGGCATTTAGGCTAGACGGAGCGGAACGTGGACTACATGCGATTAATGCCTACATTTATTTCAGCTTCACCTGCCTGACTACACTGGGATTCGGCGATTTGATTCCGGCCTCGCCGCTTGCCCGCGTGTTGTCGTATCTCGCAGCAGTGATAGGTCAGCTCTACCTCGCCGTACTGGTGGCCAGGGTGGTCGGACTGCACCTTAGCCACGCGTCAACGAGACAGGATTAAGCATGTCCCTGCGTCTGAAAATCCTCCTGTTACTTGGCGTTATCGGTCTGCTGCCGGCGTCGATTACCGCGACACTGGATAGCCAGAGATTACGCAGCCTGAGCGCGAATCTAACAGACCGTCACAGCAGTGCACTGTCCGAACAGACGCTAAGAACGATGCAGCGTATTGCTGACGATTATGCCGACGTACTCGATCGGGAAAGCCGTCGAATTCGCATGCTCACGACTTTACAGGCCGCGCATGCGACGCGACTTCTAAACGCTGCGCAAGCGGCTTCCTACCCTGATAAGAAGGACCTCGAGCACAACGCGGGAAGTGAGGCTTCGGGCCAGCAACCTGCCCCAGTAGCACGTGTTGTAGAGGGACAAAGCTTCCATTTCCCGGCCGCCGTTGAAGCGCCGGACGTGACCACAAGCATCGCCGCTCTGCAGGGCATGGACGATTTTTACGTGAACGTGTTCGACACTGGCGATAGCCTGGTTGCGCGCCACTATGTCGTGCTGAAGAACGGCCTGACAGCGAGTTTCCCGGCGCACGAGCAGTACCCGGCAGATTTCGACGCGCGCGAACGACCGTGGTATTCAACGCAGGAACAGAGCCCTCGTTTTCGCTGGTTTCGGCCTCATTTCGACCTCGTGAGCAAAGCCCTAGTGATCAATGCGAGCACGCCGCTGTTTGACCGTGAAGGGAGTTTCCAGGGCATTTCCGCCATCGATGTTGACCTCTCGGCGACGTTCGAGATGTTGCAACTGCCGGCATATTTACAGGCCGGTAGCGAGCTGCTTCAGGTCGTTGCTCTGAGCCCGCCGCAGGTAGCCAGTGAGCGCATAGTCGTGCTGGCCAGGCAGCACGCCGCGTTGGCCTACGAAGGTTGGCAAGTGCTACCTGAGTTGGAAAGTTTTTCACTCGGCGATCGCGCGATTAACAAGCTCGTCTTTGCCGCCATGTTTGCCCAAGAGAATGGCCACCTGAAAGTGAACATCAAGGGCGAGGAAAGCTTCGTTGTGTTCCGCCGTTTCGGAGAAACGGCGAGCTATCTGGTCATGATCGTGCCGCTGGCGAGCGCCACCCATGCCGCACTCGAAGCCAAGCGTTATGCTGCCGCAGCGACCGACACGCACATCGCAACTGTGCTCAAGTTTCTCTTCGCTGCGAGCACGCTGGTGATCATTGTCGCGCTGGTCGCCTCGCGTCATCTGACCCGTCCGCTCGAACAACTCAAGCATGCCGTGCAACGTCTCGCCGGAGGCGACCTGGAAGCGCGCGTTGAGTTGGCCAGTCGTGATGAGCTGGCCGCACTGGGAGGCGCCTTTAACTCGATGGTCCCGCAACTCAAAGAGCATGCCCGCGTTGGAGAAGCGCTGAGTCTGGCGCGCGAAGTCCAGCAACAACTGTTGCCGGCACGAGCACCGCAGGTATCGGGTTATGAAATCGCCGGGGAGTCCCTTTACTCCGATCAAACCGGTGGTGATTATTTCGACTACGTGCCGCTCGAATCGACACTCGGCGAACGCTACGGCGTCGTGGTTGCCGACGTGTCAGGGCATGGCATCGGCCCCTCGCTGCTCATGGCCAGCACACGCGCCTCACTACACGGCGGCCGCGGCCGTGGCTTGTCGCTGGGTGAATTACTCGGCTTCGTAAACCGTCAACTCGCCCTGGATGTGAGTCGCGGACATTTCGTCACTTTGTTTTTACTCGCTATCGAATCGTCACATGCTGAGCTCGCCTGGGCTACGGCCGGTCACGACCCGGCACTGCTATATCGCGCCGACAGTCGCACGATCAGCGAGCTTGGCGGCGAAGACATTCCGCTCGGCATCGACGCCGAATGGCAGTTTGGCTGTACTGAAGGTATTGCGCTGAACGACGGCGACATCATCGTCATGACAACCGACGGTATCTGGGAGACCGCCGGCGCGAACGACGAGCGCTACGGCAAACAACGCATTGCCGATTATGTTTGTGCGCACGCCGATGCGAGTGCCGAATCCTTGTGTAGCGGCCTGCGACAAGAAGTAGAGACGTTTCGCGGTGCCCGCGTGCAGCACGACGACATGACGATTGTGGTCGTCAAACGGACCACCGGCAATCTGCAAACGCCTGCCGGCGCGTCATGATTGCCGTCGTTGCGGTAGTTCTCCTGGTGTTGGTATTCGCGCCCCAACTGTGGGCCCGCCGCGTCCTTTCCCGCTATGCCGGCGAGCGCGCGGACATCCCGGGCACGGGCGGGGAACTCGCACGTCATCTGCTGAGCAAAGCGCACTTTGACGGCTATTCGGTAACCCAAACGGACGCTGGCATCGGCGATCATTTTGATCCCGCCACACGCACCATCGCACTTAGCGAGGCACATCACGACAAGCGCACGCTCACAGCCGCAGTGGTCGCCGCGCATGAGTTCGGACATGCCGTTCAGCATCACATCGGCTACCGGCCCTTGATCATCCGCAGCAAGCTTGCGCGTGCTGCGGCAGGCGCTGAGCGTCTTGCCTCGATCTTGCTGGTCGCAATGCCGTTCGTCACTATCCTCACGCGCATCCCTGCAGCAGGGGCCGGGTTGTTTATCGCCGGGATCGCGGTGATGAGCCTACCGGTGCTCGTCCACCTGGTGACCTTACCGGTTGAATTCGATGCCAGTTTCAAACGCGCCATGCCGATTCTCGAACAAGGCGGATATCTGAGTGAGGAAGACCTGCCTCGAGCGAGGCGCATCCTCACTGCCTGTGCCCTAACCTACTTCGCCGCGTCGCTCGCCAGCATGCTGAACTTCTGGCGTTGGATTCGAGTCCTGAAACGCTGAGGCAGTCCCGTTCGGCCGCACTGCGATTAGAATAAATCGAGTTGATCAGGGTTTACCGCCGGCGGCCGAAAGGCCGTGGTGTCCAGAGTCGCGCGGGATTTCCCTAATCCCAACTGACGCAACTTCGTCGCGAAGCGGCGTGCAACCAATTCTGCGAACACGCCCTGCCCGCGCATGCGACGGGTGAACGTGCTATCACTCTCAGCGCCGCCACGCAGGTCGCGAATTCGATTCATGACGCGGTCGAACTTGAGCGGGTAGTGGGTCCGGAGCCAGTCCTTGAACAATGGGTTCACTTCGCGAGGCAAACGCAGCACAACGTAGCCGGCGAAACGACATCCGGCCTCAGCAGCATGTTCAAGCACGGCTTCCAATTCGTGGTCGTTCAGGGCCGGAATAACCGGCGCGTACATGACACCGCAGGGGATATCTGCAGCAGACAGGCGGCGAATCGTCTCCAGCCTGCGTTGCGGTGCCGCAGCCCGTGGCTCAAGGCGACGCGCGAGCTCGCGGTCGAGGGTGGTGACCGACAGAAAAACCTGCACCAGACCTTGCGCAGCCATCGGCGCGAGCAAATCGATATCGCGCTCAATCAGGGCCGATTTAGTCACGATAGTCAGCGGATGCCGACAGGCTGCCAACACTTCGATAATCGCGCGCGTAATGCGCAGACGTCGCTCAATGGGTTGGTAGCAATCGGTATTCGCGCCCAGCGATATCACCTGACAACGATAGCCCGGTCGCGCCAGCTCAGTGCGCAGAACCTGTGCAGCATCCGGCTTGCTGAACAAGCGGCTTTCGAAGTCGAGGCCGGGAGATAAGTCCATATAGGCGTGCGCGGGACGCGCGTAGCAATACGCACACCCGTGCTCACAGCCGCGGTACGGATTAATCGAGAGATCGAATGGCAAATCCGGCGACCGGTTGCGCGTGATAATGCTTTTGATGCGCTCCGGGGTCACCGTTGTTTTCTGCGTCGTCGGCGCTTCATCGGCGCTACCCCAACCGTCATCCACAACCTCGCGGGTTGTATTTGCGTAGCGTGGATCGGGACGGGTATGGCTGCCGCGGCCCTTGTTTGCGATCGGCTGACGGGGCTTATCCGGCATGTCGTCGACCGCCCTGCCATGCACGCGTTAGAATCATTCGCAGTGAAGCGATCGGCCCTCGCCAAACCTCGTTTGAACCTAAAGCTCGCAAATTGTGCCCCTGACTGAAACGCTGTTGATCGTTATCACAGGCCTGCTGTTGGCAGGTGTGGCGCTGCTTGTTTTGCTGCTACGTAAACTCAATCGTGGCAACGAATACGGTGAGCGGTTCGAACAACTTGCCCACCAGGGCTCAGCGCACAAAGCGACGCTCGAAATCATCGACCAGCGCCTCGGTCAACTACACGGTCAGTTTAGTCACGATGGCACGCAATTGCGCGACGGCGTGAATACGCGCATCGATGGCTTCAAACAAAGCGTTGGCGAGCAGCTCGGCGACAGTCACTCACGCAGTATGCAAACACTCGCCGCACTGCGCGAACAGATTCAGACCGTGATCGGCGATCACCGCATGCGCGTTGAGGAGCAGAACGCACGATCTTTGAAAACCCTGCAGGACAGCATGCGTGCAGGCTATGAAAGCCTGCATACCCAGCTCGGCGAATCCTTGTTACGCAGTTCAACCGATATCGGGCAGCGCGTTGAAGCACTCACCAAGCGTACTGACGAGCGGCTGAAAGAAATTGGTGGGCAGGTTGAGAAGCGCTTGTCTGACGGATTCGAAAAAACCAATGCCACTTTCACCGACGTGGTCAAAAGGCTCGCCCTGATCGATGAAGCGCAAAAGAAGATCACCTCGCTCTCCACGGAGGTCGTCAGTTTGCAACAACTATTGTCTGACAAACGCTCACGTGGCGCTTTCGGTGAAGTTCAGCTATCGGCTCTGGTCAGCAATCTGATGCCCGAGAACACTTATGCCCTGCAGCACAAATTATCCAACGACAAAATCGCCGACTGCGTGTTGTTCCTTCCTGACCCGACCGGCACGGTGTGTATCGATTCGAAGTTCCCGCTCGAGTCCTACCGCACGATGACCGATCTTGAAAACGACGAACTGGTACGCAAACGTGCCGAGACGCAGTTCAAACAGGATATTAAAAAGCACATCAAGGACATCGCGGAGAAGTATATTATTCGCGATGAGACGGCAGACGGCGCGGTAATGTTCATTCCAGCCGAGGCGGTATTTGCAGAGATTCAGGCCCATCACCCCGATCTTATCGATACGGCGCACAGCGCGCGCGTGTGGCTGGCCTCACCAACTACCTTGTGGGCGATTCTCAATACCGCATCGAGCGTGCTCAAAGATGCCGCGACCCGCGAGCAGGTGGATATCATCCAGCAACACCTCGGTCACCTGGCCGGCGATTTCCAGCGTTTCAGAACGCGCATGGACAACCTCGCGAAACACATTCAACAAGCTAACAATGACGTCGGCGAGGTGAATATTTCGGCACGCAAGATTGCCGATCGGTTCGAGAAAATAGAACGCGTAGAACTCGAAGGGCCTGAAGTTTCTCCATCTGCTATCCAACAACAGGACTGACTCCATCAGTAGTGTGATGCCGATCACCATCTAATCAATAGTTTATTGGCGATGTTTACCATAAACTCGTAGCGAATCGACGTAAATCAGCTTTATGCAATCAAGGCAGTGAAGAAACTTCGAGCCATCATCTTCGACGTAGACGGAACGCTTGCGGACACCGAAGAAGTCCATCGCGTAGCCTTTAATTACGTATTTGCCGAATACGGCCTCGATTGGCAATGGACGCCCGGTCTTTACGAGGAACTATTGTGTATTTCCGGCGGCGTCGAGCGCATTTCGGCGTTCGGTTCGGATCTGCGCGCACGCTTCAAGAGTGACGAAGAATTCGACGATTTCGTGTTGACCTTGCACCGCGCTAAAACGCGCAAGTACGCGGCCATGTTGACGGAAGGTGAAGTGGCGCTGCGCCCCGGCATCCGTCGCCTGATAGACGACGCCCGCGCAGCCAACCTGACGCTCGCCATCGCCACTAGTTCTGCTTATACGAATACCGAAACACTGCTCGATAACAATCTGCCGCCCGGTTGGCGGGATTGGTTCAGTGCCATTGAGAGCTGCGATTCGGTAGCGCACAAAAAGCCCTCGCCGGCAGTCTACGAGGCTGTCTTGGCGAAGCTCGAGGTGCCACGGGACTGTGTGATTGCGCTGGAAGATACCGAGAACGGTCTAAAGGCGGCCACCGCAGCAGGCGTCGCGACAGTCGTCACAACGCATCGTTTTACCCGTAATCATCATTTCCCGACCGCCGCGCTGGTCGTCGATTCTGCCGGCGAGCCGGACGCGCCGTTTGCGGTGACCAGCGGCGAAGCGCTGGATCATAACCACCTGACCGTCGGCTTGCTTGATGCCCTGCTGATCCGCCAAAGCAACGTCGAAACGAACGAGGACGTACGCAAAACGGCCTGAACGACCATCGCGCAATCAGTATCTCTAGACCCGACCTGCTACCGTTACTTGATGACGATGTAGGCTGCCTGGCGGCCGCGATGAACACTCAATAACAGCTGCCCGTTGAATGCGTTGACGGCCGCGAGAAATTCGGCCACCGACGTCGTCGGCCGCTGGTTCACCGAAGTAATCAGATCACCTTTGCGCAGGCCGGCGTGCCACGCCGGCGAGTCCCGCGAAATGGCATAGACCATCACGCCCGCTATCCGCCCGTAGGCAGACGAGTCCTCGGGGATCTCACCAATGGTCGTGTTGGCGAGGCGTTTGTTCGCAAGCTTGTTACCGGCAAGCGCCGCATCGTGGGCACCGACCTCGACCTTCGTGCGCAGGGCCTTGCCATTGCGTAAATACTGCAGAGTGACCTGCTTACCAACGCGATTGAGGCCGATTTGAGTGCGCAAATCTGCAGCGCTGGTGACCGTCTTATCATTGATGTGAGTGACAACATCCCCGGGAGCAAGACCAGCACTCGCCGCTGGCGAGCCGGCGACCACGCTCACCAGCAAAGCGCCATTACTTTTGCTCAGCCCAAAGGCCTCTGCGAGCTGCGGACTCAGGTCCTGATACTGAGCACCCAGAAAGCCGCGCTGAACTTTCCCGAACTCGACCAGTTGCTCCATGATCTGCTGGGCCATATTGACCGGGATCGCGAATCCGATGCCGATATTGCCGCCGCTTTTGGAATAGATAGCGGTATTGATGCCGACTAGTTCGCCGCGCAAATTAACCAATGCGCCGCCGGAGTTGCCGGGGTTAATGGATGCATCGGTCTGGATCAAATCTTCGTAACCGGTGATGCCGAGTCCCGAACGCGCCAGCGCACTGACGATACCGGACGTCACCGTCTGCCCGAGCCCGAACGGGTTGCCAATTGCGACCACAAAGTCGCCGATGCGCAATTGCTCGGAGTCCGCGAGTTTAAGGGCCGTCAAATTTTCTGCCGGAATGCGCACCACAGCCACATCCGTATCCGGGTCGGCGCCGACGAGTTCCGCTTTGAAGTTGCGCCCATCGCGCAGGTTGACCGTAATCTCATCGGCATTGGCGATAACGTGGTTGTTGGTCAGCACTAAACCGCGCTTGGCATCGACAATCACACCTGAGCCAAGACTTTGGGTTTTGCGTTGCAATGAACGTTTGGGGAAATTAAAAAAACGCCGAAAAAACGGATCGTTGAACAACGGGTTGGTGCGCAGCTCGACATGGCCCTCGGTGGCAATATTCACTACTGCGGGAGTCGTAGCTTCGACCATGGGCGCGAGACTCGGCAAGGCCTGACCATCCACAGCAACAGGCAAGCCGGCGCGAACCTCCGCAATAGCAAAGCAAGCCAGCCACAGCACGAGCGCAAAACGCAGCAGCACGAACTGAGCAAATCGAGCATCGAGAGAGAATGTCATCGGGTGGCTGTCTCCATAGTTCACAACTCGGCCCCACGACGCAAAGTCGGACACCTAGTCGTCATGTCATTCGATGTGGCGCGGCTCACTGGCTAGCGGCGGTAGTGCCGACCCGCTTAAACCCAGTAGGCCAGACGGGTCATGACGCGCGCTTGTACAGTCATCAGACCCCGCACCCATTGTGGCAGACGGCGGGCGCCATCCGCAGCAGCATCCGCGGCATGGCGAGCCTCGTCGTCACACATGGCACTAACGACCGCGCGACTCGGCGCGTCCGCATAAGGCAACGCCTCAAGATGGCTTTGCAAGTGCCGGACGACTTGTTTCTCGGTTTCCTCCACGAAGCCAAGACTCCAGCGGTCGCCACACAGCGAAGCCAGCGTACCAATCGCCAACGCGCCGCCAAACCACACGGGATTAAGCACGCTGGGACGCGATTCCAGGTCGTGGAGTCGGCGTTCGCACCAATAAAGATGGTCGGTTTCTTCGCCCGCAGCCCTCGCCAGCCGTTCCTGGGTCGCGCTGTTACGGGCAAACAGCGCCTGGCCGACGTAGAGCGCCTGAGCGCTGATTTCACCACTGTGGTTGACCCGCATCAGAGCCCCGGCGTGGCGTCTTTGCTTCTCGTCGAGCACAATTCCCGCAACGCCCGCAGCAGGATATTCGCGCTGCAGAGGAGGACGGAGACCGCTCGCCGCGCGCAGGACCCTGTCACAGCGTTTAATCAGCACGTCGGCAAACGAAGATTTGCGCTCAAAATCAGGCATTAGCAGGGCTCCGGGAATCGGACATCATTGCAGCAAAATCTGGCGCAAATACAGCGTTTTGCATTGACACCCAAGGTCACTATCCGTACCATTGTGCCTCTTTTTTCCAGCGGTCTGAAGCCAAGTCATGAAAACTTACACTGCGACACCGTCCACAATCAAACGCGATTGGTACGTTGTTGACGCCACCGACAAGGTGCTTGGCCGGATGGCGACTGAAATCGCGCGGCGGCTACGCGGCAAGCATAAAGCCGAATATACCCCGCACATGGACGTTGGTGACTACATTGTCGTTATTAACGCCGAAAAAGTCCGCGTGACCGGCAACAAGACCACCGACAAAATTTACTATCGCCACTCGGGCTTCATCGGTGGGCTAAAACAAATCCCTTTCGACAAGTTGCAAGCCAAGTCACCGAACACCATTATCGAGCGCGCCGTGAAAGGCATGCTGCCGAAAGGCCCGCTAGGCCGCGCGATGTATCGCAAACTCAAAATTTATACCGGCGCAGAGCATAACCACGCAGCGCAACAACCGATTCAACTGGAACTCTAATTCATGGCCGCTGAAATTCATTACAGCACCGGACGCCGCAAAACGTCCGCGGCGCGCGTCTTCCTGCAACGTGGCACTGGCAATATCGTCGTCAACGGCCGTCCAGTCGACGAATATTTCGGTCGCGAAACAGGCCGCATGATCGTTCGCCAGCCGCTGGAAACAGTCGACATGGCTGCGTCTTTCGACATCAACGTGACCGTTGTTGGCGGCGGAAATACCGGCCAGGCCGGCGCCATACGCCACGGCATTACCCGCGCCCTGATGGAATACGACGAGACTTTACGTCGTCCGTTACGAGTCGCCGGTTTCGTCACCCGCGATGCACGTGAAGTTGAGCGTAAGAAAGTCGGCCTGCGTAAAGCACGTAAGCGTCCGCAGTACAGCAAGCGCTAAACCACGGGCTGGCCTTAACTTCGGGACACGCCCCGCCCTTTTGGGGGATCGTCTAATGGTAGGACAGCGGACTCTGACTCCGCCAGTGGGGGTTCGAGTCCCTCTCCCCCAGCCAAACTTCATAACGTGGATCACTTCTAAATGCAGACCCGTAGAAGATTGGATCACTTTTGGGTGCAAATCAACATCCTTGGTCAATGATATCGAGAAACTGTGGAAGAAGCTTCACGATACGGTGACACGAAATCATCGTCACACGACGATGCCCAGCTTGATGCGCGCGGTAACCTGCTTCATGAACGAGTCACAACCGTTTCACGGGCATCACTCAGCGTTGATACGTCATCACCGATGAGTGATCAGGATTTGCGATCCGTTATTTAGGGTCTTCCTGCAGATCACCGACTCGCGTAAATCGATCCACGAGGAAGTCGAGGCCGCGACGAAAGTCAGCGCCCAGTTGCTTGGTATTGTGTCGCAACTGAACGGCCAGCAATCTCCTGCGCACCTCGCAAGCTTCCTGCAGCGCCTCGGTCGCGTACGCGCCAACGATATTGAATTATTCGATGGCGAGGGCAAGCTCCTTTATCACTCGCCGCCGTCCGCTTATAAGGCCGGGCGCGATGCGCCGGCGTGGTATAGCCGTCTGGTAAGCCCCAGCGTGCCGAAGGTCAGAATGGCGGTGCCGGACGGTATCCTGGTGATACACCCACACGTGTCGCGCGCGGTCCTCGATTCCTGGGACGAATTACGCCGCATTCTGTGGTTGATGGGCTTGCTGTTGATCGCGGTGAATGCGCCCGTGTTCTGGCTGGCGAGTCGGTCCCTGCGTACGGTGAAGGAAATTGTCGCGGGCTTGCAGCAGATGGAGTATATGCAGTTCCATACCCGCTTGCCGCCGTTCAAACTGCGCGAGCTGAATGTCGTGAGTGAAACGTTCAACCGTATGGCACAGGCGGTCGAAGATGGTTTCGCCGCGCGTGAGCGAGCCGAACGGTCGGAACACCAGTTGCAGCAGAATCGCGAACTGACCCAGATCATCCAGGATCATATCGAGGAAGAGCGCCGCAATCTGGCGCGCGAGCTGCACGACGAATTAGGGCAGGCCGTCACTGCGGTAAGAACCATCGCAACAACCATCGTCACGCGTACGCAGGAGGACAATCCCGAAGTGGCTTCAAGAGCGCAGACTATCGTTGATGTCTCCGGACAAATGTACACCGCCATGCATGATTTGGTCCGCGAGCTGCGCCCATTGTCGCTGGACAATCTTGGGCTTGGGGATGCACTGCGTGAATTGGTCGGCACGCACGCCGAACGTCATCCGGAACTGGTCATTTCCCTGCAGGTGGACAGCGTTTTGACCGATATAAGCGCCGAGCTGAGCATCAGTGCGTATCGCATCGTGCAGGAATGCCTGACCAACGTGCTGCGTCACGCTCAGGCAACCCGGGCCGAGGTCCGCGTGAGCCGCGCCGCTGCGTCGCCCGGCGACTGTCTGGTACTTGAAGTCAGCGACAACGGCATTGGCAAGGCGGCCGACGTGACGGCCCGCGAAGGGCATTATGGTGTGCTCGGCATGCGCGAGCGCGTGAGTGCTTTGCACGGCAGCCTGACGGTGAGTGACCAGCATCCCTCCGGCGTTAGTATTGTCGTGCGATTGCCAGTCCAGACTAAACCGGCGGCAGCGTTGACATGAGTGGCACAATCAACGTGATGCTGGTCGATGATCATGCGGTGGTACGTATGGGTTTTCGTCTTTTGCTCGAGGGGACCGAAGACATCAAGGTCATCGCCGAAGCAGATAGTGGTGAAGATGCGATAAAAAAACACGCTGAACACCACCCCGATGTGACCGTACTTGATATTTCGATGCCCGGTATCGGCGGGCTCGAAGCCCTGGTGCGCATGCTGGCGCATGAGCCCGGCGCCAGGATTCTGATATTGACTGCACATGAGGACACGATCCACCCCCAGCGGGTGCTGAAGGCTGGTGCCACAGGCTATCTGTCCAAACGCAGCGCGGCGGAGGAGTTGATCGAGGCGATTCGCCAGGTTGCGCAGGGCAAGACCTATCTGGACGCACAGGTGGCGCAGCAATTGGCCATGCAACAACTGACCGGCGGCCGCAATCCCGTTGAGGTGTTATCCGGTAAAGAATTCAGGGTGTTTATGCGTCTGGCACAAGGGCAGACCGTCAACGACATCGCCAAAGAGATGTTTCTCAGCCCGCGCACCGTAGGTACGCATCTGTACAACATCAAACAGAAGCTCGCTGCCAGCAATCAGGCGGAACTCACCTTGATCGCCATGCGTAACGGGTTGCTGGAAAATTGATTCAGGTCACTGTCCACGCGGGCGCATGGGAGGGACGCCAACCCACGTTACCCGGATCTTGTGTCGAGTGGCGCGGATTACCAGAGTCGCGTTCGGCATAAGGCGGCACGCAAAACTTTCACGGTACCGCAAGCCACCGCGTCGAGAGTGGCGGACGGGGTTCCAGACGCCACCCTGCTGGCGCGCGCCACGGCGTTCCTTCGCTGCGTTGCGCCGCGCCACTCTGGCGGTGGCCTGTGGCCTTGGTTACGGTGCTGCTTATTGAGGCCTGATGTGCGCAACAGTGCGACCGTCGAGCCTGATCTCAATCTTTGCGGTACCGCCGGCGTCGGCGGTAAAAAGAATACCCTGATCGTTGCCCTCAACAGTGTACCCACGCCCAGGCTCCAGGCGTTCAACGGTCAAGGATTGCGATCCACTTTGGCGACCGGGATAAAGGACCAACTCGAGATCATCGCCGTGGCTGTAAGCTTTGGCGACGAGCACATCAGGATAACTGGCCTCAGTCAGTTGCGGACCTCGTGCAACTGAATCAGGCGGCGGCGAAATAAACGTATTACGGAAATCGCCGGTGCGCGAAATCTTCGCCCGCGCGGCCCAGCCATTGGCCATTCCGGACGCCCCTGCGTAATGAACGACACCATGGTTTTCTACGCGACCGCAGTCCTGATCGAGTGAGCGCTCGGCTGCTTCGGCAATTTCAGTGTCGCCAAATTCGCGCCCGCAAATCGCAATGGCGTCGTATACGAAGGCCATGCCGGGGCGATAGTTGCCCACATCGATGGTGTCGATCAGGGCCATTGCTTCGCGCGGGATGGTGATGCGTGGATTGCCCTGACCGTCGTCGACCACGCAGGCACCGAGTTCAGCGCGGCCAATCGCCCACAGGCGGCGTGCCAATTCCGGCGAAAATACGTTGGCGAAAAATGCGAACCCGGCTTCGCCGTTGAATATGGAGATGGCATGCCCGGTCCAGTAAGAGCGCAGGCCAACAAGCGAGCCTTTCTCGTCAGAGAATTCAGTTTGCAGCTGCGTCATCCAGTTCGGCAACACACTTGCGACATCGTTGCCGCTGAACACCGCGTCGTGCGAGGCCAGCGAGGCCATGCCGTACATGTTACAAACCGGATAGATCCAGTTTGGCTCGCACGGGTAGAGGCAAAAATCCGAACGCTCGAAATTGTCCAGTACTGATTTGGCAATCGTGTGCGAATCGTGTTCGTAAGCCGTGCGCTCGTTCAAGCGGAACGTGAGGCTGCCGGGTTCGCCATAGCGCCGGTCACCGCTGGCGAGCATGTAGGCATTGACCTGCATACCGAAATAACCGGTCAGCATCACGTTGTCTTTGGCGCAGGGATCGAAATCGCTGAAGTTCAGATGACCCCACATCGATTCAAGCACCCAGTAGCTCCATACTTTGGGGTCGAGCGTGGTTTCGATCAAATTTCGTTGCGCCTGGCCAAGGTAGCCGCTGAAGCTCGGCGTGTAATGCCGCTGCATTAATGAAAGCGCATAGCCGAAGTGATTGATCTGGTAGCGCAGCGCCGCAGGCTGGAACTGATCGATGATCGTATAGCCTTCATATTCGCCTATCGGCTGTAGTGCGCGGTCGAATACCCAGCGCATGGATTTGAGCTGGTCGAGAGTTAATTCACGCTCCGCGGTGACGGGCTCCTCCTGTACTCGCTGTTCGACGGCATCACGAGATTCCTGGTAATAGGTTTTGCGCTGCTCGAAAATAGCCCGGTCGCGCGCCTGTCGTTGGGCTGAGCGAAAATGAAGACCACCAAACACGAGCACGGCGGCCAGTGGTGCCAGGAACATCGCAGGCGGCCACGCTGTGGCACCGGCGGTGGCGCCGGCAACCAGGGCTGCGCCCAGCCAAACGCCAACCGGCGCGACGACCATGCCGGCCCAAAACCAGGCGATGCAGGATAGCCAGAACAGTCCAAGCACGCCGCCCAGGATCAACAGTCCGCCTGCACCGTGCGCGATAAAACCCGCACCCGGCAATAACAAACCGAGTCCGAAGGCCTGCAGTCCAGCACTCATGCCGGTAAGACCGGGTATGAGGCCCAGCGCCACGAGCGTGAAGTACACCTTGAGATTGCGCCGTCTGCGCGCCGCCGTGACCGGGCCCTCTACCGAGCGTTCTACGGATCGCGAAAAACTGCCCAGTACGTCACTTTCTATAACTGACATTTTTTTCTTTCTCCCCTTGGATAACGTATTACCGGGTCGCCCGGTCAGCTATCTCCCTGAACGATGCCGAGGTCGCGACACATGTCGAACGCGAATCCCGAGGCATTGAAAACAAGCGCCTGCACTTCATTATTGATGTGAAACCGGTGTTCATAAATATAGGTGCCGGCAGCGCCGGCCTCGAGCGCAACCACGGCCAGCAGCGTGACCTGCCAGACCGGGTGGCGAAAAACATCAACCACGTTCGCAGCCATGACACCGAATGTTCGCGGCGACGTGCGCGCCGGGCTTGCGATGCCCAAGCGTTGTTTCAGCCAGCGCCAGCCCGCGATTAATTGCCAGGCCAGCGCGAGCGCGATGATGCAGCAGGTCAAACGAGAATTCTCACGGCGGGAGGGAACAATCTGGGTGGGGTGCGCTGAGACATGCCCTAGCAGACTCCGTGTTGCATAGCGAACGTAATAATTAGCGTCCTGAAAAGATAGCAAAAAGTGCTGTCTGGGCAAAGGATTCGGCGAAAAAAATCACAGCGGCACAAACGAATCCGGGATTGCCGGGTTCGATACCGTGCCATGGACCACGCAGCGTGCTTGAACCGACACCCGGATGTGCGCTGCCGGAGATCAGGTCGGGTGGGTACTGACCATCACGCTATGCTGCCAGGAACATCTTGACGGCATGGCTATCGCCTCATAGTCTCCCGGGTCTTATCCGCTGATTGGATGATTGATTTTGCGAGGGGAGACTAGTGTGGTGTCCCACGGGGAACTTCCTTAATTATTGAAGATCGGATCGGTTACCCTATCGCACAGGAGCTAGCCGATGACTGCCGGTCGACCCCGATCCTATTCCATACAATTGAATGACAACGAGCGCGCGCAACTGGAAAGCTTCGCGCGTTCACGCAGCCTGCCTCACGCGCTGGCCAGACGCGCGAAGATCGTCCTCAGGGTCGCAGACGGGATGAGCAATAGCGACGTCTGTGCCAAACTCGACGTCTCCCATCCCACGGTTGCCAATTGGTGTCGGCGCTATTGCGCTGATGGGATTGAAGGACTCTACGACCTCCCCCCGGGATATCGCTGTCGTACCTATAACGATGATGACATCGCTCGACTATTGAGTACCGCGCTGGAGCAACGCCCTCGCGACGCGACACACTGGACGGTACGTGACCTCGCCGATGAAACCAATATTTCCAAAAGTACCGTTCACCGCTACCTGAAGCTGTTTGGCGTCCAGCCCCACCGAACGCGGGGATTTACCTTGTCGACCGACCCATTCTTTGTCGAGAAGGTTCGCGACATCGTCGGTCTATATCTGAATCCCCCGGATAATGCCCTGGTTCTCTGTGTCGATGAAAAAACCCAAATTCAGGCTTTAGAGCGTTGTCAGCCGATCTTGCCCATGGGGCTTGGTTATGTTGAAGGCGTCACGCATGATTATTTCCGGCACGGCACGACAACGCTGTTCGCCGCGCTCGATGTCGCGACAGGGACCGTCATCGGTCAGTGCAAAACCCGACACCGACATCAAGAGTTCCTCGCCTTCCTCCGGCACATCGAAGCCAATGTACCTGCCGAACTCGACATTCACGTCGTGATGGATAACTACGCCACTCACAAGCATCCTAAAGTGCGCGCCTGGTTTGCGCGCAGGCCTCGATTCCATCCGCACTTCACACCCACCTATTCGTCCTGGCTCAACCAGGTCGAACGTTGGTTCGGTCTCATCACTCAGCGCGCTATCAAGCGAAGTTCGTTCCGAACCGTCAAACAACTGATCGCACCAATCCAACAGTTCATCGAACAACACAACAAGCATTCAACCCCGTTTATCTGGACGGCTACCGCTGGTTCCATCTTGCAAAAGCTCGCCAGAATTTCGAAACTTATTGGGGGGACACCACACTAGGGAACTTCTGAATAAGTCATCGATCTGATCGGTGGACGATCAGAAGCGGAACGGGTTAATCGATGAGCAAACAATTGACGCTGGGCGCAGGGTTCGAGAAGTACGCGAAGACG
>Ga0209630_10000061_pt1 | contig 128504 bp, 131 predicted proteins | sample COG_01_FD_184745 | JGI IMG/M metagenome (GOLD analysis project Ga0209630, IMG submission 184745) | Pelagic Microbial community sample from North Sea - COGITO 998_met_01 (SPAdes) (version 2) | ecosystem: Environmental > Aquatic > Marine > Neritic zone/Coastal water | place: Helgoland, sampling...
TCTACAGAAATAATTTCTTTTTCCTCTTCTTTATTTTCAGAAACTGGTTCTGGTTCTGGTTCTGGTTCCGGTTCTGGTTCTGGTTCTGGTTCTGGTTCTGGTTCTGGTTCTGGTTCCGGTGGAGCTGTTATTGCTCCCATCCGTTTATTTCTTATATAGTCAGAACTATTTCTTGATTGTGAAGGGGCGATAAATTTATTTTTTTGCGTAAATTCTAAACAGAATACTTTCCTATCCAAAGCACGCGAACTACTATTAGTCCTATTTGGAAACATATATATTATATGTATATATTCAAGTTGTTTATCCAACAAATTTTAGCCAATGTGAAGCGGTCTTTATCTTTTTTCAGTTTTTAACTGTCGGTTTTTTGTTAATTTTTTTTTTGTTAATTTTTTTTTTAATAATAAAAATTTTGGATTTTTTTTACAAGTAAATTTAAAACTATTAATTTTTTTTTTCTTTAAAACACTATTTGTACATATAGGTATTGATTCTTTTTCATTATATTTATTAAATTTATTTATGGTTTTAATACATCTACATAATTTTGTAATTAATATTTTTTCGGCTTTATTTTTAATTTCTGATTTTTTTAATTTTTTATCATCAATATTATAGAACTTAAGTATCTCTAAATAATCTTTATTAGTTAAATTCATTAATAATATATGTTTATAAATTTTTTATAAATTTATAAATATATAATATGATTAATAATATAATATGATTAATAATATCATCAACAACAAAATTGTTGTTTTTGATTTAGATGAAACACTTGGTTCTTTTACCGAATTAGGCATATTTTGGGATGCGTTGGAAAGTTTTTATGGAGATAAAATGCCGAATGATGCATTTATAACATTATTAGATATATTTTCAGATTTTTTAAGACCAGATATTATTAATATTCTCAAATTTATAGTAGATAAAAGGGACAAAGGTGAATGTAAGAAAATAATGATATACACAAATAATAATGGACCTGAAAGTTGGATTAAATTAATATGTGATTATTTTGATAAAAAATTAAATACCAATGTTTTTGACAAGATAATACGCGCATTTAAAATAGACGGGGAAATTGTTGAAATTGGTAGGAAAACACACAATAAAACAGTTGAGGACTTAATTAATTGCAGTAAAATACCAGATAATACCAAAATTTTCTTTATAGATGATCAAGTTCACCCAGATATGGAACACGAAAATGTATATTATATAAAAATTAAACCCTATAATTATACTTTACCTTTTGATGTTATGGCACAAATGTATTATAATAATGAATATAATAATATTAATAAACACAGCAATGAGGAAGAGTTTATAAATACAATTGTTAGAATAATGAAGCGTTACAATTACGAAGATAAATATATAAATGAAATGGAAATAGATACAATTGTTAGCAAACAAATAATAAATTATTTGAAAGACTTCTTTTATAAGAAAAGATATAAAACAATAAAAAAAAAACATAAAACAAATAATAAATTAAAAAAGAAAACATTAAAAAGATAAATAAATAAATTATTTCGTTTTTGCTTCTTGAATTAGTGACAATCTTTTTCCAAAATAACCTGCGTGTTTAACATTATCAAAGAATATCTGCGATATAGTAGTAGTAAATACTAAAAGATATCCACACATAAAAATAATATCTTTATCGAATTTAGTAATGACTTTTAATTTAGAGAAGGGGTTAAATTGATATAGTATATAAAAAGATGTAATATACGTTATTAAGCTATGAAAATAATTTATGTAATCTAAGTTTATATTAAATACACCGGTAAACGCAATAGCAATAATTGAATGATAAATATAAAATATAATTATTATAATTTGCTGATATAAAGGATATTTAAATAAGTCTAACATTTATAAATTATACAAATATTATTTTATTAACACATTTTTATTTATTTCATTAACACATTTTTATTTATTTCATTAACACATTTTTATTTATTTCATTATAAATACTTAAGGTTCGTGCACTACTATCGGATGCTTCAATAAAATTTGGCATCCAAAAATAAGGGATATTGTTAGATGTGTTAGGGTAGTATAATTCATACAAAATACGATAATATAGTTGCTCGTCAGTCAACGGTTTATTGTGGTCGGTCCATTCTGGTTTACAAATGAATGCTGTATTATTAATGTATTTTTTTATATAAGCTAATTTATCTTTAATAATTTGAAACCAAGAACCATTATCTCCTGAAATCCCATCACTAAATGCTTCTTTTGTTCTCCAAAGAATCTCTTGGGGTATTAAATCGTTATAAACAAAGTTAAACGATTCACGCAATAATTGTTTTTCACAAATGTCGGTTGATTCGTTGGATAGCGGGTTTCGGTGTTTAATGGGAATACTTAAATAATAATTAACAAATGTTTTATCCAAAAATGGGGTTCTCGGCTCGAGACCGTGTGACGAGATACATCGGTCGGAGCGCAAAACGTCAAATGTATGCATATTATTTAATAATCTTTTACATTCTTTATCAAAATCCATATCACTTGGTGATTTTAAAAAATATAAATAGCCGCCCGTTAATTCGTCGCTTCCATCACCATTAAAGACCACTTTTAAATCTGTATGGTTAGATATGTATTTACCTATTAAATAATTTCCTACACTTGCGCGGACAGTTGTAGTGTCGTAACTTTCAATAGATTTTATCACTTCGGGTATAGAATCAAAAAATTCATCTGGTGTAAGTATAATTTCCGTATGATCTGTTTTTAAATGTTCCGAAACAATCTTGGCATTTTTTAAATCATCAGAACCCTTCATCCCAATACTAAATGTTTTTAAAGTTCCTGGATAATATTTATTTACCAAAGCAGTAATCAAACTACTATCTAAACCACCAGATAGCAAACAAGCGATGGGCCGCTCAGTTGTTCCTACTACGCGTTTCTTTACTGCTTCTTCTAAGTAATAAACTATATTCTTATAATATTCAATATTATTGTTCGAATTAAAAGGATATAAGCACGTAGATGGTGCGGAAATATTAAAATATTTTTTATTAATTATATTGGCGTTCCATTCTGAATTCACCATGTGAGTTTTACTATAATACGAATACGTTCCTGGTTCAAAAGGGTGAATATAAAAATTTTGTGCATCGCTGGGTTTATTATCATCCAGAGTTTTAGTCTGAACATAATTATCATTTTTTTTAACAAATAATAATTTTTTATTATTAATATTATTAATATTTAATAATGGAGATAATGATTTAATTTCTGAAGCAAAAGCAATAATTTTTTCATTAGTATACGTATCATTTTTGCCAATGTTTTGTGTAGAATACTTTATATTTATATTATTCGATTGCTTGTTATTGTTATTATTATCAATTTCCATAACATATAATGGTCTAACTCCAAACGGATCTCTCGCAACAAATAATTTCGGTTCATCTGTAAACTTTGAAGTATCATATAATATAATTGAAAAGACACCGTCCAGCATGCTAATCGTATATTCGAACCCATATTTTTGATACATTCTAATAATTACTTCACAGTCGGAACCGGTGGTGGGGTCGATATCCATAATTGCATACAATGTTTTAAAATTATAAATCTCTCCGTTACACAATACTGTCACGTGATCAATTGTCATTGGTTGATTGGATTCCTTATCCAAACCATTGATTGCAAGTCGTTTAAACCCAAAAATAATAGAATCCGCATTATAAATTAGTTGCGAATCTTCGGGACCTCGTGCATTACCTTGATCAAAGGCGGTTTTTACTATTTTGGTATTAAATGTAGATTTGTTATTGAGAATAGTAAAAATGCCACACATAATCTAATAATATTATTAAATATAACTTTAGGTAGTAATAAAATATTATTTATGATATTATTTTATGATATTATTTTATAATATTATTTTATAATAATATAAGTATATTATAAATGACCGAAATAAATAACAAAGTATACTATAATCAAAACGAACGTGTAGATATTTTAAATAATCGTATATTTGATAGAAATAAACCGTCGGGTATTAACGAGACAAAATTTAGCGTAAGACCGGTATCAACAAAATACGATTTGATGTCTATTTATGATAGACGGGAGAAATCAAGTGTTCCTATAAAGAATAAACCATCAAGTGTAAATGAGACATTTAATCCAGGAACATATAAAGGTCCGTTTACCGGTTTTACTAATAATATTGACAACGAATCTATATTACGTAATCAATTTTTTGCTTTGCAAAATAATGAACAATCCGTTTATGTTCCATCTTCTAAAAGTGATATGTATGAGGTAAATGTTAAAGGTTCTGATGTGATACAGCCATTCCAAGATTTATTCGAAGAACAAAATTTAGCATCTTTTAATCCTAACCCAGATAATGAAAAAGTAGGTTTTAATGTCTTTAATAATTTTACAAGACAACAGGTAAAAAATGTTTAATTACTATATCTATAAATATATAGTAATTTAATGGATATTGATAATAGCCAGATTAATGATAAGAACAATAATATAGATGAGAACAAACAGGTTAATGATTTGACATTGAAATATTTATCAAATAAATGTTACACTAATAGTGTAAACCAAGCAATAAATAATAACGAAAATAATATAGCATCTAATGAAAGTAAAATAAATAACAAGGAAATTAAATTTTACAGAAAAAGGATTATGAATTTTACAAAAACTATGTTGCGCGAAGAAATAGATTTGAAGGACATAAATAGTAATATTAAAGAATCATATTATGAATATGTAAATGTGTTAATAGAAAATTTTAAAATGAATGATAGACGGGATGTAATACAAGCAGAATTTAAAAATTTTAGTAATGATATAAGTATGTCAAATAATATACAAAATGATATTAATAATTTAGAAAATATAAACGATATAATATTTCAAAATAAAAAAATTGCATCTACGATGGATAATTTTGTAGTTAAATCAGGAAATAAAAAAGAAATTAAAATATATCCACAAGAAAAAACAATAAATTTAAAAGCGAAACATTTAAGAGTTAAAGGAATAAAAACCAATAAAAATGTGTCAAATAAATAAAAATATATAAAAATATATAAAAATATATAAAAATATATAAAAAATAAATAAAAATATATAAAAATATATAAAAATATATGACAATAAAAGAAAAATCTATATAAATATTAACTGATGAGAACAAAAAAAAAACAACATAATAAAAATAAACATCATAAACATGTAGCTCCTTGTATGAAAAAACAAACGAAAAGTAAAACTATTAAATTAAATTGCAGTCCAAACGTAAACCATGATAAAGATTTTACATGTTATAATAGTGATTCGTTAATAAAATTAAGAGATTTGTGGAATGGGCGACATCCAGATTTATTAATAGAAAGTAACGATGATAGAGAAATATGGAAATCATTAAAAAATTATATGTCAGATGTTTGTAAAACCGAAAAATGTTGGCTAAAACAAAATTTTGCCTCAAATAATCTAACAGACGAGTTAAAGAACTATACTTTTGTACCAGACACACCAACTAAATGGAAAGAAAATAAAAATGAATGGTTAAATAGTTTAGATATTGAAAGGGTAATGAAACAGTATGAAAAAAAACATAATAATTTTGATTTCTTGGGACCTTCACCAATTGATTTTAATAAAAAAATATCAGACAATACGTGTGTTTGGGAAGAGTTATGTAATTTTGATTTAAAAGAAAAATTATTAAAAAATAAAACAAAAATAGGTATAATTTTTAATACGGATCCGCATTATTTGGGTGGTTCTCATTGGATATCAATGTTTATAGATATAAATAAAAAATTTATTCTGTTTTTTGACAGCACCGGCGACGATGTTCCGAAAGAAATAAAACAATTTATAAAAAAAATAAAGAAACAAGGTAATGATATAGGAAAGAAATTTAAAGTGTATATTAATAAAAAGAAACATCAAAGGGGTAATTCTGAGTGCGGTATGTATTCTTTACATACCATAATAGGTTTATTAGACAATGAACACGATGTTAACTTTTTCTTAAACTATGATATTCCTGATAAAAATATGGAAAAATTAAGACAAATATATTTTAATTAATATAAAACTACTATTACTATTATTACTATTAATATTAGAATGAATAATAGTAATATGTTTTTAATGAATAGTAATAAAGAAACATTATGGGAAATTATGTATCAAAATGGTTTTTTTTATAATATAAATAAGGAACCTGCTGATATAAAAGGGTATTTCGACACTGTGATGAATACAATCGAAAATGGTAATAAGAATATGTCTTTAGTTGAAAAAAATAAAAAGACTTTAATGGAAGTTAAATCATACGTAGATAATAATAAAAAATCTCAATTTGATGAGATAGTCACATCCGAACAAATAATTAAACAGAGGCAAGATAATTTTACAAACAATTTAAATCACAAAAAACGCGAATTCGATGATATTATAAAAAAGAATATACCAAAAGATGTTAATTTTTCCGATGAGAATGATGAAAATAGTGAAAGTGTAGATAAATTATTAGAAAAAGCAATAAAACGCCGCGAAGAATTAAATATAGTTATTCCAAATAGCAACCCAAATAGCAACCCAAATAGCAACCCAAATAGCAACCCAAATAGCAACCCAAATAGCAACCCAAATATTAATTTATTAAATATAGGGGAAACAATACATCATTTTGACAATGAGAATGTAGAATTAATTAAAGCAGAAATAGAAAGAAAGGGGGAAACACTCAATGATAAAGTATTAATACAAATAGATGAAAAGAATGACCAGATTATTGATTTATTAAAAGAAATATTAAATTTAATAAAGGATAAAGATGTAAATAAATAAAATAAAAAATAAAAAATAATATAATTTATAACTGATTATATTATTTATATGTTGATAAATAGATATTTATAATTTAAATTATTTTGCAAAAGGTTCATACTTATAAGTTTTATCTTTATTAAACTTAATCTCTCCAACTTGAACTGGTGCACCATCATAATAACTTTGTAATTTATAAACACCATTATTACTTTTATTAAAAGCATATTTAATTCCGTTGATCGTAATTACTTTCGCTTTCCATTTGATAACCATTTGATTTTGTGCCATTTCTTTATCATCTTCCTCTTTTTCGAAGGAAGGGTTGTAAGAAAATTTATTAGGGTCATTAGAGTTAAATGTGAAGCATTTCAAATTTTGATTACCCTTTGAATGTAAGAAGCAATCGATGGATGACTCTTTCACGTTATGTAATATTTGATTTGTTAAATCCTCTTTAAGAGTGGATATTTCATATAATAATTCATCGCTCGACACGGGAGTCATATTATCAATTTTACTTTTATCTTTTAAACGAAGTTCGATTGCGTCATTGCCCTCCAAATGTTTTTTATTAAATGTCATTAGATAAAGAAAAACGTCGACGGTTCGTTCGGGCTCTGGTAAATCTTCGTGACTACATATACGTCTTGCGCGACCAATAACTTGGTTCATTCTGACAGGATGCCAATATGGTTCGGTGATATGGACGTATTTTACATTTTTTAAAGATATACCCTCGGCACCGGACGCGGTAATAATTAGTATTTTAATTATCTCTCCATAAAAATTATTTGTAGAAATATTAGTGAGTTGTTTAGATAATGATGTGGGTATAAATTTCCATGCGCCATTAAATACATTACGAATAATTTCTTTTTCTTCGACCGTCTCGGTACCGGTATAAAGAGCAAACATCTCCTTTCCTTTATTTTCTTCGCTAATATCCAATACCCACTCCTTATTTTTCATTGCTATCTTAAACTGGGTATAACCATTGGCTTCTAAAACCAATTTCAAAATGCCAACTCCTTCAAGAGTTCTAAACTGGGTGTAAATTAAATGCAACCCTTTAAGTTTAACACCATCTTCATTAACTGCGTTATTTGTATCCTCAATAGTTTTTAACATCTTGAGAAATTTGGGACTATATTTTTGCAATCCAGTTTTTTCTTTATCTTCGTCTTTCGCATCAGCATCAGGGTCGGCATCAGCATCAGGGTCGGCATCAGGTTCGGCATCTGGAACAGGTTCTGTGGTCGTTTCCTGTATATTTTCTACAAGATAAAGACTTTTATTTTCATTCAACTCTTTTAAAGCGCTCTTAATTCTTTTTTCATAATTAACATTTGCCTTCAAATCATCGTCCGCGTCATAACGCCCGTCTATATTATCCATTTTTTCTTCAACGGAAACTGCATCGAGGTCATCTTCATCTAAAATAGGTAATTTTACATCTTTCATATCTTCAATGCCTTTTTCAAGTTTTGTTTTCCAATTATTATCGGGCATGGGACGTTTAATTTTTTCAGGAAATACAAAATTACAGTAAGCGCGAGAGAAAATTCTATACGTTGAAGGTGTTTCGTCGAACAATTCCTCTTTTCCGCTCTGCCCAGGTTTCTTTGGTTTTTCCGTCTTTCTTTCCTCAACTCTTGCCGACTCATAGCGACCAAATTGATATTTGCTCATCTCGATTTTAATGACATGAAAATTAGTGTCTTTTTCATAGCGAGGCATCAAAGACTGCATATCACTAAAATATGATGTCAAACCCAATATACGTTTCTTAAATAAATTAGTATTTATAAAATTATTATTAACATCAATAAAATAACGTTTAAACTCATCTTTTTTATCAGGCAAAGCTTTGTATGATTTTGATTTTACGCTATCCTTATAAACATCAATATTATATTTTTTTAATAATTTCATAATTATTTTAACAAAATTGCTATCGTCAATATTACCACTTTCATTTAATTTAACACCTTCATAAATAGAAGTGTTCGTAGTATTGATAAATCCGAAAGGATTGCGTGTAATAGTTAATGTTGTTGTATTTGAATCATATTCAAAATAGTCCATAATATTGTTTTTCGTTAATTTAAATTTAAGTTTGGTTGGTTTAACGCCGAATATTTCATCAAAAAAATCTTTTGTTATTTTCTTATCGGTTTTAATATTTAATTTAAAAGCGAATGTTCTAATTTTACCTCTAATAATATTAAATAAAATAGCGATTTCGTTTGGATAATTAATAATAGGTGTTCCTGTTAACATAACAACGCGCGAATTTTTAGAATTTAACAAAAAATTATAAAGTTTAATCGATAAAGGAGGATTTTTATCATCAAAATTTTTATCTATTTTATTTACAATTCTACTAACAAAATTATGTGCTTCATCAATAACGATAACCTTATTATCGAAAGGATTAATAGTATTATTTTTGCTTAACATATCTAAATGTTCGTTTCGAATACCATTATAGCTAATAAATTTATATTTATTGCGAATCATTAAATTAAGTTGACCGTCCAAACTTTTTTTCTCAGAAGTATTTAAATTTTCAAAATTTGGAGGATTTTTAACATTAACAACCCAAGCACCACCCTGTTTGCTAATAATATCGCTGGATAGCGATAATATATTAGATAATGTGTTGATAGTTGTAATATCATTTGCCGGTATAAATTGCCAGAATTGATTTTTTTTATAAATATCATCGCCACATTTTTTTAATTCTTCTACATAATTTGTTCTTAAAGACGCGGGTGTAAGGACAATAACCTTTTTATCTTGTTTAAGACCTTCGGCAATAGCAATAGACGAGCAAGTTTTGCCAGAACCTAAACCATGAAAAAGGAGAATACCACGGTAAGGAGTATATTTGGAAATATAATCTTTAATAACCTTTTGGTGTCCCATTAATGCAAAATTATTATCATTCTTGTCAGAACATGAAGATTTATTATCTTTTAATTCATCGTCATATTTACTAAATATAGATGTAATAAAATCAATAAATTTTGCACGATTATTTAAATAAAATGAGGAAGATTTGAGTGTAATATCTTCTTGTTTTTTTTTAGTTAATCCATCTAAATCAATATCTTCAATTTTTAACATAGTTGTTGGTCCTTCAGAAACTTGTTTAATAGATTTAGTTGTTTTTTTAGTAGGTTGTTTTTTAGTTTTACTGGTTTGATCATAATCTTCGACATCAATTGTTTCTTGATTTTCGGTTAAAATAATACTTCTATTAAGTTTTCTAATTATTTTGAAATTTGGATTAAAAGAGCTATTTTTTAAACTTTTATCTTTAATACTCATCGGTGGCGTTAGTTTGTTTGTTTTTGTAGTTAAATTGCCTTTTATTTTATTCATGAAATCATTTTTATCAACAAGTTTTTCCGTTGTTTTATCTATAACTTTTGTTTGTAAAATTACTTCCTCTTCCTTTTTAGGTAAGCGTATATTAATACCATCGTCTTTTTTTGGAGTATTTTTAATTTTTAATTTATCTAAAAGACTAATTTGGTCAGTCATCTATGAAATTAACATATAAAAAAGTTTATAAGTATGTAATTAATAAAAAATTGTATAATGACTAAATTTTATTAAGAAGAATCGAGCAAGTCAATAACTTTCTTACATGCAAGTTGTTCAGCTTTCTTTTTAATTTTGTGTAATCCGTCTCCTAAAAATATAAAAAGTTTCCCCTCGTTTGATAACAGATCATTTATTTTTTCAAACGAATTAAATTCACTGAAATCTCTTGCTTTTTTAGGGTTAACGTCGTGTATAGATAATCCTAAACAAAGATAAACACCAACTTCATATCCGCGTTCATTATCATATGATAATTCCACATATTCAGGAGTTGTTTTAAATTCTTTTTGTATTTTTACCTGTAAAATATTCTTGTAATTATCGTCAGTATTAATTAATTCTACAAAATCAACATGCTTCTCAAATATATTTTCAACAAATATTTGCGCCATTTGAAAACCGGGTCCAGTTGAAAAAACATTACTAAACCAATGTTCTTCATCTTTAACCTGAATTTTATTAAAATCAAGAAAGATAGCACCAATAAATGCTTCAAAAAGACAACCCAACTTTTTAAGATTTGTTCGTGTTTTCTTTTCCTCAGCATGCTTGGACATAATTAACCATTTATTTATTTTCATTTCATATGCTAATTTTCCAATATGTTCGTTCTTAACCAACGCTATTTTTTTTTCCGTCATAAATCCTTCATCTGCTTTAGGGAATCGTTTATATAAATAATACTTCGTTATAAGCTCCAAAACACCATCTCCCAAGAATTCTAACCGTTCATTCGATTTTGTTTTTAAACACATACAATTGTTAGGCTGTTCTACAATAGTTATATTCGCATTTTCGTTCTCAATCCCAGGACGTTTCGTATAAGATTTATGAATAAACGCCCTTTTATACAATTCAATATTATTAATCTTACTATTAATACCATAATTGCTGAGAATAGATTGAACTTCATTCAATGTAATCTCTCGGTTTAAGGTATTAAAAGGGTCAAATATTAAATCTCCATTTATATCTATTACATCATCGTCCCGTTGAATATGTTTCATCTCTTCATTGTCTGTAATATGGGTTAAAATTATATTATCAATACCACTCATCTTATAAATGTTAATAATATATTTTTAAATCATATCAAAATATAATATCATATCATACAAGAATTTAATATGAAATTATTCACTATAATCGTCTCGCCATTTTACAATATATCCGGCTCCCATACATTTTTTACATTCATTCATACCTGTTCCATTACATACAGGACAATCATTGTTTGTTCCTATTAAATCATTGCCCAACATTAGGAATCCTGTTCCTCCGCAATACTTGCATATAATTTCGCCCTTGCCCTCACAGTTTAGACATTCGCTTCCACATACATCTCCTTTATTTACATCGCATTCGTCAATTTCCTCTCTTATTTTCCAAATTAAATCCAAATGTTTCATCCTATCTGCAGGATTAATTTTTGAAACACGTAATGGAAATAAAGAATGGGAAATAGGAATTATTAACAAAAGTATAAATTTCATTATTAACGATTTTTTTATCATATTACTAATAATAATATAATATGATAAACTATTATTATATTACATTTTTTTTATTAAATAAACAATACTTAAAAGATATATTAAAAGATATAATAATTATAATGCTTATAAAAATAGACGTGAGAGAACAAAATTTAATAATCGAATGTAATAATTTATTAAATAATTATGAGAACATAACTATAGAAATAGTAACTCTGGATATAGGAGATATTATTTTATATGATGATGATGGCAAAGAAATAATGATAATAGAGAGAAAAACACTAAATGATTTAGCAAGTAGTATAAAAGACGGCAGATATAAAGAACAGGGATATAGATTATCAAATTGTTCTCTCCACAATCATAATATATTTTATTTAATAGAAGGTAATTTAAGTTCTTATAATAATAATAATAAATTTAATAATAATAAATTTAATAATAATAAATTTAATAGAATAGATAAAAAAACATTATTATCGGCGTTTGTTTCAATAACATATTTTAAGGGGTTTTCGTTATATCGCACAAATAATTTAACAGAAACTGCCGAATGGATATTGAGTTATGCAAATAAAATACAGAAGGATAAAAACCAAAAATGTTATTATAACATTGACAAAAATAATGAAAAAAATAATGAAAAAAATAATAATAATAATAATGAAAATAATAATGAAAATAATAATGATATAATAACTGAAACCTATGTAAATGTATGTTCGAGAGTAAAAAAAAATAATATTACTTTAGATAATATTGGGGCTATTATGTTGTCACAAATACCAGGAGTTAGTACAAATGTAGCAGAGAAAATCATGCAAGAATATAAGACAATTGGCAATTTAATAGAACATTTAAAAGAAAATCAAGAAATCTTAAATACTATAAAGATTGGAAAGGATGATAAATTAAGAAAAATATCAAAGACTACAATACTTAATATAAATAAGTTTTTGATTCCTGAAAAAATACAAGAAATTACAATTACAACTGAGTAAAATAATATATTATTATTTATATAATGGATATGAATGAATTATATAAATATTTAGGTATGTTTATAATAGGTATTTTTTTACTTTTTATAATGTTTAACGGGTTTAGATTTCAAAATATGGTTTTATCCAGTTTAATGTCGGGACATGTTGATGAAAAAGAAAATTTTGAAAATATTAATAAAGTATCTGATGAATTGGATTCCAATACTAAAGAAACGTTAGATCCTGTTTTAATAAAAGAGTATGAAAAAGATTATGAAAAACTTCTTCATAAATTAGATTCTAACATATCAACTGCAATAATTAAGAATATTAAAGAGAATGCGGAAGGATTATCTAAGAATCATATGTCTGAACCGACCCAAGATATTATTGTTAAAATAAATAATTTGAAAAACTTTAAAGATACACTAAATACAGCGCAAACTATATTGGACAGTGACGCATACAAAATTTAATTTTTATAATTTAATATTATTGTCTTGGTATAAACCTTTGTCTATTAAAGATTGGGTGTATTTTTGACCGCCCCACTTTGCATCCATTGGATTTGCGCTTACACCACCTTTTTCAGTATACATTTTATCAAGGGGAGTATTTATTCCAATATATTGATTCTGTTGATCGTAAGCGGGGTGACTATTTTTGTTGTAAGGTGGGTCGTCTCTCGAAGCATCTAACAGCTTACTATACTCTTCATCTTCAAATTCACTATCGAGCTCTTCGTTTCCAAGATACATGTTTGAAAGACCACCTTGGAGATTATCTGGACTACTTCTTGCGGTGTATACAGTATTGCCCTGTGCGTTATAATTTTTCTGTAAGAATAGTATTGGACAATTAATTTTTTGACTTCTTTGCCAATCAACAAACTCGGTGTATTCGTCTAAATTATTAAATTTAACCGGATTAACTCCAGGAACATTTGCCTTCTTTGTATTATAAAGAAAAATTTCGTTATTTTTTTGAATTAATAAATTGGGACATTGGTGGTTGAAGGAACCTTTGAAACCTTCTTGATTGCACGGATGCGTAATATAATAAGAACCTAATAAGAAAACACACGCGATAATAAAAAGTTTAATATACATATATAGTTTATATAGAGATTATTCTCTCTTGAAAAATAATCTCTAAATATAATATAATTATATGAAAGTTATAAATATATCCGAAGATGATGGATATAAATTTGACAAAGAAGTTAACAAAAAATATAATAATAAACATAATTTTATTAAATTTTATCACCCAAACTGTCACCATTGTATAGCGATGAGCGAAACCTGGAAAACATTACCAAATAAATTAGACAAAAAAAAATACGAGAATTTAAATATTGTTCAAATTCATGCAAACGCATTATCAGAGATAAATAGCAATTGCTCTAAGAATATTATGGGGTTTCCTACAATAAGAATGGTTAAACCAGGTGGCGAACACTACCAAGAATTTAACGGAGAGAGAGATACGGATTCTTTAAAAGAATTTATAAAGAATACTTACAAAGATGATAAAATTAAAAAAACAAAAAAACAGAACCCCAAAGCAGTAAAAAGAAAAACCAAAAAACAGAAACCAAAAGCAGTAAAAAGAAAAACCAAAAAACATAAACCCAAAGCAGTAAAAAGAAAAACTAAAAAAACTAAAACAACTAAAAAGTGAACATATAACCACCTATAGCCATAATTATGAAACCAATAATTCTATTAATATTTAATTCTTTATTTTCTAAAATATATAACGCTAACCCACTAACAAGAACAGTAATTATAAAAGAATATATTTTTACAGTTTGGACATCATGTAATTTTAATAAATTTGATGAAAAAATTTTAGAACAAGAAAATATTATTGCAAACCCAATAAATATAAGATATTCTTTAGAAGTAATTTTTTTTAAATCGCCAAGTATATTTTTTTTGGAATTGGTGGAACTATAAATAATAATAAATAATAAAAATGAAAAATTTAAAATACTGGTTATAAAAACTAATGTTAACGGATTTATTTTAGAAAGCATGTATTTTGCGTTACATATCGCTAACCAGGATAACGAAGATAATAATAAATAATAAACAATGATTGTATTGTTATTTTTTAGTATATTCCCGAGTTCTTTCATATATATATAATAAAATATTTTAGTATATAAATTTTCTATATACTAAAATTGAAATTAAAATTGTATAAATAAATGTTGTAAATATAGTAAATAACAATAATGTATCATTCATTTAAATTGCTTACGTTCAACACGAAAGACAAATATGATAAGAAGCCAGTTAAAGATGACGAGCAAGAGGTAACAAACGAAAGTAATTCTGAAAAAGGAGAAAAGGAATTTCAGATACAAATGTTTGGTATAAATGAAAAGGGTGAGACAGCTTCAATAACCGTTACTGATTATCATCCATTCTTTTATATTAAAGTTAGCGATAATTGGAAAAAAAGTAATGAAGCTGGATTAAAATTACAGATACGGTATGAAGTGGATAAGACCGACGATGATGGTAATTTTATAGAAGAAAATATTACATATTTTGATTTAATAGAAAAAAAGACGCTATATGGGTTTGATGCAAACAAAAATCATAAGTTTATTTTAATAAAATTTAAAACAGAGGCAGCATTAAAAAAAGCTAAAAAAATGTGGTATATTATAAATAAAAAAGGTAAATACAGCAGTAAATTAAACAAGAATGGTTATGAATATGGTGGATGTAAAACGGAATTATATGAAGCGAATATACCTCCTTTGCTAAGAATGTTTCATATTCAGTCGATTAGTCCATCTGGATGGATCGGATTGCCCAAAAAAAAATTGATTTTGTCTCCGGGTAAAACTACAAGCTGTAAATACGAATATACAATTAATTATAAACATATCATATCATTGGTAGATAAGGAAACAAGAGTTCCTTATAAAATTGCGAGTTTTGATATTGAGGCGTCAAGTAGTCACGGAGACTTCCCTTTGGCTAAAAAGAATTATAAAAAATTAGCAACAAATATAATAAATAGTTGGGATAATGAATTGCACGATAAAGAAAGTCTTAGAAATATGGTATACACCGCTTTCAATATCAATGATTATAATTATGAAAACATAGACGTTGTATATCCAAAAGGTAAAGAAAAAATGACAAAAGATAAATTGGATGAGATATTTGAAAAATGGATAAAAAAATCTGTTCCAAAACCAGATGATGACAATAATGATAATAATGACAATGATGATAATCCGGATAGTGTTATGAACGAAGAAAGAGAAGTGGATGAAGGAGCAATAGATGAACCAATGGTAGAAGAAAATATATACAATAAGATATTTAAAAAACGAAACAACACAAATTTCGTAGACGGTAATGTTTTGGATCTATTAAATAATCATCTTATTGAACGAGATACAAAATTATATTGTTTAACGGAATCGTTTTGTCCGCGCAAAGAGAAATTGTTTCCTCAATTAAAAGGTGATATTGTTACATTTATTGGAACAACATTTATTAAGTATGGTGAAACAGAACCATACCTAAACCACTGTATTGTAAGAAAGGAATGTAGTGATTTACCACAAGTAAAAAATTCCAAGATAGAATGTTATGGTACGGAAAAAAAAGTTTTGCTTGCGTGGGCGAAATTAATACAAAAAGAAGACCCAGATATTATTATAGGGTATAATATATTCGGTTTTGATTATATATTCTTATATGATAGAGCTTGCGAATTAGGAACAGATTGTGTAAATCAATTTTTAAAGTTGTCGCGAAATAAAAATGAATCGTGTTTATCAAGAAAATGGATTAATGGTCGCGAAGAGAAAGGAATTGAAGCGAACTCGCTATATATTGCGAGCGGACAGCACGATATTAAATATATTAAAATGAACGGTAGATTACAAATCGATTTGTATAATTATTTTAGGCGTGAATATCAATTGATTAAATATAAATTAGATTATGTAGCAGGCTATTTTATAGGTGATTATGTTAAAACGATAGAACATAATATTGAAGAAAATTATACAAAAATATACAGTAAAAATTTAACAGGATTAGAAAATAATACATTTGTAAGTTTTCAAGAGGAGGCACATAGTGTTGACCAATATAAAAATGGAGATAAGTTTGAAGTATTTAATATTAATACAGAAGAGCGTTCATTTATGATACGCGGTATTGAAAAACCAGATATGAATAAAAAGGTTAAGTGGGGATTGGCAAAGGACGATGTAACTCCACAAGATATTTTTAGAATGACAAATGAAGGACCCGATGAAAGAGCATTAATCGCCAAATATTGTATTCAGGATTGTAATTTGGTTCATCATTTGATGAACAAAATCGATGTAATTACGGAATATATTGAGATGTCTGGTTTATGTAGTGTTCCGATTGACTTTATTGTAATGAGAGGACAAGGGATTAAATTGACAAGTTATATTGCAAAAAAATGTCGTGAAAAAGATACACTAATGCCTGTTATTGATAAACTTGACACAGACGATGGTTATGAAGGTGCCATCGTGTTAGATCCAAAATGTGATTTATATTTGGAAGAACCGGTTGCTTGTGTTGATTATAGCTCACTATATCCATCTTCTATGATTAGCGAAAATATTTCACACGATAGCAAAGTTTGGACCAAAGAGTATGATTTAAATAATGAATTAATAAAAGAGACAGGTGAAAAAAATGAATCGCGCGAAGAAGATGATGAATACGAAGATAATTATAAATATGATAATCTAAAAGATTATAAGTATGTTGACATTACGTATGATACATACCGATGGCAGCGAAAAAATAATAATCCAAAAGCAGGTATGGAAAAAGTTAAAATTGGTTATAAAGTCTGCAGATTTGCTCAATTTCCAGATGGAAAGTTGGGAATTATGCCATCAATATTAGAGGAGTTATTGGCGGCCAGAAAATCTACAAGGAAATTAATTCCACAGCAAAAAGATGATTTTATGAAAAATGTTTTGGACAAGCGTCAGTTGAGTATTAAGGTTACTGCGAATTCTATGTATGGTCAAACAGGAGCGAAAACAAGTTCGTTTTATGAAAAAGATTGTGCTGCATCAACCACAGCAATAGGCAGATTATTGCTTATTTATGCTAAAAAAGTAATAGAAAGTGCTTATAAAAATAAGATAGTTGATACAACGAAATATGGAAAAGTTAAGACTGATGGCGAGTATGTTTATGGTGATACAGACTCTGTGTTTTTCAAATTTAATCTTAAAGATATGGATGATAAACCAATAATAGGGATAAAAGCATTGGAAATAACTATTGAGTTGGCGAAACAAGCTGGAGAGTTAGCAACAAAATACTTGAAAAAACCCCATGATTTAGAATATGAAAAAACATTTCTACCGTTTTGTTTGTTATCTAAGAAACGTTATGTGGGGATGTTGTATGAAGAAGATCCAACTAAATGTAAACGTAAATCGATGGGCATTGTTTTAAAACGCCGTGATAATGCGCCTATCGTAAAGGATATCTATGGTGGAATTATAGATATTTTAATGAAAGACAAGGATGTAAATAAATCAGTTAAATTTCTAAAAGATTGTTTGCAAGATATTATTGATGAAAAATATGGTATGGATAAATTGGTAATAACAAAATCATTGCGAGGTGATTATAAAAATCCTAAACAAATAGCACATAAAGTATTGGCCGACAGAATCGGTAAACGCGATCCAGGAAATAAACCGAGCGTTGGTGATCGCATAGAATATGTTTATATAAATAATCCAGATAAGAAGGCATTGCAAGGTGAAAAAATAGAAACGCCCGAATATGTAAAAAATAATAATGATGTTAAAATTAATTATTCATTTTATATAACGAATCAGATTATGAAACCGGTTCAGCAAGTATTGGCATTAGTATTACATAAATTGCCGGAGTTTTCAGGAAATAAAGGTAACGGTTTAAGAAAGTGGAATAGCGAATTACGATTGTTACATAGAAAATATCCTAATCTGGAAGAGTATAATAAAAAAGAAGAGGCACTAAGAAATAAGGAGGTAAAAAAAATAATATTTGATAAATATCTTATTAGCACAAATATTATGAAAGAGGGTCATCAAGATATATCTAAATTTTTCGATAATTTATTGTAATTGTAATTGTAATTGTAATTGTAATTAATATTAAATAATGAAATAATATTAATTTATAAAAATTTTTTATTTTAATTGGATAGTTGTTTAAATAGGGTTGTTGCACCAATTAAACCAATAGTAATATTTATATAATAAATAACTTGGGGTATAGCTTCCCATTTATTTAGATATTTTATTTCATCTAAATTTTGTTTCATATTTTTTAAATCATCTATTAAATATTTACAGAGTGTTGTTGAACATAACAATATTGATAAACTTAACAGAAGGAATAATATGTTGTAAATTTTATTTTTCCCTCTATAAAAACGACTTGACGCTAATAACGCAAAAGATATTGACATGTAAAGACCAACATTACGTAATGAAGTTTGATAAAACATTAAAATATCTTTTTCACTTTGCATTATATAATATATATATATAATATAAATTATTCAAAAGATTGATCAAACAATGATTTACCTGCTTCTATTAAAAATCCAGCAAAGAAGTATCTCAGCCATGGTAATAAACCAATCAGACAAAATCCTACTCCGAGATATTGTTTTGTTTGTAAATCTTCTAATGGTTTCGTTCCTTCTTTATTATTGTTAATAATCATAGAATATCCTATACCAAAGAATAATGCCGAAAATATAGCTAAAATAAGATTTGCACTTATAATACCTAATATTCCTGAGAACGCAATAGAAAAAACTTCTTTATTCAAAAAAGATTTTTTTGTTTTGTTTTTTTTTACCATATACAATAATAATAGATTTTAATTTATTATGTATGTTTTTTAATTATCCTCTATAGTCCAGAACAGGTAATATAAAAGAAATTTCATTAGCATTACCAGATATATCAGAAGTTATATTACCAGATAAATCAGATAAATTATTAATTTCATTAAGAATATTTTCTGAAATGATATTTAATATATTATCTGTTAACACACTATTTGAATTATTTATTGTGGGAGCAATATTTACCGAATTTGCTTGAGTCTGTGTCGGGGTTTGATTATTTTGTGTATTTACTGTGTTATTTGTTCCGGTTTGATTTAATAAATTATATCTACACAATGGACAAGTAGTATTATTTTCAAACCAACGTAATAAACCAGATTCATTGAATACATGACCACATTGAATAATTTGTATTACACTATCGTCGGGATTAAATACCTCACGATTAATAGGGCAAGAATTATTAATTGGATTATTAATGTTACTAAATGTATTATAAATAATAGAATCGTTTATTAAATCTATATTTCTGGTATTTCTGTTATTTCCAATATTTCCAAGATTTCCAAGATTTCTAAGATTTCTAAGATTTCTATTATTTCTATTATTTCTATTATTTATATTATTAATATTATTAATAATATTTGAAGGGAAATTAACTGGCAAATTAAACTGTTCTTCAGTTGGGATAGTAGTGGGTTGTCTGATAAATGATTGTTGTAATATATTACGATTTCTATTATTATTTGCTAATCGTCTTTCTCTCTCGCGAGTTAAAGTAATTAAATTATTAATGTTTCTTTCCTGATGTGTTAAAACATTTGCCATTATATTTAAAGTTTGGTGCGAACTTGTTATATTTTGTATATAATTTAGCAGCAAGTCATCATTATTAAATCCTGACATTATGTATTTGTATTATATTAAAATGTGTTTAAATACAACTCAACATGAGTAATATAATGAATAATTTTAATGAATACAAAGATAAAGGGTTAACAGGTCTTGCAAATGTAGGCAATACTTGTTATTTAAATTCTTGTATGCAAATTATATCTCATACTTATGAATTAAATAATTTTCTTAATGATAAAAAATATAAAAATAAATTGAATAAAAAACCCGACACATTATTATTGGTGGAGTGGGATAATCTTCGCGAATTAATGTGGAGTGCTAATTGTACAATTGCACCGAATGGTTTTGTAAATGCCGTAAAAAATGTTTCGCTGTCAAAAAATATTGAAATATTTTCCAATTATTCGCAGAATGATATTCAAGAATACATACTTTTTTTATTAGATTGTTTTCATAATTCATTAGCAAGAGAAGTTGATATGGATATTACGGGGACCTCTTTAAATGATACAGACGAATACGCGTTAAAATGTTTTAATATGATGAAAAATATTTATACAAAAGAATATTCCGAAATTTTGGATATATTTTTTAGTATACAAATTACCGAGTTAAAATCAATAAAATCAGGAGAGAATCTTAATATAATCCCTGAACCATTTTCAATTTTAAGTCTACCAATACCCGGTGATATTAAGGAACCAACATTACAAGAATGTTTAGATCTATATTGCAAACCAGAAGAATTATTGGGAGAAAATGCGATAACTAACGAAAAAACTAACGAGAAAGAAGATGTAACTAAAAAAATTGTATTTTGGGATTTGCCAAAAATATTAATTATCGATTTAAAAAGATGGAATGAGAACGGTAACAGAAATAATAAATTGGTTAAAGCTGATATAAACGATGTCGATTTGAGCAAATATGTTATTGGCTATAACAAATTAGATAATGTCTATGATCTCTATGGTATATGCAATCATTCGGGCGGTTCGATGGGGGGTCATTATACAGCATACATCAAAAATGCTAATAATAAATGGTATGAATTTAATGATACGATGGTAAATGAAATAAACGAAGATAAATTAATTAGTGAAAAATCATATTGTTTCTTTTATCGTAAAAAAAAATAATTTATAACTATATATGGATATTAATATTAATTCGATGACTGGTATTCCAAATAATTATTTAAATATATTAGATGCTAATCCTAAAGTTATATTTGTGGTGGCGGCGATAATTATAATTTATTTTGTTATATTTGCATCTTTAGGAGAGAAAAATGTGACCGATGATAATAGTTCAAATAATTATGTAGTATTTTTAGAACTATTAATGTGGAGTATATTTATACTATTAATTTTATTAAATGGTGTATCATATTTATTTAATGTAGATATTACTACGGGAATTAAAAATATATTTTCTTCTGATGCTGAAGTAAATATTAAAGTCGATTCGGATAATTTAAGTGATATACTAACGAATGTCGAGCCAACAAGCGAACCAACAAGCGAGTCAACAAGCGAATCAAATAACATGTTAAAAGAAGAAGTATATCACATACCAGGTAATAAATATACTTTTAATGACGCCAAAGCAATCGCAAAAAGTTTTGGTGGACGTTTAGCAACATATAAAGAGGTAGAGGACGCATATAATAAAGGTGCCGATTGGTGTAGCTATGGTTGGTCGAAAGGACAAATGGCATTGTTCCCAACACAGGAAAGCAAATGGACCAATTTACAAGAGATAGAGGGACACGAACATGACTGCGGAAGACCTGGAATAAATGGTGGTTTTATTGATAATCCAAATGTTAAATTTGGAGTAAATTGTTATGGCATTAAACCAAATATAACGCCGGATGAAATAAAACGCATGGAAAATTCGGTTATATATCAGAAAACAAACAAGGAAATACGGTTTGATGAGTTAGTTGATGAATGGAAACAAAAATTACCAAACATTCTATTATCGCCATTTAACACAGATAATTGGAATATGGTATAATTTTTATATTATAAAAATAAATTTTACATTTATTTTTATATTAATTTCCCAGAACTATTTTTTTTTAGTTTTATTTTTATTTTTTATTTTTTTATTAACTTTTTTTTTAGTTTTATTGGGTTTTTTGGGTTCATTATTTTGTTTTGAAAATTTAATTAATTTATCATACAAATCGTCTGGTATAACCCCATCATCATCTTTTATATTTGGTTCTAAATAATGTTTATCGTCATAATTGTTATATAATAAACCCATCGGAAAAGCAGTATTATTAAATAACTCACTAATATTACTTACATTATTTATATTTTTATTGTTTGAATTATTGGTAATCAACGGTGACTGTTCATTTTTTAAATGACTATTATTAATCTTATAACCAGAACACTTATAATCATTATTTTCACGACATATAACAAAATCGTTAATATCTAAAAGAGACATATATATATAATATATATTTGTAATATTTAGTTTGTATTTATACGTTTTATTGTATTAATCATTTTTGTGCTTCTTGATTTTTTAAGCTTATCAATAATTAAATCTGTTGTATCTTTGTCATTTAAAGTTTCCTTTAACACGGTCTCTATATTTTTCAGAGTAATCCCAGATGTTTGACGAGTTGCAGTAAAATTTAATTGTCCATCAGTTATATTAATTACTGAATTGCTTAAATTATTATTCTCGACATAATTAAATATATTATCGTTAACCGCATTTTTTTTATTTCTTAAATTATTAACTTCCGCGGTAAGATTCTTTATTTCATTGTCCAACGAAACCCATAATTTTATGTCTTCTCTAAATCCATCATTGGCCATGTTTATTATAATAAAATAATTTAAAATTTAAATTTTTTTGTAAATTTCTTAATATTTTTTTTAGTTAAACGATTATTTAAAACAATCATGCTGACCGGTAATAAATTACTTTGGATCGATGCTAATAAACTGCCTCCCTTAGATTTGTATTTTATCGATTTACTTTTACGCTTTACCGATTTTACTTTACGCTTTACCGATTTTACTTTACGCTTTACCGATTTTACTTTACGCTTTACCGATTTTACTTTACGCTTTACTTTTACCATTATATATTACTATAACATAAAATTACAAATTAAAAATAAGATTTTTTTTCCGCATTAAAAAAATTAAAATAACAAATATAGCTAAATTTATTAAAAAAGTCAGAATAAATAAACATAAAAATAAATAAATAAACGGCGATATTTCTAAAAATATTAATTCTATTAATGGTGTAATTATATTTCTTATTTCTTTCTTAATATCATCCTGTTTTAATAAATTAGAACAATAATCTAAAAACTTATCTTTCATATTATTTTAAATATATATTTAAAATATTTTATGCGTCGTAATACGAACTTAATATTCTTCATATTTTTTAATGGAAATATACGAATTAAATAATGATATTAATTTAAATAACATTAGTTTAGATAATCCACATAGTGTACAAGGTGGGTCTTTTTTTACTAAAATCCTATTAGATAATAAACCATTATATTTTCAACTACCTAAATGTTCTACTAAACAAGGTTTAGTAGAAACAAAAAAGAATAAGTATTTCGATTTACTTTACGAAAAAAATAATGAAGATTTATTAATAGAATGGATTGAAAAGTTTGAAAATCAATGTTTGGATTGTATAAATAAAAAAAAGAATTTATGGTTTTCAAATGATATAGATAAAGATGATATTCAAAACTTGATGACCCCCTTGGTTAGGATGTATTCGTCTGGAAAAAAATTACTATTTAGAACCTACATAGATACAAATAAAACAACGGGAATTAGCAAATGCAAGGTATATAATGAAAATGAAGAGAGTATAGATTTACGTTCGGTAGATAATAATAGCACGCTAATACCTTTAATATTAATAGAAGGAATTAAATTTTCTTCTAAGAGTTTTGAAATAATAGTTAAATTAAATCAAATAATGATATTAAAAACAGAACCGGAAATAAGCGATGTATGTTTAATTAAGAAAAAACCTGATTTAAAAATTGCAAATACTTTAGAAAAAAAAGTTATTAAAATGAAAGAAGAGGAACCTGTTAAAGAGGAGGTACACGTTAAAGAGGCTGAAGAGGTTCATATTAATGTTAATGACAATGACGATGAACCGGTTAATGACGATGAAACCGATAATGACAATGACGATGAACCAGTTAATGACGATGAACCAGTTAATGACGATGAACCAGTTAATGACGATGAACCAGTTAATGACGATGAACCAGTTAATGACGATGAACCAGTTAATGACGATGAACCAGTTAATGACGATGAACCAATTAATGACGATGAACCAATTAATGACGATGAACCAATTAATGACGATGAAATTGAGAAACATGTTGAAGAACCAAAAAATGGTGTATTAAATATTGATTTAAATGAGATAAATATTGATACTTTAGAAAAAATTAATGGTATCGAAGAAATAAATATAGAAATACCGCAAGGAGATCCATTGAAATTAGTAAAACCACAAGAGGTCTATTATAATATGTATAAAGAAATGATGATACGCGCAAAACAGTCGCGCAAAGAAGCGTTAAATACATTTTTAGAAGCTAAAAATATTAAGACAAAATATATGTTGGACGATATTGATGATTCCGAAGAAGAAGAAGAATTTTATAATATAGAAAATTAAATATATTTAGCATAAATTAAATATCTTTAGCATAAATTAAATAAATTTAAAAAAATATTTTATCGTTAAGTTTATATAATGAGTTTTTTAAAAAAATTCCCGAAAAGCCTTAAATCTTGTCTTAAACCGGAATTTCTAATCGGATTAGTTGGAATTATTGGTTTAATTATTTTAATTAATCAAATTACCAAAAGAAAACAAACTTCTGATGAGACTCTTACACCGTTAGCGCCTGATCAATTCAACGCGCCGGCCGATTCAAACCCAGGAGATGATAATGGCGACTTTGCCGATGTTAATGAGTCATCTATTAATTCGGAGGTTACTGGCAGCAATCCGGAAGAATTATTACCGGCTGACCAAAATAACGAGTGGTCAAAGTTAAATCCGGTTGGAACTGGCGATCTTAATAACGTAAACTTATTAAAAGCCGGTTATCACACTGGCATAGATACTGTAGGCAGTTCGCTTCGCAACGCGAATTTACAGATTCGCTCGGAGCATCCGAACCCAACAAACAATGTCAGTCCATGGATGAATACAACAATCGAACCCGAGACTGGGCGCGTCCCGTTAGAATTAGGCTCGTGCAATCAATAATTATATGAATAATTAAAAATTTTTAATTTTTAATTTTTAATACTTTAGAATGTTAATTTAATATATATGGAAATTAACATTTTAGGATATACCATAATATTTTTTGTTTTGGTAATAACCTATCGTATATACAAAGAATCCGATTATTTCCACTTAAAATGTATTATATCAGACGTTGATGGAAATAAATATTGTGTTCGTGAGAGAAATAAATTAAAATTAGCAGCAGATAAATTAGCAAATGTGAATGTTAAATTAAAACAGTTAGTTAAACATGTAGGGAAAAAATATCCAGATAGAGCAAATTGTAAAAGACTTGTAAGTAAGTTTAATCCAAAAAAAATATATGAAACGTTACCGACAAGTGAGTATACTGCGTATAGTCAAAATAAAGGTGAAAAACTTGCTTTTTGTTTGAATACAAAAAAAAATGGAGGTAAATTAATTGATTTAAATACATTAACGTTTGTAGCAATACACGAATTATCACACATCGCATCTAAGAGCATAGGTCATAACGAAGAGTTTTGGAATAACTTCAAATTTTTATTAGAAGAAGCAGAAATAATAGGAGTCTATAAACCCGAAGATTACAAAGAGGATCCTAAAAATTATTGTGGTATGAAGATAACAGATAATCCTTACTATGATTTATAAAATCGTTTAACATAAACATCAAAATTTTGTTTAGTGTTCACAAATACAGGTTCGTCGAATTTCCATTCTTTTAATAAATCAATTGGAAAAAAGGTATCACATTCATATGAATTATCAACAAAAGTAATATAACATTCGCTAATTAAGTTTAATTCAAGAAATGATTTATAAATGCTCTCTCCGCCAATAATCCAAACATCTTCATATTTTTTATTATTAATAAAATCAATAACATTATCAATAGTAGAAAACGATTTAATAATCTCTGCATCGGCATCGGCATAGGAAGATGTATTATCAATACTTAAAGATGTAGATAAAATTAGATGATCCCTCTTTTTAAGATGGCGACCGTTGAAACTATCCCACGTATTGCGTCCCATAACAATAGCATTATTACCGTTACCCTTAGTTGTTTTAGAAAAATGTTTTAAATCCTCACTAATGTTCCAAGGTAATTCGTTATTTATACCGATACCATAATTTTTAGATACTGCCACTATTAATTTAAAACTCATTTATATAAAATAATATAGTATATTTTTATATAAATGTCTCAAATATATAAAATTGCATATGTTAAAAATAATGCGATAGATAAATTGTATATTTTTATAGGAAATGAAATAAAAAAAACTAATGATGAATTGAAAAAAAAATTTAAATCAAATCCAAATGATAAGTTATTTAAGAATCTTTTTAGTAAAGAATTTATTCAAAAGTTAATTAAAGATAATATAGAAATAGAATTTTTAAATGAGATGCTTTATATTGACGATAGTATAGAAACAATTAAGAAAAAATTTATAAAATATTCTAATTTAGAATTGTCATTTGAAGAACTTTATTTATTTATTCAACAAAAAAAACAATTAGATACAAATATTATTTATGAAAACATAAATGATAACGGAGAGATTTTAAAAGAAGATATGATAACTTTATTATATAATATAGAAAATTCAGACACCAATCTTGATATGTTAGAAACAAAAGATGTATACAACTTTAATGATTTAATAAAATTAAATTTAGACGATAAAGAATCGTTAATATATATACCATTAGGACAAGAATATAGTGATAAAAATATGTATATAGTGAACCCTTATCTTATAGATAATAAATTAATTGATATTTTTAATAAGAAAATACCCACAACAAATAATGAACTTTTAATGGAACGAGGAGTAATAAACGAAAATATAATATTTCTGTGCAACGCTTTAGATGTGTTAGATTTTAATGAGAAAAATAATGTCAATGAAGAAGATATGTTTAATATTTATTATCCATTTTTAATTGAAAATAAAATTACAAATAAAGAACAATTTTTAAATAAAAGAAATGATTTAATACAATTATCACAAGATAAGGTAAAAAATGAAATATTCGAAAGAAAACTACAAAATATTAAGTTTTTGAACAGCATACATTTAAATAAAAATAAAAATATTGATTACATAGATAAAGGAATTAAAAAAATCCATATTAAATTGCGACAAAACAATAAATTAAATTTACCATTGGATATGGTATTTAAGTTAATACCAGCAACAAAAACAGTTCCTTTTATTAAGTTAAATTATGGTAACAGACAAGATAAAATGTATAAATTATATAGCGATAACTTGGCGTTAAATGGTTCTAAAATTCCATATTTAAATAAAGCAATAATAATAAAATTATCAAAAACAGTAGGCAAGATAAAGCAAGTCGGTTTATATATACAACATAATTATAAAAATGAACTTTTAGATGTGATATGTGAAATTGATAATAAGGGAAATATACTAATCAAGAGTGAATTTAAAAAAGGTGTAACGTATGAATATATCGACGATTTAATACAAAAGAGTGTAAATCCTATATTAGAAATATTAAAAACACATTTATCGCAGAGTGGTTATAATTTAAAATTATTTTCATCTGTTAAAGACGATAATGTGGAAATTATAAATATTGATTATGAATTAATAATTGAATTAAGTAAAAAACTTAATTTGAAGAAAAACATTGGTTGTTTGTCGAGCGTATTCAATATAATAAATCACGACATTAAAAATGATATTTATTTAAGATATAAGCGAGTATCAAACTATAATGAGATGGATAGCAAGGAGATTTTCGTTTTAGATATGTTGAGAAACGACGAATTAATGGAAGATATAGAAACAGAATATAGTAATAATTTTAATATACAAATAGAAGATGCAAAAAATGAAATAAGAGAGATAATAAGCGTTTTTCAACTATTAGAAACGAATAACCGTAGAATAAAAATTAGAAGTAATCCGGGTCTTTCAATAGTAATGACTAAGGGGAGTTATGATAATAAATTAAATATATTAATTAATGGTATTGATAATATCAATTATTTAAACAGCATTTTTATTTATTTGGAATCTTTATTAATCATAACACAATTTCCAGAGATAAGCAATATATCAAACAATTCGGAATATAAAAAATTATGCAATACTAAACAAATTATAGTAGAAGAGGAAATAGAGAAGGTAAAAGAAATAGAACACGCTGGTTATTATACAGATGCCGAGAGCGATGATGACTTTTCGTTGATGAGCGAGGAAGAAGAAGAACTCGAAGGGGATGGCGAAGATGCAAACACAGACGAGGGCGACATGATGGGTGGTGCCAGAGACGATACTCCGGATCCAGAGGAAGAAAATGAAGAAGATTTAGATATTGATATTACTGGCAAAAAATTACGTACATCTAAAGGAAATTTATTTTTTGATAAATTAAATGAATTAGAACCAACATTATATTTGCGAAAAATAGAAAATAAAAAATTTAATCAATACTCCAGAATGTGCCCTTTTTCGGATAGACGTCAACCTATTATATTGACAGATAGCGAAGTTGAAAAAATTGATAAAGAAAGTCCTGGTTCATATAAGCAAATCGTTAAATTTGGAAGCGATAAAGATAAAAAATATTCTTATATATGTCCAAGATATTGGGATATTAAAAGAAATATTAGTCTAACTGAAGATCAAGTTAAATCTGGTAAATATGGTAATATTATACCAGAAAAAGCGACTGTAATACCAGAAGGGGCAAATATATATGAATTTAAATCAAAAAAACACGTTGATAAAGATGGTAAATATATTGATTATGTTCCTGGATTTTTGGGAAAAAATAAACACCCCAAAGATAAATGTATGGCGTGCTGTTTTCATAATGAAAGATGGAGTCAACCAGCTCAATCAAAAAGAAGAGAAGAATGTTTACAAGATAATAATGAAGAAAATACAAATAAAAATTTATTAAAAAAACCAAAATCAAGTAAAAAAAATACAGACTATATTATGTCGTCAACTTCATTTCCACTCGAACAAGGTAAATACGGATTCATGCCAATACAAATTCATAATTTTTTACAAATTAAAGGCAATAAGTGTCAAATTAATTATGATAATAAATTAATAACAAATACAAAATGCCTTTTAAGATATGGTGTAGAGTTTAATGAAAAACAGTCTTTTATCTCGGTAATAGCGGAATATTGGTCGATAAGTAGAAATAAAAAAAATACAGTTTCGGTTATAAAAATGAAAAAAAAATTACTTGCCGCATTAAACATAGATAATTTTATGACACTACAAAATGGTAATTTAATTCAATTATTTGATGCCAATATGGAAGTAAATATAAATGATCATAAAGATTCGGTATTGTATAATAATACAAATTTGGAAAATCCAGAACAACTTCACTTATTAAAGAAGGTAATAAGCTCATATAATAATTTTAAAAATTACATTAATAATGATACGAATATAATAGATTATAATTATTTATGGGATTTAATATGTATGCCAAATGAAAAATTGTTTCCCGACGGTTTAAATATGGTAATATTAGAATTTGCAGACGACGACGTTACAAATAATATTCAAATAATTTGCCCGTCTAATCATTATTCAAATAATATATTTGATCCAAACAAGAACACAATATTAATATTAAAGAACGAAAATATTTACGAGCCAATCATACAGCGAATGGATAGAGAAAAGACAGATACCTTGACGGAAATACAAAGAAATAATTTTTTTAATAATAATAATAGCATCGATAATATAAAAGAATTTTTTAAGATAGTAAAAAAATCTTTTGAAAATAAATGTAACCCAAAAAAATTGAAAATATACAATTTTAAAAAAAATATAATATTGCGCGAATTATTAGATATATTAAAAGACATTGGTTTTAAAAAATTTAAACAGGTAATTAATTATAACGGCAAAACAATTGGTTTGTTAGTTACTAATGATAATAAAACTTGTTTAGTTCCGTGTTTACCTTCTGCATTAATGGTTGATATCGATTATATATATATTGATAATCAGTTTGCAATATCTTATGAAGATACAAAAGAGTTTTTAAATAACATGCACGAGTTATCAGATACAAATATTCCGTGTAAACCGAGTTTAAAAGTTATTGAAGATGAAGTTGTAATAGGGGTAATAACACAGACTAACCAATTTATTCCTGTATTACCCGAACCGAACTATAAGGACGATTTAGACGTTGTTAAAGAAAATAGTCATGTAGTAATTGATGCTATGTCGCTGACAAACGATGATATTGATGAGGAGAGAAATGTGTATATTAATAAAATAAAATTAGAAAATAATTTTTATAGTGTTTTTAGAAGCACATTAAGAATAGTAATAAACGATTATAAAAATATAGAAATAAAATCGGAGATGGAAAAGATAATAAATTCAAACAAAATGTTATATTATACGAAATTGAGAAAAATCGAAAAAATAATAACAAAATTGTTAAAAAATAAAGTTTCCTTTTCACATTATGAAGATAATATAATTAATAGTTTAACAAATATAACAAACTGTTATGTTAAAAAGAGTAAAAATTGTAACACTCCATGTTTTTATAGTAGGAAGGATAAAAATTGTAAATTATTAATACCGAATAAAAATTTATTGAATAATGAGGATAATGAGAAAATTTATTATGGAAGATTATCCGACGAATTAGTTAGATATCATGGCATAAGATCATTTATATTAGAACCCAAATCTTTTTTGAATTTTACAGATGTTAAACTTCAATTATCGGATAACGAAATATTATTATTAGATAGCAATTTAAACCAAGAATATTTCGAGAATCTTATACCTGTAACTAAAAATGACTTTGTAAAATATAACACACACGGAACAGTAGAACCAATTTTACAGTAATTAAATATAAATAACTATATAATTAATAATATTAATAATTATATTTTTTAACTTCTATTTTAATTTTCACTTCTATTTTAATTTTCACTACTCGTTGACGTTGCACTATCGTTCATAATATCACTATCACTCACAGTATCACTGTCAATATCACTCTCACTTTCAGTATCATTATTTATATTAATTGTATCATCCGAACCATCGGTATCATCAGAATCATCGTCATCGTCTGTTGATATATACTCATCTGAAATAGGTATTTGATCGACATAATCAGTATAATTACTAATTATATTAGAAAACGCAGCCGACAAAATAATATTATTATTATTATTATTATTATTATTGCTTGTGATGTGAGAATCAATACTCTCATTTCTACCATTTCTACCATTTCTACCATTTCTACCATTTCTACCATTTCTACCATTTCTACCATTTCTACCATTTCTACCATTTCTACCATTTCTACCATTTCTACCATTTCTACCATTTCTTTTATTTCTTCTAATAGTATTGCTTATTGGAGTTTCTTCAATTACATTATCCACAAAAGTATATTCATAATTATTAGTATTATTATTAGTATTATTATTAGTATTATTATTAGTATTATTAGTATTTCCAAAAATAAAAATATTGTTACTTATGTCATTAGAATTTGTATTATTTGTTATAATATTATTAATATTAAACTCTTTGTTTATTTTGTATATTTTTCTTCCGTATTTTGGATTTAAAGTTTTAAATTTTTTTAAGTTTTTTTTTAAGTTTCTTTTAGAAATCGTTCTTAATATATTATTAAAAGAATAGCATTCTGTTAAATAATCTATGATATAATCATTAAACGTGTTAACAAGCGTTTTTTTTGGAAAATCTTTGTCAATGACAATACCTATATAATTATATTCTTCAAACATTTGTAAAATATATTTATGTTTTTTTATAACATTACCATTAATAACAAAATCATCGATTACTTGCTCACGAATATAGCAGTCACAATTTTTACGAAAATCTAATAGATTAAAATTATTTAAAAAATAAAAATGAAAAATAGTAGGTAAATTATAGCTGCTACTTTTAATTTTGTAATATATCGTGTATAATTGTGCCTTTGTAAATTCTATATTTGTATATGGATTTTTAATAGTTTGAGGTTCAGAAAAAAAACTGGGTGCATATGTTAGAGCAGTAGAAATTATATTTATTAAATCTGAGATGCGGAATTTATAAATAGTTCGTGTTTTATCGTCATACAAAGTTAATATAATACTTTTTGGTAAATCGTCAAAAGAGTTAAATAATAGATCATTATCCACGTCAAAAAATTTTGACTTTTTAATTTTATACATTCTTGCTATTTTGGACATAGCATAATAAACCTTTTGCGTTTTTCTAAAAATATCAATATTATAATCACAAGTATCTTTTGATAAAAATAATGGATTTATAAAATTTTTTTTTATAAAATTAAACTTATTATTTGTAAAATAATTATAAAAATCATCAGCAAAGATATAACTATGTGATAACGAATTAATTATATCATTATATAAAATGTATTGGATATTGTTTTGTATTTTTTCTTTCATCTCATTTGTATTATAAAGTTTTTCATTTAATAAAAAATATGATAAAATAAATCCAAATGAGTTCATAATATTATTTATACAATATTTATATTTATATTTATATACAGTTATTAATAATGATGATAATATTATTATTATCATTATTATTATTATTATTATTATTATTATTTATGTGAATTATTATTAAGCTACTGTTATATGTTATAATCGAATAATCGAATAATCGAATAATCTAAAAATCTGGTTCATAATCATTTACTTGTCCCGTATTAGTTGCATTTAAATTTTCTACATTATTTTCAAATGTTAAATTATTCATACTGCAAGGATCATCTTTATTTTCAATGTTCATAAAACTATTCTCAATAATCTCTGTATTTGATTGTAAATTAATTTGTTCAGCTTTTAGTTTTGTAAATTTATTAATATCAAGCATGGTTTGAAAAGCACTTGTTCCAAAGTATCCTTCCTGACCACACATAACATTTGCTGATACACCTCGCATAGTATCGAGCTCCGCGTGTCTTGCAGCCTTCAAGAACATTTCCGGCGTTTCCTCAAACGACGCCTTCGCAATTGGACCAATATTATCATTGTTAATGCCGTGACGGAAAATGGAAACCATCTTATCGTTGCACGCCATTCTGTCACACAATAATGCGACGTGATGATAATTAATGTAAGTGTCGTCGTGCTCCATTACATCTGTGATCTCATTGAATATTGCTTGCCTCGCGGCTTCTATGCCAAGAACTCGTTTGATCTCTCGTATATCATTGGTATAAGTTCTATTAACATCAATGTAATCAAGATTTAAAATCTCTAACAAATTAGTTCCTACTGTATCTAAAACCCAAATATCTTTCTTGACAAACTGACCTTCTTCTTGTTTGACAGTATTAATTATTTTACGAGGAATAACTCTGTCGATATTTTTAATACCTCTAAGAACCATCTTATTTAACAAATGATCCTGAAATGTTTTCAACTTATATATTTCGTCTGATTGATCTAACGATTTTTGTTTGTTTGCGCTTTTTTTAATAGCGTTAATCAATCTTATTCTGAAAACTAATTTATCATCATTGTAATCACTGTAAATACACTCAATCTCATCATTATATATGTTTTTAATTGCGAAATGAATGTCGTCCATATTGATGTCTTTGTATAACATTTCTTCTTTATCTAATTCTATTCTGATTATCCATTTAGATTTATCATTCTCATCCTCACTGTTATTATTACATTCGTCGATCATATTTTCAAATTTATTATATTTTTGCAGCAATATATTGTCTTCGTCGATTAAAGATGCATCTTTATTTGGATCAAAACAAATCTGAATTTTACTAACAATAGAGGACAATTTCGTATGCTCTATGCGATGTCTAATAATTTCAGTATTGTCGATACTTGTTTCTTCATCCGGAAATAAATGGATCGTACAAGATGGATTTTTGGGATTTTCCGACAAGGATAAGATTTCTTCGACACGAGGAACACCACGCGTTACATTTGACTTACTGGCAACGCCAGCAAAATGAAATGTATTAAGTGTCATTTGGGTTGTTGGTTCACCGATACTTTGCGCTGCAATCATACCAACCATTTCACCTGGTGCTACAATAGATTTTTTATATTTGTATATAATATTTTCTATCAGCAGACTAATGGATTTTCTGTTTAATTTTTTAATTAGAAGTAGATTTTTAGGAGTCAAGTAATAATAGTATACTATTTCAAATAATTGATTCGGGTTAATATAATGTAAACTTTGAAGACGTTTTAAACCATTTTCAATAAGTTCAAATGTTTCCAATGGAGTAATATCAACAAGAGAATTGATATTTATAGATTGTTGCCCTTGAATATTATTAATTAAATGTGTGAAAGCGATAGGCATATGAATAAGGTCAGAATCGTTATTATTAAACACCTTCTTAATTATTTCACTTCTGGCTTCAATAAAAGTTTCTATCATACTTTTACATTTTTTATTTAACTCAGTTTTTTGTTTTTTAACTCGCTTAAGTGTGTCGCTTGTATATAATAACACATTTTTGTCTGTTGACATGTCAAAATGTAAATAAATATCTTCCAGTGACATTGATACAAGCGGTAATTTTTGATTTTCAACTGTTATAGTATCAAAATTATCATCCCCATAAGAGAATTGTATAATTTTATTTTTACTATTTCTAACGGTCATATCATATTCTACTTTTAAATCTTCCATACCTTTGATCAATCGTCGTTGAATGTAACCAGTTTGGGATGTTTTAACAGCAGTATCGATAAGACCTACTCGGCCACCCATTGCGTGAAAGAATAATTCTTGTGGGGTTAATCCCGATATGAAAGAGCTTTCAACAAATCCGCGGGCTTCCGGCGAATTGTCAAATTTATTATAATGCGGAAGAGTTCTGTTAGTAAACCCATACGGAATTCTTTTACCGTCTACACTTTGTTGGCCCACACAAGATGTCATTTGTGAAATATTAAGAGCGCTGCCCTTAGATCCGGCATCTACCATAATAACAAAACGATTATCACTCTGTAAACTATTACGACCGATTTTACCGGCTTCTGTAAGCGCCTGACTCAATATATTATTAATTTGTGTTTCAATTTCTTCCTCGTCAGTTTTACCTGTTTTATTTTCAAAAATACCCAGGTGTGTCTTGTCGATTAATGTCTGAACATCTTTTTTCTTTGATATAATTACATCGTTAATTTTATTAATAGTTATTTTATTTGCTATTAAGTCGCTTATACCGACACTATAAGAACTACTTTTCATATATTCGGTAACGATATTCTGTAAATTATCGACAAATTCAGACGAAGCATCGTTACCAAAATCATTACACAATCGCTGAAGCAAACCAACAGAACCCGCACCAAATACACCCTTGTTCATTTGACCTCTTACATAAGTACCATTTTGTATTTCTAACACGCCATTTGATTTAGAATAATCATCAGTATCTTTAAATCCAGATGTCTTGTATTTCATAGACATTGGAGGTAAAATTTGTGAGATTATATCAAAACTGGAAATAGATTCTTTGTTTAATATTTTAGAAATATCAAGTTTTTTGATGACTGTTAATAAGTTCATTGCTTCGCGATGAGTGAAATTGATATTTTCTCTGGTAAAGCGATATGAACCCAATAGGGAGTCTTGAAAAATACCAACAATCGACTTATTATCTGCCGGACTGATTATCTGCCACTTAACCGCGGCCAAATTTCTAAGTTCCGACTCAGACTCTATGTCTTGAGGCATGTGCATATTCATTTCATCGCCATCAAAATCAGCATTGTATGGTTTTGTATCTGCTACATTCATGCGAAACGTATCACCAACGTTCATAACACGAACGATGTGGCACATCATAGACATTCTGTGCAATGTTGGTTGTCTGTTAAATAGGACAGCATCACCATTCATCATGTGGCGATGAACTACGTCGCCGAAATTTAGTTTAATAGAGTCCCTATCAACATATCGCAAGGAAATACTGTTACCATTTAACCGATTTAGAATTTTTGCTCCCGGATATATATCCGGACCATTTTGAACAACTTTTGTTAAAAAGTTAATATTTAATTTATTAACCGTAACGGGACGAGTTAAGTTTAATGCAATTTTTTTAGGAACGCCCAGCTCATTGATCGAAAGATTTGGATCGGGTGTAATTACGGATCTTGCTGAAAAATCAACTCTCTTTCCCATAAGATTACCGCGAACGCGCCCACCTTTTCCGTTCAATCGTTCTTTAATTGATTTTAGAGGTCTGCCCGAACGTTGCGCAGCAACAGCTACACCAGGTATATTATTATCTACAAGCGTAGATATGTGATATTGTAGCAATGTGCTCCAATCTTGTAAAATTTCCCCCTTTGCGTTGATATTAATTTTATCTTGAAGTGTTTTATTTGTTTTAATAATATTTACAATTATGTGAGTAATATCATCTTCACTTCGCTGCTGTGAATCGTGCTTTACCGACGGTCTTACTGCTGGTGGCGCAACTGCAAGAACCTGGCATACCATCCATTCTGGGCGCGACCACAGAGGACTAAACCCCATAAAAGTAATATCTTCATCCGATATACGTTTTAATTGGGTAAGAGCAACTTCGGGTGTCATATGAAGTATTAATTTTTCGGGATTTTCATTTTTATCTATGCCGTCAATTTCATCCCATTCAGCAATTAATGTAGCTAAACCTTCCTTTTTAATTTTGTTTGGTTGTTTACATCCACACCCATTATTAGTATCTTCGCCACATCGTTTAATCTTACTTGCGAGTGCAAACACATTATTCCATCTAACATCGGGCGAATCGTTCAAGAAATGCTTGTATGATTCTTTGCTGATGAGCAATTTACTACATTTCACACAAGTACATCTAAGAATTTTAATAATCGAGGTTAAGTATTGTATGTAAAATACCGGACGCGCAAGCTCAATATGACCAAAATAACCAGGCGTTTGCATATAATTAAGTCCGTCGGTAGGACATATTAACCCTGGTTCTAATACACCCATTCTTGGATCAAATAGTCCATTAATTACAGGTTTATTATTAATATATGTGTCGCGGCTTGTAATTTGACATACCGAACCATTACGAATCTCTTCTGGCGATAAAATACTAAATTGGATTCCTAAAATTTTTGAAGAATTATGTTTATTGATTGTATCATTATTTTGGGTCATCCTTCTTATAATACATAAATATATATTTAGATAGTTTCGGTTCAATTTTATAATATTATAATTTAATTAAATAAAAATTATTATAAAATTATTATAAAATTATTATTATTATTAAATTATAAAATTGAAGTAAAAATAATATATAAAAATATATTAATTAACTAAATAATATGTCGAAAGAAAAGAAAAAACATTTCTATAATACTCGCTCTAAATCTAAAAAAATTTCAAACGATTCTTATAAAAATAATGAATCGTCTTCGGATGAAGATTGTGATAGCGAAGAAATAGACGAAGATTTTAATCATGATAAATATTTAAAATTAATTCAGGAAATGTTTCCATCAAAATATATGCAAAATAAAATTATTAATGCCGATAAAGATAAGAAATCAGATAAGAAATCAGATAAGAAATCAGATAAGAAATCAGATAAGAAATCAGATAAGAAATCAGATAAAGATAAGAAAGTTTTAAAAAAAAGTGATAGTCTCAATAATTTAAAAGATAAAAAAAATATTACTGAACCAAAGAAATTAAGAAAAAATTCTAAGCTAAAAACTAATAGAAAAAAAAAGAAACAACAAGAGGAGAGCGAACAAGAGGAGAGCGAACAGGGGGAGAGCGAACAAGAGGAGAGCGACGATGAAATACCCAAATTAAATGATAGTGAAGATGAATCTGATGAATCTGATAGCGAATACAGCGAAGATTCTCATGATGAATATAGCGATGAGGATCAGTTAGACGAATTATTATCAAACGGTAATAAATTTAACATAATATTTACTATTGGTGATCCTAATTTAGAATACGACGAAGAAACGGATGAATATGAAACGGAGGATGAAACGGAGGATGAAGAAGAGGATGAAGAAGAGGATGAAGGTGAGGATGACGAAGAAACTGAAGATGATGAAAAAGATAAAAAAGATAAAAAAGATAAAAAAGATAAAAAAGATAAAAATAAATCATCATTGGGCGATGAAGAGGTATTTAAAAAGTTCGACGATATGTTGAAAGAATTGCCTGAAGAAGACAAGAACAATGATGTAATGAAATCTATTATAAAAGATATTAAATCCAAAGAGAAGGATTTTAATAAGAAAAATAAGAAAAAAAATTTGAAACAAAGAACTAAAAATGCCAGTAAATTGAAAAAGTTGTTGAGTGAAAAAAAAACATTAAACGATATTAAATTTTTCAAAGATAATATGAGCGTTGAGAAGCAAGAATTGGTATTGAAACAAGTAAAAGAAATTATGGAATATGGAGAGATAGATAAACCATATAGATTGGCATTATTAGATTCGGACATTCCGATTGAAATGAAAGCTTTGGCATATAAAAAAATTAACTCTTTGAAGTATCTTGAACAGGGAGCAGGAGAGTATCATAAAATTAAAAATTGGATCGATACATTTATGCAAATTCCATTTGGTAAATATGACAATATTCCATTGACAATAGACGATGGTATAGAAAAGTGTCATAATTTTATGGGAGGTGCTAAAAAAATTCTTGATGATGCAGTGTATGGTTTAAATGATGCTAAACTACAAATAATGCAGATGATTGGGCAATGGATATCTAATCCTAATTCGATTGGAACCTCTATTGCGATTAAAGGACCAATGGGAACGGGCAAAACTACATTAGTAAAAGAAGGCATCAGTAAAATATTAAACAGGGATTTTGCTTTCATTGCTTTGGGCGGAGCAACAGACTCCAGTTTCTTGGAAGGTCATTCTTATACTTATGAGGGGTCTACTTGGGGAAAGATTGTAGAGATCTTGGTAAAAAGTAAATGTATGAATCCAATTATATATTTTGATGAGTTGGACAAGGTGAGTGATACGCCCAAAGGTGAAGAAATTATAGGAATTTTGACACATTTGACAGATACTACACAAAATAGTAAGTTTCATGACAAGTATTTTTCGGAATTAGACTTTGATTTAAGCAGATGCATGTTTATTTTCAGTTACAATGATGAATCAAAAATTAATCCGATTTTAAGAGACCGTATGTATAGAATACAAACCAAGGGTTATGATTTAAAAGAGAAAACTGTTATTGCAAAAGATTATTTGATGTCCGACATACAAAATCAAGTAAGATTTAATAATGAGGACATCATTATACCAGATAAAATTATACATTATATTATTGAAAAATATACCGATAAAGAGGCAGGTGTAAGAAATCTTAAAAGGTGTTTAGAAATAATTTATACAAAATTAAATCTTTGTAGATTGATGAAACCAGAAGAAAATATATTTAAAAAAGACTTGGACGTAGTTGTTAAATTTCCAATTACCATAGATAACGAATTAGTAGACAAATTAATTAAACAAGATGAACCAAACACATGGCAGCACATGATGTACATGTAAAACACTAATTTAACTATTAATAAATAAATTTTGTTTATAAAATATTTTTTTGTTTATAATATATTTTTTTGTTTAGAATATATTATATTATTTACTCTTTATTGTTGCTACCACGCTCACTTAAATATTTCATTTGTTCCGGAGTGGAGCACATGCAACCATCTTTATTACTGTAATGAGACGGACAGCAATCAGGACTAACTTTATTTCCGGCAAAAACGTCCATTTGACCTTCTGATAATGGTTTGGGGGTTCCAACATTATTTTCTAAATGAGAGTATGGATTGTAATCTTCGGTAGGTTTTTCATATGTACCTTCTACACCAGCACCGATTGTGTAATCTAATTCCGAAGCACCAAGATTGGTTTGAAATGTTTCAGTATTACCCGTTAAAAGTTGAGATAAAAACCGCATTACAATATTAAATAAATTTGTAATACCACCAGCACAGGTGCATATTAAATTAAGCGAAATAAAATTAGCAATGAAAATAGTTAATATAATAAGTTCTAAACGCATTTTATTACCAAAAATCGTTATTTCCATTTGTTATAAATTTTACATAGATAATATTTTACCTAAATAAGTAAATTTTTTATAAAAACTTCTCGATGCTTGTATTGTAATCTCCAACACAAACATTATTAATTTCAAAACTTTTTTTGTCTGTAACTAAATGATATAACTGTAAACAATCATCCTGTATTTCAATACCTTTTAAATTGGCAGTATTATTGGTATTCATATTATTTTTTAAAATATTAATATTTTTTGTGCATGTTAACACGTTGGTTGCATCTATACTAAAATCATACATTTTTGACATATTTTTCTTATCAATTGAAACGACTGCGCAAACGCGCTCCCCATTATTAAGAATATCGTTAACTTTAATGTCTTTAATTTTTACAATATTATTATTTTCAAGTTTTAAATTCATGTTGGGATGAAAACCAGCATCAAAATATTTATGTATATTTTCTGGATTAAAATCGGTTGGCAGAGAGAAATTATTTTTTAATTTACTAATATCATCATCATCAATGTCATCCCAGTCGGCAAATGTATTGCCATTTATTTTTATTGTCTTCGTATTTGTATTAATACAATAAACAAATGGATCTTTAAAATTATTAACTAAAACGCTATCCGGATGTTCTTTTGCAGTAATCCATCCTTTAATACTGTGAAAAATATTATGATTCCCAGTAACTATTATATTATCAAGTTCGTATATTTCTTGGTCGTGCGACGATGCTTTCATTTTTGCCGTGATTATTGAACCGTCAATTAATACATCATTTAAATTTATATCCGATATTTTTTTGTATGTATTATCTTTAAGTTTCAATAAAGTGTTACCTGAAAAACAACTTGGAGCACCAGGAGGTGTGGCTGTTGATAAATCCATTATGTCACCAAAGTGTGTTTTTAGTATTAATGTGGGAACTAATAGCAAAACCATAATCACGGTGGTAGCTGCGGCCGCTATTGCTGCAGGAGGAAAAAACCAAGAAATAGACCAGAGACCGGTGATGACACCAACAAGCATAATTAGAATTTTATTGATCATTTTCATAAAAAACAACGTTATTGATTGTATTTGAAAGTATCCTCCCAATAATGCGTATACGGCAGCTGCAAAAGTTCCTATTGTTTTGTTAGCAATAGTTTTTGCTGTAATAATTAATTGTATTATAGGGACTGTAATATTTAAAGCACGTCCCATAATATTTTTAACAAATTCTTTCGTTGAATCTCTCAATTTATTAAAAAGTTCCCTAATCGAATTAACAATTTTATTTAAAGCTACAAAAATCATATTCATAGCATTCATTAAATAGTAAATGGGTTTGAAGGAATAATTTGTAATATTTTTTAATATCCCTTGTGTACATTGTGTAAAATTTTGATTTGTATAATCAAACGCACTTATACCATCAGGTTTATTTATTATTGCAGCAAAAGGAATAATATTGGGTTTACATCTTTGGTTAACCCAGTCGGTTTTAATCGGTTGTAAATTATTAAGTATATGGTAGTATGATATTGCTAACAAAAACACTAATACCAAAATAATAGATGTCCATAAATCTAAACCGTGTATATCTGTATAGCCGGTTTTATTGTATAATTTATTTATTTCATTTAAAATATTATCCATTATATAATAATTGGATAATATTATTATCTTTTATCTTCCCAATCGTGGAAGATCCAGTCACCAATTGGTATTGTATTATCGCTTGTAATTAAGCAAGAAAGTTCTTTACATTTCTTCACCGATAAAATAGATGGGCTGCTTCCCCGTAAATTTTTAACTTCGACAAAATCTGAGATGGATGTATCGTAAATAAGGTGTGAACCCGTTACATATATGGGTTTGTTATCTTCACCATTATTTACCTCATACATATCTTCAACGTAATTTCCTTTTTCGTCTAAATTAGATATCTTCATTACCGAAGAAACTCGTGCTCCATTTTTTAATATTGTTCCTAATTCTATTTCTCTCATAGGTATTAATTTATTATCGTTTGTTAAAATTTTAGTTTCAGGATCAAAACATAGAGCTCTAACCATTTGTCCTGGTAATCCATTCCATCCACTTTCCATGGTATAAATAACACCGGATACTGTGTGTAGAAGTGTTGCTAAAGTGCCTATAAGTTTTCCGAAAAGGTCTTTAATATTAATTATAATACGCTGGAATTCAATTATAATATTTAAAAATACACCAAATATATTTCTAATAGATTCGGTTACCATATTTCTTAATTTATTAAAGAATTCTCGTATGCCTTGAATATTTACTGTAAAATTTTTGCCCAATTGTCCTAAAATAGAGAAATTATAATTAAGCGGTTGCATAAGATATTTCATATAATCACCTTGAATACCCTGAATACAAAATGTAAAATTTGACATAACGTCCTCACCGAATATAGATGCAAATGGCATTATTGTAGGGTTGCATCTATATTTAGGCCAATTATTTTTTATATTTTTTATACCAACGGATAATATATTAAATACATACAATAATACAAATATCAATAATATAATAATAGTTTGTGATATATCAGATGTTTTCATATTAAATATTAATGTGATAAAAATAAATTATTATTATACTCTTTTTTTAGATTTGGATTTACTTTTTTTAGATTTAGATTTAGATTTATTCTTTTTAGATTTAGATTTAGATTTATTCTTTTTAGATTTGGGTTTATTCTTTTTGGATTTAGATTTATTCTTTTTGGATTTTCTTTTTTTACCACCAACTATATCTCCTCCAGCATTATTAACATTATTTATTAATGTATCATTGATTAATGCTGATGAATCAGATGCTTCCGGATTTCCGGAAAATGTGGGCACTTCTATGCTTCCAGACGAACCGGCATTTTGAATTAGAGCACTGTGAAATTCTCCGGCAGCTTGTCCGTCGTTGGCAGCAGCCTGAGCTCCATTAGTCTCTCCAGTAAACGGTTGAATAACACTATCTAAATTACTACCACCTTTTTTTACCATTATATATTAATAATTATATAATAAGTTATTTAATCATATAAATAAAAATAGTGTTATTTTAGATATGGATAAAAACGAACGTATTCAATTAGATAAAATGTTAAGAGCAAATAATACCGAAGATTGCACAAATGAAATTAGAGAGAAAAAACACAGCAAACTGTTAAAAAATGATGTGAAAAAAATGATAGAACTGAAAGAAAAATATAAACGTCTAAAATATTCAAATAAAAATCAATACGAAACTATGTTAAAATCACAATGTAGTTTTATTTATGAAAAGTATACCGATATTTTTAATCGTATAAATAAAGACGAAATAGATTTTGATATTTTATGGAGATTTTTAGATGTTTTAGAAAAAATAGAAACAGGCGAATTGGATCAACACGAAGGTTCTTACGCAGTAGGAAGTTTATTAAAACAAATATATATTGATAGTTCAATAAAAAAGGGAGAGAAAATAGACAAGAAATATGCTAAAAAAAAGAAAACTAAAGTAGATAAAACAAAAAATATATCTTGGAACGAGTATAAGAATTTAAATAAGAATTAAATAATAAATAATAACAAATAATAACAAATAATAGTTAGGATGAAATCTTTAGATTTTAGTTTAATAATTTTCACTTGTTATTTTTTCAGTAACATATATTGTATCCAACCAATATTAAGAAATAAAATACTTTCCAGACAAGATAATAAATGTGGTTTATGTAAAAATAATTTTAGTAAGTTAGTTCCCCACGAGATACATCATATAAATCACGTATCAACTGATAATGACATGAATAATTTATTAGCATTGTGTTGTAATTGCCATTCGTCGCACCATCGTTTTAATGTGTCAGTTAAACCTTTTTTTTATACATTATACAATTTGACAAATATAAAACCATATTTTAGTGATTTTGATTAAATGATTGTATTAAATAATAAATTGAAGTTATTTATAGTAAATGACATATTTATAAATATGTCATATACATTAGTAATCGTAGAATCTCCTGCTAAATGTAAAAAAATAGAAAATTATTTGGGTATTAATTATAAATGTATCGCGAGTTATGGTCATTTTTGTCAATTAGATGGTTTAAAATCAATAGATATAGATAATAATTTTAAACCAACTTTTACATTGATGGAAAGTAAAGAGCAACAAGTAGAAAAAATGCGAAAAATGATAGATAGAGCAGATGATGTTATGTTGGCGGCCGACGATGATAGAGAGGGTGAAGCAATCGCGTGGCATATTTGTAATCACTTTAATTTACCCGTTGATACGACCAAAAGGATTATTTTTCACGAAATTACTAAGCCCGCTTTATTGAAAGCGGTTGCTGATCCAACTACGGTAAATATGGATGTTGTATATGCCCAACAATCACGTCAAATTTTGGATATGTTGGTTGGGTTCTATATTTCTCCCATACTTTGGAAAAAAATTTCTCAAAATACAAAAACCGGTTTGAGTGCAGGTAGATGTCAAACACCGGCATTGCGATTAGTGTATGAAAATAAAAAGGAAATAGACGAATCGCCGGGTCGTAAAGTGTATAATACTACCGGTTATTTCACTAATAAAAATATACCTTTCGCATTAAATTATAATTACGACCACGAAGAAAAAGTTTCCGAGTTTTTAGAAGATTCGGTTAACCATGAACATGTATATGATTGTTCCAAAGAACGAAGTGTTTCGAAAAATCAACCAAAACCATTCACGACAAGCGGACTACAACAAATGGCAAGTAATGAAATGCGCATTTCTCCAAAGAATACTATGCAAACATGCCAAAAGTTATATGAAGGAGGATACATAACATATATGAGAACAGATAGTGTAGCATATTGTAAAGAGTTTTTAAATGATACAGAAAAATTTATAAAAAAGACATATGGTGATAATTACGTCAATAGTAATTTATCGGATTTATCTAATGAAAAAGCAACCGAAGATAAAATGAAAGAGGAAGATGAAGAGGAAACAAAAGATAAGAAGGGAAAAGATAAGAAGGGAAAAGATAAGAAGGGAAAAGATAAGAAGGGAAAAGATAAGAAGGAAAATAACGCTCAAGAGGCGCACGAATCAATAAGACCAACAAATATTAATGTCGAAAATGTTGACGATAATGAGACAATGGGTAAATATGAAAGGAAAATATATAAACTGATTAGAAGAAATACATTAGAAAGTTGTATGGCGGTTGCAACATTTAAATCAATTACTGGTAAATTAACTGCCCCGGAGAAGCACGAATATCGTTATACAAGCGAACAAATTTGTTTTCCTGGTTGGAAAAAAGTAGCAGGTTACGAAGAAACCTCGCCAGATTTTGCTTACTTACAAAATATGAAAAACGGAATTGTATTAGAATATAATAAAATTATATGTAAAGTAACAATGAAAGATCTGAAGACACATTATACAGAAGCAAAGTTGGTGCAACTATTAGAAAAAAGAGGGATCGGTCGCCCATCTACCTTTTCATCATTAATAGATAAAATCCAGGATAGAAATTATGTTAAGAAAATGAATGTCACTGGTAAAAAAATAAAATGTATTGATTTCGAATTAAACGATTGTGAAATTACCGAAGATGAAACGGAAAGAGAGTTCGGAAATGAAAAAGATAAATTGGTCATTCAACCGCTGGGCGTAATGGTTATTGAATTCCTTATCACGCAATTTGATGAGCTATTTAATTATGAATATACAAAAAGTATGGAAGACACATTAGATATAATTGCGAAAGGTGATAAAATATGGCATGAATTGTGTAAAGAGTGTTTAGAACAAATTCAAAATTTATCAGGGGATATGTTAACAAATAGAAATACAATTAAAATAGATGATAATCATACGTATATGATTGCTAAATATGGTCCAGTTATTAAATGTGAAATAAATAATGAGATAACATTCAAAAAAGTGAGACCCGATATAGATTTGGATAAATTAAAAGACGGTAAATATGAATTAGCAGATTTGCTCTACACAGATAAAGAGATAGGTGTTTATAAAGACAAAATAGCAATATTGAAAAAAGGTCAATATGGTTATTATGTAGATTGGAATGGTAATAAATATTCTATAAAAATAGAAGATTTGGAAAATATAAATAATCCGGATGATATTACTATCGATGTTATTATACCTATATTAGAAAAAGATAAAAGTAAAACATTAGTTCGAACTATTAATGAAACTACCTCAATAAGAATTGGTAAATACGGAGACTACATATTCTATAAAACTGCCCGAATGAAAAAACCTAAATTTTTAAAGTTAAATAAATTTAACGATGATTATAAAACGTGCGAATTGGATGTAATACAAAAGTGGTTAAAAAATACCTATGATATTTAGATTTATATTAAACATTATACAGTGGCGGAACTCTAATATTACTAATTCGCCGTAGTTCCTTTTTTAATGTATTAAATTCAATGCTAAAATCAAAGGTATTGTTATTAAAATCAACTAATCTTCCATCATGATATCTAAACTTAATTTTTAATTTTTGTATTTTTTCTTGTGGTGGATCAAATATTAAGATATTATTTAAAAACCCATTTTTAGAATCAAATAAATTACCATGTGGAAGATTAGAAACAGGAATTTTAGCAAATGCTGAATTATTTTTTATATTAAAATTATAATAAGGTATTAATTCATCATATGAATTATAATTATCGATTTCCATGTATATTGTTTTTTCACCTGTAATGTTTATAATATTTGGTGCTGATAAATAATATAAATTAGAAGCATTTATATCTTTTTGTAACCAAGGATCATTACTACCTAAATAATCAAAATAAATAGGATCTGGATCTCCTTTTGAGCTATATATTTTTTTATCAAATCCTAAATAAGACGGCAAACCCCATTTGGTATATTGTTCCCATACACTGGGTTGATTATAATTAGTTAAATTATATGTAATTTTCTCATCAAAATTTAATACAAAATTATCTTGTGTATTTCCAAATACTAATTTTTGAGTAATTTTATTATAATGAACGCTGAATTTACCATATTCTACATCTTGTATACAATGAAAAAAATTACTACATATATCTTTAATTGCTCTTGTAACACTAACATTCATTTTACATAATAATTCGCTCTCTAATTCAACCGGTTCGTAAAAACCGTTTGTTATTTCTACGGAATATTTAGAATTTGATAAATCATTTAAAACATTATAGTAAACATTGCTAATATCCGAATCTCCAGGTATAATGCTAAAATTAAATTTAGTATTTTGATATTCATTCGTAAATGTGTAATAATTAATAGGCAATGATATATCTATTAATCTCATAGAATGTACGTTCGTATATGTATCTGGTAATTTAATCTCAAAGTTATTTGAAAATGGGTAATGATTTATATCACGGTCCTCAGAATGAATACTAATTAGTTTTCTCTCCAATATAAGATTGTTTTCATCGGAATTATAAGGCTGTAAATTTAGCATAATGTTTGAATTATTCATAATATAAATACACAATAATAAATATCATTAACTTTTATCATAAAAAATAATATTATATATATAATGAACCAAAAAGACGATTATTATATGAAATCTCTTTTAACTGCAATTGCTATACTTGGCTTATTAATTAAATTATTTTTAAGTTCCGTTGTTAGCATGGAAAATAGTAATTATAAAGCTGAATCGACCATAATAGGCTATGGCATTGTTATATGTGCGCTTGCCGGACTAATGTTTTTTAAAGTGAATATTAATGCCAATCTTAAAACTTCAGAAATTATTAAAAATATTTTTCAGCAATCAATACCATATTTAATGATAATTATATTATTAAGTATTATAATTTTTTTAAATGTTAAATATATTGATAAAATAAATAGTGGTAATGTTGGAGACCAATATAATACCATAAGTGGCGTATCCACATTTATGTTTTTTATCCAATTATATTTTTTATATCAATATTTTTCGGCATCTCTGGATTCAAAATATGGTAAAATAGGCAATGAATCCGATAAAAAAAAGTTTAAAATGATGACTTATGTATTTGCACCTATTAATTTTTCGTTAGTGGGAATAACATACATTATATTAAACCATTTTTTAACTGACGGTTAGATTTTTATTAACAATGTCAATGAACTTGTAAGTTAATCCATATTTTTTTTGTGTTTCCCAAAATCCAGATATCTTAAGAATAAATTCATTCTTTAAATGATTGTCAACGTTATTTGTGTATAATTTGAAATTTTGCTTATATAAAAGATTATGTAATTCGTGTGTCTTCTCTTTATTTTTTAAATATTCATTGCTAACTAAAAATTTGTCTAATATTTCATTTTCAATATTTATAATTTTATTTATTGTATCTGTATTCTTATTTATATCAAAATTAAATTTATATTTAGTATAAAATTTTTCAATATTATTAATATCAATATTAATTTTAATAAATATGGCATTTAGAGTGAGCAATTTATTAGAATAGATTGTTCTATGGAAAAGGGCATTTTCAATAATATTATTATTGGCCGGCTTAAAAAAAAAGATATTATCAATATTAATATCATCTATATCAAAGTAAATGTTCATTACTAATAATATTAATCATAATATTTAAGTATTATTAAATTTGTTAATATTATATAAGGTTATAATATTTTCATATGTTAAATTATTATTAATATCATTATCGTCATGATTAATTATATTTAATACGTCTAATGCTTGATTTGTAATTTTTTTAATATCGTTTTTTTTTATTAATAAAAAATTAATCCATAATCTGGTGAGTGATGTATTGTTTTGTAATTTGAATTTATTAATTAACTCATCTATTTGACATATTTCGCTCATTTCGCTCATTTCGCTCATTTATCTAATTAAATAAATATAAAATAAAGATTATTTTTTAACTTAAACATAATAGTATGAAATTTTATAACAGTCATTTTGAAGATTATATTATAAAATTCGATAATTCATTACATCCTTACTATAATAAAATATATAATGAATTGCCCAAAGATATATATGATTTAAATAATATTATTTTTTATGGTGCAAAGGGAATTGGAAAATATACACAAGTATTAAATGTTATTAACAAATATAGCTCGCACAATCTTAAGTATGAGAAAAAAATAAATATATTGTATAATAAAAAAAATTATTATTTTAAATTAAGCGATATTCATTTTGAAATAGACATATCCCTTTTAGGCTGTAATAATAAAGTTTTGTGGGAGCATATTTTCAATAATATAGTCGACATTATTGTAACTAAAAAACATAAAATAGGAATTATTTTATGCAAAAACTTCCATGAAATTAATACGGAACTGCTTGATATATTTTATAGTTATATGCAAACTTATATGAACAGCAATATAAAAATAATATTTTTTTTCATAACAGAAGCTATTAGTTTTATACCAGATAATATTATCAATGTATGTAAGATTTTTAATTACGCAAGACCGTCAAGAAATAAATATAATAAAATATTAAATATAACATTGAATAAAGAGATTGATGTGAATAATATAACAAATATAAAAAATTTATTTATTATTAACAAAGAGTTTATAAATTTTTATAAAAAAATATGTATGAAAATAATCGATATGATTATATACGTTGAAAATTTAAACTACTTTAATTTGCGTGAAAACATTTATGATTTATTTATTTATAATTTAGATATATTTAATGCTTGTTGGTATATATTAAACTATTTAATTTTAAATAATCATATCAAAGATGAAGAAGTTACGGATATAGTGTTGTACACTTACCGTTTTTTCAAGTATTATAATAATAATTACAGACCAATTTATCATTTAGAGAATTATATTATTTATTTAATAAACAAGGTTCATGGATATAAAATCAGCACAAATAATATTAAACTTGAATCCCCCATATGATATAAAAAAACTTAAAAAACATTATTATAACGCAGCTCTCAAGGAACATCCAGATAAGAATAATAATAGTGTTGAGAGCACTGAAAAATTTAAAAACATTAATCGCGCTTATGAAAAATTATCTGATCATTTAAATTCAAAGGAAAATATTTCTGAAAATTATCTCTCCTTTATTGATGAGTTTATTTATAAATTTATAAACATTAATGATACAAATAATGATAATGATAATGATAATTATACTGATACTAACAATAAAAATTTATTGGAAGAATTAATAAAAAAATGCAAATTATATTCATTAAAAGCAATTGAAAAATTTGATAAAAATAATTCAATTAAAATTTTAGATTTTATAATGAAATATTCGGAAATTATTGGATTGGACCAAGACGCGATTGATAGTATAAAAGAAATAATTAAAAATAAATTCCAATTTGACGAATTAGTTATATTAAATCCGTCTATTGATAATTTGTTGGATTCAGACGTATATAAGTTAGAATATGACAATGATATATATTATATACCTTTGTGGCACCAAGAGATAACTTACGATTTGTCAGGTAAATCTCTTATAGTGAAATGTGAGCCTTCGCTTGAACAGCATATGTATATTGATGAAAAAAATACTTTACACATTAATATAAAAACATCTACTAGCAAACTATTAGACGAAGAAGAACTCGTTATAAACATAGGTAAAAAAGTTTTTAAAATTAATATTTCCAAATTAAAACTATTGCGAAATCAAACGTATATTATTTATAAAAAGGGCATTCAAAATATTGATATCAATAATATTTATAATGATAATGATAAAAGTAACATTATCGTTCATATTACAATATGTGTATAAAAAATTATATATTTAAAAAAAAATATATAATTTATTTTTCTAATTTATTTTTCTAATTTATTTTTCTAATTTATTTTTCTAATTTATTTTTCTACTCTTTGACCTTGCGCTTTACTACCTTACGCTTTTTGGGTTTTGGTTTCTCCTCATCCTCTTCAACTACTGGTGCTGGCTCCGGTTCCTTTACTGGAACATCGCTTTCTTCATCGTCACTATCTTGGGCTACTGTTTTATCTACTTCATCGTCGCTGGTTTGATCATCGGCCTCCTGTTTACTTGCCTGTTCTTTTAGTTTCTCAACACTTGCCTTGTCAACCTTAATCAAACAACGTCCTTTCATAGTTGCGCGAGGTTGGACAACCGACTGAACAAGACGCCAAGTGCATCCAAATTTACCGTTCGCAAACCATAGACCTCCACAGCGAATAACCGTAAGAACATTGGTTGCCTTGGGCATTAGTTCCATTGGTCCTTGATCACCATCCTTGACAGGGAATAGAATATTGTGCTCCACGTCATAAATCTCGCAATTAAACTCCTCGTCCCAATAATCAAGTTTAATTTTAAGAGTAGGTGATTTATCGGTATTTGGTTCGCCTGTCTCAGGATCCTTAGGATAATATAGCATTGGGTGGAATAGCGCATCTACAACATCAGCTGTCATTTTAGTTTTGTTCAACCACTCCTTAGAGTTCTCAATAGCATCACTCTTGATCTTATTTTGAAAGTCCGTCATTGCTTTAAGAAATGCAGTAGTTTCATCGCTGGCATATTCGTCTTTAGGGAACTGTAGAGACATATTATAAGACTTGCGGCCGGTTGCTTCATCCTTAAACTCACTAACGCCCCAAGTAAGCATGAGTGGAGTACTAAGATAGAGTGCTTTATTGGATTCGCTATTAAGAATACCTACACTTTTACCGCCAGATTTATTAATTTTAGGTTTAATATATTTATAATCGTTGCTCGGCGAGAACTCGCTGGCAGTGATAATTTGATCTTGTTTGTTGTTATTCATTGCGCTCATTGTTATTGATATAATAAGACGGTAAATCTCTAAATCAATTTAGTAAATAATTAAAATAACTGGTATAAGCAAAACACAAAATGTTTTTTATCGTTGAAAAATAAGTATTTAAATAATGGTTATGCAGTAAAAAATAGTAATTGTTATACATTTAAAAATTAATAATGGATACTATTAATTTTTATTATTTTATTTTTATTATTTTATTTTTATTATTTTATTTTTATTATTTTATTTTTAAATTTTATACCGGGTTCACAAGAGGCTGTCCGGCCTTAGCAAAGTGGTGGCTCATGTATTTCTGAAGATTAAAGTAAGTTAGCTCATCCTCCTTTTTAAGTTTAAGCAGGGAAGTAAGTTTTTTGTCCGCATTGATTTTGCGACCATTCTCCTTGTCCTGTAATTTATGCTCGCGAATGTAAGCATTAATCTCACGGGTAACCTCAGTGCGCGCCATCTCCGAACCGTGCGATTTCTTGAGGAAATCGGCAAGCTCGTGGCTAATAAGAGTCGGTTTAACAAAACCACTCGGGGAACGGTTTCCCTGCTTGCGCTTGCGTTTCGCGTTCTGTTTCTGGACTACTTTAAACTCGCGGGTAGTTTTCTTCTCAAGGGCTCTGAACTCGGTTTTGAGCGACGAGAGTAGAGTGTTAACCTGCTGAAGTTTCTCGAGGAAGTTGCTGAAATCTTTGCTGATAAGCATAACCTCATCAACCTCGACCGGCTCAACGACCTTTTCTACGACAACTTCGACCGGTTTTACAACCTCGGCTTTTTCCTCTTTCTTGGAAGATTTCTTGGCGGCGGCTTTCGGTTTCTCTTGTTTGGTTTGTTTGCTTCTGGGCATTATATTCTATTATATAGAAACTTTTTTAAGTTATTTAACGCATTATATATTATATTCGCACTCTGGACCCCAAGTTTTAACGCTAATGTGCGGCAACCGATTGATATAACCAAGGTAAACTTGTTGCAGCATCGTTATTTACTAATGTGAGAGCACATAATATATAATTACTTCCTAAAATTTTACTTTCGTTATTTACACCGCGTTTAACAAAAATTTCTATGATATTTAGAACATTTTCTTTTAATGTTTCAAAATTCGAAGAATTCATAAATTGTGCATTAAAAAATAAGAATGGATCTCCATTTGGTGGACATATCTCTCTTTTTATTGTAATACTTAGTTGTGCTCTATACATCCAAATATCAATAAGCTCGCGCATAAATCTTATTAGAGCAACCCTATTTAGAGAATTAAACCAATTAGAATCAGTATAATTGCCCAACTCATCTATATCATGAAATAATGCCACCGCTCGCAATTCCAATTTTTTACCCCTTGGTATTTCATCGGGTTCTTCGATTATAAATTGTATTTTATCATTAAAAATAACCGATAGACTTTTTATTCTTTTAATATCATCAATTAGACTGGTTGGAAAAGGTTGTCTGTTATACGGATTTGTTGATTTTTTATTAAATTTAAATAATAAATTATGAATTGATAATATATCAAAACCGAATATTTGATTATTATCGTCTTTAAAACTATAAAATTGTTTATATGGTATATCTTTTAAATCGTCCAAGGTATAAAAATCAGTTTCATTAACACATTTGTTGCGATTAAATAGTGCAGGACCTCTTAGTTTATTATATTTAACCAAAATGTATTTTTTCCATAAATTTTGTATTTTAATGATATTATGGGAATTATATAAAAAAATATATATTCTCGAAGTTAACTCCTCTTTATTGCCTGTTCTTTTTAATTTATAATGTTTACATATATCCTTCAAAAAAGCTATTTTATAATCAAAACAATGCAAATTCTCATACTCTTTAAACGACGGAATATAAAAATCGTTTTCGCTGATTTTTATTTTTTTAAGCCTTATTTTTTTAGCCTTATTTTTTTTATTCTTTTTTAAGATATTTCTATCTAAGTCTGGAATTGTTTCTGTGGTATCATTTGTATCATTTGTATCATTTGTATCATTTGTATCATTTATAATATTATTACCTTTATCAATAGCAGTTTGATTTTTATCTGTTAAAAAATCTGTCATGACGTATGTATATATATATATATTATAATCTTTTAAGATTATTTAAATAATTATTATGCTACAATAAATACAAAGTTATAGTCTTCGAGAAATTTATGAACTTCTACAGTATTAATATTGATATTATAATTTATTATATTGTCATTTGATATATATTTTTTTTCTAAAACGTTTTTATAGTTACTCAAATTATTATTTTCATCACTAAACATCATCTCAATGTAATTTAATAGTGTGTAATTTGTAATTATCTTATTATCTTGCAACCATTTATAAAAATCATTTTTGACATATTCGTTTGTTTTATATTCTCTATATAATTTCATTATGTAAGTAATGTTATGATTTTTACATTTATTAATTGAGTAATCTGTACCAGTTACAACGCATATCATCCGAAATTCTTTATAGCTCAAATTTAATCTGTTTAAGATTTTTCTTGTATCATAAAATAATATATTTTCGTTTGTCATGTCAATACAGCGGAGAACTCGTGGACAATCGTATACAAATAAATCTGTATCGTCGCTAAGACATGCCCATGCTATATCATTTTTAACTAAATTCGCACATAACACGTCTGCTTCCCCGTTTGCATCAAAATAAATAATATTACACAGATCAAATAAGGTTTTAATATTATTAATATCGTGGCGATTAATTTTAACAGCTCGTTTTTTTAATGATAACAATTGTAAATGTATATTTTGTCTTTCTTCATTTATAAACTCATTATCATTATCATTATCATTATCCATTTCGCGAGTATCACATTTCAATGTATTTTCTATCATTTTTATTTTTTGTTCATAAATAATCTTTTCCTTTTTTCTCTCATCAAGTAAGTTTCTTTTTTCTTCAGGAGGTTTGCCGTCAAATATAAATATTGGGCATATATTATATTTTTTAAACAACAACAACATTTGATACATATAACCAAATAAATTTGTGTTCCCTTTGAATTTATATAAGTAAATACTCGTATCTATAACTATTATTTTATCTCTCAGTTGTTCAAAATTACATTTAATAATTATGTCACCACATTCATCGTTTATTAGTTTATTTAAATTTTTAATTCCCATAAGATAGTATTATAGTTATTTTTATTATTTCCCTTTATAGCTCAATTTTATAAATAATGTTTATAAAATTAACATAAATATTATACCAAATAATTTATATAATATTTAATATTTAATGTATGACGTAAATATTGATTTCGATCAAGCAAGTAAAATGTGGCGAAACAACAAAATAAGTATTGGAAATGGAAGTTTTAAATATATTTGTTCCGCTTTATGTAAAACAGGGAAAAAATGTAGAAATAAACCATTAAAAAATAAACAGGTATGTCATATTCATAATAAAAAAATCGTAAAAATAAAATATAAAAATAAAATATAAATTATATAAATTCAATTGCCGACATCCTAATATTATTCTTAATAAAATCGTTTGTATTCTCATTATCTATATTTTTTCCACACTGCGTTAACATTTTTGCTTTATAGGATTGTTTTATAAATTTAACGATTTCGTTAGCATTATTATTTGTTTGATTAAATTTTAAAAAACATGGATTATTTTTCATACAGTAATCCATAAACTCAATCGATCTGTTCATAATTATAGCAGTTAAAATGTAATAACCAAATACGTGTGTATTTTCTTTATATAAATTTTGACAAATTATTATACTGTTTTTACTTTTATTTGTAATAAGATTATATGTTAAATTCATATTGTTCAACACTTTATTCATCTGCATTATTGAAAATATTTTCTCCAATTGTAAGAAAAAATTAGTTTGGGAAATAAAATATGTTTCACCATCTTGTGATTTATTTTTATTTTTATTTTTATTATTAAAACAGGCGACGGCAATATTTAATATCCTTGCCCAGCTCTCTGTATATGCTTCCGAAATAGAAAAATTAATATTTACTGAAAAAAAATCTGATAATTTCTTATTTATATTTTCTTCAATATTATGATTTATATCTAATCCAAATGAATGTATAGACTCGTGTATAAATACTTTAAACCACTCCTCCAAGCGATAAATAATAATTTCTCCATTTGGCTGACATCTTTTAGTGTAAGCAGTATTAACATTTGCTGGACCGATAGTAGTTGTATTTGTAGGAAGTATTTTTTTATAATGAGTCGGAAATAAATATATATTTAATTCTTTTGAACATTCGCTTGTAGAATATATTGAACAAATGTATAATATTAAATACATATTATAAATCCAAGAGTTGTATTTTTCTATGTTTTCATTTATATTGTAAATCATTATGTAAATATTTATTTTTCTTTTATTAATAACAAAATTATAATTTACTTGATAGAAACCAGAACCATTAATGTATTCTTTAATGTTATTTGGCATATATAATGTTGCAAAAACAGGTATATTAAAATTTTGTTTATTTTTAATGGTAATATAAATCTTTTTTTTATTGTTATGAAAATTTTTGTTGGCAATTACCATATCAGAATATAATATTTTTAATAGTTTTGATGATTTATTGTTGTATGTAGAAACCTTGTATTGTTTCAATAAACATTTATTATAATTGGGTAAAATATATTCAACAACATCCTGTGAATCTTTTAATAATTTCATTTTATAATTAATAAATATTTATTATTTATTAATTATTTATTAATTATTTATTAATTATTTATTAATTATTTATTAATTATTTATTAATTATTTATTATTGTTGGATAAATCGTGTCTTAATTTCATTAATTCATGAAATACTATCGGCGATGAGCGAGGCACATATATTTGTAATTTTGCCTGATTCGTTTTTAACAGAACATCTAATAGGTCTTTATTTTGGGTAAATTTAGAATTCAACGCATTCATTAATTCTTTTTTATCTCTCCCGTTAAAATAATCGCTGTCTACTATTATATTTCTATCCCGCAAATCTGTTATTTTTTTCTCGCTTGATTCTTTTGCTAAACCAAGATTTTTTGAGATAGGAGACCCACTATCTAAACTAAACATTTCATAAAAAACTGGATTATTATTTTTATAACGCGAACCATATAAATAATGGTCAACCGAATTCCAGTTTTTTCCATCTAAATTAAAAAGAGCACTATGTTGATTTGATAATTTTTTTCGCCAATCATCATTTAAATTTAAAAAGTTAACACAGTTTGATTTCTTAATTTTCTCTCCGGTATATCTACCAGGCAATACATTCGGTGATGATTTATTATATATTGTTAATACATTATCCCTGTCATAATATTCCGGATTAATTTCTTCACCACCCGACATACTTGACGTATCAACATTTAAACTTTTTTTTAAACTATTAAACTCCGGTATTATTTTAAATGGTCCCGTATCACCCTCTAAACATTTATTAACAATTAATAATTTAATATCATACGATATTTCATTAAATTTTAACGCACCATGTTCTTTATATGTTATTAATTCATAATGATTACCATTTTTATAATTGAGAATAATATAATGTGATGGATTAAAAATACCTTTACTTTCTAATATAGTGTCATTTAAATTGCCACACTGCAGGACATTATTAAAATCTTTTGCCAAATAGTTATCCTTTGAAAAAATGATAAATTTAACATTGAGCAATCTTTCCATAGTTGATATAGTTGATGCATCGGCCCAAAAATTATTTGTTTGTACTATGGCCCGATATGCTTCAAGTGTGGTTATTCCTTTCATATATTCCCATTCTTGTATCATTTGTTTGCTTGTTGTCAGCTCTTCTTTAGTTTGTTTATGATTTTTAATTACCTGCTTTGATTGTATAATTATATTCTTTTGAACATCTCTCTCTTTTGTTTCTTTTAATCGGTTTTTTAACTCATCATGTTCTTTCTTATATTTATTTAAATCGCCCTTTAGTATATCAATTTGTGTTTTCAAATCAGTATATACCTCCTTGTTGGTATCGAAAGTAGCCTGCGTTGTTTCTTGAGATAGCATTTCTCTCTGTTTTTGAACGGAAATATTTTTTCCTACCATTTTTAAAGCTTGGTTTATGGCTAAAAAAAAACAATCTCCTCCTCCATCATTGATTAATATATCATAATTATTATTTTCTAAAAATTTAACAATCCACTGGTCGTCTTTATTTTCAATATAATTAGTTCTCTCAATTTTTGCCATACTCTTTGTTTGTTCTGGTAACACATTATCTTCTTCGCCAGCTTCAGAACCCTCTACACCAATTTCGGATTCCTCATCGCCACTTTCGGATTCCTCTTCGCCACTTTCGGATTCCTCATCGCCACTTTCGGATTCCTCCTCGCCACTTTCGGATTCCTCCTCGCCACTTTCGGATTCCTCCTCGCCACTTTCGGATTCCTCATCAGTATCTTTTTCGGGCTCTTTTATATTCTCATCAATCCAATTTTTGATTTTATCATTTAACCATTTTTTTTTAGTTTTTAAATCAATATCTAATTTGGACTCTACCATTCTTCTGATTATTTTAATTGATGCATCATCATTTAGTTTATCTTTATTTTCATTCAGTATTATTAATGTTTCTGCCCAGATAATATCTTCCGTATTATCATCATCAACACTTTTATATTTATTTAACAGATTTGAATTTACAAATGTAAACAATAATGGTTTAAATTCGTCTGATAATATATCGGGCGCACCAGTTTCATCTAAAATTTCATCTAATTTATCAGAAATAATTTCATATAAACCAATTCTTAGAGCAATCTTATCATTTTGTATAAGATAGATTGGAAAATATATAATTTGTTTATCTAATAAATCATATTTTGCTTTTCCTAAAGCAATAATTACTTTGATAGTAAAAATCTCACTTTCATACAATGTCGTTTTATAATTTTCGTCTTCTGGATGAAGTATTTTAATTTCAGAATAGTTTATATTTTTTTCTATTAAGGATTTAACCATTATAGATTAAATATATATTTTTTAAATACAAAAATATATATTTACTTTATTAAACTAAATGTTAAATAAACTAAATGTCAAATAAAATAAATTTATTTAAACATTTATCATCTTTTAGTTGTTTCATGTAAAACCATAATTGTTTTCTTTTATTAACTATATTTTTATTATCATTGTCCAATTCAAAAATAATAATTTCGTTTATTAACTCTTTTTTTTTTAAATTTCTTTTGTCTAATTGAATCTCATAATATGTAATTATTTGTTTTAATTGTTTCACACTATAATTTGTATTATAATCGGTCTCCAACGCTAATTTATGATCATTGCAAATTGAGTTTCTAATATCATTTATTAAATCATCAAAATTAATACATTTGTTATCATCATTATCGTCATTATCGTAATTATCGTCGCTATTCACATTATTCACATTATTCACATTATCCACATTATCTTCTTTATTATTTTCATAAATTTTATAAGAAATATTATTCATATTATAATATTATTATGTATACCATTTAAATGTTATTATATATTAAAATTACTTTATTAAATCCAATAAATCAATTAAATCCATATGTTTAAATTTACTTTTAGTTGTAAGACTGTTATTTTCACTTTTTTTTAATTTTGTAATAGAAACAATATTATTATAAATAACAGAATATTTATCATCGTCTCTTATATAATCAAATGCATTATTGATTAATATAAATAAATTCTCACATATTTCGTCTACAATATCGCTATTATTAATAGCATTAATCATATTAAAATTATATGTTTGGTTATCCAATATTAAATTAATAATATCTTCTTTTGGAAATAATTCTTGTTTCATTAAATTAATATAAAATAACGATAAATTTCGTTTTCGTTCATTATTTTTATTATTTTTACAAAAGTCATCATAATTCATGTTGGAGTCAATAACCTTGATATTTAGTAACTCGTCTTTTAGAATAGTATAATCATCATTAATATTAAATAGCGAGTTATCATATTTTTCTATAATAGATTTATAAAGCATAACATATATTTCTGAATATATATTTACGTTGCATACAGTATCTATGAATAATTTTTTAATCGTCTTAAAATGTTCAACATTGTTCTCATGAATTATATCAATCTCGTCCAATATTCTTACAGATAAAATATCATAATTTTTATTTGTTATTTTGTTTAGATTAATTCTTATTATATTAATATTTTTTTCTAAACCTTCTTTTTTTACAAATGTAGTAGGTTTAAAATTTTTAACATTATTCCAATTATCAGTAGATAGTTTTTTATTAGAATGTTTTTTTTCAAAAAAATTATTTGCTTTATTTAAAATAGTTAGCTTATTGCCAAGCTCTTGTATTAATTTTATAGTATCGTCTGTTATTACATAAGAAGAGGTCTTTTTTACGTCATCAAAAAAAGTAAGGTCGTATTTTAATACTTCTATGGATGACATATCAATAAGTAGTAGTATTATAATATATTATATATTTATATCTATTTAATAATATAATAAACTTAAAACCATAATATATTATAAAATATGTCGGATAATTTTAAAACAAAAAATGAAATAGAAAAGGATGGAGTAGAATTAGAAAAGGATGGAGTAGAATTAGAAAAGGAACAAGTAGAAATAGAAATAGAAAAAGATGAAATTGACGAAATAGAAAGTTGGGATGATTTACCCGATATAAAAGAAGATTTGCTTCGCGGTATATATAGCTATGGGTTTGAAAAGCCAAGCCCTATTCAAAAAAAAGCGATATTGCCGATATTTAATAAAACTGACATAGTAGCGCAGGCACAATCGGGGACAGGCAAAACCGGTTGTTTTACCGTGGGAGTTCTTCAATTAATAGATGTAAATTTAAACAAAACACAAGGAATTATACTTTCTCCTACACGCGAATTATCCTTGCAAATAAAAAAAGTTATAGATTCGATAGGCACAATGATGAAAAAATTAAAAACTCAATTATTGGTTGGTGGACAAAGTGTGGAAACAGATATTAACGAACTGAAAAGTAATCCACACATAATTATTGGATGTCCTGGAAGGGTGTATGATATGTTAAATCGAAGAAAATTACTAATAGATAATCTTAAAATATTTGTATTGGACGAGGCCGATGAAATGCTGTCTTATGGATTTAAGGATCAGATTTATAATATATTTCAATTTTTACCTACAGATATTCAATTAGCATTATTTAGTGCCACTATGCCAAGTTCAATTGAAAATTTGGTAGAAAAACTTATGATAAAACCTAAAAAAATATTAGTAAAAGCGGAACAATTAACGTTAGAAGGAATAGAGCAATATTATGTAGCATTGGAAAACGATAAAGATAAGTATAGCGCACTAAAAGATTTGTATGGACTATATTCTGTAAGTCAGTGTATTATATATTGTAATAGTGTCAATCGCGTTGAATATTTATATAATTGTATGATGGAAGATAACTTTCCGGTATCACAAATTCATAGTAATATGGACAAGGAACAGCGCACATTAAGTTATAATGATTTTATTAATGGTAAAACAAGAGTGCTAATATCCTCTAACGTGACATCGCGCGGCATCGATGTCCAGCAAGTAAGCATAGTTATTAACTTCGACATTCCGAATTGTCAGCATAATTATTTACATCGCATTGGAAGAAGTGGAAGGTGGGGTAGAAAAGGAATGGGAATTAATTTTGTTACACGGAGAGATATTAATATAATGAAAGATATAGAAAAATTTTATTCTACCGAAATTAAAGAATTACCAAATAACATTGTGGAGAAAAATAAAACCTAATCGTTAAAATTATTTATTAAAATTAATAACTAATTTTAATGACAAGTTTTGAATTACCGATTTATTATAATGAATCGAAAAAAACATTACCAGAACAAATCGATTCGGATTTAGAATTATCAGTATTATACGATGACATATTTAGTTCTGACAATAAGTTTGGAAATTTAACACAAGATATGTGGAAACAAAACTACACAAATGATAAAAAATATTTAAAAGATACACAAAAATTATTAAAAAATAAATTTTCGATTATAAAAGATAATAACGTTCAAGATAATAACGTTCAAGATAATAACGTTCAAGATAATAACGTTCAAGATAATAGCAACCAATTATTAGCAATATGGGATAAAATTAATATTAATAATAATAATCACCACAACGATACTAATAATAGCAATGGTGATGATGATTTAGGATTCCATTCAAAGTATCAATATATTGAGTGGGAGAAACTTTACTTCTTGAATAAAAATTCGGAAGTGTTACAATTAATGAGTATTTATAATCTATCTTCGCCGATTATCTCTCTGTGCATTCCTATTATTTTTTTATTAATACCGTTTATAATACTTCGCGTTCAAGGAACAAATTTAACCGTTAAAAATTATTATGATATTTTGTTAGTTGTATTTCAGAAACATCAACTGGGACAATTATTTACTTTATCATCTGCTACATGGGATAAAAGAATATATATATTAATTTCATTGGTATTTTATATATTACAAATATATCAAAATATTAGATCTTGTATATCGTTTTACAATAATATGAAAGTTATACACGCAGAATTATTTGAATTAAAGGAACATGTAAATAATACATTACAATACTATGATTTGTTTGAAAATATTTGCGAAGAATTAACTACATATGATAAATTTATTACCAATATGAAAATACATAAACGCAAATTTTCAATTATGAAAAGAGAAATAGATACATTGGTAGCATATAAAATTTCATTAAATAATTTTAAACAAATCGGTAAAGTAATGAAATTATATTATGAATTATATCAGTGCCACGAACTTAAAAATAGTTTGGACTATTCTTTGTATTTTTGTGGTTATGTAGATAATTTATGTTGTTTACAACAGAAAATAGACACGTCAATTATAGGCAAATGTAAATTTACTAAAAACAAAACCAAATTTGTAAACGCATTCTATCCGATGATTCAAGAAAAACCTATAAAAAACACTTATAATTTAGATAAAAATATTTTAATTACTGGGCCAAATGCTGCAGGGAAAACAACTATAGTTAAAACAACCCTCTTTAACATTATTATTTCACAGCAAATAGGATATGGATTTTACGATAAGGCGTATTTACATATATACGATTTTATACACAGTTATATAAATATTCCGGATACTTCTGGACGAGACAGTTTATTTCAGGCCGAGGCACGAAGATGTGAAAACATTTTGACTGTTATAGAAAATAATAAAGAGGAGAGACATTTTTGCGTATTTGATGAGCTATACTCTGGTACAAATCCTTACGAAGCAATAGGAACAGGTGTTTCTTTCTTGAAATACTTAAATAAATATAGTAGTGTGTCGTTTATTATAACAACCCATTTTATTGAATTATGCAACAGGTTAGATAATAATAAAAAAATACTGAATTGTAATATGAAGGTTAACGCTCATGACGAAAAATTGGAATATAAATATAAAATAATTGAAGGAATTTCCAAGATTAAAGGAGGTGTTAATGTTTTAAAAGATTTAAATTATCCTGATGAAATTATAGAAAATACAAAAAAAATAATCGATGACTTAATTATTTAATATTTTTTGTAATAATTTTTTTATCAATAATCCAAATAAATGATAAAAACAATGTAAAGTAAACAATTAAAAAACTTGCTCTATCTTTTGGAAATAAAGTTATTTTTTTATACATACAATAGCGTATAAATCCGATTAATATAGAACCAACCACAAGTATACTATTTAAATTGTGTGATTGTGTTTTATTTAGATTAATATTAAATGGTTTCAATAAAGTGTTAAATATTGGACGAATAAATTCAGGCGAATCTTCATTACGATATCCAGGTTTCCATTTGTTTCTAATTTTTGCCTCTAAAGATGTAACGCAGCATTGGTTTGAACCATCATACCAATGGATTTTAATTAAACAAATTAATATTATTACATATTTGAACCATTCGCCCACAGGTGCATAATACGGAGACATCATAATTAATAAAATAATTATATGTATTGCGTATAAGAAATTAGCGAAAATTATATTAATCATTTTATATTATTATTTTAGATAATAAAATAAATCACCTTTAATTTTATAATATTATTATAATTCGTTTAATCGTTATTTTAAAACTATATAAAACATTTAAGAATGAAAATATTTGATTTTAAAGAAAATAATTTTATTATATTATTATTTTTATTAATTGGAGCAATCGGTTTAGTTATATATTATTTGAACAATCGTATTAATAATTTAGATAATACAATTTCAAGGCAAAATGAAATACTAAATAATTTTATTACTGATGTTAGAGATAATTTAAACGAACCACCCATGAATGTTATTGGTTCGCATCCATCGATGGGTGAATCTGGACCACCAAGTAAAGACGCAAGTGAATTAGCAAAAGCGTCTGCCGAAAATTATTTAAACAAACCTCAGGAAAAAATAATTGTTTCCGATGACTCGCAGAGCGAGGATGATAGCAGCGACTCGGATTCCGAATATGAAACGGATACCGATAATGAAACCGATGATGATAAAGATGATGAAAAAGACGATGATAAAGACGATGAAAACAATAATGAAAATATACTGAAAAGTATTAATTTAAATATAGAAAATTTAGATTCTGGACACAAACAAATGTTGGATATTATAAGCGATAAGCAAAAAATTATGGAAATTAAAACAATAGAAATAGAAGATTTGAACGAAGAAGATATGGAAAATAGACAATTATTAAAACAATTAACAACTGAGAATGTTACCGAGGACAATAAAAGTGAGGCGACCGATATTAGTGATGTTAGTGATGTTAGCGACGGGACAAACGCAGAGGAAGTAGAAAACGTAGAGGAAGTAGAAAACGTAGAGGAAGTAGAAAACGTAGATGCTGTAGAAAACGCAGATGCTGTAGAAAACGCAGATGCTGTAGAAAAGGACGAAGAGCCGCAAAAAGAAATTGTATTTCAGGGAAGTATTAGAAAAAAGAAATTAGCAGAATTAAAAGTTTTAGCATTAATGTATAAGTTAGATACCGAGGAAAATATTAATAATATGAAAAAAGACGAATTAATAAATCTTATTGAAAAAAATACCGATTAATAAAAAAAAATATCCTTACATATTAAATGAGTTGGGCAACCAGTTATTCACATTCAAATAATATGTATTATAATTTTCCGGCAATAATGGACGATGGTAGAAACTATGCTTCTTGGCAACCTGGCGCAGAAATAAATAACAATCTTAGAGAGAAACAAGGTATTATTACAAGCTCACAATATCGTAAATATTTAATTGCCAATGCTGATAAAATAATTAAAGGAAATCAGGTTGACTCTTTTAATGAAACTGGATTAAACATGTCTAATTATAGCAATGATAATAATTCCAATAATACAAACAATAATTATAATTCAAACGGACCGTTTATTTTCAACTCGGCAGTAGATAACAGAAAACCGAAAGGTTATGAAACAAGCGATTTAAAAAATATTTATTTATCAAGACATCAAATACAGAGTAGAATGGTTTCGCCAGTTTTAACACAGGATCAATTATTAAAAAAAATGTAATTCTATTTGCACTATAAAAATAATATATAATATTTTGAGTATATTATTTTTGAGTATATTATTTTTGAGTATATTATTTTTGAGTATATTATTTTTGAGTATATAATTAAAACAATATAGTATTTATTATAATATCTATTATAATAATCAGTGTAATGAAAATTTTGAGTATTGATGTTGGTATAATTAATTTAGCATATTGTTTAATAGAAATAAAAGATAATACTTATAAAATACTTTCTTGGGATACAATCAATTTATGTAACGAAACATATGTCTGTAAAGAAAATTTAAAAAAGAAAATTTGCAATAGACAAGCAAAATATACTAAAAATAATATTTATTATTGTAAATCGTGTGCCAAAAAATCAAAATTTATTATACCATCTAATACTTTTAAAAAAATACATCAAAAAAGAACCAAACTCGACGAATTAAAACACATTGCAAATGAATATGAAATTAAACTGAAAGACAATAGTAAAAAGCAAGATATTGTTGATACAATCTCCGCCTATTTAAAAGATAAATATTTGGATGTAATTGAAAAAACTAATGCTAATAATGTTTCTCTCATAGACATTGGAATAGAACTAAATAAAAAATTAACTAATGATTTATTTACAACGGTAGATAAGGTTATTATAGAAAACCAAATAAGTCCGATTGCAAATCGGATGAAAACAATACAGGGCATGATAGCACAATTTTTTATTATGAACGATATTAAAGATATAGAGTTTGTGGCTGCTTCTAATAAATTAAAAAATTTTATTACAACTAAAACAAGTTATAACGAGAGAAAGAAACTTGGAATTAAAATAACATTTGATATGATTGCAAGCGAAAATTATTTAAATGAATGGGAAGAACATTTTAACAAACATAAGAAAAAAGATGATCTTGCAGACAGTTTTCTTCAAGGACTATGGTATATTAAACAATATCATAATATATCGTGATTTCCGTGAATTTGTAGTTATAATATAATTATATATTTGCGTATTACTAATACTTAAAATTATGTGATATATATTTTAATTAATAATGGCAGAAGTTATAGATATTGATTTGGGAAGTTTAGATAATAACGTTATCGAATTAAATAAAGATGATTTTTCTTCGTCCAGAAAAAATAGCGATGCCGATAATTTCGTAAGCGATAAACCTTCTGTTAATTTTGGAGGAGGTATAGAATTATTAATGAACGATAAACGTAAGAGCGACGGAAGCGGCAAAGGTTCCAATGAGGTTGATTTAGGGGATTTAAATGACCTGGAAGCAGAACTAAACAATTTAACGGAAGATATTGAAAAATCAGAAAAGTCGCCATCGAAAAGTGGTCTGTTTAATTCTATTTTAACTCCTAATGAAAGTATCAAAATTAATACTGATGATAATATTGATATCGGAGAGAACAACATATTTGGTAATAGTAACAATAATAATATAAATGTCGGTAAAGCAACTGCTGCACAGGTTGATAATAGTTTCAAAACTTTTAATAATATACCACTAGACCCAGATAAAACATATTCGAATAAACCGAGGTTATCGCCGGAGGAAATGTTAAAAGAAAAATTTAGTATTTTACGCAAATTAGAAGCATTGGAAAAAAGAGGCGCCAAACTATCAAAAAAATATACTATGGAATCGTCACTTACTGAAATGCAAGGTGAATATGAAACGATAATGTCCGAAAAAGAAACATCCGCAAGTTGTAAATTTCAAGGACGCATGTTAATGGCGTGCATAACCGGAATAGAGTTTTTAAATAATCGCTTCGATCCATTTGATGTTAAATTAGATGGTTGGGCCGAACAAATGAATGAAAATATGGACGATTATGATGAGATATTTGCGGAATTACATGAAAAATACAAATCGAAAGCAAAGATGGCTCCTGAATTAAAATTACTTTTCCAATTAGGCGGTTCGGCTGTTATGGTACACATGACAAACACTATGTTTAAATCATCCATACCTGGTATGGATGATATAATGAGACAGAACCCGGAATTAATGCAACAATTCACCCAAGCCGCCGTAAATACTATGGGGGATACAAACCCCGGATTTGGTGGTTTTATGAATAGTGTAATGGGCAACGATGATACTCAACCGAATATTGCTCCTGGCCCACCTCCCGAACCGATTAGAACGCAAATGGCAAGAAGCCAGCGCTCGCAAGTTCCGGCAAACCGCCCCGATATGTCGGCCGCAAGAGGCGACGATGACGGAATAAATATTAATGATAATTATGAAAATATTAACTCGGGTGGATCGCGTCCTATCAGAAGCACCCAAGCACAACGTCCCGAAATGAACGGACCAAGCGACATATCCGACCTATTATCTGGTCTAAAAACCAAAACAATTGATATAAGTGCTCCTACACAAGAAAAAGATAGCAGCACAATAAGTATTCAAGAATTAAAAGAAATATCAAACGCAAGACAACCATCAAGAAGCAAACGCCGTCAAAAGAGCGATAAAAATGTAGTCAGTTTGGAACTTTAAAAGTAATGCCGTTATTCATAATTCAAATTATTTTTTTATAAAAATTGGTAACCTTGTATAACGATATTATAACATCGTCAATATCTTTTTGATTCATTAAAGGATATAATGGTAATGTTATAATTGATTCATATATTTTATCACATACCGGTAAACATGGTTTAACATCTAAAAAAGACTGATAAAATGGGTGTTTATAAATAGGTAAATAATGAATATTAACGCCTATCCCTTCTGATTTCATCGCTTTAAAAAATTCTTCTCTCGTACATGTTATTTTATTCAAATCTAATTTTATTACAAAAATATGATATGCGTTGGATGTATTATTATCTAAATATTCCACTATATTACCCAGTTTATTATTAAGTTCATTAATTTTAATTTTATACATTTCTGCTATGTCATTACGTTTTTGAATCCAAGTTGAAAGTTTTTTTAGTTGATTAATACCTAATGCACATAATAAATCACAAATTCTATAATGATATCCCAGTGTTACCATAGGCGAATATAATTGCCCTGTTTTCTCTCTTTCAGTAAAATCTGTTGATATTCCATGTGATCTAAATAATTTCATTTTATTATATAAATCAGTATTGTCTGTAAATATCATACCTCCTTCACAAGTAGTCATATTTTTAACAGGATGAAAACTTACTGTAGTAATATCAGCGATATTACCAACAAATTTATCGTTATAACTAATACCCCATGAATGAGCTGCATCTTGAATTAAATATAAATTATGTTTTTGACAAATATATTTAATTTTTTCATAATCACATAATTGTCCTGCAAAATCTACACATATAATAGCTCGGGTATTATTATTAATTAAAGTTTCTATTTTTTCGGGATCTATATTCATAGTATTTTCTTCAATATCACAAAATACAGGACTAGCACCACAATAAACAACACAATTGGCACTTGCTACAAAGCTAATTCCACTTACAATTACTTCATCAGTTGGTTTTAATTCAAGTGATGCCATAGCACAATGTAATGCTGCAGTACAACTACTGACAGCAAGAGCATATTTTGCACCACAATATTTTTTACATTCTTCCTCAAACTCAACAACTTTTGGTCCTGTTGTTAAAAAATTATTTTCTTCAAGAACACTTAATACTGCTTCTTTGTCTGTTTGGTCAATAGTTTGTTTTCCATATTGCAATATATTTTCTCTTATTGGAGTTCCTCCATGAATTGCAAGTTTACTATTCATTGTATAATATAAGTATTTTTAATTTAAGTAGATATATAATATTTTATATATATATATGTACTTAGTTATTCTTGGTGGAGATAATGATATAAGTGGTAATTTATCTAATTCCACATTAATGAGATTAAAAAAATTTGATGAAATATATAATAATTATAAAAATAATGATCCAAAAATTATAATTTCGGGAGGATTTCGTTTTTCAAAAATGTCACATTGTAGTATAATTAAAAAAGAATTACAAAATAAATATCCGAATATAGAAATTAATAAAGAATTTGAAGAAAACGACAACACCATAGACGAAGCTATAAATATTGGTAAATATTTAATTGATAATAATTCAAATAATGTTATAATTATTACATCAAATTGGCATATACCAAGAGTTAAATATTTATTTGGAAAAGTATTTGAATTAATAGATAATGTTAAAATAGAATATATTGAAACTGATGAAAATGAAATAGAATTAGAAAAAGAAGAAAAAATTAAACTGTATAATTTAAAACATAAACCTTATGGAAAATGGAAAGAATATATTTTAAATACATATAGTGATAAATTAATCAGCAAAGAATTTATTAAAAGTTTTGGAGAGCATGATTCTTTTAAAAATTATATAATTAATTTAACAAAACAATTTTGTTTTAAATTATTTTTAAGAAATGATGAGATTTATCAAAAAATAGAAGATTTTGAAAAACTTTGGTTAATTAATAAATATAAATATCAGCAATTTATATCACAAACTATTGGAAAAATAATGAATTTATATAATTTTGATAGTGAATATAGTAAACTAATTAATAATACTATGTGTCATTTTGATACTACAATAGCAGATAAAGAATTAAAAGAAAAGGGTATATTTATTCCAGATTTTAAAATAGATAATAAAATATGTCATAATATAATTTCAAAGTTGGGAGATAAATATTTTAAACCTTTTGATAATAATAATAGAATACTCGGGAAAGAATTTCTAGGAAAAAATGTCAAATATAATAGTAGTTCAACATTTTGGATAGATAATCAAAATGATATAGCATCAATATCAGAAGTACAAGATATAGCTAGTGACCCTTTTTTATTAAAAATAGTACAAAATTATCTAGGGTGTAAACCAATATTATGCCAAACTAACTTATGGTATTCTTGTACGAATAAATCACCAGAAAGAACTCAGCGATTTCATCAAGATTATGATGACATAAATTTTTTAAAAATTTTTATCTATTTAACTAAAGTTGGTAATAATAATGGACCGCATTGTTATATACAAAAATCACTTAACAATATGATTGTTCCACCTGGATATAATCCATCTACAAGATTAACTGATAAATTTGCAATAGATAACTATAAGGATAACATAAAGATATTAACTGGAGATATTGGAACTATTATAATAGAAAACACAAATGGATTTCATCGTGGAATGCCTGTATTGGAAGGAACAAGATTAATGTTACAATTACTGTATGCAAGCACCACGCTTCCATTTCAACAAGGATGTAAAAAATTAAATTTAGATATAAGATAAATTTGTGTATAAAATAAATTTATATATATATATATATATATATAAATATGGAAGAACTAATTAAAAATAATTATACAGATAAAAATACAGTGCATTCATATTTGGATACTTATAATAAATTATTAAAACCAATAAAATATAACGCAAAAAACATATTAGAAATTGGAATTAGTCAAGGTGGAAGTATTTTATTATGGCATGATTTTTTTATTAATGGAAATATATATGGTTGCGATATTGTAGATAATATTAAAGTAGATAATATAAAAAATAATAAAAGAATTAATTTATATTTCGAAAATGCTTACAATGAAAAATTTATTACAAAAAATTTTTCAAATAATAACTTAAAATTTGATTTTATAATAGATGATGGACCACATACATTAGAAAGTATGAAAAAATTTATTAATTTATATTTACCATTATTAGAAGAAAAAGGTATTTTTATAATAGAAGATATTCAAAATATAGAATGGTTTAATGAATTGATAGAAATAGTTCCAGAAAAATATAAAAAATATATAGAATTATATGATTTGAGGAAAAATAAAAATAGATATGATGATCTATTATTTGTAATAAATAAAAATAAATAAATATTTAACAATATTTATTAAATAAAAAATCAAAAAATGGTAAATAGTAATCTTTAACAATAATCGATATATCATAATTATCTTTTATTTTCTTCATTATTTCTAAACCTCTATACCAAATATCTGTTTTATATGTTTTTTCTGCATATTTTATCATATTAATTACCTCATTATATTCTGAACTTTGTAATAAATATGGATAATCTGTTCCATCTACTTTTTTTAATAATTCTTTGACTGAAATATCATTTGTTGTAATAATGTTACAATTTAAAACTGCTGCTGTTTTTATTTTTATAGAGGGCTTAATATTATACTCCCAACTATCTTTATCTCTTATACTAATATGACAATTATGTAAACCTTCTTCGGCTTTTAAAACTAAATGATATTGTCCATATTTTTTTACATTATTTGTTACTATATTATTTTCAACTAGTTTATTTATATGTAGACAATTATTATTTTTATGACCCATATAGCCATTAAATACTATTGATAATTTTTCTTGAGAATTATCATTTTTTTTTAATTGATGCCAACGTTTATCATAATGATGTTTAATAATAAAACAAGGTTTATTATATTTTTTTTCATATCTGTTTTTAACATATTCATTTTCACAAATAAAAACATCTATTAAATCTATTATATTGTTTATAAGTAAATCTGGAAAGTCGTAATTATCGTTATTAATATCATCTTCAACTTCAAGCCAATCTAATATATCAACAATAATAATATTATTATTATTTTTTGATTTTCTAATATATTCAATATTTTTTGTAAAATCAGATTTAATAAAAATTATAAAAGAATTTTTAATAGAAGTTATATTATTTGTAATTGTTAATTTATTTTTATATTTATTGTTATATTGTATGTTTATTTCATTAACTACATCTATTGTTCTCATAAATTTACCGTCAGCTATACCTCCTGTAGGCATTAATTTACCACAAATATTATAAAAAAATATTTCTTTATTCATAATATATTAATCTATTACTTTTTTGTTTATATTAAAATTAATTAATAAAATAAATTCCAACGAAGTGGGGTTCCTCTTTCTATATCCATAGTAGCTTCTTTTCCAAGTACTTCATCATAAAACCTAGTATGCAATCCATTACCAGGTCTTATGGATCTAACATTTTTTTCTGTTAATTTCTCTCCCTTTTTAACATCTTCAACTACAAATAATGAGCGACGAAATTTTTTACTAGATGATTCACTATTTACACCTGCATATGTTATTTTTCCGATTGTTTTTTCAACAATTCTAACACTATCTACCATTTGTTTAAATTCATCAGGTAGGAGAGAAAACGCATCATCGGGACTTCCACTATCTCGAGAGAGAGTAAAATGTTTCTCAATAACCCTTGCTCCTAATACTACAGATGCTATTGGAACTTCTATACCTAATGTATGATCTGATAATCCACCGACTACATTAAAAGTATCCATCATATGTTTGATAGTAATTAGGTTAGCATCATCTGGTTTGGCTGGATAAGCACTAGTACATTTTAACATACAAATATGTGTTGTTCCATGTTCTCTCAATAATGATACGGCATCATTTAACTCACTAAGAGATGCCATTCCAGATGAAATAATAACTGGCTTACCAGTTTGTGCAATCCGTTTTATAAGAATATGGTCAGTAATTTCAAAAGAAGCTATTTTATATGCAGGCATATCAAGAGTTTCTAAAAAGTCTACTGCAGTAGTATCAAATGGAGAAGTAAATAAATCCATTCCTAAGGAGTTTGCATATTCTTTTAATTCTTTATGCCATTCCCACGGAGTATATGCTTTTGAATATAAATCATATAATGTTGTACCCTCCCATATTGACCCATTTAAACAATCTTTAAAAATTGGTTTATCGCAGTTTAAAGTCATTGTATCTGGTGTATATGTTTGTAGTTTAATTGCATCTGCTCCAGATTTATATGCTTCATCAATTAATTTAAAACATATTGTTTTATCTTGATTATGATTACACGAAAGTTCCGCAATAAAATATGTGGGATTATCTTTATTTATAACTCTATTATTAATAATAAATTCTGGCAATTCCATATAATTATAATTTTTTTGTATTTAAATAATTATAATTATAAATACTATTATATAATATGTCTATTATTATACAACCAGTAGAAAAGACAGAAGAAAATGGTAAATTAATTATGATATGGAGGAATGATAAAAATACAAGGAAAATGTCATTTGATTCTAAAATAAAATCATGGGATACATTTAAAATGATATTTGAAGATAATTATTTTAATAATTATTTACCGCCATTGTTTGCTTATTATAATAATGAAAAGGCAGCATTTATTGGATTTATATGTAATAATACTGTTGATATAGAAACAACTGAAGAAATATGTAAAATTGGAATAAATCTTAATCCATACTATAGAGGTAAAGGATTAGGTAAACTAATCATAAAAAAATCTATTGAATATATTAAAATAAATTATCCATTTGTAAAAAAGATCATAGCAAATATTAAATCTATTAATATTGCTTCCATAAAAGTATTTGAATCTTGTAATTTTGAATTTGTTAAAATATACCAGTTAAATAATGAAAAAATATATAAATATCAATATATAATGTAATTATCGAATATATATTTAAATATATATATATATATATATCTAATATTTATATTAATGAATAGTTTACCATATTATTGATGATTTTATATATGTATTAGGTGGAGTTAACACAACACGTGGAACAAATAAATATAAAGGATATACAGAATATACATACAATAACGTAGTTGACAATTGGAGATATAATATAAATGAAAACAGATGGGAAAGTTTACCAGGTATTTCTATTCATATATGTGGTCAGGGCAGTGTATTATATGAAAATAGATATATTATTCTTATGGGAGGAATAAAATATAATACGACATATGTGAATGATAAAATAATCGAAACAAAAGTATTGGATCAAAATTATAGATTACCATATAACAATATATCAACAATTAAAAATCAATTTATCACGCAAGAAAATACAGCCAATCAATATAATTGGTATTTTAGTAATATTATAGTGATTTATGATACTTTAAATAATGAATATAAAATATCCGATACGGTTCTTCCTCTAAATATTAATATTCCAAAAGTAATATTATATAGTAAATATATCTATATAATGGGAGGAGAAGGAAATCCCAGATTAATTAATAACATATATTACGGCAATTGTATTTCACTAGCACTTAAAATATGTATAGATTAACATATTAAATTTAAATATTCACATTATTTAACAAATTTAAAACATCATAAATAGTAAAATTAGGGTTACTTTTATATAAATGTTTATATATTTTAGAAATAAAATCATAATCATCCTGAGTATCCAAACTTAGATGCAAAGAAGATAAATCTATATTTTTATAAATTTCTGTATTTTGTATTATGAATTCTTTATTCATATAATTTCTAACCATATAAGGACAAACATGTTCTTTATCAAAATTAGATATAGCATTTCTATATGTTTTTTCTAATATTTCATACGTAAAAATTTGAGGATTACAACCATCAGGAAAACCACCCATTTGTTTTTGATTATCACCTTTTATATATTTTGGTTGTAAAAATACTAATGTATTTTGTATAAAATATGTTATCATATTATCAACAATATTTACATCAACCAAAGGACAATCTGATGTTATACGTATTATTATATCGGGATTTTCATTTTGAACCGACATATAAAATCTCTCCAATACATTATCCTCACTTCCACGATAATAATTAATATTATTTTCTATACAATAATTTTCTAATATATCATCAAAAGAGTTTGTTGTAGTGGCTACAATTATTTTATTTATATATTTACTTTTTGAACATCGATCAATAATATGCTGTAAAACTGTCTTCTCTTCTATTAATTTCAATACTTTTCCAGGCAAACGCGATGAATTCATTCTCGCTTGTAAAATCAATGTAATATTCATTAATATTATAACATAAATATATTTATATTATAATATTATTGTTATTAAAAATGATTGATTTAGTTATTGGAACCGCTCAATTGGGATTAACGTACGGTAAAACTAATATTACTGGAAAACCTACTTCTGAATTATCAAAACAAATAATAAAATATGCTATAGATAACAATATAAAAACTTTTGACACAGCTTGAGAATATGGCGATTCTGAACAAATATTATCTTCAGTAAATGACTACACTAATGATAGTTGTATAATAACAAAATTATGTAAATTTGATTATAATAATATTTTAGAGAGTGAAATTATAGATAAAATATATGAAAGTATTAATACATCAATGCGTAATTTAAATATAAATAAATTACCCGTATTATTATTACATGATTACAAATTGTAATGCAAAATATTATATTGAAACACTTGAAATATTTCAAAAGAGATTTAAATTTTCAAGCAAATTAGAATTATGTCTAGCTTATGTTAAATCATTAAATTGGATAAATGGAATAATAATAGGAATAGAAACTATAGAACAATTAAAATATAATATAGAATTATTTAATAAAGTAAGAAAACTAAAAGAAGAAGAATTAAACATCATAAAACTTACTTTTAAAAATACACCAACTAAATTACTTGATCCTAGGGTATGGTAATTAGAATTTATTAGCTAATATATACTATTATCACCCTAAATTTTAGTATCTTTCTTATCACTAATTAAATTATGTAGTTCTTCAGTTGTCATCATATCGCCGCCGCTTATATATTCTGTTTTTTCTTGTCGTATTTTAATATTATCTGATTTATAATTAGATAAATATCTATCAAAGTTATTTTCTATACCTAGAGCAGTATTAGATAAAATTATAAAATAATTATCACATTCATAACAATTATTAGCTTCTAAAGTATTAATCATACATTCATTAATCTTTTCTCCTGGTCGTAGACCTATAATTTGTATTGGTACCTTATTATTAATTGCCTCACATAATTGAATTATATTATAACTTTTTAATTTTGGAACAAAAATTTCTCCGCCTAACATTTTTGAAGAACAATTTAATACAAAATTAATTGCGCTTTCTAATGTTAAATTAAATCTTGTCATCTGTGAATCTGTAACAGTAAATTTATTTGCTTTTTCTTGTTCTAAAAATAATGGAACTACTGAACCACGACTTTTAAATACATTACCATATCTTAAGACACTAAATTTAATATCTTTGTCTCCTACAGTATTATTTGCTGCAATAAATAATTTTTCAAAACATAATTTAGTTGCGCCATATAAATTACAAGGAGAGACAGCTTTATCTGTACTAATAGCAATAACATTGCTAACATTATTAACAATAGCTGCTTTGATTACATTTTCAGTACCATAAATATTAGTTTTTATTGCTTCTGAAGGATTATATTCAAGTGCTGGCACTTGTTTTAATGCAGCTGCATGAAAAATTATATCTACACCATTAAACGCTTCAATAAGTCTTTCTTTATCTCTTATATCGCCTATAAAATATCTTAAACAAGGGTATTCTGTAACGCTGAAATTTTTTTGCATCTCACTCTGTTTAAATTCATCTCTAGAAAAAATAATAATTTTCTTTGGAGTAAAATTATTTAATAAAGTTCTTAACATTTGTTTGCCAAATGAACCGGTTCCTCCTGTAATTAATATAGTCTTGTTATTTATAAAAGTTTTATCAACATTTAAAATATAACTCATTATAATTTATGATATTAAATATTGTTTAAATTATTTATTACTAACTATATATGGGGGTCTTTATCTAATAATAAAAAGTTGATTTGATCCGTAAAAGTATTAAACTTCATACTCATATATTCTTTTAAATTATATATTTTAACATTAACAGTGTTTTTATATACATTTAACTTTTTGTAATTATGTAATTCATAACTTGAATATATTAATATATTAACATATTAATATTTATATAAATATTAATAATACTTAAATTAATATTAATTAATATTATATAGTCTAGCATTATATAATTTAAAACTTATTATTATATCATCATATGATATAATACTATTATTATTCCAAGAAACTACATAATCCAAAGAATCTACTATAGATATTTTATCAAATGAATCAAATTCATACCCAGTTAATATGTTATTATCTTTATCATGCAATTGAATTAATACATACCCCATATCACTTACTTGTAAATTTATAACTAATTTATTTTTATTAAATTTTGTTAATTTAATTTGAAATGTACATTCACTATCAGATTTATTAGTAATATAACAAAATCTATCTAATTTTGAGGAATATATATTCATACAGTTATTTATTTTATTAGAAAAATAAAAATACATTTTATTATTATGTATGTAGGGTTTATTTGTAGCCATTAAAAGACATTCTATACTAGTTATATCATTATTTATTAAAATTGGGCCTATCATATGATAATGAATACAATCATATGAATAAAATAAAACATTATATTGTTTATTATCCATAGAGTCGTATGCATTATTTATTCTTTTAACATATGGTAAAATAGCTATATAACAATCACCCAATTTAAAAAAATTAGATATATAAATATTTGAATTAAAATAATTATAATTGTCGCCAAAATTAACTAAATTATATTCTGACCAATTTATTAAATCGGGCGATGTAGAATATTGAATCGTTCTTCGTCCTGTACCAATATTTGCACGATGATATAAAAAATATAATTCTTTTTCATCATTATAAATAATAGAACCCAAAGAATCATATACAGTCAATCCATTTCTACATCTTGAAATAGTTTTATTATCACTATATCCATAATGTCCATCATATCTTCCAGGATGAATTCCAGATATTATTGGTAAATTATCATTTAAACAAAATAGTTCATCCTTATTATTTTTACAAAACAAATGTAATCCGTTTGCATAATATGGGCATGGAATATTTGGATTATATATTTTATGGTAACCTCCCATTCTGATATTATAAGGTTTACTATCTATAAATGGATATTTACTATGATAATTATCATATAAAATATTATTTTTAAATTTATCAAGTGAACATATACCTTGCCCCTGTCCTCCAATTGATTTAATGTTATTTTCTTTATCTTTAAAAAAATACATATTATGTGATGCTACCTCAATATTTATTTTAAAATCATTATCAAAATATAATTCTAATGGATTTATTATATTTATTCTGGAAGTTAAATCTTCATAATGGTTTAATTCATAATCATTATTCGAAATTCTACAATATATATAATTATCTACAATTGACATATAAGTTATATTATTATCTAATTTTATAGATTTTTCTAAGTGAAGTTGTATTGGACAAATAATAGTATTTATACTATTAAAAATTTTATCATTAGTAAATAACATTTACTATATATTAATATGAATGTTATTTAATTTATTAAATAAATATATTATATTCATTTAAATTTCCATTTTGACATAACAAATATATAACTAATTTATTATCTATTATTTCATGACCCTGCGTAACATCACCATGTATTTGATAATTATAATTATCTATGATATCTTTTTCAAAAGTAAAATTTATACCATCATTTGATGATATTAACCCAATTTTTGCGTTATCTTTTAACATTTGTACATTTGTAACATTAAAATCATTATTATAATATCTAATTATACCTAATACTTTATTATTATGTGTAAACATATAAGTTGTATAAACATTTATATCCTTGTTAAGTTTAACTTCCGTATAATTATTTTGCCAGTTGTCAATATCATTAGATATAAATACTTGTAATCTACGTTTCTGGCATGCTGGATTATATCTACAATATAAATAATATATATCCCGAATTTCATTATAAACCAAAGATGGCTGACTATCAAAACTACAACAATTATTTTTAAATCCCCAATCTCTATCTATAATTTTAACAGGAGTAGACCATATTTCGCAATCTTTTGATTTCATTAAATATAATCCTTTCCAATAATTTCCCCAGTGACAATGTGGTGCTAAGTTATTTCCAACTAAATAACTTGGTTGACTTACTCCGCCTACTCCAATATAAAAATTATTTATTTTACAAATACTAAAATTATGAGATATACTGTTATATGTAAATATATTTTTATAATAATTTTCTAAAATATTATCACTTATATCAGAGATAATTGTTGTTTCTAAATCATATCGTGTACCGGTTTGTATAACATATGCATGTCTAGCACTACATATTAATTTATTTATAGAAGGTATTATATTACCATAACAAAAAACTAAATCTTTCTTATTAGATAATGCGTCTAAAAGGGAATTATTCATATTTAATATAATAAAATTAAATATTTAAATATTTAAATATTTAAATATTTAAATATTAACAATGATTTTATTAATTTAATTAATGATAAGAGAATTATACATTGGTTTTGTCAAAATATGACATTTAAACATTTAAAACGCCGACTTATCTGTAAATATTAATTTCCAAATATGTTCTAATACGAAACCATTACTATTGTTACTAAGCAACCATTCGCGCAATTTAATATAAAAATTTTTTTCATAATTTAAAATTGAATTTTTATGACAAATAAAGAAAGCACATGTTTCAGTAGTATACTGTTTGGGTAAATTAATTCCATGTTTTTCGCAGCATATTTTTATAGAATCTTTTGACGGTAATGAATGTAAATCACATATTCCATCAGTAATTGTTCTTCGATGAATAATACCATTTTCCCTCCAAGATGATGGATATAATGCAAATTGTTGTTTTTTATTAATAATATTATTGCAAAAATTAATAAATTTATTATAATCACCTATATGATTGTTAGTATCATCTTGGATAAAAATTGTGTATTCAGATAAGTTATTATAATTATTTATTATATGATTTAAATAAGTTTCGCCTTCTCTCCCTATATTATTTAAATGCTTTTGTATTGAATTATTTTTTAACGTTATTTCATAACCAGATTTATTATAAACTATAACTTTATATTTATAGAAAAATTTGTTTTCAAATAAATCCAATAATTTTAAGAATTGATTGTTCTTATAATAAGATACTATAATATCACAACTTGTCATTATATAATAAATATAATAAATATAATAAATATATATCTAATATTTAAATTATTTATTATTAACTATTAACTATATATGGGGGTCTTTATCTAATAATAAAAAGTTGATTTGATCCGTAAAAGTATTAAACTTCATACTCATATATTCTTTTAAATTATATATTTTAACATTAACATTGTTTTTATATACATTTAACTTTTTGTAATTATGTAATTCATAACTTGAATATAATGTTTTTATATTTTTATTAAAAACTAACGCACTACTACTAAACGAAGATTGTGAGTCTACAAAATGTATAGCATTCATTATTATTTTAAAATCTTCGGCGGCATCTTTAAATTCTATGAAACTATTGGTATATGTCTCTAATAATTTTTTTATAGTTGGATTTCTATAATCTTCGCCTAAAATTTTAATATATTTATAATTTGAATTATCAATTATATCTTTATAAACATAAAAAGGAACATGTTTCCAAAAATTAGGATCGCCTGTTTGAAATGTATCCCCACCACGAATATGTATTATTAATGTTTCTTCAAAATTAATGTTACTATCTATTTTATAATTTATAAATTTACTAATTATTTCTACAATTTTTTCATAATTAGAATAATCAATATTATAATCCCAAAATGAATTAGTTATATTGTTATTTAAATTATTTCCATCAAATAAATAATCTGGAAAATTTTTCAGTATATCTGGTTGAAATTTTTTTAATAAAATAAAATTTATTTTTTCAGGAATTTTAAATGATAAAGCATAACTGATCGTTTTCATTATTTGAGAAATATTATTTCCAAGACGTCCAAACGGTTTAATTATTAACATATATACATAAATATTAATAATATTTAAATTGTTATTAATTTATTTATATAAGATATTATATTACCATAACAAAAAATTAAATCTTTCTTATTTAAATATTAACAATTATTAAATATTAACAATTATTAAATATTAAATATTAAATATTAACAATTATTAAATATTAACAATTATTAAATATTAACAATTATTAAATAAATATTAATAATATGCAAGAAAATAATAACTATTATGTTTCAAGTAGAGGTTTATTAAAATCATGTGATTTTTTTTCATTTACACCTCATTCCAGTATTAGACAATTAATTAATTATCCACAATTAGAAAAAATTAAAAGTATTAAAAATCCAAGTATTTATATTTGTAGTAGTGCTATTCATCATTTTATTAACATTATGCTTCCATTAATTAATTTCTCTTTTATACTTGTTTCAGGTGATTGTGACGAAACAATACCAAACGAAATTTTAAATAACAATGATTTTATTAATTTAATTAATGATAAGAGAATTATACATTGGTTTTGTCAAAATATGACATTTAAACATAATAAAATTACAAAAATACCAATAGGTTTGGATTATCATACATTAACACAACGACCATTATGGGGACCAATTAGTAGTTGCCAAGATCAAGAAAAAATGTTAACTATGATTAAAGATAAATCTGTACCATTCTATAATAGAAATATCAAATGTTATGCAAATTTCCAATTTTCTATGAATACAAAACTAGGTTATGATAGAAAAGATGCTTATCAAAAAATAGATAAAAAATTAGTATATTATGAAGAAAATAAAGTATCGAGATTGATTACGTGGAACAAACAAAAAGATTATGCGTTTGTTATTTGTCCTCATGGTGGAGGATTAGATTGTCATAGAAATTGGGAAGCATTATCTTTGGGATGTATACCAATTGTTAAAACATCTAAAATTGATAAATTATATGACAATTTACCAGTATTAATTGTTAGTGATTGGAATATTATTGATAATAATTTACTGAATAATACAATTAATGATTATAAAAAAAAATTTGAAAATAATGAATTTAATATGGAAAAAATTAAATTAAATTATTGGACTAATGTAATTAATAGTTATAAATAAAATAATAAGTGAAATATTTATAATTAATTAATAAATATATAAAATTTTATTATTATATATTTATTATGACATCTTGTTTAATATGTGGTTGTGTTAAAAATTGTGAACAATATTTAGATAATGTATTTAATAATATAGAAAAAATTCAAAAATTATTTATAAAATCTAAAATTATTATTAGTTTTGATGTTTCTAATGATTTTACATTAAAAAAACTTATAGAATTAAAACAAAAATATGATATTGATATTATTATTAATAAAGATCCAATAACAAATAGTCGCACAGTAAATATTGAACGAGCAAGAAATAAAATATTAAATAAAATTTATAATGAATACAATGAATATGATTATTTTATTATGATTGATATGGATGATGTATCATCAAAACCTATAAATATTGATGTATTAAAAGAAATATTAGATGAAAAAAAAGTTAATATTTGGGATGGACTTTTTTTTAATAATGCTAACTATTATGATTTTTGGGCACTTAATTTTAAAGATTTTCAATACTCTTGTTGGCATTCCAATAATGTCAAAAAATTAATTAATTTAATGAATCAAGAATTTAAAAATGAAATAAAAAATAAAGAATTTATGGAATGTCAGTCTGCTTTCGGTGGTTTCGGTATTTATAAAATAAATAAATTTAATAATTGTTATTACAGAAGTTTAATTGATTTATCGTTATTTAATAAACAAAATATTGAAAATATGCATAAAAAATATAAAATTCAATATAAAATTAATTCAAATATTTATGATTGTGAGCATAGATATTTTCATTTAAATGCAATTCGACAAAATAATGTAAAATTATTTATTTATAATAAAAATTTATTTCCTCCATATATAGGTGAACATACAAGTTTATTATATTAAATTATTTTCTTCTATATATTTTTCTAATATTTTTTTATGATAATTAGCGACTTGCTCTGTTTCATTGCGTAATTTTATTGTATTATCTTGAAAAATTAAAAGATTCCCATTTCCTGTAAAATTGGGTATATTGTGTATATCATATCTCGGTTGTCCTCCATTATTAATACATAAATGATTTTGTAATGGATATAAATATTTTGGACGATAAACCATATTATACCAATCGTCGCAACACCAATTTTTTATTTCTTTTGGAAAAAAAAATCCAAATATTTCCATATGTTTTCGTGATACGAAAGCTTGTGTTAAAATTCTGTTATTATTATTTATTGGTCCTGCTAATCCCACATTTTTGTTTTCCTTTAATCTCTCTATACAAGCATTAATCCAATTATTAGTTTTAAATTCCATATCATCCCCACATTGATAAAAATAATCACAATTATTATCATACGCATGTTTAAATAATATATTCCACATTAATGTTACGTGTCCTTTTTCTATATTTTCCATCGTAATAAAAATAAATTCTACAAAAGGAAATGCTTTTGAAAATTTTAATATTTCTTCTTGTTCCTCTGAATTATCAAATATACGATCGTTCTTGTCAATACCTATATAAACTACGTATTTGTGTTCTTTATTTAAAGTAAGTAAAAATGTTTTCAAAGTCATATTATAAAGATAACTATCTTTAATACTTTTCCATTCATCGCGTTGTTTACTTGTAGCCAAAACCAATAATGCTATTTTAAATTCTTGATTAGACATAATATATAAAGTCTTCAATAATTTATATATTATTTATTGTTTATTATTTATTGTTTATTATTTATTATTTATAAATAAAATTGAAGTTATAAATAAGATATAATATATTATATTAAATGTTATCAGAAGAAGAAATTAAATGGTCTGGTGAAGCAACTATATACGAATATGGTTCTGCTGCAAATCCTAAAATGGAACATATTCCTGTTCTCGAACATCCACCAACACTCCATGAAAATGGAGATACTCGTATTATAGGGTTTGAAGTCAATAAAGAGCTTGATATTAATTATAATTGTACATCTCCTAATCTTATGGCTTCGTTCGTGCGAATTTGTATAGGCGATACCATAAAAACAACGGCAAACGCTACTTCTCAAGCATTTTATGTTATTAGAGGAAACGGATTGACAAAATCAGAACACGGTGAAATATCATGGGAAATTGGAGATTTGTTTGTTGTTCCTGTTACCAAAGGACTTATTGAACACACGTGTATTAGTGCCGATAATTTTGGTGGCGCAGCGCTATATTGGGTTCATGATGAACCTCTTATGGAATATCTCGGTGTTTCTCCAACAAAAGCTAAGTTTGAACCAACGTTATTTAAGCGTGAAAGTATGATTTCTGAAATAGAAACTATTAAACACTCAGACGTGGAAGGTGAAAGAAATCGTCTTGGCGTTCTATTGGGAAATAAGGCGTGTGAACAAACAAAAACATTGACACATGTTTTATGGAGTCTATTGAATTCTATCCCACCCAAAAACACACAGCGCGCACATCGACACAACAGCGTTGCGTTAGATCTCGCAGTATCTGGAAACCCTAATGTGTATACGCTTATGGGAAAAGAAATAGACACAGATGGTAATATTATAAATCCTATTAGGTGTAATTGGACACCAGGTGGTGTATTTATAACACCGCCTGGATGGTGGCACTCACATCATAATGAAAGCGATGAGGTTGCGTGGGTTTTGCCAATGCAAGATGCCGGACTTTACACGCACCAGCGAACGCTTGACATACGATTTGTAGACGAAGAACTTGAATTAAACCGGAATGGAAAAATACGTGGATCTGCTTTTAACATTAGCGATAAAGATTATAATGGCATGGTTGAACAAACAAAATTAAAATATTAAAATATTAAAATATTAAAATATTAAAATAGTATTTTTATTAACTATTAACAGAATAACGCTCTTCCAAAATTCCCAAAAATAACCAACATACTGTTAATAAACAAAACCAAACAACCATTTTATAAATACATCTAACAGTTTGCTTACAACACGGTTTTCTTACTAATTCGTCACAAAGTTGTTCATATGTTAATAATGGTTTTGCTTTACTCGAGCATATTAAACAATTCATTTCGTTTGTGGGACGATTTTTTAACCATTTAGCAAAACATGTTTTATGTATATAATATTTGCAATCACATTCAGCATTTAATAATTTTGAATGTAAAATACATGGATTTTTTTTATTATCATAAATTTCTAAACATATCACACAATTTTTTTCATCTTCCGTTTCATAAATTTCCACTGTATATTTATCATTATAAATTTCCTTATTTATAATGTTGTTATCATCTACAAGAGGATTTTTAATAGTTATAATATGGTCTTCATTATCAATATCTAACGATATCATCTAATATTTAATATGTAATATTTAATTAGATATTATATATAAATCGTTTAAATTATATGTAAAATTCCTATTATTATTTATAATGGAGAATTTAAAAAATGTCATTGAAATTTTAAAAAAAGATAGAATTGATATAAGCAATGAGAGAGATGTCCAAACTAATAAAATAACTTCATTAACAACTCAACTAACAGATATACAAAAGGAAATTGACGAAATTAAAACATCACTTACCGAATCAGAATTAAAATTAAATAATTTAGATTCTACAATTAAAGATACAGAATCTGGTTATAAAAAATTGGTTTTAGCCGGAGAGAACCTAATGAGCATAGTTTCCCAAAGTGTTTCAGATATTGATAAAAAATTATTAGAAAATAGCACATCAAATACAAGAAATAGTGCATCTAATACAAGAAATAATAGATCAGTTTCTTATAAAATAAATTCGGTATCGGCAAAAAATAATGGTTTAGATTTAGATATTAATAATTTCAAAAAATGATAACAATGTCAAATTTTTTATTGTATTAATTTTTTTTTAAATATTTTTTTTTAAATATCTTTAATAATTTCATTAACATTGTTCACATATTCTTTCGGAATGTAATTAAAATCTATAATCATTCTATTTCTCTCATATAATTCTTTAGCATTCGGTGTCGTTTCTAATTTTTTTTCAAATAACTCTTTATCGTTATAATATTTTTCTGCTGTTTTTATTCCACATTTCGGAAATACAGAAGGTATATTATCACTTTTATCCCCTGTTATTATTTTACAAAACAAATCTTTATTAGCATCATTAAAACAAGCCTTGCTGTCTGTTAGTTTTTTAAATTTAAGATTCATCAATGTTATATTTTCACATGCCAATTGTAAATAGTCCATATCACTTGTAATAATCCATATTTTAGCATCAGGATATTTTAGTAAAATATGTTTTGATGTTAGTGCTATAATATCATCTGCTTCAACGTTGTTCTCTTCGATTACTCTTTTACACCCTGCCTGTGTAAATAAATTTGTTTCTGTGCCATTAATATTATCATTATTATAAGCAATATCGAAGAATAATTTCATATGATTGCAACTTTGTCTTCCGCCCTTATAGTCGTCTATGTTTTTATTCCGCCATATATTCTTTCTTGAGCAATCCTTTCCAACATAGGTAATAGCATCCTTTATTTTTAATTTTTTTTCTATTTCATGAATTTTAGAAACAAATGTCTCCTTATATTTTTCTATAAATCGTTCATTCTCAAACGGTATGTCTGTTTCATCTTCCTGTTTTGCCAATTTCCACCAAACACATAAAGCATGATAGCGATAAAATACATAATAGCTTCCGTCAATTAATATAAAATTCATAGTTTTATTAATATAGTTATTACTTATTAAATATTTCAATTTAATAATTAATAAATTTTATGTTATCAAATTTTTTAATTTTTTTTTATAAATAATAATGCCATTTCTTTTGATCTTTTTATATCAGCACAATTGATAAGTTGATGTTCTGTAATTACATTTTTATTGCTGCATGTTGGACACGACCAGTATAGTCCACCAATATCATCATTGTCATCAATATAAAATTCTTTATCATCTTCGCCTTGCCAAACTATATCATAAGGTTGCAAATATTTATTTAATTGTAATTGTAAACAAGAATAACATAATTTACAAGAACATGAATAAAAAGAATTACAATTAATTAAATGCGGTTTTTCATTTTTACAAATAATACATTTATTATTATTTAATAATGAAGTATATATCTTATTGTCTTTGTTTTCATCGTGATTAATGTTAACTTTTACGTTATCATAACTCATTTTATTAATAAATAATTTATTTCTTAAATAATTTATTTCTTAAATTATTTATTTCTTAAATTATTTATTTCTTAAATTATTTATTAATTAATAAAATTTATGTTATTAAGTTTTCTATTTCATTAGCAAACATAATATTGCTTACTTTTTTAATATTTTCCATATAAGATATCTTATTATTTAAATTGCTGCTTACACTATCTCCTATAATTTGTGACACTTGAATTCTACAAAATGTTTTAGACAGTCTTAAGTTATATGAATATAATATAGCATTAACATCATACATATCTTTGGCGGTAATATTTTTATTTTTGTTGAATATACTTGCCGCTATAAGTCCCAGTTTTTCTCTCAAAGTATTATTGTCGTATATAGATAATTTATTTATTACTTCCTTCGGTTCGGAGAAATCATCAAGAAAATTATCACCCAGAAGTTTATAATTATCTATTTTTGAAAATTTTATGAAGAATTTATAAAAAGCATACTGTTCCTCCTTATTTAAACTTTCCATAACACCAAAATCCAATATACCCAATTGTAATTTATTGTTGTTATCTTTAATAAATAAAATATTTCCTGCATGTAAATCAGAGTGAACAAACCTATCAAATAATAAACTTTTTATTCCAAATTTCGCCATCAATATAGAATATTCATCTTTGTCATCTTGTTTCAAATCGTTTATTTTATTACCATCCAAATAATTCATTACGATAATATTCTTATTTAATTCGGTATAATCTTCATATGGGGTGGGAATTACTATATAATCTATATTTTTAAAGTTTTTGCTCATCAACTGCATGTTTTGTTTCTCATTTATAAAGTTAGTTTGTAATAATAAATTTTTTTTATTCTCTCCAAAAACAACGTCCAGATTTAATTTTTTAATAAAAGGAAATACTTTAATTGTATTAATTAAAAACTCTATCCCGTCCAATGCCAAAATCAATTTGTTTTCTATATCCTTTCTCATGACTTTAATAATAATTTTTTCATGGTTTAATTTGCCACTATAAACCAACGCAATCATCCCAGAATTTATTGGTTCTGGAAGATAAGTTTTTTTATTTATATTATCTATCGTAAAATAGACATTATTTTTATTAGAAATTGTCATCATTGTTTCCAAAAAAGATATATCTTTATCATCATCTGTGTAAGGAACATTGTCTGTATAGTTCGTTAAAAAATTAACCTGCTCTTCTGTTAATATATTAACATTTGTAGATAATGATTGAAATATTTTTACATAAAATATATTTAAACCTCCCAGTTTTTTAATACTATATTTAAAACAATTAATACTGTTAAATCGTAATAAAATTAAAAACCAATATTCAAAGAATATTACAAAACTTTTTAAGACAAAAAAACTGTTAATAAAAAACCCGTTGCTTGTCATTATAGTATTATTGAATGTTTTCTATAAATATTTTTAAGTTATAAAATATTTTTTTCATTAATAACCCGAACATATTTTCCATATATATCGGTATATTTTCATCGAACTCAATATTAAATTCATATGTTAAATTCATTTTATTATCCTCTTCTAAAGTAATATTGAGGAGAGAAATATCTGAATTTACCTGCTCACTATTTTCAATAACATCATCATATTTGATTGATTTGCCGATTATTTTAAAGTTTTCTTTATTTACATCTGATATGATTTCTGTTTCCAAATACATATATTTTTTTGGAATTCCGAATTCTTGACAGATATGTTTAAAAACAAACAATATATTTTTTTTATCTTCCATTTCGGTATCTTCGATAAGTATTTTTTCAATAATATCTTTATTTAATTCGGACATTAATTCATAAATTTTAAAACTGATGATTTTTTTAATATCTATATTATTATTTACGAGCGTTAGTTCCAAAAGAAAGTTTTTATTTTCTTTATTTTTTTTTAATATTATATTTTGTTTATCGCAAATTATATTATAATTATCAGTCATACTCTTACATAAATATTGATAATTATTTTTATATTTATTAAACGAAATAAATATAAAAATATAGTGCGAATATTTTTAAAATGAACAATATTAAATTAGAAATTAACGATAAACCTCAGGAAATACACTTATTTATTGCTACACCTTGCTATAATTCCCAAGTTACAAGTAAATACACCGAAAGTCTAATTAACACGTGTAATTTTTTGAATGAAAAAAATATTAAGCATACTGTAAAGTTTATTAATAATCAAATTGTTACAAGAGCAAGAAATATGTTGGCACATAATTTTATGGATAGTGAATTAAACTTTACACATATGTTGTTTATTGACGCGGACATAATTTGGAAACCACAAGATGTAATGATTTTACTTGAACATGATTTAGAATGTGTTATTGGGGTATACCCAAATAAACAGTATTATGTTAGCAAACATGAATCGGGGAAAAATATTAATATACTTTCAAGCAGTCAATTATATCAACCAATACAAATAAAGGAAGATAACGAAAATTTAATAAAAGTAGAGTTTGCAGCAACCGGTTTTATGATGTTAAAGAAAGCGGGATTTAAAAAAATAGAACCCTCTATCCAAAGATTTACATTGCCGCTTGATAATATAAATGACGGAAAATATGAAAATGTTTATAATTATTTTGATTGTAATGTTGTAAATTCAAAATATTTAACTGAAGATTATCATTTCTCTCTACTATTAAATAAGAATGGTGGAGAGATTTACGCAGATAAAAGAATAGTGTTATTGCATACTGGGAACCACGACTACGGATCGCTTGGATAATAAATACTCCAAAAATGAAAATAATCTTAAAAAATGTAAATATTATATTAAAGAAATAATATTTAGAATAGGTATAATGTATTTATGGATTATAGTTGCGGGGGGATTTTTTTCATTTATTGCCGCAATGGGCATTGGTGCGAATGATGTTGCAAATGCATATGCTACCTCTGTGGGTTCTAAATCATTAACAATAAAGCAGGCAGTAATTTTGGCAACCATATTCGAATCGTCCGGCGCTATTTTAATGGGAAGTCATGTTACTAAAACCATACGCAAGGGTATTGCCGATTACGAGTGTTTTGAAGACGACCCTGGAGCATTAATGTATGGGTGTATGTGTGTTTGTTTATCTGTCGCAATGTGGTTATTTATAGCGTCTATGTATGAAATGCCTGTTTCTACAACGCATTCATGTGTTGGCGGAATGATCGGAATGACAATGGTTTTAAAAGGTCCTAACTGTGTAACTTGGTATGAACCAAAAGACTCGTTCCCATATATAGGAGGTGTTAGTGGTATCATATTATCGTGGATTATATCACCTTTATTTTCGGCAATTATTTCTGGCGCTTTTTATGGTATTATTAGAGAGACAATTCTTAGAAGTAAAAATAGTTTTAATAGAACAACCTATTTATTTCCCATATTAATCGGATTTACAATAACACTTAATTCGTTCTTTATTATATATAAAGGTGCTAAGGGTCTCGGATTAGACGACACACCATTTAATACTGCAGCCGCGTTGTCATTTGGTATTGGAGGCGGATGTTCTATATTAATAATACCATTTGCAAATATAATTAAAAAAAATGTATTATCAAAAATTGGTTCTGCTATTGATTTAGATACCATAAGCGACGATACAATATTTGATATTGACAATAATAATACCGACAATAAAGATATCGAAAATAAAGATGTCGGTTGTTGTAATATTATTACTTATGTAAATGACAATCTTAATAAAAATTTAGATAGCATCGTTGAGGAAAATGAAAAGGTTAATAATATTCATACAAATGCAGAAAAATTTCATGCTAATACAGAGGAATATTTTAAATCGTTACAAATTTTCACAGCTATATGTTGCTCATTTAGTCATGGTGCAAATGATGTTGCTAATGCGATTGGTCCGTTTGCTGCTATTTATATGATTGGTAGAGATGGAGCCGTTATTAAAGAAGTTGAGATGGGCACTGACGCATACTGGATGTTGGGGTTTGGAGGACTGGGCATTTCGATTGGATTATTATTATATGGATACAAAATTATGTATGCAATCGGTCTGAAACTATGTAAAATTACACCATCTCGTGGTGTAGCGATTGAATTGGCGTCAGCGTTTGTTATTATAACAGGAAGCAGACTGGAAATACCTTTATCGACAACACATTGTCAAGTTGGTGCTACCATAGGTGTAGCAGCATTAGAAGATCCGAAAAATTGTTCCGGTATTAACTGGACCGTTGTTGGAAAAACATTTACGGGATGGATTCTAACGCTTGTAATTGTAGGTTCTACGACGGCACTATTAACCGCGCAAGGTACATACGCGCCTGAATTAGGGAAATCGGATTGTGGCGAGTTTTAAATACAATGTCTTAAATAATATTACATAACATATTTAAAAAGATGGCATTATATACCTATAATGATGAAGTATATCCAGAGCACGATGATAATGATTTTCACTGCTACACTTGGGTTTGGCGTATCTGCTTTTCAACAGAGTCCTCCACTAATTGATAGTATTGGAGTTACAGCACCATTTAATAAGTTTGATCCACTACAGCTATCTAAAAATATTGATAGTATTGAGTATGCGCGTTTGCGCGAAGCAGAGATCAAGCATGGAAGATGGGCAATGATTTCTGCTACTTCAATTCCTTTGCTTGAATCTAAAAATCATATTCCCGCAATTCATGCATATGATAAACTGGATCATTCAACGCAAATTACTATTGCGGCACTTATTCTAATGGGAGAGTTTGCCACAATGCTTAAGGGATATGAAAATCCATTTGTTAAAGGGTCTCCTTTCGCTTTCAAGCTGCGAGATGATTACCAACCAGGAGATATGGGACTTCATGTGTATGATTTTACAGATCCAAACTTCAAAGATATTAGCAATAAAGAATTAAACAATGGGCGACTTGCAATGATTGGTGCTCTTGGTTTCATTGCCCAGGAGCTTGTAACCAATAAGCCAATATTTTAAAAATTAAAAATAAAAATAAAAATAAAAATAAAAATAAAAATAAAAATAAAAATAAAAATAAAAATAAAAATAAAAATAAAAATAAAAATAAAAATAAAAATAAAAATTGAGATGAAAAATAAAAAATAAAAATATTTTATAAACAATACATGATTATTTATAAAATAGAAAACACATATAACGCTCAAATAATAAAAAGACCTTCTAAAATTTGTAAAACACCATATGTTGCAGATATAATAATTGAAAATAAAGATAAAACTGAATATTTAGCACACACTGCTGCTCTTGGTTGTTGCGGTATGGTAGATAAAGATAAATCTGTTATTGTAACAGATTCTGTTAATAAAACTAATAAATGTAAATATAAAATATTATTGGCAAAAGTTAATGAAAAAAATAATATAAATGTTATAGGTGTTGATCCAAAAATAGCCGAATATTTGGTAGAAACATGTTTAAAAAACAATTTATTATCTACACTTGTTGGGGACGTTTTATAAGAGAAAAAACAATAATGAATTCTCGGTTTGATTTTGTTGGAATTGATAAAAATGGAATACTTTTTATAATGGAAGTTAAAAATGTTCCTCTTGCCGATTATGTGGATTGTTATAAAAAAGATAGAAAGCATATGAATTTTGATGATAAAGATGTTAATAGTAAAATTGCTTACTTTCCTGACGGATATCGAAAAAATCAAAAGGATACCGTTAGTCCCCGCGCATTAAAACATATAACCGAATTGACTAAAATTAAAATGAAGAATAAAAATAAAGTCAGAACAATAATGTGTTATGTTATTCAGAGAGAAGATGCTTCCAGTTTCCAACCTTCTAACGTAGATCCAATATACAAAGAAGCATTCAATAAAGCGTTATTTAATGGTGTAGAAATAATTACATTACAAATAGGATGGAGCATAGATGGATGTGCGAAATTTATACGCGATGATTTACCTATAAATATGTAATATTATTTTCAATTATATATTGCCTTCGTAGTTTGGTTAATGCTTTGTTATTTATTTTTGCTATATCCCACGATGTTTTATTATATTGTGATGCTAAGATACTTGTTATTACTCTTGGTCTGCGGATATATTTTTTAGTTATTATATCTCTTTCCAAAGAATCTAAAATATCCAAATCAAACGTAGTCAGTATAATATTATCTTCGTCGTGGGTTTTGGTTATTTCTTCATTTAAAAGCATATGGTTATTTGTATACATTTGTTTTATATATTTTGTCATATAACTCTTTATCCATAGACCACTATAAGTTGTAAATTTTGCGTTTGCATAATTGTTTTCATCATATTTTCTGGCAGCAAACATTAATCCAATAAAACCTTCTTGTATTAAATCATCACACTGCTCTTTATTTAATTTATGTTTTTTTATATAATTTTTAGAAAAATAATATACTAATCCACAATTTTCTCTCGCCAATTTATTTATTAATTCCGGAGAATTATAATTTTTATTTGATAATGAAAAATTATAAACTAATTTTAAATTTAATAATATTATCAAAGTTATAATTTTAAAAATTTTAACCATTCTATATTTTTATATTATTAATTATGTTATTAGTTATGTTATTAATTATGTTATTAGTTAAATATTTTTATATCAATTTTTATTATTTATCAAAGTGATTTAAAAAAACACGTTATTATAATAATAATAACCATGTATCGTCTCATTCCACTAAGAATGTTAAGGAGAACATCCGGCGTTATTTTTGATGAAATGGTTCCGTCAGATATACCCCGTATTGATGGAATCGATAAAGTAATTCACATGTCAAATAGTATATCGCCTGGACCGGTCGAAGATTCGGTTCCACCGTGCAAGCGTCCGTGGTATATGCATCCAGGACAAGATGATAATCTTATGGTTCTACAAGGTACAAGATACATTGATATATTTTGTCCCAAGCAGAAAAAAAAGGCATCTTTTATTGTAACGCCGGATAAAATTTATAAAAATGATAAACTGTATTATGATGGTTCTGCAATGATTGTCTGGCCTGCTGGAATATTTCATAGAATTATTAGTGGCGAGGAGGGAAGTATTAGCATTAATTTTTCAACAAGAACAAAACAATTTAATTTGGACGATAACTTTAATATTTATGATCTAAACACATACTCCGGCGAATATAATGTTATTAAAGATGGTTCTGATGACCAACCCGACCACGCATATCATTACCCGAATAATGAGATTAAGGCTCTATTTAAAGATAATTAATTTCCAATAACTTTAACGAGCGTATTTAAAAATATATTTTTTACAGTAATGTATATTATAATATTTATTATTAGTTGTTGAAATAATATTTGCGAGTCTTCGTATGAGACACCTTGCTCATTATTTTTATTATTTCTATTAAGCAACAATACCTTATAACTTATCCAGACAGACTCATATATTACAATATATATAAATGAATTTGTATTATCATTTGTTAAATGGTATATTTTAAAAAGGTAAAGCAATTCGTTTATTAAATTATCACTAACAAAACCAATAGTTTTATCAATAATTTCATTCTGGTTATCATATAACATTTTAATTTTTTTGTTGACAAATAAATTAGAACACTTTTTAGCTATTTTATAATTAACCCGAAGTTTTTTTTTAACAGTATTTTCTGAATAATAAGACGTTGAACTTGAACTGGAAGTTTCAGTGGAAGTAGAATTAGAATTAGAATATGAAAGTAAATTATAAATGCTGTTAATATCATTCATATAAAAATTTTTATTTTCATTAAATCTGTTTTTCATTGAACGACACCTTGTTCCAAAAGTTGCCCCTATATTAACCGATTCAACATTTGCGGCAACAAAGAAGAGTGTAAAAATGATTCGTTTCATTATATTATTGTGTATAAAAGTTTTTAATACATAATAATAATTTGCTAATTATAAATCAATTTTACCTAAAATAATTATTAAAACTGTGCGTTTGCTAAGAAACTACTTAAAATGCCCTGATGCATATATTTTTTTTGGTTATCTGCCTTTCGCAATATTTCGAGTGCTCGTTCCTCTTCCTCTGGTGAGATTTCAAGATCATTATTTTTATCTACTATTTCCGATATTTTTTTTAATCGTTCAGGGAGAACACAAAAGCGACTATTTTCATTAAATATGTAATCGGATAAAATAATAAATGCCGCAGTCATTAATATAGAAGTTACAACATCCCTCGAACCTATAAAAACTGTGGAAAAAATTAATAATTCACGACCTAACCCACTTCGCAACGCCTGTTCCTGCGTTTTCGTAAATCCAAGTTCAATATAGCGCGAACCGATATTTAACATTAACATCATCAAACCAAACATATATTTGCTGCTATTTAATGACGTTAATAAATTTAAAACACCGACACGTTCTTTTTTAGGTAATTTTGATACCATTACTAAATAGTGAGAAAATTATAAACCACTTTGTCTTATAAATCGTCTCACTTTAAATTTAACATCGTCTACTTTATTTTTTGAAAAAGTTTCAATATTTTCACGCTTCTCTCTAATTATTTTTTTACAGTTCTTATAAACATTCAAACTTTCTATAAAAGGCTCCTTCTTGCCACCACTTACAATTGATAATGTAATTAACAGAAATAATAAAATAATTAATATACAATGCATTATTATATATTAATAAAATAAATTAGTATAAGCAATCATTCGAACTTTTTGCTCTTAGTTTTTCATCCATATATAATCTTTCATTACCTCCTGTAATACCAAAATTATTAATAAGTGAAAACGGTTCCTGATCTCCTGACATATCCTCGCCGCCTGTCTCATCAACAGCATCATCCGAAACCATATCGTTGGTGGATGTATCTTCAGAATCCATCATTTCGTCGCTTGCGTCCATATCATCCGCATCTGCACCACCACCCTCATCGCCGTTCATTTCGTCCATAGACGCCATAATAGCTTTCTCATCCATATCCATATCATCCATATCGTCGCCGCCCATATCGTCGCCGCCCATATCATCGCCGCCCATATCATCGCCGCCCATATCATCCATGCCCTCAATCATTCCCATTTCGGTAATAATAATACTTAACACCGCAGCAGAAACACCATACCATTTATTTTTAAGTGTCGCTAATACTATTAAACCTAACATTAATAATTTACCTAAAAATGTTGAACTAAAATTTACCAAAAATGTTGGTCTAAAGTAAATAAATAATAATACAATCGGCAGAATAAGTAATTCCATTTTAAATTTCATTTGTTTCTTCATTATAAATTAACAATAGAGAATATTTAAGGAAATATATAAAATAATAATATCTCATTTTCATATAGTAGACATGAGCACTTCTTTAGCATACTCCGATTTTAATGATAATAATAATAATAATAATAATAATAATCATACAGACTTTTCTATAACAGAAAAGAAAAAGTTAGCTAAAAACAAAACCATTAAGAAACAAACATCTAAACAAAATTCATCTTTAAATGCGATTATTAATGAGATACACAATAAACCATCAAGCGATGATAGTGGTTTAGCAGATTTTACACCACACGCTATGCCTAAATCGGCTGGTTCAGAGAGAATTGATTTAAGAAATGATAGTGAATCCGAAAATATAAGTACCGATAACGAATTACATGCTGATTCTGACAATTCTATAACGCCCGTTTCATATCAGGAACTTAAAAGTAGTCAAGCCGAAGATTATTATAAAGCAAACGTGCCATATTACACACAAATGAGTTCTTCGTCATTTACAAATAAAGATGATTTAGTTAATAAACTCGATAAAATAATTCTTTTGATAGAAGAAGGACGCGACGAAAAAACAGGTCATGTTACAGAAGAAATTATTTTGTATTCATTTGTTGGCGTTTTCATGATATTTATAGTTGATTCATTCGCCCGTGCAGGAAAATATGTAAGATAATAATCTGATAATCTGTTATAACACCTTTTATATTAACTATTGTATGATAATTTAATATAAAAAAAAACATTTATCAGAAGAATATGTGTAAGAAACGTAATTATATAAAAAAAAAGCACAAGGACTTTTAAATAAATAATTAATATAGTTTTCTTCTAAATATTTAGTAAAAATTTTATTATCTCCAATTTCTTCTATTAATAATTTTGTAATATTCACTTTCTTTTTATTCATTTTTTTAACACACATATTTAATGATTCAGATAAACCACAAATAAACGAATGTTTATCGTGACATAATGATAACGAATTTATTAATTCTAATGAATAACCTTCGTCATAAGTAGTTGCAGAATCACGATACACGTATAATGCGATTAATTTATTATTTTCAATTATACCATACAAGATAACATTTTCAACATTAATAATGTTTAAAATATTTGTTAGATCTGGAACAATAATACATTCCAATAGTTCTTTTTTCTCTGTCAAAAAATTCATAAATAAATTAATATTTTGTTTATTTATTTCAATTACTTTCATTGAAGCGTGCAGAAAATTAAGAACTGGCAATTTATCAAGATCATAACATTTAGAATCATATGTAGTCAGTGGAACAATCACATTCATCTCTCCTTCACGCTTAAATAAATATGTATTGATTTCTTCATTTTTACGACGTATATTATAATATAATGTTTGAATTGATTTTGGCGCAATACCTTGTTTCCTCATATCTGGATTAACGCATAAATTATCGATATAATACAATGGAAATGTCTTTTTATTTTTAAAAGTAATGTTTAATACTTTAGCAGAAATTACACTACATATTTCATTATCGTTAATAATTATCTTGTTTATATTTTTATTACCAGTATATAATATTTTGGGTTTTCTGTATATACTAATAAAAGATGGTTTATTTGTGGACTTTAGATATTCCATAATATGTCTCTCGTCTGGAAGATACTCAGACATTTTGTTTCTTAAATAATTGCTTTTCAAAAAATTACAAAATTTTGTTGTATCCAATTCGCTTATTTCATTTATTGAATATGTTCGTATATCAATTATATTAACATATTTATTAACTGTAGGTAAATCTGTTTCAATTACTTTATACGGATTAAACCAATGGTGTAAATCATAAATATGAAATACTGGTTGGACGCTCCAAAAATGAAATTTAATCTTAAATATACCTCTTAAGATTAAGCATAAGAATAAAATACCAAATATGATGTAAAACATTTATTATGTGATAATATTTTTACATAATATATTTAACCTATCAATTTGGTTTTTGAAGTATGTATATATACTGTTTATCGTATTGACATTTTACCATGCTATTTTTACTGTGTAAAATAAAACCGATATCTTTTGCGAGAGAAAGAATATATTTTTGAGTGGGCATATATAATACATGCTCGTTTTTTCGTATGTCTCCGGTTTTATTATTCTTAAATTCTTCGTTCATTAATGCTAAATCTTTTTTAGGTTGATAATCAAAATTAGCGCGATAATCATAACCTTTAAACTTAACGGCAGACGATGTTATGCGTTCTTTAGCATATTTTTGTGCGGAAATAATTGTCAACGGATCGCCTGCAGGTAATATCGGATCAAAATTGTCGCGATCAACTAAATGTAAAAGTAAATAACCACCAGGCGCTAACCAGTTATAACAATTCTCAAAAAATAGGCGTTTATTTTTAATATAATAAACCGTAAAATATAAGCAAGTTAAATGTGTAAATGATTGTTGTGGGAACGTCATGCCATTTAAAGCGTCGCCGACTACATATTTGCTTCCCGGGTATTTATCTTTAGATATTTTAACCATTGAGGGAGAGATGTCTATACCCTGGGCTTTAAACCCTTTGCCTGTGAATTCGGCAACGTGGTGCCCGGTACCACTTCCTATATCTAATATATTACTGGTTTTTGATAATTTTGTTATTTTTTTCATAGTTCCTAATTCAAATTCATTTTTTTGTTGAGAGAAAACTAATTTATCATATATGTCTGCATAAAAATCGTCATAAACATTATTACCTTTTTTAACTACTAATTCGCCTCTTTTCTCAAAATTTTCTTTGATTCCGTGATAATTTTTAGCATAATTTAATGTAATCATAAAAGCAATTAACAGTAAAAAAAAATAAAAAGTTTTCTCACACCAAGTTAATTTCTTTATAATTTTTGTTAAAGATATTCTTTGATTTCCCATATATGTATATATGTATTAATGTTATATTTTTTGTCTGAAAAATAATATATGACCGAAATTAATGATAAACGAAATCCTAAAGAATTTAGTAAAATTACATTTTCTAAATATGAAAAATCTAAAGTTAAAAAAGAATTAATTAATTGTATTCAAAAATCCCGCTTAGAAGAATCCTGTTACTGGAGCGCCGAGTTTATTTGCGCCGGTCATTACATCGAGCTTTGGGAAATAATAATTTTATATATTTCAAAATATATACATCTTGGTAATCCTAAATTACCTATTTATATTTCTAACAGGTTTGATAATTTCAAAAATATACTTGTTAACGGCTATATTGATAATGAACTAAGCATGCGTAATAATAATAAAGTAAGACAAATATTTGCCGAAATTATTACCGTTCTATGCTTATCGAGAAAAAAACATGCAATTGAACCAATAAAAATAAAAAAAGACGAGGACTATGATATGACCAATATCGCGTCTAAACTTAAAGCACCCAACATAAATTATACTGGAAAAGTATTTAAAAAAGAGGATCCCAAAGAACTGCTTATATCTATAAATGAATTTGCTTATCATATTAGCAATGATTCTAAAAATGCAGTTTTGGCATCTTATTGGTTAGAGTGGTTGTTGGATTATGAGATAATATGTAAAAATAAAAAGGAAACATGCATTTGTAATCGGAGAGAATATAATGTAAATGAAAAATTTCAAAAAGAACCAATATGGTTAATATGGGATGTAATTTTTAATGAAATCGAAAAAAGAAACAATAAAATAATTAAACGAATAAGCGAAGCATTGTTGGATATATTTGTTATTAAATATACAACAGGAGTGAAAAAAAAAAGAAGATTCGTTATTTATTTCGCAATATCTTTGTTAACTGAAAAATACGATTTAAATATTAATATTTTGAACGATAAAGATAAAATCGATAATATTACAAAAAAAATTAATGTTGTATACACACAAATAAAAAAAAATGAAATTAAACCCGAAACAGATTATTTATTCAATGGTATTAATAAGTCAAATATAGATAAAACCCTTGAACGTATTGATACTATGAATAAAATAATACATCTATAAATTGAAGCAGATTTATTTTTACTTTTTACTCAAAAAATCAAAAGCATAATGTATCACAATAACGATAATAACAATAATAACAATAATAACAATAACAATAACGATAATAACAATAACGATAATAACAATAACAATAATATTAAAACAGGTATTGATCTTCTAGAAAAAGAAATTAATGAATACGAAAAAAATGAAATTAATGAATGGATTAATAATTTTAATTATACTATGAATCAAATAAGTTGTAAATCAAATGAACAAAATAATACACTAATTACGCATGCAAAATATATTAATACAATTGATGAAAAAATTAGTTCATATAAAGAAGAGATCGATAATTTTAACAATACGTTAACCGAAACAAAAGATTTGATAGTGGATGAATTTGAAAACTATGATAACAAATTTATTGAGACTAAAAAAGAAAATTATGAATTAAATCATAAAATAAATAAGGAAACTTACATAACTAACTTTCTAATTATTGTGGTTTTTATTTTAAGCGGTTTACTTATTTTTAAAGATTTGCACGATAGTGATTTAATAGCAAATTTTAATTTTACTAATTTTATTAATGAAAAAAATAATACTAATATTAATAAAGTAATAGAGACTATAATTGATGATAGAGTTAGCGAACTTTAAGTAATTTATTAGATTTACCGATAGTTTTTTTTATTTGACATTTATGTAATTTATTTAAATATTTCCGACGGTTGTAAATAGGATAATTTGTTCTAAAAAGAGCACCTCTTTGTGTTGATGATGTTTTAGTCCCAAATCTATTAAAATTATCATTCATTAACGTCGCATAACATTTAAATAAATATTGTATTTTATTTTCTTGCGACTCCTCTCCTTGCTCTAAATACGATATGTTATTTAAGAGAAACGCAATATTTCTTACCAAATGTAATGTTCCATCGTTCTCTCTCTCATAAACTATTAATCGCGGTTTACTTGTTTTATCGCAATGTTTTTTAGTTATTTTCAATATTGAAGAAATTGTTTTTACATTATTTTTTTTTATGTAAATATTTTTTTTTTGTAAGAATAAATTTTTTAGACTTGTTTTCTTATATTTATTATTTTTTAACATATACTGCTTTACATTTGTTAAGATAGAACGCAATTTATCTTGTGTGAGATGAGTTGCTATTATACGAAAATATTTTGTATCTTGGAGTGGATTATTAAATAACTCACCCAATTGCAAATTATCCAGAAACTTTATATCATAATTTGGAACATTTCCAATAACTTTATTATTATTATTTTGCTTTATATTATCGTTAATACAAAAATTCCTAACAATATTATCTATTTTTTTTATGGTTTGTAGTTTAATTATATTATACTGCCTGGTCATGATGATACCATGACTTGGCTTTCTATAAATTGGTAGGGAATATTTCGCTATTTTACTTAGTATTTCATTCGGCAAACAAAAATTAAGTCTGGTGCGCTCATCCATTTTAAAAAGTTATAAAAGTTATTAAATTATAACGAATAATATACAATATTTGTCGTTCAATTTTTAGATTAAATATGTAATTAAATATAAAATTGATAAAAATACTAATGATGCACAAGTATTTATAATAGAGCAAGGTTTTATAATGAATATCACAGAAGAAGATCAAAATATCATGTTTAAAAAAGGTTTTGATTATATTAAATCTAATTCTCGCGATAATAGTGTGAATATTGCTAATGCGATCATTTGTTTATCTAATAAAAATATAACATATGAAAATGCAGTTAGTGTATTTTGGATTGCGTATAGTCTAACAAAAAAAAATAAAGACAATTTTGAAAATATTGAAAAGGGATTAACTATAAAAATACAGGAACAATTAATAAATACAATAAATAAATTAATTAATTAATTAAATAAATAAATAATTAATTAATTAAGTTATAAAAATAACAAATCTTTATAAATATACATAAAAATAATAAATATGCTTATTTCTGTTACAAATGTAATTACAAATCTAATTACAAAATTCTTTATCATAATAATTATTTTAAAAACGATAATAACAATTTTAAAAATTATATAACTTAACAATAATAATATCAAGTTATATAATAATATTATCATATTGGCAATAATATTTATCTTAAATTCTTCCGAAATATACATTTGTTAACATAATAAATTTATATTATAATACAAATCAATTTATTTTTTTATTAATTTTAAATTGATTTACATTTAAAAAAATATAATTAAGATAATTATTATGACTACATTTTTAACTATTGATATTAATAAAACACATGAAAATTGTCCTATATGTTTGGAAAATATAAATATTAACAATAATTCAATCAAATTAGAATGTCAACATCGTTATTGTAAGACTTGTATAGATAATTTATTTTCAAGCAAATTAAATAATAAATGCCCATTATGTCGTAACTCTATAGAGTTAAATAAATGTATAATTAATGAAAATAATATTACAAATAATGATTATATAATTGAAGAATTTGATAATAATAACAAGTTATATAATAATAATAATCCTATAAATAAATATAATAGCAATTTTATTCATTTTGAAACAAAAAATTTATGTAATAAGTTTTTAAGAAAGGCAACACGTAAGTTCACTATAGAACATGTATGTTGTAGTGGGACCGGTTGTAAAATAAGTAATTTAACAAATGAACAAATTATGAAATTAAAAAAAAATTTTTTAGAAAATAATACTATAAATTATAATTAATAATTAATAATTAATAAACGACGATTACTATATATTCAAAAATAATATATTATGAAATCATTTAAATAATACATTGGATTATACAATATTATGAGCAAGCACGAGTTTGAGGCAGAAATGAGCGAGTTAATGGGTTTGATAGTAAATAGTTTTTATAGCAATAAAGATATTTTTTTACGAGAGTTAGTATCTAATGCTTCTGATGCATTGGATAAAATTAGACACGAATCTTTAACCAATCAAGATGTTTTAAAAGAAAATACCGATATGAAAATTCGCATTATACCCGATAAAGATAATAACACTTTAACAATTGAGGATGACGGTGTCGGTATGACAGAAAAAGATTTAATTAACAATCTTGGAACAATTGCTCGTTCAGGAACTAAAAATTTTACGAAATATTTGCAGGAGAAGGGTGAAAAATCAGATATGAATTTAATCGGTCAATTCGGTGTAGGTTTTTATTCTGCTTTTTTAGTTGCTAATCAAGTTGAAGTATATACCAAAACACATGATGGCGATGAGTTTGTCTGGCGCTCAACTGCAAGTAAAGAATATACCATTGATCCGGTGGCCGAAGCAACCCTCAAACGTGGTTCTCGTCTCGTTCTTCACCTGAAAGACGACGCAAAAGATTATTTGGATGAGACTACATTGAAAGATATTATTAATAAACATTCACAATATGTAGATTATGATATTGAACTTATGACGGTGAAACAGGTTGAAGAAGAGGTTGATGACGATGAAGCTAACGAAGAGGAAGTTAACGACGAGGAAGTTAACGACGAGGACGATAAGCCAGTAATTGAAGATGTAACGGACGAAGATACGGAAAAGGCTTCTATTAAAAAGGTTATTACTAAAACGGTAAAGGAAATGGAGCATCTAAACAAACAAAAACCAATTTGGTGTCGCGATAAATCTACTGTAACAGATGAAGAATATAAAGAATTTTATAAAAGTATAACAAAAGACCACGATGAAGAGGCAGCACATTTACATTTTAACGTAGAAGGTAATATTGAATTTAGTTCAATTATTTATTTACCGGGAAGAGCGCCTTTTGATATGTTTAATGGTGGAGAAAATAAAGATAAAACAAATGTCAAGTTATATGTTAAGAAAGTCTTTATTATGGATGATTGTGAGAAATTAATTCCTGAGTGGTTATCATTTATCAAGGGTGTTGTTGATTGCAAAGACCTTCCACTTAATGTTTCGCGCGAATTATTGCAACAAAATAAGACGTTGTCCAAGATTAATTTACAGTTAGTGAAGAAATCAATTGAGATGATGTTATCATTATCCGAGGATAAACCGGATGAGTATACAACTTTCTATAAAGCATTCCATAAAAATATTAAATTGGGACTTCATACCGATGAAAAAAATCGCGGAAAGCTATCAAAACTACTAAGGTACAACTCGTTAAAACATCGTGATTCTATGATTTCGCTGGATGATTATGTTGGGGAAATGAAAGACGGCCAAGATAGCATTTACTTCATTGGTGGTGAGAGCATACAATCGGTAGAGAATTCTCCGTTTTTAGAGAAACTAAAGGACAAGGGATTCGACGTGTTATTTTATACTGATCCGATTGACGAATATGTCTCAAAACAGTTAAACGAATATGATGATAAAAAAATGGTAAGTGCGTCAAGCAAATCGCTTAATCTTGGCGATGATACCGAGGAGGAAACCAAATTAAAGGAGGAGTTTGGTGAATTAGCCAAAAAAATGAAAGAAGTATTGGGAGATAAAATTCAAAATATTAATGTTAGCACGCGTGTTATTGATTCACCGTGTTGTCTATTGACCGATGACAACGGTTATAGTGCTAATATGCAACGAATTTTGAAAGCACAAGCACTTAACAACAATGATATGTTGCAGTATATGATGAAGCAAAAAGAGATGGAAATTAATCCAAAAAATAAAATCATCAACGAACTTAATATGAAGTATAAAAAGAATAAGGACGATCCAATTATTGGAAATATTACCCACCTTTTATATGATATTTCACTTCTCACGTCTGGTTTTACTATCGAAGATCCTTCGGCGTTTGCGAGTAAATTTAATAAAATGATACAATTGGGTTTATCTATCGACGACGATGATAGCGACGACGAAGAAATTGTAAATAAAGATGATGAAAAAAAAGAAGTTGGTGTAGATGTAGAAGTTGATGAGAGCGAAGACGAAGAGGAATCAACCATGGAACAAGTAGATTAATCGATTAGTAGATTATTTATTATTTAATGGACAATTTTTGGGACGTATTAAATTATCACAAGTAAAATTTGTTAAAAATTTATTACATATCGCACAATAAGGTGGTGATATTTCAACTATATTGTAAATTATTCTAAAAAATTTTACTTTTGGTATTTCAGTTACCTCAACTTGTATTGGTGATTTATTTACTATATATGGAATACTTTTTCTCAAAACTTTATTCATCGTAACTATAATATATTCAATTACTTATCTATATTTGTTATAAACCAGTATCAATTTATAACAAATATAAGAGAAAGATTTAAATAAAAAAATTTATTTCAATAAAAAAATACTACAATACTACAATACTACCGATAATTATTACGTTTTTGAAAATTTTTATTATAATTTGGAACAAATTTATTATTATTACTATTGGTTAGAGCCTTATTTCGGTTGTGATAATGATTATTGCATGAGCGGAACTTCTTATTTAGAGTATTAAAATTCTTATTATTAATGTAGTAATTTGGGTTTTTTAGATCCATAACAACAAATTCCTGCATCATCATAAGGTTCATGGTATTCATAAGTTTAACTGTATTCATGTTTATTTTATGAAGTATAATATATCCTAATATTGTGAATCAATTTTAGGATAAATCAAATTTTAATACTAATCCTCGTATATATCTAAAATTGTATCGACGATCTTGCTCCTCTGTATGTCATCTTTAGAAAATTTAACCAATGATATTGATTTTTTATTTAACCGTTCTTCATCATAGCCTTTGTATTGAATCCTATTTAACAAATCCAATAAACCATTTTCATTATTATCCGATTGACTAATATCACCGGTTATCACAATTTTACTCTCTTCGCCTAATCTTGTTAACAACATTAACATTTGTTTGTTGCTTGTGTTTTGTAATTCGTCCCCAATTATAAAAGTGTTTTTAAATGTTCTTCCGCGCATAAACGCCAATGGAACTATTTCTATTTGTTTGCTCGATATGTATTCATTTATCATTTTTTGTGGAAAGAACTCTCTCAACACATCAAATATAGGTATTATCCACGGATCCATTTTTTTATTTATATTTCCAGGCAAATAACCTAACTCCTCATCAACGCTTATTAGGGGTCGAGTTAAAACAATTTTTGTATCCGTTGTTTTTAATAATTTTGCAATATGTTGTGTGGGTAATAGCGTTTTGCCTGTTCCTGCAGGCCCACACGCGATTACAACGCTGATATTTTGATTATTTATATCTTTATAATATTGTTTTTGTTTCTTAGTTTTTGATTTATATATTTCTTTAAATTTTACTATTTTATTTTCGTTATAAAAATCTTGTACGTGTTCCATATCCTGGATATCTTCGTCATCGTATTTATAATCATATTCGTTGATATTTTTTTTTCTTCCATAATAAACCTTTTTGTTATTGTTGCTATTAACCGATTTTTGATACAAAAATCCACTTGTTGACATTAAATTAAATAAAAATAAAATAATATATCTCATTGTATAATATTAATTATAATTATAATATATTTATACTTTTATACTTTTACTTTTAACTTTATTAAACAAAGTTAAATATTTATTGTAATTATATTTAAATATGATGGATTATATGTCTAATTTTCCGGGTCCATCTAAAAATGGAGCCAACATAATACTTCAAAATGAAGTTAAAGATACATTGTTGAGCGAACATATGCATACAGCACCTTTTAATTATCAAACCGAAATCAATATATTAATTGATAACTGCATAACAGAGGGAATCGAATCTATTAATCCTGGTTATCCTCCCGACAAAGATAGTTTTGCAGGTAGTCAGGCAGGATGGATTGTTTTTGGATATAAAGATACTATTTCAAAAGTGAATGAAATAATAAGTATTAAAATAAAAAATCTTAAAAAAGAAAAGGGTAAAAAAATAAAAACCAAAATTATTAATCAAGCTAATATTCCTGATGCAGAAAATATTTCAAGGTATATCGAAAATTTTTTACACTGAAAACATATATAAAAATTATATAAAAATATCTTTCTAATATAATATAACTAATATAACTGATATCATGAATAAAACATTGCCTGGTCATTTAGATATTGATGGTATAAGACGCGATGAACATGGAAAAAAAATAATTATTGACGATTTAATGAAAATCAACGATAATCACAATAAAAGTATTAAAGAAATAAGCAATCATAATAAAAATAGTAAAAATATAAACAACGAAAAAAAAATATCAAATGAAGACATTTTAAAGTCTCGCAAAAATAAAGACAAAAATAAAAGTAAAATAGCAAATCACAATAGGAAAAAGAACTCAAATAAAAAAATGAATAAAGGAATGTTTTAAAAATTTATTATAATAATTTATTATAATAAATTATTATAATAAATTATTATAATAAATTGAAGATATAATAAATTGAAGATATAATAAATTGAAGATATAATAAATTATTGCGCAAAAATTAGATTATCTGTCATTATTGGCATCGGTTTATTTCCAAGATAATTATCTATTTCTAATACATTATAATTTTCATAATTTATATCATTTGCTATATCATATTCGGATTTAATTATATCATTTTCTTTTTTATCATATATCCACATGTTTAACAATCCTTTCACTAATACAATCTCTTTAAAATATTTTAAATCATCCCTTGAATTCTTAAAATAATCAGTTAAATAAGGTTTATTTTTACTCATACTTAACGTTGCATCATATTCGGGGTCTATATCTACTATTACTACTCGTTCTTTTGCCATATTTATTGACTCCATAATTATTTTTTTTCTAATATACTGCGGGACTTCGTGTAAAAAAAACATTGATGTTACTATATCATACTCCTCGTGCGAATTTTTAATATTTATAAATGAGTGTCTAAAAGTTTTCTCTGGAAAAATATCACGCGCTTTTTTTATATTTCTTTTATTAACGTCTATACCAACGCTACCAGGTGTGGTCGACGTTGAATAACCCAATCCACAACCAACATCTAATATTTTCTTATGTGCCCCCTGTGAGTCTATTATCAGCTTTCTAATATTGCTCGTATCCGCATTGGCAGGTAAAAATGGATAATCATTCGGATTCCAAGCAAATGTGTATTTATTTATTAAAATAGAAAATAATATTACGTATTTAGCAAACATTATATATAATATATAATTGTTTCTTTATGTTAATTATTATTATTTTAATTGGTCTTTATTTGTGTGTTATTGATGTTTATTTTTTATATATATATTAGATGGTATTTTTTCCCAAACTTCATCTTTTTTTACCCAAAATCCCCATTCGGACCTTTTATTTAATGGTATGAAAATACACCATGGTTTAATATCATCTTTTAATTCTATTCTGTGTTTATAATCTGCAGAGACACAATTCCAGTATCCTGGTTCCCGCCATATTTTTTGTATTCCTTTATTCAAATCATTTTGATCGTGTGGAACTTCTTCCCAGTATCCACCAGATAATATAATATGAAAGAAACCCCATGGTTGATCATACATATGTTCGCAGTCATCTCCTTTCATAAATTTTTGAATAAATATATTAAATGGGAAATAATTTCTATCTTTTAAAAATAAATAATATTTAATTAAATATTGCTCTTTATATGATGTGTCGTGAATAACTCTTCGCCGCAAATCAAGTATATTTATATTTTCAAATAAATCTAAAATTAAAGTTAAAGTCGTTAAAACGAATTTGTATATTTTATTCAAAATATTATTGCTCAACAATAATATAAATGCGATTATAATTATAAAGCAATAACTTATAAACTTAATTAGTAAAAATGATTCTTTAAAAATTTTATTAAATTTGATATTTCTTTTATTTTGGTTGAAAAATGTTGTTACTGACTTATAATAGTGTTTATTTCTTCTAATTGTAAAACTCCTCATTTTAAATTATTGTCATTCATAATAATTTAAATCAATTTTTTAATTTATTCAATCGCCTTTCTATTGAATCGATTTAAATTGGAGATATTTAATAAAATTGGTGGAGATAAAATGTCAGATGATAATGGTGATTCTTCGATAATTAATTGTCCCAACTCGCTTGATTTTGTTGATGGTGATGGTTTAATAATTAATTGTCCCCACTCGCTTGATTTTGTTGATGGTGACGGTTTAATAATTAATTGTCCCAACTCGCTTGATTTTGTTGATGCCGAGTTTGAAGGTGATTCGTCACTCACTAATAAATTTTGAACATTATAATATAATTTTATATTATTATATGTATCTTTTGTGTTTGATAAATAATAATTATTTACTTGCAATGGATTCATAAAAGGTACATATTGTCTTATTTTTTCTACATAAATTAATGGTATTTTTACACCTGTTAAATGTAATAGTGTTTTTATTTTTTTATTACTAATCATGGGTAGTTTTTCATTTTCATATTTTATTATTATTTTATTAATTTTATTTTTTATATTTTCCATATTTTTACAAAATTTACAATTTAAATTATTTCCACATAAATATAATTCAATTGTTAAAAACATAAATTCCATTATATCCGAAACAATCTCTTCTTTTGGTATTTTCATTCCAGATGTATCAAACCCGGCATATTTATAGACAAATTTCTCATCAAAATCAACAAATACAAAATGGTTTGTTTTTGATTTATGTTTCTGTAATAAATTAAACTCACATAAATTACCTTTTTTGATATCCGTATATATATATCCTTCCTTGGAAACTTGGTCAAACAATTTTTTTAATTTATTTTCAATTTTTTTATAATCATAGTCGCAAATATTAAAATTACATCTATATGTTAAAGCAAATAATTTATCCAGACCATTAAATTTTTTTATTTTTTTATCTAATACGCTCGGCGCTAATTTTTTTTTGGCAAAATTTTTTTGTAAAGCAAACTCATTATTAAAATTTTTTATATCTTCTTCTGTAATAATTTTTTTATTCGGCGTAATTAATACAATATTCTTATGTTTTTTCCCTTTTATATTTACACTCATTGCTTCCCGTTCTTCCATTGTTAAAGAATCGTCTCTTATTTTGTCTTTGTTTGTTTCTGAAATTAAATCATATACACTTTTATAACTTCCCTTGCCTATCAATGAATTTGGATAATATTTTCTTTCTTTATTTTTTTTTGTTCCACTTTTTTTTTTAGATCTCCTTTTGGTTTTTGACATTTTTATTATATATTATATAAATAATATATATAATATGAAAATTAATAAATATTCACTAACATTTACTATATTTAGTATTATTTTAATTACTTTTATTATTTATAATACTTTATGTTCTAAAAAAAATATTGAACCATATTCAAATATTAGTTCTACCCCAACATTATTAACAGACGATAAATATTATACTTCCACGCCCGATTTGTGGGATAAAAATAAGACAAAACCATTGATTGGAGGACAAAAATTTTATAATGTAAATATTACTATTAAGGATGGGGACGCATTAGTTGATAGTGTAGAAAGTCCGGGAAGTAGTATTGCTGGTGCTCATGCTGGTGCTGGTGCTGGTGCTGATACCGGTCCTGGTGCTCATGCTGGTGCTGGTGCTGGTGCTGATACCGGTCCTGGTGTTGATACCGGTCCTGGTGCTGATACCGGAAGTATTAAACCAATGGATTTTGGAAATTTTTCAAATCTTGTAAAATGTAAAAATTTAGAAGGAGCAACCGTATGTGAAGGAGAAGCATGTAAGAATTATGTGCCAACTGAAGTGATTACGTGTAAAAGTCAAAGTGATGAATCAACTACAAGTAGTAATCAATATGATTGTGATAGAAATGATAAAGGAGATTGTATAAATAAATATGAAATTGCAAGAAAAGAAGCAGAAAGATTAGCCGAAATAGAAAGAAAAATAAAACAAGAAGCCGAAATATTAGCTCAAAAAGAAAAAGCAGCAAAAAATGAAGCTGAAAGATTAGCAGCTAAAAAAGAAAAAGAGCAAAAAGAAGCAGAAGCAAGAGAAGCAGAAAAAAAACGAAAGGCAGCAGAAGAAGCCGCTGCTAAACAGAAGGCAGAGGAAGCTGCCAGAGTAGAAGCTGCCAGAGTAGAAGCTGCCAGAGTAGAAGCTGCCAGAGTAGAAGCTGCCAGAGTAGAAGCTGCCAGAGTAGAACAACAAAGATTAGCAGAACTAAAAGAAAAAAAATGTTTGAGAAAAGTAACTGCAAAACGTATACATTCGCAGCATGATAGTTGGGGTATGGATCTCAAATTCTATTGTGATGGTGATCCTGTGCACATTGGAAATAACAATAAAAATGAAACAAACAAAACATCTTACGGCAATATTAAAGATTCGTGTCCGTTAGAAGTAAATAAATCCAATTGGGACAAAGATCAGGCAGACCACCATAAAGATGTTGGCGATAGATTTGATATTACAGTTGGTGATTGTGAAAATGTATCCGAATGGAAAGACTGCTCGTGGGAAAACGAAAAATGTAAAAATGATACACCAATAGATCAATTGATTAAATATGGAACAACAAATAAAAAAGGAAAAAAATGTACGGGTGCGATGGAAGAGAATGGTATCGAATGTTACAACTATTATAAAATAATTCCGGGGCAGGAGTGGACATGTAATAATAGTAAAGGTGATCCAGTTCGAGGAATAAAAAAACAATGTTGGATATCACAATAATTAGAAATTTATTAAAGTATAATCATTTAATAGTAAAATTGAAAAGATTTTAAAGTAATATTAACATTATAACTAAGTGAGAAAAACAATGACTAATATACTACCATCAAGACGCGACTATCGATTTGCTGAATTGGCAGCAACCGAGGCAAAAAGGTCGGATTGTCTAATGCAACATGGATGCGTAGCTGTTAAAAATGGACGTATTTTTGGAAGAGGTTATAATAATTACAGAACGCGATGTAAAGACGGTTTTATTCAAAATTGTATGACTTGTCATGCAGAAATGTCAGCTCTTCGCGAAGTTAATAAATTAAATATAAATTTTAAAAAAATTTCTTTATATATTGTTCGTGTAGATCATAACAATTGTTTAAAATCAAGTGCCCCGTGTGTAGATTGTATGAAACACATACTTCGTTTAAAAATTAAGCGTATTATTTATAGTAATGGAAATGGCGAATTAACCGTTCAAAATCCACTTTTATATGAAATTAAACATATTACAACAGGGAGAAGGATCTTAACTAATAAATCTAAATGACATATATGGTTATTTAAATGTATTAACATTATATCATTATATAAAATAATAATACCATTTAGTAATAATAATTTTTTTTATTATTATTATATATAATGGTTTCTCAAAACGGTGGATTATCGTGGGGTGAAATTAAAGAGAAAGCAACCGGCATGGCCGATGAAGCGAAAAATCAAGCAACAAAGATGGTCGATGAAGCGAAAAATAAAACAATTATAATGGCAAATGAAGCGAAAAATAAAGCAAAAGAAGTTACATCCAATGCGCTAGCCATTAAACAAGTGCCCGCCGCTCCACCCGTCGCTCCACCTGACTCAACACCCGTCGCTCCACCCGTCGCTCCACCTGACTCAACATCCGTCGCTCCACCTGACTCAACATCCGTCGCTCCACCTGACTCAACACCAGTTCTTGGAGGTAAGAAATCGCGCAAAGTCAAAAAATCGCGCAAAGTCAAAAAATCGCGCAAAGTCAAAAAATCACGCAAAGGCCAAAAATCGCGCAAAGGCAAAAAATCACGCAAAGTCAAAAAATCGCGCAAAGGTAAAAAATCGCGCAAACATTAATTTTAATTAAAATATTTAACATATATTATTTTTATTAAATAATCTAATAACACTACGGCAAGGACATCGACATACCTTTTCTATATTTTCAGCTGGTTGCCAAATTGAACTGTAATTTTTATGACGTTTTAATATTATTCTATTAGATTTTCGTATTTTAATACAATGTGGATTATCATAAATACCCATTGAATGTCTTTTACAGCAACCACAATTTAATAAATTTTTCTTTATAATACTTACACAATCATTTGTATATAATAATTCAAATGATTTTACATATAAATAACCCGGGGTAATATCTTTATCGTCATAACTTTTTAATTCGTGTGTTTTGTTTATAAATATATCGTATCCAAGATTCCATTTTAAATTATGTATGTATAACATCATATGCGATGATTCTACTAACAACTCTTCTTTTAACCTGACATTTAAACGAGGATTTGCCATATAAAATATATAATTAATAATCTCATCGGGTAATTTTTTCAAGTTATTAATAAATTCCATTTGATCAATATGATATATTTGTGGTTTTATATAATTGGAATACTCAATTTGTCTTCAATTTTATTATAAGTAAAATCAATATAAATTTATATTAAATAATAGTATATTTATAATGAAAATTATGCAAATTTTTTTGTTATTCGGGTTAGTTAATGAAATTTACACACTTAAACCCGGAAGCTTGCCATCAGGAAATAAAAAAATATTTCAGCCGAATAAATTAGAAAGAAATAAGGATTTAATACTGGTCTCTCCATCAAATATAAATTTACTGACAAAACACTGGTTAAATAATATTCTTGCATGCAGCAAAGAAATTGAACCAGAGGATAAGTATGTCATAGAACAAATCGACCATATTAATGAGTATGTTAAAAACAATACAAGAGATATATATACTAAAAGAAATAATAGTAATGTGAAAAATCTCTACATAGCATGGTGTCCAAAGGGACATTTTAAAGAAATTGTTTTTATTGTTGTTGGAGAAATTTTATTGGAAGAGAGAACATATCTTGTTAAATATATCTTGCACTCGCCATATTGGGATTCAACTCAAATAGATAGCGTCCATTTAAAATACGCATTAGAAGATTTAATTAATAATGTAGATGTTTTAAGTCTTGATTTATCTTATTTATATGAGAATGATGAAAGATACAAACTTTCATGGATAAATTGGGGCAGTGAATATAATAAATAATAATAGCAAATTATTTAATATTAATTATACAAGTATATTTAATATGGTTTGTACTTGGTGTGAGGAGGACAATGAACTTATTGCGCTTTGTAATTTTGATAACCATAATGTATGTAAAATGTGCTATGAAAAGTATCTGGAAACTTATCCAAAGAGAGTGGAAGGATGCCCTTACTGTAATGGTAATCAAGAAAAGGTTATCGTTCACATTGATACTCCAGACGATATTACCGATGACGTGGACGATGTACCAGACGAACCTGAAACAATATTCACCGTCCCACACCATTCCGCAGAACAAGAATTAACGTGTGATAATGGAATAATATCCGTGATTATTATATCTTCAACTTGTATGATTTTCATCTTATTTTTTATTTCAAGAACATTTATTACTCTTTGAAGTTCTATATTTACTATATAAGTCAACTTCACTTCTTTTAACAGTTCCTAACACATAATTATATTAAAATTGAATATAATATTAAAATTATATGTTATTGTATAACTTTAATATGAAGGAAATTATTACTACAATTGATAATACACCATATAAATTAAGAGATTGGATACATATTGATCAGATTAACAATGACATTATTAAACAATGTTTATCAAATAATCCAAGAGCCGCCACATTTCTTGAGAATAATTCACACCTAATAGACTGGGCTGTTCTCTCTGGTAATCCTAATGCGATTCCGTTATTAGATAATAATTTACATATGATTGACTGGCAAATGTTATCTACGAATCATAACGCAATCCATATACTTGAAAAAAATATGCATATGATAGATTGGAAAATGTTATCGGCAAACCCAAACGCCATTCACTTATTAGAAAAAAATATTGATAAAATACATTGGAAAATGCTTTCCGCAAATCCAAATGCTATCCATATATTACAAGAAAACAAGAGTAAAATAGATTGGGAGGTATTATCCAAAAACCAAAACGCATGCGATTTAATAGTAAATAATCAACATTTAATATGTTCAGTTAACTTATCCAAAAATAAAAATGTATTAAATATATTAAATAATAAACATTTTTGCAAAAAAAGATTTGATTCCTACAAACTTCGATGTGGTTTTTGGAGATTTCTATCTGGTAATATGTATGCTATCAAATTGTTAGAAGAAAATATAGATAAAATACATTGGGATATGTTATCTGGAAATTCAAATGCTATCCATTTATTAGAAAAAAATATTGATAAAATAGATTGGAGAATGCTTTCAACCAATCCAAACGCACTTCATTTATTGGAAAAAAATCAAGATGAAATTATGTGGACACTATTGTGTGGAAATGGTGAGGGTTACGAGCTATTAAAAATAGCTATAATAAATAATGTAGTTCCACAATATATGATATATAATAATCCTAATATTTTTACTATTGATTATGATATATTAAAAAAAAGATACGAATTAATTGAAGAAGAACTTATGCAAAAATGCTATCATCCAACCCGTTTATTTAATAATCTAAATAAATATAATTATGATATTGGTGACGATATATATTATGAAAACAGTGAGCATATTATTGAATTTTAATTATCATGCAATAAATAATTACTTATTGTTTTTTTTTTGCATTATTATTTTTTTGTAAGAAATGACCACACGTGAACATGTTTTGAAACTATTATTTCTTCTTTAAAATCTTTCAAATCATCGCATATATTTTTTAAATAATCACATATATATGGTTCGCCTGTTAACATAAGTTTACTCGGAATATATGAAGGTGCTATATCAACTATAATTATTTGTTCACTTGCTATTTTTTTTATTAAATTTATTATGTTTAATCTTGATTCTTGTGGAACCTCGTGAAACATAAACATTATTGTTACAATATCAAATTTATCATTGATATCCCATTCCTCTATATGTGAAAAAGAAAAATTCTTTTTTGGAAATATTAATTGAGCAGTTTTTAACATTTCGTTGCTCGTATCTATCCCGAGCGATCCTTCATTGGAGGATGTTGAAAATCCAGTACCACAGCCTACATCAAGTATTGTTTTCTTACTATCCACTTTATTTAATATTTCGTCTCTAACATCGCAATCATACAATATCTTTTCGGTATACATTGTAAAACCAGGCGCAATTAAAGAGTGTATGTGGCCCATTGGACCAGTATTTCCAAAATTATGAATTTTCGGATTATACGGATATAACTTTGGGTCCCAGGATTGACAATTTATAAAAAATAAAATACATAATATTAAACGCCACATTATATGCGATATTATATGCGACATTAAATATATATATTATATCTTTTTATTTATTTTTTTAATGTTATTTTTCTAACCTTTCTATTTCCATAACCATGTTTTTTTTTTGATTTTACTGCTAATTTTAATGCTTTTGAACCTTTTTTACAACCATCTTTTAATATATTAAAATCTACTGCAGCAGCTTTACCGCTTGTTATAGCACTTGCTAATCTTGCGTATCCCCAAGAATGTCCTGTTTGATTTGGCCTTGACCCCGAAGAATAATAGGCACCCTGCCCTTTTTTTAATATTTGATTTAATGCTTTTATTGAGCAACCAGTTTTTTTTGCTAATTCATTATTTATTTTTAAATTTTTTATTTTATATATATTTTCGGCATTTTTAACATGTTGTGATTTTTTAGATTTAAATGACGAAACTTTTTTTCTTGTTATATAAATTTTTTTTTTATATTGTTTTCTCGTTTTAATTAATGCTTTTTTTATTATATCTTTATCTTTTTTTGATAATTTATTTGGCAAATATTTAATAGGTGCTTTCATATTATATATTATATACATATATATTTACGAATAATAGTATAATTATTGTGTGTTATAACATTTATTTCTTAACATTATAAACAAAAATAAAATATAATAGTATACCGATAAAAGTGATAATCGTATATTTTTTACGAGTTTCGTTAGTAATTTCTACAAGTATTAAATTTAAAAATGGATCAGCCACAGAATAATCATCTTTAATTAATCGGTATTCTAATAATGATAATAAACAACCATTAAAAAAATAAAATAAAGTCATTATCATGATTAAAATTATTATATGAAATAAAACTAATTTTTTACTAACAAATAAAACAGTTAATAAAGGTAACACCGGCATCATCGAATGAAACAATCTAATTATAATTCCTATTTCTCTTTTTGTTATTTGAGTTTTGGAACTTATCATATCAAACTTATTTTCTAATGAATCCAATATCTTTTTTTTTGTATTTGACGATAAAACCATTATATTTTACTTTTATATTAAAATTTTTTATTTTTACAATAAAAAATTTTAGATAAAATCACACCAACAAATGATGCGTTATTTACTAAACTTTATTTAAGATAATATACCAATCTTCAACGCAAACATTAAAATAAAATAAATTATTTTTTCATTCTTTTTGATGATAATCTATTTTTTAGGTTTTCTTTTTGATCTTAATTTATTTTCTCGGTTTTCTTTTTGTTTTTTTGTAACTTTATTGCGTCTATCTTTTTTATATTTTGAGTAATCTATATTTTTTGAATAATTCGGTTTCTTATTTGTTTTTTTAAGTTTTAATTTTTTAATTCCTTTTGCTTTTTTAATGCTTTTTGCTTTTTTAATGCTTTTTGCTTTTTTAATGCTTTTTGCTTTTTTAATGCTTTTTGCTTTTCTTAAATTTTTTATGCTTAATTTTTTCATTTTTTCCATTATATCTATTTCTCTTTTTATAATCTTAAAATTATTACCCGATAAACCTGTATGGTTTAAATATTCGTTTATTGCGTCTTTACCTACATTTTCTACATATTTTGTTCCATTAAATAATACTTGTTGTGTATCCCAAAGTGTAATTACATCATCTTCTTTACAAAATATTACTACGTGATAACCATGTTCAATTTTCATATTCAATATTTCCTTTTTTTTTATATCATATTCTTTTTTTGATATATTGTCCATATCATTATCTATTTCAAGTAATATAAGTTTCTCATCTATTATTTCTTGGTTTTTTTGTTTTGCTTTAGGGTCAACAGGCAACATAATAAGCATACATGTGTCATTTTCCATTTCTAATACCCATTCATTAATATGTATATTAAGCACATATTCTTCTATTAATTTATAATCATATTTTTTTTGTTCTAAAAAATTATTTATTTTAGTTGTCGTAATTCCTGCCTTTTTATGCACCCAATTTTTAACTAATTCATCTCTATCTTCATCATTAATCCAACCTAAACCCTTAATTGAACGTACCATACAATCAACTTCATTTTTGCATCCATATCTATTTTCTTGGGTCTTATTTACATTTACTTTTGTTTCTTCATATAATAAAGGAGATTCAGCATTACTATCTTCATCTATATCCATAGAATACATTATTTTATTTATTTCTTTTTGTCTCATATTTAAAGGCGGTTCATTTTGTTGTTGTCCTGTTTTATTATTACGCCAATAATTAGCTCCTAATGGATTTGGATTTATTATATAATTCCAGTCGGAACTTGTATTAAAGTTTATATCTGATAATGAAATCGTATCTGCCTCAGATTTTGAATCATCACTTTGATCACTATCTATTGAAGGTTGTCTTTTTATAAAATTAGACATATATATATATATAAAATATAAAATTAATAAAAATTGATATACAATAAACAATATATTATTTAATTAGTTATAACTAATGGATAAAGAAACACATCTAAAATCTACATATGGATTTAATAAATTTAGAGATTATCAAAAAGAAATTATAGATGATATTTTAGATAAGGAAAACGTATTTGCTATTTTACCGACCGGTGGTGGAAAATCATTATTGTATCAATACCCGGCTACTTATACTAATAAAATCACAATTGTTGTCTCTCCGCTCATATCTTTAATGAACGACCAATGCATATATCTCAATTCTAAAAATATTAGCAGCGTTTGTTTAAATTCGGAAACTAATATTAGTGTTTCAGAATATAAAAATTATAAAATTATTTATGCTACGCCCGAATTTATTACATCGCGTATTAGTAAAATTGAGAAAATTAAAGAATTTATCGGTTTGTTTGCGATTGATGAAGCACATTGTGTATCCCAATGGAGCCATGATTTTCGAGAAAGTTATCTGGAGTTGGGCATTATTAAAAAAACCTTTCCTGAAATACCAATATTGGCGGTTACTGCTACTGCTACTCCACGCGTGGTAGAAGACATATATGATTTATTAAATATTGATGAGGCGTGCGAATACATGTTGGGTACCAGAAGGACTAATCTTGCTATTAGTATTTTGCCACAAAACGATTTCGAGTATTGCACTTTTACTGAACCAACTATTGTTTACGTTCAAACAAGAAAGATTTGCGAAAGTTTGTATGAAAAAATATCCAATAAAGGAATTAAATGTGCTCATTATCACGGAGGTATGTCAAAAAATGATAAGGAAGACAGTCACAATTTATTTGCAAACGGAGAGATTATGGTTATTGTCGCCACTATTTCATTCGGAATGGGCATCGATAAATCCGATATACGTCATGTTGTTAATTATGGTGTTCCAACAGATATTGAAACGTATTATCAAGAAATTGGAAGGGCTGGACGAGACGGACTAATGAGTAAGGCAACCATGTATTATGATTTAAAAAATTTTAATACAGTCAAATTTCTAATTAATCAAAGCTCTGACCCAAAACAAATTGAAATAAAAACCAACGGTATGAATTTATTAAGAAAATTTATTGATGAAAATAATATTTGTAGACAGCAAGTGATCGATTACTATTTTGAAAAAGGTTCGTTTCCTACCGAAGAAGATGTTGCTAATATACCAAAATGTAAATTATGCGATAATTGTCTTGGAGTGAAAAAAGACGATATTCGGGATATTAGCGACGAGACAAAACATATTATTAATATGATTAAAAATCAAAAAAGAGTAAATGGATTTAGTTTTGGTATGAGTAAAACGGTGGATATGATAAAACATAAGGATAATCCACTATTTAATAACCGTTCAAAAATTTGGATCAAAGAATTAATACAAATACTTATTGGAAAAAATATTTTAATTAGTTATCATAAAGGTTTCGGTTTTATTATAGACGTTGGTAAGAAAAATATTGACGAACTAATACCAATTAAAGCAAGGATTAGCAATGATATTCAAAATAGTTTGAAAAACTTCACAATCAATACGGGAAACGATACATTGGAAAAATTATATGAACTTAGAGTTAAAATGGCAGAAGCACAAAATGTTAATCCAACAACATTTATTAATGACAGAGTTATTTTAAATATCCACGATAGCAAACCAAAAACATTAACTGCTCTGTGGGCGATAGACGGTATATCAGACGAATTTGTTATGAACTATGGGACAGAGCTTATTGAAGAACTTAAAAAGATTAATAAAAAAAGTAAAAATAACAGCAAAGAAACTTGCAATCAAAAAAACATAATTAATAATGTAAATAATTTATCTGACGAAAATATTTCTATATTTATTAATAAATTAAAGAAATATAGACTTGAAGAAGCAAAAAAAAATGATATACCACCCTTTTGTGTATATTACGATACTACTATTAATGATATTATATCAAAATGTCCTACAAATAATTTTGAATTATTCAATGTAAAAGGTTTTGGTATTGTTAAAGTAGAAAAATATGGTAAAGAAATAATTAATATATGTTTGGAAATTTTAAGTAATAATAAAAAATTACGTGATGATTTATCTGACGATAAAGATAATGACAATGAGAATGATAATGACAATCGCAATGACAATGATAATGACAAGGACAATGACAAGGACAATGATAATAATAATAATAATTCTATTGAAGATATAAATCCTACTATTAAATGGTTTATACATAATAATTCTAATCATATTTTTCAAATTTCTAAAGTAAAAAAAAAAATAGGAACTATGGCAGGTATGTGGTCAATAAAAATTCGTGGACCTAACGTTAATAATAAAAAAGATTTCAAAATTATATATTCACAACCAAATGATGATGATGCATTAGATAAATCCTCAAAATTTATAAATGTAAATATATCAGATATAAAACCAATAAAAAGTATTGATATTATATATAAATATTATAAAGATGGAAAAACTATCGATGAAATTGTAGAATTAACAGGAAGAAAATCAAAAGATTCAATTGAAAATGACATCTATAAAATATTCGAACAATATGAAGATGTGGATATTGACCCGGAGTATTTTGGTTTAACGGAAGAATACGAAGAAGAAATTAAAGATGTTGTAAAAAATATAGGTTCCGAATATTTAAAACCAATCAAAGACGCAGTTAATAATAAAATCACATATGGACAAATTAAACTATGTTTATTAATTATTAAAATAGAAAGTGAAGAATAAACTTTTAATTGAATAGTTAATATTAAAATTTTTTTTCTTCAGAGTAATACTTGAAATTATCATAATGATATTCTAAATCAATATTAATTTTACTAATAAACGTTTGATAATTCATAATAGTAGCTGCACATTGAATAATTATTTCTATATTTTGCTTTTCAGTTACATAAAATTTTTTATAATGTATTTGAATATCCCAATCATCGTCTCCTACCCAATTTTGTTCTGCATTTGTATATGTATTGATAGATAAGCATGGTTCATCATTTCTGTCATAATATTGTGTATATTCACACATACCAATTAACTTACCACCATAAGGTTTAGATGTAATAAAACAGATTATATCTCCACAAGACATATTATTTACAATAGTTTTTGTTGCATTATTTCTTCCTCTTTTTACACCCCAAAAAGGATATTTGCTATTTTTTAAATTTTCTCCATCACCTACACGTATCAAGAAAATTTTTCTTTTTGTTTTTTCTTTAATATTTAATTTTGATAAAGCATCTAATTTATCAAAACCGTATATTTCAGATAATTTTTCCACAGTTTCTATTTGTATTAAGGAACGTAATTTATTTTCATTATAATATATCATTATTGAATGACATATTATAATGTATCATTCACACAGCATCAATTTTTTATTAATTAAATAAAATTGATTTATAGTGTTGAATACATATTATATTATATTAATAAATAATGGAAGCTGCAGAACCAGAGATAGTAAAATTTAATAATGACACTCAGCTTATAACACTTACAAGTGATATATGTGATATTTGTGAAAGTATATTGGGTAATTGTGGACCATTTTTAAAGGAAACTATATATCAAGAACTTCTTATTCATGAACTTACGAAAAATAATATCAAGGCAATGAGAGAAAATGTATTACCATATGTTTTCAAAGATTGTGATGGATCGAATATAACTATTGGTAATAATCATTTTATGCGAACCGACATTGATCTACCGGATTTAAAATGTATTCTTGAATTAAAACAATCTACATCACATATTAAAGATGAACATATATGGCAACTAAGAAATTATTTAGAACAACGACCAGATTATTCTTCGGGTATAATTATTAATTTTATTAATAAATTTACTTCTTCAACAACACCAACAATTGAATGTAAATTATTGGTAAAAACAGAAAATTATATTGAATGGAAAACAAGCAAAGAAAAACCAATAAAAATAAGGAAATATAAAACTTGGACAATTGAAAGCAAACCATATTTAGAAAAAAAAGAAATTTTTGAAGAATTTGATAAAGTATAATATATATTTATATATTATATATATTATGAATATAGATATAACAGATATACTCGATCTTGATTATTTTTTATTGAGAAATATAACTATTCACGAACCGATTCATGATTTTGCACCGTCAGGTAACGCACAGAAAATGAAAAAATTTAATGAGAGAATACATAAATATCGTTCTGGCGGAACATCTATAAAATCTGGAGGAGACCATCAAACATACATGGATCCATCTTATAAAGATAAAGATACCAATGAAGATAAATATATTACAATAACTGACTATAAATATTTTAATAATGAAACAGTTGAATCTTCTGATAAGAAAATCACCTTTACAAATTTTAATATTTCTAAAATATTATCATATAGTCCAAATAGTGAGAATGCGAATGAAAATGATGATATATTAATGTCTACTATAGATCGTTATATTACTAATAGAATTCAACACGATGGCAAAGAATTAAATCCAACGCGTCTAATAGAGGAGCTACGTAACATTAGACATAACTTTGGTGAAATACCGGCATCTCATGGCCACAACACGAGAGGAAGAAAACAAAAACACGTCGCTATTACTGAAAAAATTTATTGCGATATAATTGAGGATTCACAAAGTATAGTAAGTTTAAGTGATTATTTTAGAGTTCTATCTGTAAGTCTTTTATTTCAAAAAGAACGTATCATTCAACGTCGGAACGCGCAGCTGGTGGCGATGGGGTTGGGGGCGTTCGTGTGTGGGGCGGCGGCGTTGAGGAACACAAATGCGGGATGCGTGGTTTCGGGGGGGGGTAAAGATGACGGTCTGTATAGTAAAGAAAAACCTAATTACGATGATCCTGACATTGAGGTCCCTGTTGAAGAGGAGGAAGAGGAAGAGGAGGAAGAGGAGGAAGAGGAGGAAGAGGAAGAGGAAGCGGAGGAAGAGGAAGAGGAGGAAGAGGAAGCGGAGGAAGAGGAGGAAGAGGCTGATGTTGAAGAGGCTGCTGACATTGATACCCCTGTTGAAGATGCTGATGTTGAAGAGGGTGCTGCTGTTGAAGAGGATAATTTAATATCACCATTTTTACATGAATATATAGAATTTAACGAAATACTTGCTTATTTTAAACACGAAAATGGATGGTTTAACTTAGAAACCGGGGATTACACTGAATATTCATATGATGATTTGGAAAGTGTTATAAATGATATTAAATTATTTTTTGACTTTTATTCTAAAATATTTAATTATTATATTAGAGAAATAAATAATAGAAATTCTGTATTACAGATTATTAATAGTAATTTTATTAGAAACGGTTTATTTATTTATTTTTTAAATAAAATAACAAATTTAGAAGTAAAAGAAATACCTGATACAGATGATTTTTTTTTTTCTATTTTTAAAATAGGTGAAACAAAAATTTCAGATCCACAATCTAATGTACTTTACAAATTAACAGGATTGCCTTATATAAATACAAATGATGTTATGAATGGTGGAAATAAAACTATTATGAATGGGTTAACATTATTTTTAAAAAATTTTACAAAGCAACATGAAGACATGGAAAGGATACATTTAAAAGAATTATCAAATCAACTTAAGAATAATCTAACCTTGGAAGAGACCCAAAAATATTTAAGTGAGATATATGAAGAAGAAAAAAATTCAAAACATGATCTTACACCATTACCTGCATATAAACATGAACGAAACGGCCCGCATTCGAAATTCATAATGTATAACACTATAGAGAACGACACTGATGATGGTACAATTTATAATTTATATACATCCAATTTAGTGAATGCTATTTGTGCAATGATTAATTTAGTTGATTTCCCTGCAAGGGTTCTTGAAACTAAACAAATAAACGGTATGAAATATAGAGAATATTTAGAAGAATGCGAAAGTTTAATAAGACAAATTTTTGGGGCGATATTAGTACGTTTTATTACTATTGTAAATGAACATATTCAAGAAATAGGCCTAAAAGTTTTAACAGAAGAAGAACTTCTTGAATGGGAAAAAATCACTGCTGTTTTTAGAGAGAAGGGTGCTCAAATAATTGTAAATACTATTATATCCTCAAGAAGATTATTTGGAACTCGTGAAATTGGTGATGAAACTAAATCTTCGTATAAATGTAATTTAATAGAAAAAATAAATTGTGGGATTTTTCAAAATTTAATTAATAAAATTACAACTTTAAATAAAGATAAAAAACTTAAAAAAATATTTAAAACAAAAATAGATACGGAAGATAATAAAATAAGCGCCGATACAACAAGATTCTCAAATAATTTATTAATATCGCTCGCAAAAGATATAAATTCCAAATTTAATAATGATCAACCTACAAATTTAGTATATAGATACGAAAAAACATTATTAGACGACATTGCGGAAAAGACCAGTATTACCACTCAAGCAGATGATAAATTATTGCTCAATTTTAAAAATCAGTATAGTGATGAAAATGATGTTTTTATAAATGATAATATGTCTTATACAGAATATATTGAAAAACTTAAAGACGACAATGGAGAAGAAAACCATATTATTAACAACGCTCTTACTGGTAAAATAAATAAAGAGGATGGAGAAAGAGGTCAAATAATGAAATTTATATCTAAAGAAGATAATTTAAAAGTGACATGTTTAATTTCTTCAATACTTGATGCTCAAGACTCTTTTGGTTCTTGTAAAGATAAGGTTCCGGAGGAATTCCATAATAGTAATATTATTATTAAAAATAATCAAGGTATAGAATTTGAATTTGGTTTAAATATATATTCTACTACAAAAGATTTGTATATTGTAAAATATTACTTAACTGCTATTACTGAAGATGATAAACCTTTTGGTATATATGGAGAAATTACAGAAAAACTTACAAAAAACCGCAAATTATTATTATCTGCCGTTAATTCATTTGATAGAGTTTTAGATCTTCTTGAAGATAATCATTCATACGCATTAGCTGAACTTGCAAATAAATCGCCCGATACTATTAATTTTGACACTATATTAAGCAGTGATGATAATATGAAGATAATGAGTTCGATATCAAATAAAGCTATCGGAGATATAAGCCAAGAATTAGCTACAATAATTATAAATACAGGTTATGTTAACAAGATTACTAAATTTCCACGTCGTTTATTAGCAGATGGTGATCGTCCTTCTTTCGTAAGAGCAAGTATATTATTAAAAGAGGCGGGTTTTAATACACTTGTTTCTAATATAGATACCGACTCGGGTATATTTTATTCATCAGAAAAAAAAACTGGAGAAAATAAAACGTCTCTCTACATAGTAAAACAAAATGTTGGTCCTAATGTCGGCGGAGCTATTAAGAATAGAAAACGCGGTCATAAAATCAAAAAAAATAAAATCAAAAAAAATAAAACTAAAAAAAATAAAAAAAATAAAAAAAATAAACCAAAAAAAAGTAAAAAAAAACTTAATAAGTTAAATAAAAATAAAAAAACAACTATTAAAAAACGTAAAAAACAAAATAAAATGAAACGCAAATCTATAAAGAAATAAAAATTTTATATAATATTTATTTATAAATTGATTTATAACAAATACATATACATTTGTTATATATGGCTGCTTTGCAAAATAATATAATTATTGATAAAAAAATCAATAATAATGAGAATAAATTGG
>Ga0209630_10000063_pt1 | contig 127650 bp, 121 predicted proteins | sample COG_01_FD_184745 | JGI IMG/M metagenome (GOLD analysis project Ga0209630, IMG submission 184745) | Pelagic Microbial community sample from North Sea - COGITO 998_met_01 (SPAdes) (version 2) | ecosystem: Environmental > Aquatic > Marine > Neritic zone/Coastal water | place: Helgoland, sampling...
CATGGACCTGCCAGCGGCCGACCGCGTCGGCATTGATCGGTCGGCGGACCTGCGCCGCGCTCGGCGTCGCGACCGCGGCCTGGTTTTCGTGAAAGGCGAGCGTCCGCGCGTCCCAGCCGAGGCCGCAGTGATCCAGCAGCCGTCGCGTCTCGCCCTCCTGATCGGCGACGAGCGCCTCATAGCCGAGTTCGAGGATGCGGCCGGGGAAGCGGCGCTGCCAGAAGGCCATCAACCGGTCGAAGCGGGCGAAGTATCGCGCCGTATCCATCAGGTCGTTGGAGTAGAAATAATAGGCCGAGCTGAGCGCGAACAGGTTTTTGTAATTGCTCCATACCGTATCCATCGGATGGCGGCGGAGGCATATGACGCGCGCCTGCGGCAGGGCGTGAAGGATGTGGCCGACGTAGAGGATGTTCGCGGGCAACTTGTCGACGAAGCGCGCCTTGCCCTCGGGCCGATGCGGCGTCGCGCGTTCCATATAGCGCGCGCCGAGCACGGCCGGGTCGGCCCCCAGCGACGCGCGGATCGTGGCGGCATCGACCACGATCCGCGATCGGGTGCCGGCCGCCTCTTTCACCGCCAGCGGCATCGCCTGCAATTCGCCGGCCGACCCCACCTCCGGGTGGGAGGACAGGATACGATCGACCAATGTGGTCCCGGTCCGCGGCATGCCGACCACGAAGATGGGGGCCGGCCCGGCGAGCCCCGCTCCGCGCAGGCCATCCGTCGCAAATGCGGTTTCGATCGCGTCGAACAGCGCCGCATCCGTCGCGAAATCATAGCCGAGATGCTGCTTGCGCGCGCTGTTGGCGGTGGCGAGGTGCGTATAGGCCGCGGCGTCGCGGCCCATATCCTCCAGTTCCTTCGCGAGTGCATAGCGCAAGCGCATCTGGTCGAGCATGTCCGTCGTCCCGGCCAGCACCGCCTCCAGCCTGTCGACATGGTTGTCGGTCGCGGTGTGGCGCTTCGCGATCGCCAGGGCATAATGCGCGCGGGCATGGCCCGGCTCCCGGGCGAGCAACGCTTCATAATGCGCCTGCGCCTCCGCAACGCGTCCCGTGAATCCGCAGGCGGCCGCCAGGTTGAAGCGGAAACCCGTGTCGGACGGGGCGCGATCGACGGCCGCCGCGAACGCGCCGAACGACCCTTCGTGATCGCCGAGCCGCGCCAGCACGCAGCCGATCGTGTCGAGGCTGTACGCATCCTCCGGACCGAGCGCCAGCGCGGCGCGGGCGGTGCGGCCCGCCTCCCCGTCACGCCGCCCGAGGCTCAGCAGCCGCGCATATTGCGCGAGCCGCTGCGGCGTCGGCGCTGCGGTGACCGCCCGCTGTACCAGCGGCAGCGCACGCGCGATGCGGCCGGCCGCGGCTTCGGCCAGACCGAGCAGATACCATCCGTCGGGGATATCCGGCCGCTGCCGACACAGGGCCATGGCGAGCGTGGCGGCGTGCGCGGCATCGCCCCGGGCAAGGGCCGCTTCTGCGGCTTCGATGGTCGCGTCCGTCATGCGTGTCGGTCGTTCCGTGATGGGCATGGTGGCGTGCGCACGGCCGGTGTCGCACGCTATCGGCGCGATGTGCAATCCGCCGGCAGCGTCTTCAGCGGAATTCGCGACACGGTGCCGGCGCGCAGATTGGTGAGCCACACCGCGCCATGGCCGACGTTCAGCGAATCGCCGCCCTCCCCCTTCCACTGGCATAACGGCATGCCCGTGCGCGCGTCGCTCACCGTCAGCGGCGTCTTCATCATCGTCGTCCAGACGCGTCCATCCTGAACGGCCACATCGCCACCACGACCGGCCGTCTCGAGCGGCTGCACCGTCGCCGCGCGGCGTGTCGTGTCGATGCGGCTGAGTGTGCCGTCGCCTTGGTTCAGCGTCCACACCGCCCCGGCGCCCGCGGCCGTAAAACGCGGGTTCGGGCCTACGGGTACGCTGGACACGACCGTGTTCGTCGCGGGATCGACGACCGACACCTCGGCGCCGTCCACGCGGGTAACCCAGAGCATCCCGCCGGCGAATACCGGATTGTACGATCCCGCGGGCAGCTGGATGACGCGCACGACCGCGCCGGACACGGGATCGATACGTGCCAGCGACCCCGCCCTGTCGGTCACGAGCCAGATGCTCCCCGCACCGATGGCGATGCCGCCTTCGCCGGCAGGCGGCCCGACGGGAAACACCCCGCTGATGCGCCGGGTCCTGCGATCGACCCTGGCCAGTTGCGGGGTCTCGCCGCACAGGGGGACCCAGACGCTCTGCCGGTCGGCGGCCAGCCCGGCGCACGGGCGGCCCGGCAGCGCGACGGAGAACACGGCATTGGTGCGGGGGTCGATCGCGTTCACGGCGTTCGGCCCCGTGCTGCCGACCCAAACCCTGTCCGCGGTAATGGTCACCCAATCCGCCGTCCTGCCGACCTTGATCGTCGCCGCAATCGGCAATGCCGTCATCGGCAGGACGACGGCCCGGCGCAACGCGGTACCGTCTTCGGTAACGCCTTGCGCCTGGCCGGCCGCACCGACCGGACCGGACAGAAGCGCGACGCCCCCCGCCGCCACCGGAAACCATTGACGCCAACGGGACCTGCCCAGGACTTTCGCTCCGCGGTTCGGCATGCTCATGTCACCGAGGATCGATGATTTCCCCGCACAGCCCCATAGGGCGTTTAACGTAGTGCGATCGGCGGCGCGCCCGCACGGATGGCGATCGACGGAGCCGGGATGCGCAACACCGACGGCCACCACAGGGCGTCATGTCACTCCACCGCCACCCACTGATACGCATCCACGACCTCCCCGCGCGGCTGGTAGCGCAGCTGTACCGTCCGCCCCGCCCGCCTGACGTCCAGCGTCACATAGGCCTGCTGGTCGCCCTGCAGCGCGTCCTGCGGGAAGCCGTTGAGGATCTCGTCGCCGTCGCGCAGCCCCGCCACGGCGGCGTTCGACCCGGCGACTAGCCCGCGCACGATCTTCGGCTTCGTCTGTAGCGACGCCATGTCGAACCCCAGATCGTAGCGCCGCAGCGGCCGCGTCACCCGGCGGAAGCGCGGGCCATAGGCGTCCGACGGCGGCAGCACCGTCGCACCGGCGAGCATCGCATCCAGGTCGGCGATCCCCTTGCCGCCAAGCTCCGCCCGCAGCAGCGACCGGTACAGCGCCTCGTTCATTGCGCCCCCGGCGCGACGCGTCTGCAGCATCGCGCGGACGATATCGTCGAGCGAACGCCTGTCCCCCGACCGCGCCCGGATCTGCGCATCCACCGTCTCGAAATACAGGGAGCCGCGGTCATAGGGCAGCACCCGCACCCGCGTATCGCGCCAGAAGCCGTCGGGGATCGCGGCATTGGGCGTCGCGATCTTGATATTGGTGTAATAGCGCCCCGCCGTCTCGTTGAGATCCTTCAGGAAATCGTCGGCGGAGATCATGCCGGCGCGATACGGCAGCGCTCGCTGGTAATGCACCGCCAGCCCCTCGCCGAACCACGACCGGTCGAGCCCGCCCGCGCCGTCCATCGACCCGTCGAGCGAATTGACCCAGCTATGCAGCATCTCGTGCGCGAGCAGCGTCCGCAGGTCGTCCGGTGTCGAGGTCTGGTTGAAGGTATAGGCGAAGCTGTCGGTCAGCCCGATGCCGCTGCCCGGATTGCGCGTGTTGGTCCGCCCGAACACGCCGAAGCGGGGCGGCGTATAACCGAAGAATGTGCCGTAGAAGCGGTGCAGCGCCCCGGCCCAGGTCATCAGCGGCGCCATCGCGAACGGCGGCTGGCCCTGCCAGGCCGCGAAGAAGCCGTCCTGCTCCGGCCCCGCCACCCCAGGACGCCCACCCATGTAATAAGCGGACGCGAGCTGCTGCGCGGGGATCGCCGCCAGGGTCGTCACATCGCCCACGCCGAAGCTCGACACGCCCCTGCCGCCAGCCCGATAGCCAGCGAAATCCCAATCCACCGCGACCCGGCGCGGGCGCGTGTCGGTCGGCAGCAGCAGGAAAGCATTACCCGCAGCGGAGAAGGTGCCGCCCTCGGTCCGCATCTCATATTGCGGCAGCGCCAGCGGCGGCGCGGCGGCGTCGATCGGCACGCGATAGCGCAGGGTGACGACACCATCGACCGCGCGCATCGCGCGCCACCGCCGCGTGCCGTTCGACCCGTCCTCCGCCGTGTCCTGCGTCGTCACGGCGATCGGCCCGGTGGCATCGGACAGCGCGATCCCTTGCAGATCCTTGCCGCTGGTGACGACGGTGTTGGCGACCATCGGCAGTTCGAACAGCGGCTCGCCCGCCGCCACGTGCATATCCTGCGCGATCAGCGTCACATCGACGAACGGGACATGCTGCGCCGCATCGGGCGCACCGGGGGCAAGCCGGATCACGAGGCACGGGCCGTCGCCGGTTGCGGGGACGGCCGCCCCCGTCGCCAAGAGCAGCGACGCCATCGCCGGATAGATGCGCGACATGCGGCGGGTCATGATGCCTCCCTCGTTCAGGCGATCAGCCTAGCCGGACATGGTCGCGCATTTCTGCCGGATGCGCCCGCCGAAAGGCTATCGCGCGCATAGCTTATGCGGATGCAGACGATCACGCCGTCGGCAGCGGCAGCCGGTGCGTGCATTTCATCTCCGACAGAGTCGCGATCGAGCGGATGTCCTCGACCCCCGGCAGGCGCAGCAGCGTGCGGAAGGTAAAATTCTGATACCAGCCCATGCTCGGCGCCAGCACCTTCAGCATCACGTCCATCTCGCCGAACAGGGTATACGCCTCGGTGATCTCCGGGATCTCATCCACCGCGCGCAGGAAGCGGTTGCGCGCCTCGTCGCTCAGCCGCCCCATCTTGAGCTGCGCGAAGATATACATGCTCTCGCCGAACTTGTCGCGGTCGAGCACCGCGACCTGCGCCTTGATATAGCCCTCCTCCTTCAGCCGCTGCATCCGCCGCCAGCACGGCGATTGCGACAGGCCGACGCGATCGGCGATCTCACTCGACGATTCGGAGGCGTCGATCTGCAGCCTGTCGAGGATCTTGAGGTCGAGGCGGTCGAGGGCGTCAGCCATGTTTATGCACCGTTCCGGCAAAATGGGGATTGGACTTGCGGCCATTCCACCACGGACGCACCCGATCGACAAGCTTTTGCGGCACCACCGGGTTAGGCTGTCCGCCGGACACGCCGGCGGAGAACGGGACATGACGCGCGACGACCTCGCGATCTTCGACAGCGCCGCGGTGCGCGCCGGCCTGTCCTATCCCGATTGCATCCGTGTCGTGCGGGACGCGATGGCGGCGCTGTCCGCCGGCACCACCCGCCAGCTGCTGCGCACCATGCTGTCGCTCGGTCCGGGGCGCACCTTCGCGCAGATGCCCGGCGCGCTCGGCGAGCAGGACATGTTCGGCACCAAGACGATCAGCGTCTTCGCCGACCCGCTGGCACCGGGCAAGCGCCGCCACCGCGGCCTCGTCGTGCTGTTCGAACCCACGGAAGGCCGCCCCGTCGCGATCGCCGATGCGGAGGAGATCACGCATATCCGCACCGCCGCCGCCACCGCGGTCGCCACCGACGCGCTCGCCCGCGCCGATGCGACCACGCTGCTGATCGTCGGCACCGGCGGGCAGGCACATACTCACCTCCATGCGCTGCCGTTGGTGCGCCGCTTCGATCGCGTGCTGATCTGGGGCCGCACGCCGGCCAGGGTCGATGCGTTGGTCGCCGCCTTCCCCCACCTCCCCTGCGAACGCGCCGACGACCTCGAAGCCGCCACCCGCGCCGCCGACGTGATCTGCACGCTCACCGCCGCGGCCGAACCGGTGATCCTAGGCGATTGGGTGCGGACCGGCACCCACGTCAACCTCGTCGGTTCGAGCGGCCCCGGCCCGGTCGAGGTCGACAGCGCGCTGGTGGTGAAGAGCCGCTATATCGCCGACAGCACCGCCTCCGCGCGCGATGCCGCCGCCGAATTCCTCGTCGCGCGCGACGCCGGCCTCGTCACCGACGACCATATCGTCGCGGAGATCGGCGCGGTGCTGCTCGGCCGCGTCCGCGGCCGCACCGGGCCTGCAGACATCACCCTCTACAAATCGCTCGGCCATGCGGTGCAGGACCTCGCCGCCGCCGCACACCTCTATCGGAGTTCGCGTCGCTGATGCTCATCCTCGCCGCCCTGCTCGCCTCCGCCGCGCCCGTCCCGGTCGCAAGCCACGAACGCCTGTCGGTGATCGCCAATGGCGAGAAAGTCGGCAGCGTCGATGCGGTCCGCGACCACGACCATGTCGCGATCCATTACGACGTCAAGAACAACGGCCGCGGCCCGACGATGGACGAGACGATCGAACTCGGCGCGGACGGCCTGCCGCAGCGCTGGACGCTCGACGGCAAGGCGACGTTCGGCGGCGACGTTCACGAACGCTTAGTCCGCGACGGCGGCACCGCGCGCTGGACCGACGCGATGGGCGCCCGCACCGCACCCGCACGCGGCACCGCGCTCTATATCGGCCAATCGGCGAGCCCCTGGGCGCTCGGCCTCTATGCGCGCGCGCTGCTCAAGGCGCCAGGCGCGACGCTGCCCGCGCTGCCCGGCGGACGATTGCGCCTCGATCCGCTCGGCCCCGCGACGATCGGCGGCGTCGACTATCGCGCCTTTGCGATCAGCGGCATCGACCTGTCGCCCGACCTCATCCTGCTGGACAAGGACGATGCGCTGTTCGCCGTACTCGACACCGGCGGCGCGACGGTGCGCGAGGGGCATGAAGGCGAGGTGCCGGCACTCGCCGCGCTTGCGACCCGCCTGACCGCGCAGCGCTATGCCGCGCTCCAACAGCGCTTCGCCCACCGGATCGACGCGCCGGTGCGCATCCGCAACGTCCGCGTGTTCGATCCCGTCACCGGCACGCGCGGCGATCCGGTGTCGGTGGTGTTCGCCGACGGCCGCATCACCGGCATCCAGCCGCCGGATGCCGTCGCCTCCCCCGGCGAAGCGTCGATCGACGGCGCGGGTGGCACGCTGATGCCCGGTCTCCACGACATGCACGCGCATGTCAGCCTCGAATCCGCTTTGCTCTACCTCGCCGCCGGCGTCACCTCGGTGCGCGACATGGGCAACGACAATGCCTTCCTGCCCGACCTCGTCCGCCGCATCGCCGCGGGTGAGGTCGCCGGTCCGCGCATCACCGCCAACGGCTTCCTCGAAGGGCGCAGCCCCTATTCCGCGCGGCTTGGCATCGTCGCCGACAGCGAGGCGGCGGCGCTCGACGCGGTGCGCTGGTATGCCGCCCGCGGCTATGGACAGGTCAAGATCTACAACAGCATGAATCCCGCCTGGGTGCCGGCGATCACGCGCGAGGCGCATCGGCTGGGGATGACCGTGACCGGCCATATCCCCGCCTTCACCAATGCCGATGCGATGATCGCCGCGGGCTATGACGAGGTGACGCACGTCAACCAGCTGATGCTCGGCTGGGTGCTCGATCCGAAGGAGGACACGCGCACGCCGCTGCGGCTGACCGCGATGAAGCGCACCGCGACGCTCGACCTCGCCACGCCGCGGGTGCAGCGGACGATCGACCGCATGGCCGCGGCCCATATCGCGCACGATCCGACCGCAGTGACGCTCGAGCTGCTGATGGGTGGCCGCGACGGCGCGGCCAATCCGGCGGTCGCCGACTATATCAGCCATCTGCCGATCGGCCTGCAGCGCCGCCGTCGCCAGGCAATCGCGCCGATCGCCGGTCCTGCCGACGCCGCCGCCTATGACGGCGCGATGGCGAAGGTGAAGCAGGTGCTGAAACTGCTTCACGACCGCGGCATCCGCCTGTTGCCCGGCACCGACGACCAGACCGGCCTGTCGGTCCATCGCGAGCTGCAGATTTATGCCGAGGCGGGCATTCCCGTCCCCGAAGTGCTGCGGTTGGCGACGCTCGCGCCCGAGCAATATATGGGCCACGACCAGCAGCTCGGCTCGATCGCGCGGGGGAAGCTCGCCGATTTCATCCTGCTGCCCGGCGATCCCACCCGCGACCTGCGCGAACTCCATCGTATCGCGATGGTGGTGAAGGACGGCACGCTCTACTTTCCGTCGGACATCTACCCGGCGTTCGGAGTGACGCCCTTCGCCGCCGCGCCCAAACTGACGCTGCCCAAGGCCATGCCCAAAGCGGCCGGCGCCGGCCCGGCGCACGACGCGATGGACGAATTCTGAGCGTCACCGCCCCGCGACGACCTCCGCCACGAACCGGTGCAGGTCGCCGCTCAGCGCTGCCAGTGCGCCGGCATCCTCGAACGCGGAATGACCCGCGGCATAGCGGTGGAACGCCACGCGATCCGCCGGTACGCCATGCTGCTCGATCGCGAACTGGCCGGCATAGACCGGCGTGGTGATGTCGTAATAGCCGCCCGCGGCGAACGCCCGCAGCGTCGGCTTCGCCGCCATCGCCGCCTTCAGATAGGGCGCGAACGCCATCGCGCGATAGCTGCCGCCATAGGCCTTGTCCCAGTTCCACGCGAAGTTGATGCCGAGGTTCAGGCTGCGATACGCGCCCGGCAGCGGATAGCCGAGCTCCTGCTTCAGATAGGTCTCGATCACCGTCGCCGTGCCCGATCCCAGCGACATCGACGGATCGTCGAACGGCGGGCGCAGCCGGCTGTCGGCGATCGCCCGCGTCGCGCGCCCGTCGAGCTGCCCCGTGCGCAGCCCCTTCGCCGCGAGCAGCCCGAGCATGAAGTCGCGCCGCTCCAGCCGCAAATCCTTCGCCGCGATCGTCGCCGCCGGCAGGCCGGTCAGCGCCGCCATCCGCGCCGCGACCCGCTGCTTCTCCACCGGCGGCAGCGCCGGTCCCTGCATCAGCGCCGCGGCATAATCAGTCTGCGCGAAATGCAGCGCCTCGTCATACCATTGCGCGACGCTCCTGCCGCCACGATCGACCGCCCCGTGATACCACGCCACCGCCGCCAGCGTCGGGAACAGCACCACGTCCGACACCACCGGCCCGTCGCTGTCGCCGATCGCCAGCGACAGCAGCACGACGCCGTCGGGCAGCGCCGTCTTCGCCTGCGCCGTCTTCGCTTGCATCGTCTCGTTGAGGATCGCCAGCGCCCGCGCCGTGCCATAGCTTTCGCCGACCAGCAGCACCGGCGATCCCGTCCGCCCGTTCGCCGCCAGCCAGTGCGCGATCATCGCCGCGACGCCGCGCGCATCGCCGCCGACACCGAAATAGGCGGACGCATCCTTGCCCCTGACCGGCATCGACGCACCGGTGCCGACCGGATCGATGAACACCAGATCGGCGACGTCGAGCAAGGTGAAGCGATTGTCCTCGAGATGCCCGGCATCGCCGCTGCCGACGATCCGGCGCGGCCCGAACGCCTGCATATGCAGCGGCGACGAAGATGCGCCGGGACCGCCGTTGAACACGAACAGCACCGGCCGGGTCGCCCCGCCGCGCGGCGCGTCCGCGACATAGGCATAGCTCACCCCGACCGCGACCGGCGTTCCATCCGGCCCCGGCATTGGCTGTTCGCTGACGATCGCGCGATAGGCGAAGGGCTTGCCGCCCAGCGTGATCCGGTGCCGCGTCGTCACCACCCGCGCGCTCGCCGTATCGCGCGGCACCATCGGCTCCATCGCGCGCAGGAAGGCGGGCGACATCGGCGCCTCGCCCTCGTCCTGCGCATGGAGCGCGGCGGGCGTGAGCAACAGCGCAGCGAAAAGGGCGAGACGGCGCATCGGCAGGGACTTTCGTTCGGAGGTCACGCGCGGGGCAGCGCGGCGAGCAGGCGCTCGATATCGTCCATCGTGTTGAACACCGACGGGCTGACGCGGAAGCGGTTGCGCGCCAGCGTGATCTGAACCTTCGCCGCCTTGAGCGGCGCGGCGAGCCGCTCCCGCGCGCCCTCCAGCACACAGGTGACGAGCGGCGTCCGGCTGTTGGACGGCGTCACCACGCTATAGCCACGGCTCGCGAGCCCGGCATGCAGGCGGCGCAGCAGCGGCTGCCGATAGGCGGTGATGCGATCGACACCCAGCGCCAGGATATGGCCAAGCGACCAGTCGAGCATCGCCGACACCACATGCGCATGCGTACCGCCCGCGAACAGTCCCTCCATATCGGTGCGCGGCGTCACGTCGGCGATGCGGTAATCCGCCTTAGTCGCCGGCGGATCGAACGGATAGACATGCGGGTCGAACCCGCCGAGCTGGTAATAGCCGTAGCGCGTCCGTCGCAGCCGGTCGTGCAGGTCGGCGCGGACGTAGAGGAAGCCCAGCCCGAAATCCCCCATCAGCCACTTGTAGCTGGCGCAGGCGGCAAAATCGACGTTGCTCGCACGCACGTCGATCGGCACCGCGCCGGCGGCGTGGATGATATCGGCATAGACCAAAGCGCCCTTCGCATGCGCGATCTCGCACACCCGCTTCAGGTCGTGCTCGAAGCCATTGTGGGTCGACACCAGCGACAGCGCGACCAGCCGCGTTCCCGGCACGATCGCGCGTTCGATATCGTCGATCGCGATCCGGTTCCCGCGCGGCCGCAGCCAGACGACCTCCACCCCCTGTTTCGCCAGCTCCTCATAAAGGTAGAAGGACCCGAAGAAGTGCAGCGTGTCGGTGACGATCCGCCCCTTTTCCCGCGGGAAGCCGAGCGCATCGATGATCGCCTGCTCGCCCGCGGTGGTGCTCTGGACGAAGGCGATCTCTTCGGGCGTCGCGTTGATGAGCCGCGCGAATTGCGCCTTCACCCGCCCCTCGACCGCGTCGGTCGGGAAATAGCCGTCCATCGTCGCACGCTGGTCGAGATAGGCCCGGGCCGCATCGCGCGCGCCGGTCGGCACCGGATGCATCGTCCCCGAATCGAGATAGGTCCCCGCCATCGCCGCGAAGCTCGCCCGGTCCGGCAGCATCGCCGGCGCGGCTACGCCACGCGCCGCCAGCGGCAGGGCCGCGGTCCCCGCCAGCACGTTGCGCCGTGTCACCCCGTCGGTCACCATCGTCCCCCTGTCGCGTTCCAGCCTAGCCCAACTGCGCCGCATAGATCTTGCGTCCTTTCGGACACGCCACCCGCCGCGCCTGCCGATCGATCGGTCGCACCCCGCCAATTGCGCATAAATATGCCGCCTGTTCGCCGCTAACCCATGACGCCGAGGGAGTATTCGCAATGATCCGAGCGGCGTTGGCGGCCATGGTTCTGGCGGCGGTGGCGACGCCCGCGGCGGCGCGTACCTGCGCACCCGACGCGGTCGAGACGCGGCACAGCGCGCAGATCGCCGGCAAGCGCCTCGCCTATGTCGCCTGCGTCGGCGCGATCCCGGTCCGCGTCGGAACGGCGGACGCGCAGATCGTCTACACCGCCTATCTCGTCCCCGGGCGGCCGCGCCGGCCGTTGAGCTTCGTCTGGAACGGCGGCCCCGGTGCCGATTCGCGTACGCTCCACTTCCACGCGATCGGCCCGCGCCTGATCCGCGACGGTGCGCTCGCCGACAATCCCGCCAGCCCGCTCGGCCGTACCGACCTCGTCTTCGTCGATCCGGTCGGCACCGGCTTCAGCCGCGCCGCCGACCCGGCGCAGGCGGAGGCCTTTTACGGCACCGTCGCCGATATCGCCGCCACCGCCGCCTTCGTCCGCGACTTCCGCATCCGCTATCGCCGCACCGCCAGCCCGCTCGCCATCGTCGGCGAAAGCTTCGGCACCTGGCGCGCATCGGGCGTCGCCGAAGCGCTGGTCGACCGGCGCATTCCCGTCGCCGGCGTCGCGCTGATCTCCGGCGGCATCCCGCTCGGCGAGGAACGGCATGGCGAACGCCGCCGCGCGCTGTCGCTGGTCAACCGTACCGCCACCGCCTTCGCGCTCGGCAAGCTGGCCCCCGACCTGCAACGCGATCAGGCAAGCACCCTCGCCGCAGCACAACGCTGGGCCGACACCGTCTACGCCCCCGCCCTCGCCGACCCCGCCGCGCTGGATGCGCCCCGGCGCACGGCCGTCGTCGCCGGCCTCGCCCGCTATCAGGGTCTCGACCCCGCCACGATCGATGCGAAGACGCTGTGGGTTTCGCCCCGCGACTTCCGCACCCGCCTGCTGGCTGCGGAGGGCAAGACGCTCGGCATCTTCGACATGCGCCGAACGACCCCAAGCGACACCGCCGGCGAAGACGCGGTCGCGCTAGCTTATTACCGCACGCAGCTCGGCTATACGGCAGGCCGCTATGCCGGGATCGATGCGCCCGCCGACGACGTCGGCGGCGGGTGGCGCTACGACCAGTCGCCCGTCACGAAGGATTCGCTCGCCCGCGCGATGGCCGGCGAAGGCCCGCCGAGCGCGTCGCAGCCGTGGATCCAGCGCGCGATGGCAAAGGATCGCGCGCTGCGCGTGTGGGTTGCCACCGGCCTGTACGATTCGCTCAACAGCTGCGCCAGCAATGCCGCCACCGTCGCCGTTCTGCCAGACGGCCTGTCGCGCCGATTCACGCTGCGCTGCTATGCCGGCGGCCATATGATGTATGAGGACCCGCGCGAAACCCGCCGCTTCGGTAACGAGCTTGCTGACTTCCTCGGGACTGGCGCATAAATTTTGCACGGAGGCGGCAAGCGCGCGCCATTTCGAACCCGAACCTCCCGCTCCGGCCCGATCAACGCCGAAAAATCCCTGCCACGCCACGCTATCCTTGGCGGCAGGGATCGATCGCAGACGGCAGCAGCCGCACCGGTCGGCACAGGCGACGAGAAGGGGGCTTCATGCAGCACGCACAGAACGGCACGATCCGGGGATTGATGGCATCGACGGCGGTGCTCGCCGCACTGGTCGCGATGCCGGCCTACGCGCAGCAGACCGCCGATCCCGCCGACCAGTCGATCGCCACCAGCGTCGATGCCGCCGCCGATACGGACGAGGCGATCGTCGTCACCGGATCGCGCATCCGCCGCGCCGGGCTCGACAATGCCGCCCCGGTCGCGGAGATCACCACCCGGTCGATCACCGACCGCGGCTTCATCACCGCCGCCGATGCGCTCAACAACCTGCCATCGAACGCGCCCGTGCTCAACCAGGCGGACGGCAGCGGCAACGCCAGCGGCCCCGGCTATCAGGCGCCCAACCTCTTTAACCTCGGGCCGGGCCGCACGCTGACGCTGTTCAACGGCCGCCGCATGGTGACGACCGGATCGGGGATCGGGTCGGCGGACGGCGTCGGCAACGCCTTCGTCGATGCCAATATCATTCCCCTGGGCCTGCTCGATCGGGTCGAGGTCTATCAGGGCGGCGGCGCGGCGGTCTACGGATCGGACGCGATCGCCGGCGTCGTCAACTACATCGTCAAGAAGGACTTTTCCGGCATCGAGCTCGATGCGCAGAACGGCATCTCGAGCCGCGGCGATTATGCGACCCACAGCCTGCGCGGCACCGCGGGCGTCAATTTCGCCGGCGGGCGCGGCAATGTCGCGATCGACCTCGGCTATTCGAAGTCGCCGACGCTGATGTTCAGCGCACGCCCGCTCTCCAACCTCGGCCGGCTCACCGTCAGCAACGCCGCCGACACCGGCCCGGCGGACGGCATTCCGGCGGTGAAGGAGATCTTCAACGCCGCCTTCTGGCCGTTCAACAGCAACGGCGTGATCTTCACCCGCCCCGCGCCGGTCAGCCCGTTCCTCGCGCGCAGCGGCGGCAACGCGCTGCAATTCGCGCCCGACGGCAGCGTCATTCCCTACAACACCGGCGTGTTGCAGGGCATTCCCTTTGCGGCGGGTGGCGACGGCTTCAAATATCAGGCGCTCGCCGGCCTGCGCACCGGCGTCGAGCGCTATACCGCCAATCTGGTCGGCCATTACGACTTGACCGATCGCGTCAGCGTCTCGACCGAATTGCTATATGCCCGCACCACCGGCACCGAAATCCCGCAAGGCAACAGCTACACCACGCTCAACGCCGGCGCGTATAACGGCCCGATCGCCTTCACCATCGCCAACCCCTATCTGACGGCGCAGGCGCGCACGCTGCTGGGCGGCGCCAACGCCGCCTTCGCCGGCGGCGCGCCGCTCTACCTCTCGAAATATTTCTACGACCTGACGCCCGCCAACGACCAGACCACGCGCACCGACACCTATCGCGCCGCGCTCGCGCTGGAGGGCGATTTCGACCTCGGCGCCCGCAACTTCTACTGGTCGATCGCCGGCAGCTACGCCCGCGTGGAGGGGGCGCAGCGCAGCTGGCAGGTCGTCAACAGCCGCTTCCAGAACGCGATCAACGCGGTGTCGAGCGGCGGCCAGATCGTCTGCGCGATCAACGCCGATGCCAATCCCAGCAACAACGACACCGCTTGCGCGCCGATCAACCCGTTCGGCGACGGCAACGTCAGCGCCGCCGCGCGCAACTATGTCAGCACCCGCGCCGGAATCGACTGGACCAACGAACAGGCCGATCTGCTCGCCACGCTGGGCGGCACGCTCGCGACGCTGCCGATGGGCAATGCCGATTTCAGCATCGCCTACGAACATCGCGACGAACAGGCGCGCTTCGACCCGCTCGACGCCAATCGCGCGGGCAGCTTCGGCACCGGCGTCCGCCAGGTGGCGCAATCGGGCGGCTACAACACCGACGAACTGTCCGCCGAACTGATCGTCCCGCTGGTCGGCAAGGATTTCCAGCTGCCGCTGGTCCGCCTGCTCGAGGCGAAGGGCGCGTTCCGCTATGTCGACAACAGCTATGCGGGGCATGAGAACGTCTGGGATCTCGGCCTGCGCTGGGAGGTCGTGCCCGGCGTGACGCTGCGCGGGTCGCGCAGCCGCAACTTCCGTGCGCCGACGCTGACGCAATTGCTCGCCCCCTCGGCGAGCGGGCTCAACTCGACCGGCTTCGATCCATGCGATGCCGACCGGATCGCCAGCGGGCCCAACCCCGCCCAGCGCCGCGCCAGCTGCCTCGCGCTGTTCACCGCCAATCCCGGCTATGGCGTCGATGCGGACGGCACCGGGGCGGGCCTCAGTCCCGCCGCCCGTCTTGCCCGCTTCCAGAACCCGTCGGAGAATTTCGCCCGCGCCACGGTCACGACCGGCGGCAATTCCGGCTTGCGCAACGAAATCTCCAACACCTGGACCTATGGCATCCTGCTCCAGCCGCGCGTCGTCCCCGGCCTGACGATCAGCGCCGACCGGATCGAGATCGACCTTCGGGACGGCCTGTCCGCCTTCACGACGCAGGATTTTGCCGCCGCCTGCTATGACGATCCCAACCCGGCGGCGGGCGTGTGCAGCGCCTTCACCCGCCTCGCCACCAGCGACGGGCTCAGCCCCGGCGGCACGATCGCGACCGGTACCACGACCACCTTCAACGCCGGCGTGATCCGCTATCGCGGCGAGAATTACATGGTCGACTATCAGTTCGCGCTCGGCGACCTGCTGCGCGCGGGCGATCTCGGCCGGTTGCAGCTGACCGCCTCGGCGACGCACAACACCCTGCTCACCACCTCGGTCACCGGCACCACCTTCGTCCGCACCGACGGCACCTATCTGTCGCCGACCTGGGTCGGGCGGTTCAACGCCGCCTGGAGCAAGGGACCGCTGCGCCTGACCTACCAGCTGCAATATCGCGACCGGACCGCGGCGGGCGCGAACGTGTCGATCGAGACGACGCCCAATCCCGTGCTCGCCCGCAACATCGTCCACGACGTGTCGGCGCAGGTCGATCTGGGCAGCATCGCGCTGCGCTTCGGTGTCGACAACCTCACCGACAAGGATCCGTCCTATCCGCAGATCGCGTACGGCGACATTCTCGGCCGGCGTTTCTACGCGGGCGCACGGATCAAGTTGCGGTGACACGATCGCCCGGGCTGTGCCCCGAACCGGTCGGTGATCCGACCGGTTCGCCGGGTATCGCCGAATCCTATTCGCACTGGGTCCGCCGGGTGATCCGCGCCGTCCGCTCCGAACGCAATCTGCTGGTCGGGCTGTTCGACAGTTCGGTCCCCGAACCCGTCGAGCAGCTGCGCCGGATCGTGGTCGAGGGGTTCGGCGAGACGCTCACCTCACGCTACACCAGCGCCTTCACCAGCGGGAACCCCTATGTCGTCGCGCAGCTCGCGCGGCATTATGCGGTGCCGGCGGAGCGGATCGTCTGCACCACCGGCGCGACCGGCGCGCTGTCGCTGATCTATCGCGCCCTGCTGGAACCGGGCGACCGGGTGCTGGTCGAAAACCCCGGCTTCGACCTGTTCCACAAGATCGCCGAAACCTATGGCTATGGCGTCGACCGCTTCCAGCGCCACGGCGACGATTTCGCGATCGACCTCGACGCGCTGGCCGCCAAAATCACCCCGCGCACGCGCCTGATCGTCCTGTCCAACCTCCACAACCCCTCAGGCATGGCCCTGTCTGCCGACACCCTCGCCGCGATCGGCGCGCTGGCGGAGGCGCACGGCATCCATGTCGTCGCCGATGAGGTCTACGGCGATTACATCGATGCAGACCGTCGCCCACCGCCTGCGGCCCAGTTGTCGCCCGCCTGCATCAGCATCAGCAGCCTCACCAAATCGCACGGCCTCAGCACCTTGCGCTGCGGCTGGATCGTCGCCGCGCCGGGGCCGATCGCGCGCATCCGTGCCTTGGCGGAAGAGATCGATTTCAGCGTCTCCAACCTGTCGCACGCCGTCGCCGCGCTGGTGCTGGAACATCCCGACGTCTTCGAGGACTATCGCGCCGACATGATGCGCCGTGCGCGGCCGATCATGGAATCCTACCATGCCCATTGGCGCGAACGGGGCCTCGTCACCGGCACGCTGCCGCCCTTCGGCTGCATCGCCTTTCCCCGGCTGGTCGGGATCGACGATACCGTGCGCTTTTCCGAATGGCTTGCCGATCGCTGCGGCGTCATCGTCGCACCCGGGGAATATTTCGGTGCAGCCGGCCATATCCGCATCGGCTTCGCGCGCGCGCCGGCGGATGTCGATTATGGCTTGCAGGCGCTGACCGACGGGCTGATCCGCTACCGCGATCAACACAATGGGGGGATGGCATAGGATGATGGTCCGGGCGGTCTGGGGATTGGCGATGCTGCTCGCCGGGGCCAATGCCTCGGCCCAGGGGCTGCCGGCGGCGCCGACGATCAAGGCGCGCAGCGAACAGACCGCGGGGATCCATGGCCAGCGCCTCGCCTATACCGCCGAAGTGGGCCTGATCCCGGTCGCCAGCACGCCGGGACGACAGGATGCGACCGGTGGCTATATCTCGTACAGCCGTACCGGCCCCGCCGACCGTCCGGTGCTGTTCGTCTTCAACGGCGGCCCCGGCGCGGCCTCCGCCTATCTCCAGATGGGCGCGCTCGGCCCGTTCCGGGCGCAGGTGCCGCAGAACCCGGCCGCTCCCCTGCCCGCTGTCGCGGATGTCGCCGCCAATCCCGACACGCTGCTCGACGTCGCCGATCTCGTCTTCCTCGACCCGCCCGGCACCGGCTTCTCCACGCTCGCCGCCGATGCCGATACGGCCTTCTATCGCTCGGTGCAGGGCGATGCGGATGCGGTCGCGCAGACCGCCCGCGCATGGCTCGCCGCGCATGGCCGGACCCGCGCGCCGCTGTACATCCTCGGCGAAAGCTATGGCACGATCCGCGCCGCCGCGATGGTCGATGCCCTGCGCGAACAGGACCCGGTGCTGGCCTTGCGTGGCGTGCTGCTGCTCGGCCAGGCGCTCAACATGATCGAAACGTCACAGCGGCCCGACAATGTCGTGACCTATCCGGTGGCGCTACCGACGCTGGCCGCCATCGCCTGCTACCACCACGTCCGGCCTGCGCCCTGCACGCCGCAGGACAGCGCGCGCGAGGCGTCCGCTTATGCCGAAACCTATCTCGCCGCGCTGTTCCGCGGGCAGGCCCTCGACGCCGCCGGCCGCACGGCGGTGGCCGCGAGGCTGGAAGCCCTCACCGGCATCCCCCGCGCCTTCTATCTCGCGCATGACCTGCGCATTTCGAAGGAACGCTTCCGCGTCGAGCTGCTTCGCACGCAGGGGAAAGTGCTCGGCCGCTACGACGCGCGCTACACCGCCCCGCGCGCGCCCGACGCCGGCGACACCGTCGGCCCCGACGCCTTCTCCGCGGTATCGGATCTCTACGGCAAGGCGGTAACCGGCCAGCTGACGCGGATCGGCGTGACCGATGCCGCCGCCTATCGCGTGATCGTCCGCGGCGGCGACGACTGGCGCTACGGATCGGGCGATTCCCCGTTCAACGACTGGCCGTTCATGGCGCGGCTCGAACGGGCGATGGCGGCGACGCCCGGCCTGCGCCTGTTCGTCGGCACCGGCCTCTACGACCTCGCCACCACGGTCGGCGCGGCGGATTATCTGTTCGCGCAAAGCACGCTGGACTCCGGGCGTTATCACAGCGCGCGCTATCCCGCCGGCCATGTCGCCTATTCGGACGATGCCAGCTGGCGGCTGTTGATGCGCGACCTGCGCGCCTTCCTCACCACCGGAGCCGCGCATTGACCGACGCAAAGCTCGCGAGGGGAATCGATCTGTGGGGCGTCGTCGCGCTCGGCCTCGGCACGGCGGTCGGCGTGTCGATCTTCTCGGCGATCGCACCCGCCGCGCGGATCGCCGGGCCCGCGATGCTGCTGTCGGCTTTGCTCGCTGCCCTGCCGATGTATCTGATCGCGGTCAGCTATGCCTTTCTCGGCTCCGCCTGTCCGGCTTCGGGGGCGTCCTTCGTCTGGCCTGCGCGCTTCCTCCACCCGGCGTGGGGCTTCTATATCGGCTGGGCGCGGATCGTCGCCAACGTCGGCGCGATCGTCGTGCTGGCGCTGGTGCTCGTCAAATATGCGTCGATGCTGGTGCCGCTGCCGACCAGGCCGACGATGCTCGCCGTGCTGCTGCTCGCCCTGATCGCCAATCTGTTCGGCGTGCATATCGCCACGCGCGTGCAGAAGATCCTGCTGGTCGGCATGCTGCTGTTGTTCGCGGTCTTCATCACATGGGGCGGCACGACCGCCGTCGATACGGCACGGCTGCAACCGCTGTTCCCGCACGGCGTCCACGGCATGATCGCCGCGACCCCGCTGCTGATGGGCCTGTTCTTCGGGATCGAGGCCGCGACCGAGGCCGGAGCGGAAGTGAGCGACAGCCGCCGTACCATCCCGCTCGGCATCGCGCTGTCGATCGGTTCGGCGACCTTGCTGTATCTGGCGGTCGGCTTCGTCGCATTGGGTGTGCTCGGCGGCGATGCGCTGGGTGTTAGCGAGGCGCCGATCCTCGACGCGGCAAAGCGGTTCATGGGTCCGGCGGCCACGCCGCTGATCGTGCTCGCGGCGGTGCTGTCGATCGGCAAGTCGCTCAACGCGCTGTTCGCGATGTTCAGCCGCAGCCTCTACGCGATGGGGGTGGCCGGCATGCTGCCCCGCGCGCTCGGCCGGGTTCACCCGCGCTGGCAGACCCCGCATATCGCGCTGATCGCCGTCTTCACGCTCGGCTGCGTCGGCATGCTGTTGCCGATGGAGCTCACCTTTCTGTTTCTCGCGGTCAACATCCCGAACCTGCTGAAATACGGCAGCATCTGCCTCGCCGCCGCCCGCGTCGTCGAACGCCAACCGGACCTGTATGACGTAGCCGCGTTCAAATTCGGCCGCCGGACGATGCGCGGCCTCGGCTATGCCGGCGCCGCCTGCGCCACGATGCTGATCTTCGTCGGCATGGAGGCGGACTGGCGGCCGTATGTATTACTTCTTGGCTGGATGCTTTTTGGTGTGCTTTATTGCAAGATTTTTGGAATGAGGCATAAAACTTCCTAGTTAAATAATCTCATCTTTTTCCACAATAAATGGGTGATGCCGAATCCGCCGGGACCAGCGCGAAAATGGTCCACCGCCAGTTCTGTAAGGAACATCGTCCCATCCACCTGCGCCTCCACGGTCATCTGCTGCTGCGCATCCCTCGCGGCGTCCAGGTCGTCGCGGGCATGCTCGCTTTCTACCTGAAGCCGGCGCTGCACCAGCAGACTGACCCGATTCTGGAGGACGAATGATCGAACAGTGGGTTCACGACAAGGAAGCGAAGGATGTTGGCAGCTATCAGCAAAATCAGACGTTCACAGCGATGCGCAAGAACGGCTGGCATTGGTCGAGAGATGCCTTCGCCGCGATGAGGCATAGGCGTCGGCCGAGAAGAGGTCGCGGAACTTTGCGCGATGCGCTTGCGGGTAAGCCGCGGTGCAGTCGGGTGTGAAGAAATATTAAGCCGCGCGCCGCCGTACTATCTGACACCCGGCCGTCGGCTGCGAAGACGCACAGCCGCCCTGTCGCGGTCTTGCCGCGGCGGGCCGGAACGCCTCGGCGAATATTTCCGGCTTATCCGCGTCCGAGCAACGCCGTCGGCCCGACACCGGACCGACGACCTCGTCAAAAGGGGACGGTCACGATAACAGATCGGGCCGATCGTGACCGGCGGCCGTGGACAGCCGTTGCCGCAACACCCTGCCGTCATGGCCGAAGGTTTCGCGCAGGAAGCGACTGACCGCGCTGGGCTCCGAATAGCCCAGCAGGATCGCGAGCTGGCCAATCGGCTGGCTCTCGTCGCGCGACAGATAGGCGACCGCAATCTCCGCCCGGACAGCAGCAAGCAGTGTCGCGAAATCGGTCCCGTTGCCCTTCAACTTTCGCTGCAGCGTGCGCGGTCCCATCGCCAGCATCGCCGCGGTTTCGTTCAGCGTCGCATGGCCCGATCGTAGCAGCCAGGAAATCGTCCGCTTTACCTCGGCGCACAGATCGGTCGGCATTGCGGTCGCACGCTGTTCGAGAAAGCTCTCGATCAAGGCGCCCAGCACGCCATCATGGACGTTCCGCCTGATGCGCAGGTCGGATGCGCGAAAACGAATGGCATATTCCAGGCCGCTCGGGATGACGGGGCAGCGAAAACATTCGAACAGACGATGGCGCGATGCTTGCGGAGCGTGGCGGAACTCGACATCGAGGGGAACCCAGCCCGGAATGAACAATTCGCGCACGACCTTGATGCCGAGCGCCATGACCGTTTCCATGAATTGCTCAGCCCCGCGACGCAACGCCGGGTCGAGCGTGTACACGGCGCGCGCTTCCTCGCCGACGCGCTCCAGCCGAAACGTCAACGCGGCGTTTTCAATGGGGATGAAGCGCGCCGCAGCCCGAAACAGGTCTTCCAGTACCGCGTAATGTTCCCATGAATGCGCGACATAACCCAGGTCGCTGATCCGGACCCATTCGGCGAATTGAAGGCCCAGATCGAAGTGAAAGGTGTTTTGCGCGAGGCGGTCGAACATCTCGATCAGGGTCTGCGAACCGATCTGATCGCCCGGTCGCGCGCGACGCAGCATTGCCAGATCGGTCGCGTCCAGGATCCTTGCCGGATCGCGACCCAGCCGCTGTTCCACCATGCGGATCAATTCCCGGCCAACGGCCACATCCGCCAGTGGAGCGGGTCGGGCGAACGCCGCAAGCGCGGCAGCGCCCGTCGCGTCCGCCATGATCGGACGACTGCCACCCTGTGTCGCAAGCGATTGCGCGGTCGCCATTTTCCATCTCCTCGCCGCGGCCTGTTGATCGGAAGGTGTCCGTCACTGCCTAGCCGGCGTTTGCAATCTGCGTCGTCCCTGCCCGGGCTGCCATAGTCCAACTCACCTATGTCGCAATGCGTCAAGCATTTGTCGCGATCCGTCACCCGAAACGGTCATCGGATCGAACTGGCATCTGTCGTCAATCGGCAAGTCAATGTCGCGGCTTGGCGATCCATGGCGCCGCGGACGCCTCTACGTTGATGACAAGCCCCGAGGGGACGGCTGTTTACAGGAAAAAGCGATGAGCAGAAACGACACCGCCACAGGCGCCGCGCCGAATGCGATCGATATGGAAGCCTTGCGCCGCAAGTATCAGGCCGAACGCGACAAACGCGTCCGCAGCGATCACGAAGCGCAATATACCGAGGTAACCGGCGCGTTTGCCCATTATTATGAGGTCGATCCGTATATCGACCGCGGCATTTCGCGCGAACCGCTGACCGACGACATCGAGGTCGCGATCATCGGGGGCGGTTTCAGCGGTATATTGTCGGCGGCGCGGCTGAGCCAGCAAGGGGTCGACGATTTCCGGATCATCGAGGCCGCGGGCGACTTCGGCGGTACGTGGTACTGGAACCGCTACCCTGGTGCGCAATGCGACATCGACAGTTACTCCTACCTGCCGCTTCTCGAGGAAATCGGATACATTCCGAAGGAGAAGTACAGCTACGCCGATGAAATCTTCGAACACTCCCGCCGCGTCGGCGAGGCGTTCGGACTCTACGAGCGCACCTGTTTCCAGACCCGCGTCCGCAGCCTCGACTGGGACGAGGAGGCTGCGCGATGGATCATCCGGACCGACCGCGGCGACGCGATGCGGGCGCGCTTCGTCATCACTGCGGTCGGCAGTGCGAGCCGCGCCAAACTGCCCGGCATCCCCGGCATCACGGATTTCAAGGGCGACAGTTTCCATACCAGTCGATGGGATTACGGCGTCACGGGCGGAGACCAGCGAGGCGGAATGAGCAAACTGGCCGACAAGCGCGTCGCGGTCATCGGCACGGGCGCGACGGGAGTCCAGTGCATCCCGTACCTGGCCCGCGATTGCGGCCATCTCTATGTGTTCCAGCGCACGCCGTCGTCGGTCGATGTCCGCGGCAACAAGCCGACCGACCCGCAATGGGCGGCATCGTTGCAGCCTGGCTGGCAAAAGCATCGGCGCGAGAATTTCGCCACCGTCGTGCAAGGCCTGCCTTTCGAGGAGGATCTGGTCGACGACAGCTGGACCGACATTTTTCGCAATCTGGCGGCAATGGGATCGACACCTGCCGACGACAATGCTGCGAACGGCGATACGGCGAATGGCGACTCGCACGATCCTGCCGCGATGATCGAACTGGCCGATTTCCGGAAAATGGAGCAGTTGCGGGCGCGGGTCGACGCGACCGTGTCGCGACCGCATATCGCGGCGGCGCTCAAGCCATGGTATCGGCTCTTCTGCAAGCGGCCGACGTTCAACGACGAATTCCTGCCGACCTTCAACCGTCGCAATGTGACGCTGGTCGACACCAGTTTCTGCAAAGGCGTCGAGCGGATCACCGAAACCGGCGTGGTCGCCAACGGGGTGGAGTATCCGGTCGATCTGATCGTCTTCGCCACCGGGTTCGAAATTACGATCACCGATTTCCGCAAGGGGATCGGGTTCGACATCAACGGCCGCGGCGGCACCTCGCTATACGATCATTGGGCCGGCGGGCTGAGCACGCTGCATGGCCATTCGACCCATGGCTTTCCCAACTGGTTCTACATCGGCATTTCGCAGAACGCGCTCAGCCCCAACATGACGCATATGTATGACGAGCAGGCGACGCACATCGCGTACATCGTGGCGGAGGCGAGGCGCCACGGGGCGGAGGTCGTGGAAGCGGATCCGGCCGCGGAGGCGAAATGGGTCGCACTTATCCGCAAGCTCGCGGTGGCGAACCACGACTTCCTGGAATCCTGCACGCCGGGATATTACAATAACGAAGGCGCGCCGCGCGGCGGCATCTTCGCCGAAACCTACGCCCCGGGCATCAACGCTTTCAACGCCAAGCTTGCCGAATGGCGCAGCGACGGCAGGCTTGCCGGGTTGCGGCTCAGCCGGAACGGCCAGCCGATCGACGGACGGGAACTCACGGGACGGGCAGCATGACCGTCGAGTCGCTTGAGGACATCGTGCGCCGTCTCGCGGACCGCGATGCCATCCGCCACGTCATCGCGTCCTATGCGGTGCACGTCGATAGCCGGAATTTCGCGGCCTGGCAGGATCTCTTCGCCGAGGACGGCGGTTACGGGCCGGCGGACAACCGCATTGCAAAGCCGTTGCTGGCAGTCGCGGGGGCGGCGTTCCTCGCGCCCTACCCCTCGTCCCACCACTTCCTGGGCGAATCGTTGATCGACGTAACCGGGGATACGGCGATCGCGCGCGTCGGTGGCATCTCGCACCATGTGTCCGCTGCCGCGCATCCCTCGCGCAGCAGCATCGTCGGCGGGTGGCTGATGCTGGAATTGCGGCGTGCATCGACTGGCTGGCTGATCGTCAGTGCGGAATCGGATACGGTCTGGACCGAAGGCGACGATTATTTCGCAACCGCTGCCGGCGTCTTCGAAGCCTTCAAGCGCGATCACTCCCTGGACTGACGGTCGCGCCGGGAGGAATCCCGTCACCGACCGACGTCAGCGGCCCGCTTCGAAAGGCAAGCCTGCAGTCAGACGCTGATTGGTCAACGATTGACGGGAACGGTCAAATCAATCGGTCGGCAACCCGCTACATTATCTCTCACAATAATAACCGACTTGGGGAGAGGGATGATGGCGAGAACTGACAGGCGGGGTAATGCGCTGTCGCGGATCGGGGCGCTTCCGATGCTGGCGATTGTCGTTACAGGCGCATATGCGCAAGTGGCGCGCGCGCAGACGGCGCCGCCGACGCGCGAGCCGACGCCATCGTCGCAACCGGAGCCGGATACCGCGGATATCATCGTCACCGCACAGAAGCGATCGGAGTCGATCAACCGCGTACCTCTGTCGATCACCGCCGTTTCGGGCGATGACCTTGCCGCCTTGGGTGTCAAGAACCCGGCCGATCTGACCCGCATCGTCTCCGGCTTTCAGGCGGTCGACAGCCAGATCGGATCGCCGATCTATTTCCTGCGCGGGGTCGGCTACGACGACATTTCCGTCGCCGCGCGCCCCAGCGTCACGCTCTATTCGGACGAGGCACCGATCCCCTATTCGGTGATGGCGATGGGTACGACGCTCGATCTCGAGCGGGTCGAGGTGCTCAAGGGTCCGCAGGGCCTGTTGTTCGGCAGCAACGCGACCGGCGGCGCGATCAATTTCGTCGCAGCCAAACCAACCGACACGACGGAATACGGGTTCGACGCCTCACTGGGCCGGTTCCTCCAGTACAATCTGGGGGGCTTTGTCAGCGGGCCGCTCGCGCCTGGCCTGAACGCACGGCTCGCGGTGTCGCACGACGGCGGTGACGGCTGGCAATATGACTATCTGTCGGGACGGCGAAACGGCGCGCTGGATCGCACGAGCGCACGGCTGACCTTCGATGCGCAGCCGACGGATCGGTTTACCCTGCGCCTGACGCTTAGCGGGACGCGGGACCGCTCGGAACCGCAGACGCCGCAATATGTCGGGCGACTGGCGACGATTCCCGGTCGCCCGGCCGTGCTCGCCTATCCGATCGCACCACGAAACAATCGCGCCACCGGCTTCGACGCTGCCGGCGTCGTGGGCAGGTCACGCCAGCGCGACAATTCGCAATGGCAGGCGACGTTGCGCGCTGACTATACGCTGACCGACGACGTGACACTGACCGCGCTGACCAGTTATGCGCGGAACAAGCAGGACTACGGGCTGGACGCCGACGGCATGCAGCTCTCGGTGCTGGACTTCACTGTCGATGGCCGCATCAAGTCGTTCACGCAGGAAGCGCGCCTCGACGGCTCCCTCGGCAGCAACGTCAAATGGATCGTCGGCGGCAACATCGAGCGCGATACGACGCGCGAGGTGGTTGCCGCCAACATCCCCGACGGCACGATCGCGCTGACCTTTACGGGTCCGCCGTTCAACCTTGGGCCGATCGACTACGTCCCGGTGCGAATGAACACCAGGTTCCGTTCCGAGGCCGCGTTCGCCAATATCGACTACACCACCGGCCCGTTCGCCCTCCATGCCGGCGCACGGTATACGCATACCCGAACAAAGGATGAGTCCTGCACGGTGCAGGGCGGCAATCTGAACTCGCCGAAGGGCATCTTCGCGGCGTTCGGCGTGCCTGCCTCGTTCGTCAATCCCGGCGACTGTCTGTCGCTGGATCTGCGGAGCAGCGGCTTCGTGCCGGCCCTGTTCCGCGGCTCGCTGGGCGAAAACAACGTGTCATGGCGCGTCGGCGCCGATTACAAACCCGATGCGCGGACGATGCTGTATGCCAGTGCAAGCCGCGGCTACAAGGCAGGTGCCTATTCGAGTATCGCCGCGACGTTCATCAATCAATACGTTCCGGCGGTACAGGAACGACTGACGGCTTACGAGGTCGGCATCAAGTCGGACATCGTGCCCGGGCTTTTGCACACCAATGCGGCCCTGTTCTACTATGATTACACCGACAAGCAGGTGCAGGGTACGACGATCGATCCGGTCTTCGGGGCATTGCAGGCGCTGGTGAACATCCCGAAGTCCCGCGTGCAGGGTGCAGAGCTCGAGGCGACGTTGCGCCCGGCGCGAGGCCTGACACTTGGCGCGATGGCAACCTATGTCGACAGCAAGGTGACGGGCAGCTTCCCCAACCCGACCCGCTTCGGCGTACAGACCGAACTTCGCGGTACGGGCTTCCCGCGGACCCCGCGGTGGCAAATCGGCGCCAACGCCGAGTATCGCACGGGCGTCGCGCCCGGGATCGATGGCTTCATCGGCGGCAATCTTACCTATCGCTCGACGTCCTACGGTGATTTCGTCAAGGACGATCGCCTCAGGATCGACGCCTACACGGTGATCGACGCGCAGCTCGGGATCGAAGCGCAGGACAAGAGCTGGACAGCACAGCTGTTCGCCCGGAATCTGTTCGATACCTATTACTGGACCAACCAGATATTCGCCCAGGAAACGCTGGTTCGCTATACCGGAACGCCCGCCACCTACGGCGTCCGTCTGTCGTTCCGGTTCAAATAGCCGGCGATCGCGATGACCGGTTTGCCGAGGCACGCCCGCGCGGCGTTGCCCGGCGGATCGGTCCGCGACGCGGTCCGCGCAGCGGTCGTGACGGACTGGATCGTCGAGGCGGACGACTGTCTGTCGAACTTCCGCAGACGCCGCCGTCCCCACACCGGCGATCACGCTATCGGCACAGGGAACGGCGCGAGGGGGCATCGCATACCCCCCTCCCCCGGCACCGGCACCGTCCGCCGCGCCCTGGCGTGGCTCAATAACGCGTCTGCTCGGGCGTCATGTCGTTCGGTGCATGGACAGCAATCGGCCGCACGCTGCCGCCGGTTGGTGAAGCCATACCTGCGGGCAAGCGCGCGTCCGTCATGTTTGCCGACGGCAACAGGGATGCTGGCCCGCTCCGGCCTGTACGGGGAACGAAACCGATCAGGCGGCGACCGGCGCGAACAGGACGTCGTTGTAGTGTGCGGTGTCGATATATTCCTTGATCCGTGCGATCTTCCCGTCCTTCATCGTGAACAGGAAACTGTAATCGGTTTCGAACACGCGACCGCTCTTCAACGGGCAGTGCCCCTTCGCCGTGACGTTGACGAGATCGCCCTCGGCCAGAACATCGTAGATTTCCATGGTAAACGGGCCAAGCGCCTTCTCCTTGGTCTTCTCCACCAAGGCGATGAAACTGGCCTTGTCATGACTGCCCGACGACGCGGTCGATGGCAGGACCCAGAACTCCAGATCCTCGTGCAGCATCGCGAGCGCCGTCTGGAAGTCACCGCCGATATGCTCGCGCAGCCATGCCAGCACGAAAGCCTTGTTCGCCTCCAGCCGCTCTTGATTGGTGCCCATTGTGTGTCTCCTTCAGGTCAGGACGGTCATGAAGCGCGGATTGACCTCACGCTGGTGATAGAAGACGGCCTTGCCGATCTCATCGGCGGTCCAGACGACCGGCGGGTGATCGGGATACGTGTAATTCCCGCCCGCGAACACCTCGTTGCGATTGCCCGAGGGATCGAAGAAGTAGATCGTTTCTCCGTGCGTCAGCCCGTGTCGGGTGGGTCCGATGTCAAGCGGGATGTCGTGGATGGAAATCAGGTCGGCCGCGCGGAGAACCGCTTCCCAACTCGGCAGGTGAAACGATGCATGGTGGAACCGTCCATCCTCGTCGTGACGGATGAACGCGACGTCGTGCGCCTTCATCGAGCAACTGAGGAAGGAGGCGATGGTCACATCGCCGTCCACCGCCTGTTCGGACCGCCAGAAGCCGAGCACCTCGGTGAACAGCCGGATCGTGGCGTCGATGTCGCGGCCGTAGAACAGGCAATGGTCCAGCCGCTGTGCCGCCATGCCACGCAGTCCCTCCGGCCAGGCATCGGGGTTGCGCGCGGTGACGCCCCATTTGCCGGGCTGTTCGCGCGTCGCATATAGCTCGAAGACATGGCCAGTGGGGGCGACGAAGCGCACCCGCTCGCCGGTGCCGGGCAGGTCGCCCGCCGGAATCCGCTCCACCGGGCAGCCCCATTTCGCCAGGTCGTCCGCCAACCGGTCGAGCGTGGCGGCATCGAGCACCTTGAACCCCATGAAGTCCGCACCGGCGCTGTCGGCCTCGCGCAGAATCACCGAATAGGCGTCCACCTCGGTCCAGCCCTTCAGATAAACGCGTCCCGCATCGTCGCGTCCGGTTTCGATCAGGCCCAACCGGTCGCGATAATGGATCAGCGCGGCATCGAGATCGAGCACGCGCAGCTGCACATGGCCGGGCCGCAGGACACCTTTCAACATAACGCCTCCTTCGCATTGGATGATGCCGCGCCCGCGCCGACGAGATCGAGCGCCACGTCGACGATCATGTCCTCCTGCCCGCCGACCATCTTGCGCCGGCCCAGTTCGACCAGGATCGTGCGCGTATCCAGCCCGTGATCGGCCGCTGCCTTCTCGGCATGGCGCAGGAAGCTGGAATAGACGCCGGCGTATCCCAGCGCGAGCGTCTCGCGGTCCACCCGCACGGGACGATCCTGCAGCGGCCGCACCAGATCCTCGGCTGCATCCATCAGCGCCATCACGTCACAGCCATGATTCCAGCCCTTGCGGTCGGCCGCGGCGACGAACACCTCCAGCGGCGCATTGCCGGCCCCCGCGCCCATGCCCGCCAGGCTGGCATCGATCCGCACCGCCCCCTCCTGTGCCGCGACGATCGAATTGGCGACGCCGAGCGACAGGTTGTGGTGCGCATGCATGCCGCGCTGCGTTTCGGGCTTCAGCACGCGGTCATACGCCTCGAACCGTGCGCGAACCCCGTCCATGTCCAGCGCACCGCCGGAGTCGGTCACGTAGATGCACTGCGCGCCATAGCTTTCCATCAGCAGCGCCTGCTGCGCCAGCGCATCCGGCTCGATCATGTGGCTCATCATCAGGAAGCCCGACACGTCCATCCCCAGATCACGGGCAATGCGGATATGCTGGCGAGAGACATCCGCCTCGGTGCAATGCGTCGCCACGCGAACCGAACGGACGCCCAGATCATAGGCTCGGCGCAGCTCCTCCACCGTGCCGACGCCCGGCAGGATCAGGGTGGTCAGCACGGCGCGCTCCAGCACCTCGGCCACCGCCTCGAGCCATTCCCAGTCGGTATGAGCGCCAAAGCCGTAGTTGAAGCTGGCTCCCGACAGGCCATCACCATGCGCCACCTCGATCGCATCGACGCCGGCGGCATCCAGCGCGCGGGCGATGCGGGCGACCTGATCGACGCCGTAATTGTGCCGGATGGCGTGCATCCCGTCGCGCAGCGTGACATCCTGGATGTAGAGTTTCTGCGTGTTGACGTCGAATCTCATGCCGCAACCCTCCGTTGCGCGACGATCCGGCTGGCCAGCAGTTCGCCGGTCGCCTTGGCCGCCGCCGTCATGATGTCGAGATTGCCGGAATAGCTGGGCAGGTAGTCGCCCGCGCCCTCGACCTCGAGATAGATCGAGGTCTTCACGCCGGTGAAACTGCCCTGACCGGGGATCTTGAGGCGGTTATTGTCGCCGAACCGCTCGAACTGCACCGCCTGCTTCAGCCGGTACCCCGGGACATAGGCCTGCACCCGCGCCACCATCGCTTCGACGGACGCGCGGATCGTCTCCTCGTCCGCGCCCTCGGACAGGGTGAACACCGTGTCGCGCATCATCATCGGCGGCTCGGCCGGGTTGAGGATGATGATCGCCTTGCCCTTCGTCGCGCCGCCGACCTTCTCGATCGCACCCGCCGTGGTGCGGGTGAACTCGTCGATATTGGCACGCGTCCCGGGGCCGGCCGAGCGGGACGAAACGGAGGCGACGATCTCGGCGTAATGCACCGTCGCCACCTGCGATACGGCGGCGACCATCGGGATCGTCGCCTGCCCCCCGCAGGTCACCATGTTGACGTTGCCCTGTTCGAGGTTGGCGTCGCCATTGACGGTCGGGATCGTATAGGGACCGATCGCAGCGGGGGTCAGGTCGACCACCTGTTTGCCGTCCGCACGTAGCACTGCGTCGTGTGCATGATGGGCATAGGCCGAGGTGGCGTCGAACACGATGCCGATATCCGGATAGACCGCCATCGCCTTCAGCCCGTCGATCCCCTCATGCGTGGTGGCGATGCCACGCTCGCGCGCCAGCTGCAGTCCTTCGGACGCCGCATCTATGCCGACGACGGCGATAAGCTCCATGTTCTGTGGATATTTGACCATCTTCATCATCAGGTCGGTACCGATATTGCCCGACCCGATGATTGCCGCCTTGATCCGTCGCTGCGTCATCGACCCCGCCCCTTCTGCTTTGCGGTCTGTCCGGCGATGCCGAAATTATGCGCGGGCAGGTCGGTAATCATGACGCGGACCGATTCCGGCGTCGCATCGACGGTCTGCTGGGACGCGATCGTCACCGCGGCGATGAAGGCGGCCTTCTGCGCTTCCGTGCGTCCTTCCAACATGAATACGTGCATGATCGGCATCGGCCGGTTCCTTCAGATGAAGTAGATGGTGATCGGGTCGAGCTGCTGGCACCGGATCGTGACGACATCGCCCGCGGCGACCGCGACCGCCTCGGTCGCGCCGCCGGTGAGGACCAGGGCACCGGCCGCGATCTCCTCACCCTGCACGGCCGCCAGATCGGCGAGCATGGCCAGGCTTGCGGCGGGATGTCCCAGCACCGCCGCCCCTGACGCGGTCGCCACGACCGCGCCGTTCTTTTCCATGACGATGCCCAGATCGGCGAGGTCCATGCCGGGCCGCATCGCCACGCCGGACCCGGTGGCGTAGCGCGCCGCGGAGGTATTGTCGGCGATCACGCTTTTCAGGTCGAACCGGAAATCGCGGTATCGGCTGTCGATGATTTCGGCGGCGACATGGACGGTCTCGATCGCGGCCAGCGCGGCGGCGATATGACAGCCCGGACCCTTCAGCGGCGCGCGCAGGCGGAACGCGATCTCCGCCTCGATCCGCGGATGGATCAGATCGGCCACGACGACGGTGCAATCCGCGCCGAGCGAGCCACGATCGGTCAGATAGCCCATCACCGGCTCGCTGACCCCCATCTGCTGCATCTTCGCAAAGGACGTGAGGCCCGCCTTCACGCCGACCATCCGGGCGCCGCGTGCCTGCTCTCGCGTGCGCAGCCGGCGCTGGATCGCATAGGCATCGGCCCAGCTCATGTCCGGCACGTCGTCGGTGATCTTGTCGATCGCGCGGCCGGTGAGCGCCGCGGTGTCGAGCCGTTCGGCCAGCGCGTCGATTACGGATGTCGCCAGCGTCATTGTGCGTCTCCGCCGTCGAAACAGATGGTGGCGGCGCCGATACCGCCCAGGGATACGCGAAAGGCATCGCCGGCCTGAACCGGGACCAGCCCCGACAACGCGCCCGACAGGATGATCTCGCCCGCGCGCAACGTGATGCCCAGCCGGCCCATCGTATTCGCCAGCCAGGCAACGGCGGCCAGCGGATCGTCCAGCGCCGCCGCACCCGCGCCGGTGCCGACGATGCGGCCGTTGCGTTCCAGCGTCATGCCGACCAGCCGCAGGTCGAGCTTGCGCGGATCGGCGATCGCGCCGCCGACCACGAACAGCCCGGACGAGGCATTGTCGGCGACGGTATCCTGGATCGCGATCCGCCAGTCCCGGATGCGGGAATCGACGATCTCCAGACACGGCGCGACATAGTCGGTCGCGGCCAGCACATCGGCGGGGGTCACGCCCGGGCCGGCCAGATCGCGCCGCAACAGGAACGCCAGTTCGCCCTCGATGCGCGGCGCGATTAGCCCCGCGATCGCCACCGCGGAGCGATCGGCGCGCACCATCGACGACAGCAGATGCCCGAAATCGGGCTGGCGGACGTTCAGCATGTCCTGAACCGGTTTCGAGGTGACACCGATCTTGCGGCCGATGACGGTCGCCTTCTCGTCCGCCAGTCGGCGCGCGATCAGGTCGAGCTGGATCGCATAGGCATCGTCGATCGTCATGTCGGGATGCGTGTCGGTGATCGGCGCGATCGACATACGGCGGGTGGTCGCGACGTGAAGCCGCTCGCCCCACGTGCGCACCTCCGCGGTGGCCAGCGTCACGGCCGGCGGGGTGTCGACGCCGCTCACAGCGCGATGCACACGTTGCGCAGCTCGGAATAGAATTCCAGGCTGTGAACGCCGCCCTCGCGACCAATCCCCGATTGCTTGGCGCCGCCGAACGCGGTGCGCAGGTCGCGCAGGAACCAGCTGTTGATCCAGCAGATCCCGACCTCGACCGCCGCCGCCATGCGGTGCGCGCGCGCCAGATCCCTGGTCCAGATCGACGCGCACAGGCCATAAGGCGTATCGTTGGCGCGCCCGACCACCTCGTCCTCCGCATCGAACGGCGCGATGTGGCAGCAGGGTCCGAAAATCTCCTCGCGGCAGATCGCCGACGTGTCGGGCAATCCGGTCCAGATCGTCGGTTCGATCCACGCGCCCTTCGCCAGCGCCGCATCCACCTCGGGAATGCCGCCGCCGGTCACCAGCGTGGCGCCGTCCGCCAGCGCCCTGGCATAATAGCCGAGCACCTTGTCACGGTGTCCGATCGAGATCAGCGGCCCCAGCATCGTCGCCGGATCGTCCGACCGCCCGATCACCAGCGCTTCGGCCGCCGCCTTCATACCCGCGACGAACCGGTCGAAGACGGGACGCTCGACATAGATGCGCTCGGTACCCAGGCACACCTGCCCGCAATTCTCGAACGCCGCGCGCGCCAGCGTCGCGACCGCGCGGTCGAGGTCGGCGTCGGCGAACACGATCGCGGGGTTCTTGCCGCCCAGTTCGAACGACACCGGGCGCACACCTTTCGCGGCGGCGGCCATGATCGCCTCGCCGGTGGCGGTTTCGCCGGTAAAGGTCACGCCATCGACGCCGGGATGCTGCGTCAGCCACTCTCCGGTCGATCCCGCGCCGAACCCCTGCACGACGTTGAATACGCCCGCGGGTATGCCCGCCGCGGCGATCACGTCCGCCAGCAGGGCGGTGGCTGTCGGGGTTTCCTCCGACGGCTTGACCACCACGGTGTTGCCGCATGCCAGCGCCGGGCCGACCTTCCACGTCGTCAGCAGCAACGGCAGGTTCCACGGACACACCACCGCGATCACGCCGCGCGGGGTGCGTAGGGTGTAGTTCATCGCCGGCGATCCGTCGGGCGCGGTCATCGCGAAGCTCTCGGTCGGCACGTTGCGCACCAGATCGGCGAAGATACGGAAATTGGCGGCGCCACGCGGCACGTCGACCCGCCGGGCGAAGGCCGCCGGCATGCCGTTGTCCGCGACCTCGGCGGCAACGAAATCGTCGATCCGCGCCATGATGCCGTCCGCCACCGCATGCAGCAGCCGCACCCGCTCGTCCTGCGGCAATGCCGCCCAGGCCGGCAGCGCATGCCGGGCCGCACGCACCGCGGCATCCACGTCCTCGCGCGTGGCCTCGTGAACATGCCCCAGCACGCGGCCGTCCTGCGGACTGATGTTGGGAAAGCGTCTGGCTCCACCCGCCATCGCGCCGTCGATGAAACTCTTGATGTCCGGAGCGTCGATCACCGTTCGCCCTCGCGCTCGATCGCGATCGCGATCGTCAGGTCGGAGCGTGGAAAGGTGCGACACGCCAGCGTGATGCCGCGGGCCTCCATGTCCGGCGTCAGGTGTCGTTTGCTCATAATGCCTTTCTCCACGATTCCGTCGATCACGCGCACCGCGCAGACGCCGCAGCCGCCGCCCCGGCATCCGATCGGCACATGTGCCGCCGGGCCCAGTACCGCGAGCAACGACTGATCGGCGGGACAGCGAAGAACGCCGCCGATCGCGACGGGCCGAATGCGAACCGACCAGACGGCACGGCCCGCGTCCGGCTCGATCGATGCGGTTCGTGCAGTCATCTCCATGGGATCGAGATGGTACGAAGCGAGCCGGCGCGGCAATCGACATCTCGCCATTGTCGTCATCGGTTAAGAAATTGACGCCATGCGTCGACAATATCGATTTGGTCAAATGTATCTAACCAACAATATCGTGTCGGCCCTATTCCAGATCGACACAGTATTCGTGGGAGGTGGTGCCATGAAGTTCGGCGTATTCGATCATGTGGATTATAGCGGGAAACGCATAGGCGACCATCTGGAGGCGCGCCTTCGCATGGCGGAAGCCTATGATCGCTGCGGAATTCACGGCTATCACGTCGCCGAACATCACGGAACGCCTCTGGGCTACGCGCCCTCCCCCGGCATTCTCCTGTCCGCGGTGGCCCAGCGCACCACGCGACTGAAGCTCGGCCCGCTCGTTTACCTGCTGCCCCTCTATGACCCGCTGCGGCTGACCGAAGAAATCGTCATGCTCGATCAGATGAGCGATGGCCGGTTCATGCTCGGCGTGGGCCGCGGCGTCTCGCCGATCGAACTCGATTTCTTCGGCGTCGACATCAAGGAGGCGCAGGCGAAGTACGATGAGGCGCTGACCTGCATCATGCAGGGACTGCACGAGGATCGGCTGACCTTTTCCGGCACCTATTTCAGCTATGACAATGTGCCGATGACGGGCAAGACGATACAGCAACCGCATCCGGAACTGTGGTACGGCGTGTTCAACCCGGACTCGACCATCTGGGCCGCCGCCAACGATGCGAACGTCGTCACGCTGGCACTGGGCGACGGGGTTCGCGCCATCACCGATCGCTACCGCGCCGAATGGGCGAAACTCGGCAAGCCAGCCGATCAGATCCCGTTGATGGGGGTCAGCCGGCACATCGTCGTCGCCGACACCGATCAGGAGGCGCGCGCGCTGGCGCGCACCGCCTATCGCCACTGGCACGACAGCTTTGCGAAATTGTGGAACGACGCCGGGCTGGACGTGCCGCTGGTCGGCACGATCTATCCGCGCGAATGGGACGATCTGGCAGCGATCGGCAATGGCTGCGCCGGATCGCCTGAAACCGTTCGCCGCTACGTCCAGGAAGAAGCGGAAAAGGGTGGCTTCAACTATCTCGTCTCGTGGTTCGCCTTCGGCAATCTCGGCGTGGCGGAGGTGACGAAATCGGTCGAACTGTTCAGCCGTCACGTCATGACCGCGTTCGACGACCGCGCCGCCGCCGCCGCATTGGCCTCCGCGCTGTAGGGGCCGGATCATGGACTATTCCACCGGGCTCGACGCGCCGTTGCCGCTGCTCCGCACCGTCATGGCCGACGGACGGCGCTGCGGCTATCGGCAAACGGGCAGCGGCCATGGTGCCCCTGTCCTGTTCCTCCACGGGCTGGGTTCCTGTTCGGCTGGCTGGCGTGCGGTGCTGGCCGGGTTGCCGCCGGGCCGTCGTCTGATTGCCTGGGACGCTCCGGGCTTTGCCGGTAGCGATCCGCTGTCGGGGGGACGCTCCAGCGGCCATGTGGCGGCGGTGCTGGCACTCATCGACGCGATTGGCGTCGACCAGGTCCATCTGGTCGGCAGTTCCTGGGGGGCGTCGCTGGCGATTGCAGTCGCAGCGGCGACGGGGGATCGGGTGCGGTCGCTGACATTGCTGGCGCCCAACACCTGCTTCGGCGCGCTGCCGGAGAGCGATCGTGCGGCGGTGCGGGCGCAGTTGCTGGATCCGGGCTTCGTGACCGCGGCGGACAAGGACAGCTTCCTGTCGCTGCTGATCGCGGACGGTTCCCACCCGGTCGTGGCCGAACGCGCCTTCGCACTGCGCGATGCGCTATCGCTGGAAGGATTCACCCAGGCCGTGGAGATGATGCTGGCGACCGACACCCTGACCGATGCCCGCGCGCTGCGCATCCCCACCACGATCATGGTCGGGTCGAACGATCGCATCGCGCCGCGCAATGACCACGCACTGCCGATCGCTCAGGCGCTGTCGGGCGCGGAGCTGATCGACGTGGCAGGCTGTGGTCATCTCGCCAAGCTCGAGCGGCCCGAGGACGTCATCGATGCCGTCACCCACAGGGTCGCTCTGGCTGACGGTACGTGGTGACCGTTGCCGATTCCCCTCTGATCGGCACGGCGCGGCGCCAATCGCTGGGAGCGGTGCTGCGCCGGACCGGCATGCGCAACGCTGCACGGCCGGCAATCGTCTGCGGCGGCACGCACTGGACCTATGCCGACCTGGACGCCCTGGTCGATCGGCTGGCGCATGGCCTCGCGCGCCATGGCATCGCGCCGGGCCAGCGCGTGGCGATGATGTCGCGCAACAGTCACGCGTTCGTTGCCGTGCGCTTCGCTCTTGCCCGGATGGGTGTCGTGCTGGTGCCGATAAACTTCATGCTCCAGCCCGACGAGGTGCGCTATATCCTGGACGATTCCGGCGCCTGCGCTCTGTTTCTCGATGCGGAAGCGGCCGACGTCGGACGGCAGGCCGCAGCCGATATCGTGGCGCCCCTGTTCGGACTTCCGGGCGAAACCAGCACCCCTCCGGACGGTATCCTGAGCTGGGAGGCGCTGATCGTGGAGGGCGACACACCCTTTGTCGATGCCGGCGATGCCGACGCCCTGTTGCAGATCATCTACACCAGCGGGACCGAATCCCGGCCCAAGGGCGCGATGCTGACCCATGCCGCCGTGCTGTGGGAATATCAGAGCTGCATCATCGATTGCGAATGGACGCCCGACACGGTGGCACTCCACGCGATGCCGTTGTTCCATTGCGCCCAGCTCGACTGCATGCTCGGCCCCGCCCTGCAAGTCGGTGCGCTCAACGTCATCACGGCGACGGCCACGCCCGAGCGCATCTTGCCGCTGCTGGCGGCGCACGGCGTCACGTCGTTCTTCGCACCGCCGACGGTCTGGATCGCGCTGTTGCGATCGCCGCTCATCGCCGATGCCGGAGCGCTCAGGCTGGCAAAGGGCTATTACGGGGCATCGATCATGCCGGTCGAGGTGCTGGGCGAATTGCAGACCGTGTTTCCGGCGCTGCGGCTGTGGAACCTGTACGGCCAGACCGAGATCGCCCCGGTCGCCACGATCCTGTTCCCCGACGAACAGGTGGCAAAGGCCGGGTCCGCCGGGCGCCCGACCGTCCATGTGGAAACCCGGATCGTGGACGATGCCATGGCGGATGTCGCGGTCGGCGCGGTCGGCGAAGTGGTTCACCGCTCGCCGCAATTGATGACCGGATATTGGCGAAACCCGGAAGCGACCGCGGCCGCATTCGCGGGCGGCTGGTTCCACAGCGGCGACCTGGCGACGGTCGACGCCGACGGTTACATCACGATCGTCGACCGCAAGAAGGACATGATAAAGACCGGCGGCGAGAACGTGTCCTCGCGCGAGGTGGAGGAAGCCCTCTACGGCCATCCCGCAGTGTCGGAGGTCGCGGTCGTCGGGTTGCCGCATCCGCAATGGATCGAAGCGGTGACCGCCTTCGTGGTGCGCAAGGAAGGGTGGCCAGCCGACACGGACGACATCATGGCGCATTGCCAGCGCCAACTGTCGCGCTTCAAAATCCCCAAGCAAATCATTCTGGTCGAACGACTGCCGCGCAATGCGGCCGGCAAGATCCTGAAACGCGACCTTCGTGACGCGATGAAAGCCCATTATCTTTAACGTCCGGCGGCCTTCACGCGTCGGCATCCATTCCCCCGGCGGCCGATCCCCCGGCAGCCGATATGCTCCGAACCATGGGAGAGACACGGTGAGTGACCACACCTGCCGCGTGATCGAAACCGTCGGCCTGTCGGCATACGGTCACGACAACGCGATCCGTGCGGCCGTCGCGCAGGCGCTTGCCCGCGCCGATGTGACGGGCGTAAACTGACGATGGACACCGCAACCGTCACGGCTGATCCGCCCGTCATCGATCCACTCCGGTATCGGCAGGTCCTCGGCCAGTATCCGACCGGAGTCTGCGTGGTCACTGCTCGGTCGGCGGAGGACGAGCCGATCGCGATGGTCGTCGGTTCGTTCGGCGCGGTTTCGCTCGATCCGCCGCTGGTCGCCTTTTTTCCGGACCGCACGTCGCGGAGCTGGGCGCGTCTGCGGGATCGCGAACATTTCTGCGTGAACATTCTGAGCGCGGACCAGGAAAGCGTCTGCCGCAAGCTTTCCTCGAGGGACGCCGACAGGTTCGCAGGCATCGCCCACCGCCTGTCGCCCCGCGGGAACCCGATCCTCGACGGCGCGGTCGCGTGGATCGAATGCGAACTATATGGCATCGCCGATGCGGGCGATCACGAGATGGCGACCGGCCGCGTGCTGGCAATGGACGTCGCCGGTGACGGACTGCCGCTGCTGTTCTTTCGCGGCGGCTACGGCCGGTTCACCCCCGCCGCAAGGGTGACGGATCCGCAGCGGGACATCCCCTCGACGCCGCTGTGCAGCGTCGATCGCCCGGACCCGGGCCTCAACCCCGACCAGGACGTGTGATGACCGAGCCCGCCTATATCGTCGACATACTCCGCACGCCCGGCGGCCGCCGCAACGGCGCGCTTGCCGCGCTGCATCCCGCCGACCTGGGGGCCGTCAGCGTGGATGCGCTCCTGCGGCGGACCGGGGTGGACCCGGCCGCCGTCGACGATCTCATCTTCGGCTGCGTCAGCCAGGTCGGCGAACAGTCGAACCATCTCGCCCGGCATGTCGTGCTCGCCTCCCTGCTTCCGCAATCGGTCCCGGCCGTCACGATCGACCGCCAGTGCGGCAGTGCGCAGCAGGCGCTGCATTTCGCCGCACAGGCCGTGATGTCCGGGACCCAGGACATGGTCATCGCCGGCGGGGTCGAGCATATGACCCGCGTGCCGATGGGTTCGCCCGTCCGGCTTGCTGCCGACGCGGGGCTGGGGAGCGGACCGCTCAGCGAGCGCATCAAGGCGCGCTATGCCGTGGCGGAGTTCAGCCAGTTTACCGGCGCCCAGATGATCGCGGACAAATATGGCTTCGATCGGGAGGCGATGGACCGGTTCGCGCTCGACAGCCACCGCAAGGCGGCCACGGCGATCGCGCAGGCCGCCTTCGATGCCGAGATCGCCCCGGTCGAGGTGAGGCTCGCCGACGGCACCACCCTCATGCACCGGCGGGATGAAGGCGTCCGCCTCGATGCGTCGCTGGACGCCATCGCCGCGGTGAAACCGATCGTCGCGGGCGGCGCCATCACCGCGGCCAACGCCAGCCAGGTCACCGACGGATCGTCCGCCGCGCTGGTCGTCAACGCGCGCGCGTTAAAAGTGAATGGCCTCACCCCCATCGCCCGCATCCATGCACTGGCAGTGACGGCGGGCGATCCGGTCGTGATGCTGGAGGAACCGATTCCGGCGACCCGCAAGGTGCTGGCGCGCGCCGGGCTGGCCTTGGGCGACATCGACTTGTTCGAGGTCAACGAGGCCTTTGCCTCAATCCCGATGGCGTGGCTCGCGGCGACCGGCGCGGATCCGGCGCGCCTGAATGTGAACGGCGGCGCGATCGCGCTGGGGCATCCGCTGGGCGCGACCGGAACCAAGCTGATGGCGACGCTGGTGCACGCATTGCGCGCGCGTGGCCTCCGCTGGGGATTGCAGACCATGTGCGAAGGCGGCGGCATCGCCAACGCCACGATCGTTGAGGCATTGTGAGGGGCATGCACGCATGAAGCTGCATAACGTCACCGCCGTCGTCACGGGTGGCGCATCGGGTCTCGGCCTCGCGACCGCCGGCATGCTGGCCAGGCGTGGTGCCAGGGTCGCGATCCTGGACTTGAACGAAGAGGTCGGTCGGGCGAGCGCAGCCGATATCGGCGGCCTATTCGTCCGGGCAAACGTCTGCGATGCAGACAGCGTCGGACAGGCGCTGGATGAGGTCGGCGAGCGACTCGGCGTTGCGCGCGTGCTGGTCAACTGCGCCGGCGTCGCCCCGGTCGGCAAGACAGTCTCGCGAGAGGGCGCTCCCCACCCGCTCGACCAGTTCCGCCGCGCGGTCGAGATCAACCTCGTCGGCACGTTCAACATGATCGCGCAGTTCGCCGCGAGGTGTGCAACGACCGAGATCGTTGGCGAGGAGCGCGGGGTCATCATCAACACGGCCAGCGTCGCCGCCTATGACGGTCAGATGGGCCAGGCCGCCTATGCGGCATCCAAAGGCGGGGTAGTCGGATTGACGCTGCCCGTCGCGCGAGACCTGGCGCAGCTGCGCATCCGGGTAATGACGATCGCACCAGGCATATTCCTGACCCCGATGCTGATGGGCCTGCCCCAAGCCGCGCAGGATTCTCTGGGGCAGCAGGTGCCGCACCCCAGCCGGCTCGGCCATCCCGACGAATACGCCCAGCTGGTCGACAGCATCATCGCCAACCCGATGCTGAACGGCGAGGTGGTCCGCCTTGACGGTGCCATCCGCATGGCGCCGCGCTAGTTTACTCTGACGGTGCCCCGGTTTCTCATCCGGGTTGAAGGCGAGCTTCCGGCGTTCTTGAGCCTCACCCCGTCTTTGGTCCGGTCTTTATGAAAAAAACCGGCTCTCTTTTCGTCAGGGCAGGCATGTCTGCCCTGACGAAAAAGCGCGCTCCATCGGGTCTGGTTGCCGAGGGAGCTATGCGGACGGTGCTCGTTGTAATCGCGTCGCCACGCCTCACATTTTACCCGTGTGTTGTCCAAGCTCAAAATCCAGTATGCGTTGAGGCATTCGAGCCGCACTCGGCCATTGCACGCCTCTGCGAACGCATTGTCGGTCGGCTTTCCGGGCCTGCTGAAGTCCAGCACCACATCATGCTGGTACGGGCACAGGTCGAGATCCTTCGAGATGAATTCCGGGCCATTATCCAGACGAATGCGCTTTGGAAGACCGTGTACCGCGGCAATGCGGTCGAGCGTCTCGACCACGTCAGAGCCGCGGTAGCTCGTCCGTACGTCGAGCGCCGGCGACACACGCGTGAAGTTGTCGACGATCGACAGCACGCGGATCTTGCGCCCGTCAAAGAGCTGGTCCGACAGGAAGTCCATCGACCAGCATTCGTTTGGCGCCTTTGCCGGCGTCCGGTCGTCGCGCAGCTTTGCTTTTACCTTACGCTTGGGTGTCTTGTTGCGCAGCTGCTGCCCGGGTTCGCGATACAGCCGATAAGTACACTTGTGGTTGATCTGCCAGCCCTCCCGCCGGAGCAGCACGCGGATACGTCGGTACCCGTAACGAACACGGGTCGCAGCCAATTCCTCGATCCGCATCTTGAGGCCGGCCTGATCGAGGCGGCGGGACTAATAGCGCGGGGTCAATCGATTGATTGGAAACGCGCCGCAAGCTCGCCGTTCGCTGAGCCGGTAGCTCGCCTGCAAATAGCCGACGATCTCCCGGACTCGACCAGGCCCTACATTTTTCGGCGGATGACGTCCTGGAGCATCTCCTTGTCCAGGCTGAGGTTCGCCACCAGGCACTTAATGTCCGACGGCATCAGCCCACCGTATTTGCTGCGTCATCGGTGATAAGTCTGGATGGAAATGCCGGCCTTCCGGCACACATCCTCAACGGTCGTTCCATCCTCAGCCTGCTTGAGAATGAAGGCTGTCTGCTGCTCACCGAACCTCGACTTCTTCATCGGCGGATTTCCTCGTCCGGCATTTGCAAACCTAACCGGGAGCCTCAACAGCGGCTTGATCTTCAGCCAGATGGTGTTGAAGAACACATCGCCCAACGGTCGTCCGCCCTTGCCGGGCACGATTTCCAGAAAATATACTCTTCGCCAGCCGCCCGCATCGCGGCGACGTAATCCATCAGCCCAAGCCGGCGAAGTTCTGCGCAGATGGGAACCTTCCGGGCGCTCTTGGCGGTCTTGACCCGCCCGGCACGGGTATTGCGGATGTCGAAATAGGGGACGCCATCTTGCTCGCCGATGTCCTCAACAAACAGCTTGCACGCTTTTTCACGCCGCATATACGCCTCGACCACCTCCAACGGACTCATGCGCGCGTAGCGCTGCCGTTCGGCCTTCTCATCCTCCTCATTCCATTGCTCGGGGTCCGCCGCGACATTCGCTGCGGTTGGCGCGGACGTGGCAGCGGCTACCGGAGCCACGGTTTGTACAGGCGAAGGGGTCACCACGCCGAGGGGCCGCATGATCGCCACCGCCACGGCCATCCGGTTGGCCATGTCCTAAAATGCCGGATCAGCGTAGGAAGCCGCCGCTGCGGCTCGGGCTTGGCACATGATCTGGCGTGCGGCCTCACCACGATCGCCGACCTCGTCGATCCCCACCCGATTTAACAGATCCCGCGCCTCGTTCAGCAGATCCTTCGGCAGGTCTGGCGCTCGGCCGAACATCGCATAAAGATGCCCCCGCGCTTCGTCATCAAGGTCTGCGAAGCGGCGGTCGAAGCCGCCAACATAATCGATGCCCAGAAAATCGCTGAAGCCGTTGTCGGCGAAATCGCGGTTCGCCGCGCCATAGATGGCCCGCATCTGCGCGAAGCGTTCCGCGACGCGGCCTTCGCCGTCCTGCTGGATCGACTGATGCTGATAGGCGAGCATGTTCCGGTAGCGGACCATCTCCTCCTGGAACACGGCACTGGCCTGATCGGCGGTCAGCCCGTCACGCTCAATCTTCTCGTACAGGCTCATACGTACCGTCTCGCTCCGCCCGGTCATCGCCACCGCGCGTCGACGCGCGACCGGCTGATCCTTCGTCAGAAGGCTGACCATCGTCACAACGGTTATAGGTTTTGCGCTCGCTGGCGCCAAACGCAGTCTTCAACGCCACCAATAGACAGCGCTGCGGCGGGTGACGTTCTCGATCGCTGGCATCAGGGACTGGCTCCATCGACTGGCGTCAATTGACGCCACTACGATGGTTGAATCCCTGCCAAGTCACAGAAAACCGCGGTTTTCCGTCCCCTTAGCTGGGGCAATCAGTGACTGGCTGGGGCGGCAGGATTCGAACCTGCGGATGGCGGCACCAAAAGCCGCTGCCTTACCACTTGGCGACGCCCCAACGGAGGCGGCCTTATAGCCGGGTCGGCGGGCGTGAAAAGCCCCGGCGACAGGTCTTTTCACGCTACCCCGGCAAAAGCTCAGTCGAGGCGCTGCAACCAGCCGTGCGCATCGGGGGCGCGGCCGCGCTGGATCGCGGAGAGGGCGTCGAGCATGCGCTGGGTCAGCTGGCCAGTGCCGCCGCCGCCGATCGTGAAGCGGCCGTCGGGGCTGGCGACCTCGCCGATCGGGGTGACGACCGCGGCGGTACCGCAGGCGAAGGCCTCGGTCAGGCGACCGCTGGCGGCGTCGGCGCGCCACTGGTCGATGCCGTACAGCTCCTCGCGCACCACGATGCCCTGATCGCGGGCGATGCGGATGATCGAATCGCGGGTGATGCCGGGCAGGATCGTGCCGGTCAGCGGCGGCGTCACCATCGATCCGTCGTCAAAGACGAAGAAGACGTTCATGCCCCCCAGCTCCTCGACCCAGCGGCGCTCGACCGCGTCGAGGAAGACGACCTGGTCGCATCCCTGCCGGATCGCCTCGGACTGGGCGAGCAGGCTGGCGGCATAATTGCCCCCGCACTTCGCCTCGCCGGTGCCGCCGGGGGCGGCACGGGTGTAATCCTGACTGACCCAGATCGACACCGCGCGCGCGCCGCCCTTCCAATAGGCGCCGACCGAGGAGGCGATCACCATGTAGAGATATTCGGACGACGGCTTGACGCCGAGGAACGCCTCGCTCGCGAACATGAACGGGCGCAGGTACAGCGCGCCGCCGTCGACCTCGGGAAACCAGGCGCGCTCGGTGGTGACGAGCTGGCGGCACGATTCGAGGAACAGCTCCTCGGGCAGTTCGGGCATCGCCAGCCGCCGCGCGCTGTTGTTGAAGCGGCGCGCATTGGCGTCGGGCCGGAACAGCGCCATCGCCCCGTCGTCGAGCCGATAGGCCTTCAGCCCCTCGAAGATCTCCTGCGCGTAATGGAGCACCGCGGTCGACGGATCGACGGTGATCGGCGCGCGCGCGGTGATCGCGGCGTCGTGCCAGCCCTTTGCCTCGTTATAGCGGACGACGGCCATATGATCGGTGAAGACCCGCCCGAAACCGGGGTCGACGAGGCGCGCGGCACGCTCGTTGGCGTCGACCGGCGTCGCGCTGGGGTCGAAACGAAAAGCGGCGGAACCGGACGTTAAAGGGGCGTTCATCGATTTCTCTCAGGCATCAGGGGTTGCGGATGCGTACGGGCGGTGTCTAAACCGGTCAACATGGCTGCCACAGCTCCCACCGCTTCCGCCCAGTTCCTCCGCGAGCCCGAACTCCGTCGCGGCATGGAGCTTTTGTATTTTGGCCACAGCCATCTCACCCGCTCCGTCGATCAGGGGCTCGCAGCACAGGGATTGGGCCGCGCGCACCATCGTGCTCTCTACTTCATCGCCCGCAAACCCGACCTGACGGTCAGCGAATTGCTCAATCTGCTGGCGATCACCAAACAATCTCTGGGCCGCGTACTCAACGAACTCACCGACCGCAAGCTGGTCACCACCCGGCCCGGCGAGCGCGACCGTCGCCAGCGACTGCTACGGCTGACCGAGGATGGCGCGCGGATGGAGAGCGATCTGTTCGAATCGGTCCGGATCAAGATGTCGCAAGCCTATCAGGCGGCGGGCCAGGATGCGGTATCGGGCTATTGGGCGGTGCTGGAGGGGATGATCCCCGAACCGGATCGCGCGCAGGTCGAAGGGCTGCGGTCCTGATAAGCGCGGCCTGACGGACCGGCGCGCCTTCAGGATCAGCGTGCCGCCGCCGCCATCTCGCGATTGCGCCGCGCCGATGCGGCGAGCGTCTCGGTCAGCAGCGCTATCAGGGCGTGGTCGCGATCGAGCACGTTCAGCCCCTGCCGCGTCGATCCGCCGGGGCTGGCCACGCGATCGGCGAGCACCGCCGGCGTGACGTCGGCCGCCGCCGCCATGACCGCGGAACCCTCCAGCGTCGCCAGCGCCAGCCGCGCGGCCTGATCGCCGGGCAGGCCCAGCGCCGCGCCGGCCTGCGCCAGCGCATCGGCGAAGCGGAAGACGAAGCCGGGGCCGCAGCCCGCCAGCGCGGTGACGTCGTCGAACCGTGCTTCGTCCGCGATCCATTCGACGAGGCCCAGCGGCGCCATCAGCGTCGTCAGCGCCGCGCGCATCGACGCATCCTCGGTCACCGAATGGAGCGCCACCACGCCCTTGCCGATCGCCACCGGCAGGCTGGGCATCGCCCGCACCACCGCCGCGGCCGCGCAGAGCGGGGCGAGCGTCGCGACCTCGACGCCGGCGAGGATCGATACCAGCAACCGCGGCGCATGACCCGCCAGCGGACCGTCGCGCAGCGTCGAGAGCTGCTGCGGCTTCAGGCCGAGCATGATCGTGTCGAACGCACCCTCCTCGGCGCCGGGAATCGCCGTCACCACGCGTACGCCCTCGGGCATCGTGCGACCGCTGGGGCTGACGACCGTCACGTCCGCGGGGGCGACCACGCCGGCGTCCAGCCAGCGGCGCAGCATCGCGCCGCCCATATTGCCGGCGCCGACCATCAGCAGCCGCATCGGTTCAGGCCTCGCCCTGCGTCTCGATCAGCGCCGCCGCCAGCGCATCCTTGGGCGACTTGCCGCCCCAGAGGACGAACTGGAACACCGGATAGAAACGCTCGCATTCCTCGATCGCCGATTCGACCAGCAATTCGGTCGCGCCGAGCGACATCGTGCCCTCATCCTCGCCGTCGATCATCGCCGCATGCCGGTACAGCAGCACGCCGGAGGTCGACCAGAGTTCGAAATGGCCGATCCACAGCTGCTCGTTGACCAGCCCGATCGCCTCATAGACCGCGCTGCGGCGGTCGTCCGTGACCTTGATGTCGGGGAAGGCGAGGAACTGCAGGACGCTGTCGTCCTCGCGCCACAGGGCGCGCAATTCGTAGCTCGTCCAGCTGCCCTTGACGGTGGCGACGATCTCATCATCGTGGCGCTCGAACTCCCAGCCATGCGCGGCGTAATACGCCTCGAGCATGTCGATGGGGGCGGCGGGTTCCTGATCGTGTTCAGCGTGGTCGAGCATCGTTACGCCTCTTATCGCACGACAAGGCTGCCGAGGCAAAAAGGCCCCGGCAACCCCGTCGTGGACAAGGGTGTCGATAAATCTGTGGAAAAGTTGGTCAGGCGGTGGGGACCGGGTCGCCGACGGGCTCCGATGCCCCCGCCCTGGCCTCGAGCGCCTCGATTCGCGCCTTGAGCGCGTCATTCTCGTCGCGGGCGGCGACGGCCATCGCCTTCACCACCTCGAATTCGTCGCGGCTGACGAAATCGAGCCCGCCGATCCATTCGCGCACACGCGACCGCGCTCCGGACTCGGCTTCGCGGCCGACGCCCGCCAGCGTGCCGGCGGCGCCGTTCACCAGCTTCACGAAATCATCGAACAGGCGGTTGTCGGACTGCATATTTCTCTTCCCGGCGTCTGGTTGCGTCACAGCATCTGGGAGGTATGCGCCGCCGGCACAAGGGTTTCCGCATCGGGGTTCAGTTGACCGATCCGCCACGTCAGCACGCCGGCGAAACTGATCCACACCAGATAGGGCACCATCAGCCACGCCGCGAGCGGGCGGATGCGCCCGAACAGGATCGTGGTCAGGATCGCGAGCACGAGCATCGCGACGATCACCAGCAGCGCCGCGCCGACCTGATGCATGCCGAAGAACAGCGGCGTCCAGACAAGGTTGAGCGCGAATTGCGCCGCGAACAGCCCCAGCGCCAGCCCGCGCCCCTTGCCGCCGCGCGCATGCAGGATCAGCGCGACCGCGAAGCCCATCAGGATGTAGAGCGTCGTCCAGGCGATCGGGAAGACGATGCCGGGCGGCGTCAGTGCCGGTTTCTGCAGCGCCATGTACCAGGTATTCTCGCTGCCCGACGGCACCGCGCGACCCGAGGCGAAACCGAGCAGCAGGATCAACGGTACGGTAAACACTGCCCAGCGCAGGAACGACATCCGCAACTGACCCCTGGATGCGATGCCGCCCACCCGATGCTCCTCGAACATGATGCCGTCGCCTTGCCGCGTCGCGCAGGTTTCGTAAAGCGTCCGATCCGATTATCGTTCCGTCAACGGTTCGTTTCGGGACGCGGCGACCAGATATTCCACATTGCCCTCCGGCCCGGTGATCGGACTCTCGACGACGCCCGCTACCGTCCAGCCCGCCCCGTCCAGCCACGCGACCACGTCGTCGCACACGCGCGCGCGGATCGCGGGATCGCGGACGACGCCGCCCTTCCCCACCTCGTCGCGCCCCGCCTCGAACTGCGGCTTGATGAGCGCCATCAGCCGCGCGCCGGCGGGAGCGAACTCCATCGGCCGCTCCAGCACCTTGGCGAGGCCGATGAAGCTCGCATCGCAGACGATCAGGTCGACCGGTTCCGGGATATGCGCCGGGGTGAGGATGCGCGCGCTCGTCTGTTCGTGGACGATGACGCGCGCGTCCTGTCGCAGCTTCCACGCCAGCTGGTTGGTGCCGCTGTCGACCGCATAGACGCGCGCCGCGCCACGGGTGAGCAGCACGTCGGTGAATCCGCCGGTCGACGATCCGACGTCGATCGCCACCGCATCCGCGACATTCCACCCGAAATGGTCGAGGCCGTGCGCCAGCTTGATCCCGCCGCGCGACACCCAGGGGTGGTCGCGGCCGCGGACGTCGAGCACGACGTCGTCGGCGAACGCCTGCCCCGGCTTGTCGACCTTGCGGGTCCCCGCGAACACCAGCCCCGCCATGATGAGCGCCTGCGCCCGCGTCTTCGATTCGGCGAGCCCGCGGGTCACGAGCATCTGGTCTGCGCGGGTCTTTGCCATCGCCGCTCCCTATCGCGGATGATGCCGCCGCGTCACCCCATTCGGTCCGCCGCTGCCGCTCATCGGACTGGCGCAACCGCTATTGCCTACCATCGCGGTAGGATTATCTTCGGGGCTTGAGGGACGTGTGGAACGGCGTGTCCCGGACCGCCGCATCGACACGTTTCCCGCCACGGAGGGAGATGCAGCCATGACCGGATTTTCCAGTTTCGACGCCGCGCAACCGACCATTCTGACCGTGCCGGGCCTCGGCGGCTCCGGCCCCTCGCACTGGCAGACGCTATGGGAGGATTCCCGCCCCGACACCGTCCGTGTCGAACTCGGCATGTGGAACACGCCGCACCGCAACGCCTGGGTGACCAAGCTCGATCAGGCGATCGCGCGTGCCGAGGCGCCGGTTATCCTGGCCGCACATAGCCTCGGCTGCCTGGCCGTCGCATGGTGGGCGGAACTCAGCCCGCAGCCCTATGGCTGGCCGGTGGCGGGCGCGCTGCTCGTCGCCCCTGCGGACGTCGACCGGCCCGAAGCGCCCGCCGAACTGCGCACCTTCGCGCCGACGCCGAAGACGCCCCTGCCCTTCCCCTCGATCGTCGTCGCCTCGAGCGACGATCCTTGGATCGGCATCGACCGCGCGCACAGCCTGGCGGCGCAATGGGGCAGCCATTTCGTCGATGCCGGGCCGCAGGGCCATCTCAACGCCGCCAGCGGCATCGGCTGGTGGCGCGAGGGGCAGGAGCTGCTCGGCCGCGTCATCGCCGCCAGCACCGACGGCCACGGTCATGCCCGTGCCGCCAGCGACGCCCGCTCGATCCTCGCGATCAACGCGACCGACGCCGCGCAGGACCATTACCTCGGGCGATGACGGTTCACCCGACGGGCGCGAACGGGTTCACGGCTCCCGGGCGCCCGTCGATCAGGAGGCCGGCGTGCAGGTCCTCGCATCACCGGCCGTTGGCCTCTTCCCATAAGCGGCGCCCGACGGCACCCGGCACTACCGCCCGCTTTGGAACCACAGCATCGCGGGTTCCGCGGCGACGCCGTCGGTCGCACTCACGAAGTTGCGGAAACGGGGGGCATTGAAGCCGATCGCATAGACCGTGTCGGGCCGCGCCGTGCAGGTCATCGAAAAGGTGCGACCATCCGCGGACTGACGCGGTCTGCCATCGCAATCGGGATAGGCGCCCTGATCGCGCGTGACGAACGAAAAGCTGCCGGGGCGCATCGCCCGATCGAACGTCACCGACAGAACATAGGGCCCCGGTGCGATCCGGGCCCCGGCAACCGGCACGGTGGCGACGACGTGCGGTACGTTGGCGGGCAGGCGCACCGGATAGGCGACGAAGGGCGCGCCATCGCCGGCCCCTTCTCCACCCGTGGCAAGGCTCGCGACGTCGGCGAACCCCAGATCGCGCAGGCCGCGCAAGGCGATCTCCTGCACCGCGAGCAACGCCGCACCCGATGACGATCCCGGCCTGAGCGCGCCCGCGACCTCGCACAGCGTCGCCCCACAGGTGACGCGCAGCTTCGCAATGCCCGGAACCCCGCCGAAGCGGTTGAGCAGCGCCGCCTCGCTCTCGCCTGCCCATATGGCGTCACGCGTTTAGCCACGCAGCTGCCGGTACAGATCGCCCGGCTGGCCGCCCTTGTCGACCACCAGGTCGCCGAGCAGCGGATCCCGCGCCGTTTGGCCGCTTTGTATCATGACACCGGCGAGCAACGCTCCCGCCAGGCCAAGGCTGATGAGGACGGTCATGGGATGAAGACCCTTTCGCAGACCGACCGTCGCACCATGCGACGGCGGCAGGTCTTGCTCCTCGACAGGCCGCGTCGTCGCCACCCCGATTTTGTCGTCCCGATTTTCTTGTGCCGCCAGCGCCCGCGCCAGTTCCCGACTGCTCGCCGCGCCAGTCTTGCGCCGCGCCTCGCGCAGCCGCTCGTTGACGGCATGGACACTGGTGCCGAGCACCACCGCGATCGTCTTGGCGGTATGCCCCTCGGCCAGCATCGCCAGCACGCGCCGCTCCGCCTCGTTGAGCGAGGCGGCGCCGGGCAGGTCAGTCACCGCCCGCCTCGGTTTCGCGCCCCTTCGCGGTCGCCGCCTTCATCGCCCGGTACATCCGCACGTTCAGCGCCACCAGCACGACGACGGCCAAGGCGATGATGATCGCCGCCTTCACCGGTCCGCTCAAGCCCGCGCGCCCTCGCTCACGCCCGCGCTGTTGTGGCGCAGCGTCGTCAGCACGGTCTGGACGATGTGATCGGCGTCGAGCCCGGCCTCGGCATATTGCTTCTCGGGCTTGTCCTGGTCCTGAAACGTGTCGGGCAGGCGCATCGTGCGCAGCTTGAGCCCGCCGTCGATCAGCCCCTCGTCGCTCGCCAGCGTCAGCACGTGCGCGCCGAAGCCGCCGACCGCGCCCTCCTCGATCGTCACCGCGACCTCATGCGAGGTCAGCAGGCGGCGGATCAGCGCCTCGTCGAGCGGCTTGGCGAAGCGCAGGTCGGCGACCGTCGTCGACAGGCCCTTCGCCTCCAGCACCTCGGCCGCCTTCAGCGCCTCTTCCAGCCGCGTGCCGAGCGACAGTATCGCCACCGTCTTGCCCTCGCGGACGATACGGCCCTTGCCGATCTCCAGCCGCTGCGCGACCTCGGGCAGCGCGACGCCGGTCCCCGCCCCGCGCGGATAGCGGACCGCGATCGGGCCGCTGTCGTGCACCGCACAGGTGTGCGTCATATGGACCAGCTCGGCCTCGTCCGCCGCCGCCATCACGACGAAATTCGGCAGCGTCGCCAGATAGGTGACGTCGAACGACCCGGCGTGCGTCGCCCCGTCGGCGCCGACCAGCCCCGCCCGGTCGATCGCGAAGCGCACCGGCAGGTTCTGGATCGCGACGTCGTGCACGACCTGGTCGTAGGCGCGCTGGAGGAAGGTCGAATAGATCGCGCAGAACGGCCGCATCCCCTGCGCGGCAAGGCCGGCGGCGAAGGTGACGCCATGCTGTTCGGCGATGCCGACGTCGAACGCGCGGTCGGGGAATGCCTTGGCGAACCGGTCGACGCCGGTGCCGGACGGCATCGCCGCGGTGATCGCGACGATCGTCGGATCGCGCATCCCCTCCTTGACCAGCTGGTCGCCGAAGACGTTCTGATATTGCGGCGGGCCCGGCGGCGCCTTCGCCTGCGCGCCGGTGATGACGTCGAACTTCTGGACGCCGTGATATTTGTCCGCAGCCGCCTCGGCCGGGGCATAGCCCTTGCCCTTCTTGGTGACGACATGGATCAGGATCGGCCCCTCCTCGGCGTCGCGGACGTTCTCCAGCACCGGGATCAGATGGTCGAGGTTATGGCCGTCGATCGGGCCGACGTAATAGAAGCCCAGTTCCTCGAACAGCGTGCCGCCCATCGTCATGCCACGGGCGAATTCGTCGGTCTTGCGCGCCGCCTGATGGAACGGCCGCGGCAGGCGGCGGGCGAATTTCTTGAGGATGTCGCGCACCCCCAGGAATTCGCGACTCGACACCATCCGCGACAGATAGGCCGACAGCCCGCCGACCGGCGGCGCGATCGACATGTCGTTGTCGTTGAGGATCACGACCAGCCGGTTGCCCGCCTGTTCGGCGTTGTTCATCGCCTCATAGGCCATGCCCGCGGACATCGACCCGTCGCCGATCACCGCGATGCCGCGCCCCGGCGTGCCGGCGAGCTTGTTCGCCACCGCGAAGCCCAGCGCCGCGGAGATCGAGGTCGAGCTGTGCGCCGCGCCGAACGGGTCGTATTCGCTCTCGCTGCGCTTGGTGAAGCCGCTGAGCCCGCCGCCCTGGCGCAGCGTGCGGATGCGCTCCCGCCGCCCGGTCAATATCTTGTGCGGATAGCATTGATGGCCCACGTCCCACACCAGCCGGTCGCGCGGCGTGTCGAAGACGTAATGGATCGCGGTGGTCAGCTCGACCACGCCAAGTCCGGACCCGAGATGTCCGCCGGTCGATCCGACCGCGGAGATCGTCTCCTGCCGCAGCTCGTCGGCGAGCTGGCGGAGCTGTTCGGGCTTCAGTTTTCGCAGCTCTTCCGGCGTCTTGACGGTATCGAGCAACGGCGTTTCGGGTAGTTCGGCCATCGGGCCCGTCTACGCGCTAAGTCGGAACGTGTCGATTGTCGGCGAACGCCCGATCAACCACAGTCGGCGCATTTTCCCCGCACCTCGATGACCGGACGAACCGGAGAGAATCCAGCGGCTTGCGCGGCATTCCTGACGCCACGCGTCACCACGTCGTCGTCCAGATGCACCGTCTGTCCACAGGAATCGCACACCAGGAAGATGCAATCGTGCAGGCAGTCGGGGTGCGCGTTGGCGACATAGGCGTTCGAGCTCTCGACCTTCCGGGCGAGGTTGGAGGCGACGAAGACGTCGAGGATGCGATAGATGCTGTTGGCGGCGACGCGCCGCCCCTCGCGCTTCGACAGCGCCTCGGCGATGTCATAGGCGCTCGCCGGCTTGGCGAATCCGGCCAGCGCCTCGAACACGTTGGCGCGCATCTGCGTCCATTGTTCGCCGGATTTTTCCAGCGTCGCCTGCGCGGCCCTGGTCAGGTCGTCGCCCTGCGGTTCGTGATGGGTGTGATGCGCATGGGCCATAGGTCAAATTTAGGGAGCCGCGCGGCCCACGGCAAGCCGCGTCAGACGACCGCGCGCCGGTTGAGGTCGTGGCCGAAGGCGAGCAGGCCGACGCCGATCACCGTCCACAGCGTCTCCGCCCCGCCGCCGCCCTCGTGCGGCAGCGTCATCGCCCCCGCCATGATCCCGAGCCCGAACGCGCCCATCGCCGCCGGCATGACATAGCCATGCTCCATCACGCCCCGCCCCAGCGCGATCGCGCCGAGCAGGATCGCGATCGTCAGCCCGACTTCGTGGAACAGCGGATTGAGCAGCAACCCGCCCGCCGCCGACAGCATCGCCAGCAGCACCGCACTCGCCAGACAATGGACGACGCACAGCCCCGACAGCGCAATCGCCGCGCGGTCGAGGCCGGCCCAGCCGAGGCGGCGTACGGGGTGAGTCATCTGGGGCATCCGTAGCGACCATCTAGGCCGGGGCGCAGCAGGTTACAACATCACATCGTTGTTTTTTGCGCCGCCTGATGGCGCTCGGCCTCGTTCTTTCGAAAGGTGGCAACCATGTCGGCTATCGCCGGCGTCGCGCAGACACCACGATCGAAGGCGCTGAGATGATCGGGTTCGCCCGCGCATCGCATCGCAGCCTCGGACTTGGGGAGAAGGTCGAGCGGCTCCGAGGTCGCGTCGCCACGGGCGATCGCGGGCCCCAGCCCGACGAGGAAGCCGTCCCAACCCGCCGGGTCCGTCATGCCGCGAAACGTCGCGATCGCCCGCTGCCGCATGGCCTCGGCAGCACGAAAGTCACCCAATTCCCTGAACGTATTGGCGGCGCGCGCCTGAAGCCACCCTCTATCCTTCGCCTCACCGGTATCCGGCATCGCGGCCACCCGTTTCGCGAATGCCGCCTGATACCGCCTTGCCCGTCCCGGGTCCCCGCCGGGTTCGTCCTTGGCCTCCCACGTCGCGGTCAGAAGGAGTCCGAGCGCCTCGCTTTCGGGACGTCCGATGGCGGTGGCGAGCCAGGCGGCGCGATAATATGGCGTCTCGACACCCCGCAGCCGCTGATAGTCCTGACTGGCAACGACAGGCGTCAGGCGTTCGATCTCGGCCGGGCTGAACGTGCCGAAAACGAGCAGTGTGTTGCCGGGACATTCCGGCAACGGAAACGGAAACGGCATATAGCTGTATGGCTTGCCATCGGGTCGAGCACCGAACGTGCTGTAATGACTGACCCGCCACGCGCTGAACGGCTCGCCACCCACCGGACAGGTCATGCTCACCGATGCGCCGTGCAGCGGCGGTGGCTCGGGCGGTGGCGGGATCGGCCCGTTCGCCGCCGCCTGCAACATCAGTGCGATCAATCCCGGTAGCATCGGCTCTCTCTCCCCCCACGCACTCCCCTGCGCACGGCTTGACGCTTGGCGCGTGGCGGCGGCGGGTGTATCGCGCTCGCATGCTCCAGCCTAGCGCCGCCTTCCTTTCCCGTGCCCGGCCGCACAGCGTCGCGCGCTGGCTGTTCGCCGTCGCCGGGCTGATCGTCGCGATGGTCGTCATCGGCGGGATCACCCGCCTGACCGAATCGGGCCTGTCGATCACCACATGGAAACCGATCAGCGGCATCGTCCCGCCGCTGACCGATGCGGACTGGCAGGCGGAATTCGCCAATTACCGCAAGATCCCCGAATATGCCGCCTTCAACCAGGGCATGACGCTTGCCGGGTTCAAGGGCATCTTCTTCTGGGAATATCTGCACCGCGTGCTCGGCCGCATCATCGGCCTCGCCTTCGCCCTGCCGCTTCTGTGGTTCGCCGTCCGCCGGCAGATCCCGGCGGGCTATGGCTGGCGGCTGGTCGCGCTGCTCGCGCTCGGCGGGTTCCAGGGCGCGATCGGCTGGTGGATGGTCGCCTCCGGCCTGTCGGAGCGGACCGACGTCAGTCATGTCCGGCTCGCGGTCCATCTGCTCACCGCATTGACCATCCTCGCCGGCATCGTCTGGACCGCGCTCGACCTGATCGCACTCCATCGCAATCCGCTGTCCTGCCCGGCCCGCCTCACCCGCGTCGCGGTCGCGGCGCTGGCGCTGCTGTTCGTCCAACTCGTCTATGGCGCGTTCACCGCCGGGCTCGACGCCGGCTATGCCTTCGCCAGCTGGCCGCTGATGGGCGACGCGCTGTTCCCTGCTGGCGTGCCGCTGGTCGATCCGGCGTGGCGCAATGCCGTCGACAACCCCGTCGTCGTCCAGTTCATCCATCGCTGGTGGGCCTTCGCCGCCGCCGCCGCGCTCACCTGGCTGGCGGTCGCGGCGACCCGCACGGGGTCGAAGGCGGGCTTCTGGGTCGTCGGCCTCGTCACGCTCCAGATCATGCTCGGCATCGCCACGCTGATGACCGGTGTGCAGATCGACGTCGCCGTCGCGCATCAGGCCAATGCCGCCCTGCTGCTGATCGCCACCGTCTTCGCCGCCCACGCCTGCGGCCGCCGCACCGCCTGATCGCACCCCCGGATCGGGATTACCCGCTCCGCATGGTATTATTTTACCCGTCAGCAAACCCCCGGTTTGCTTGACTTCGCGGGCGCATTCGATCATTGGCCCACTCAATCACGCCGTCCCTCGGGGCGGCGTGCATCGTTTCAAACCGAAAGGTCCACGCCATGAAGGCGCTCATGAAGACCACCAAGTCGGCCAAGCCGCACGAGGTGGAGAAGAAGTGGCACATTATCGACGCCACCGACCTGGTGGTCGGCCGCACCGCGTCGATCATCGCCAATGTCCTGCGCGGCAAGCACAAGACGTCGTTCACCCCGCACGTCGATTGCGGTGACAACGTCATCGTCATCAACGCCGACAAGATCCGCTTCACGTCCAACAAGGCCGAGAAGAAGTTCTATTACAAGCACACCGGTTATGCCGGCGGCATCAAGGGCGTCACCGCCGCCAAGGTTCTCGAAGGCCGCTTCCCGGAGCGCGTTCTCGAAAAGGCCGTCGAGCGCATGATCCCGCGTGGCCCGCTGGGTCGCGAGCAGATGCGCAACCTGCGCATCTTCAAGGGCACCGAGCATCCGCACGAAGCTCAGAACCCGGAAGTTCTCGATATCGCGGGCATGAACCGCAAGAACAAGGTGGGCGCGTAATGACCGACAATCGCCAGTCCCTTTCCGACCTCGCGTCGCTGACGCAGCAGCCGGCACCGGCGACGACCGCGGCGCCGGCCGTCACCACCGACGGCGAGGCACCCGCCGCACCGGTGCAGGTCCTGCCGACGACGCCGCTGCGCGAGCAGATCCTCGATAAGTTCGGCCGCGCCTATGCGACCGGCCGTCGCAAGGACGCCGTCGCCCGCGTCTGGATCAAGCCGGGTTCGGGCAAGATCACGATCAACGGTCGCGATCAGGAAGTCTATTTCGCGCGTCCGACGCTGCGCCTCGTCATCAACCAGGTGTTCGGCATCACCGAGCGCGAAGGCCAGTATGACGTCGTCTGCACCGTCAAGGGCGGGGGCCTCTCGGGCCAGGCCGGCGCGGTCAAGCACGGCATCAGCCAGGCGCTGACCCGCTTCGAGCCGATCCTGCGTGCGCCGGTCAAGGCCGCCGGGTTCCTGACCCGCGACAGCCGTACCGTCGAGCGCAAGAAGTACGGCCGTGCGAAGGCACGTCGCAGCTTCCAGTTCTCGAAGCGCTAAAAGCGGGCTCCCCCGGATCGCGTCGGCAATCCGGGGACCGGCCACGGCGGGCAGCGCGGGCGGCGAAGCCGTCCACGTCCAACGGCGTGGCCCATGCGATGCAGCCACGATGGGGCGGTCCGGCAACGGGCCGCCTTTTTCGCGTGCGCGCCCCGCGCGCATCGCAATGCACTGACCGGCGACACCCGCCCCACCCGTCATCCCGGAACGAGCCCAGGGCGACGAATCGCGTGCGACGGATCGAGCGCGACAGGCTCCCCCCAACGCACGGACGCACGGACGCCGCCGCCGTCGCCGCCCCGCAGCGAACGACGAACCCCGTTGACCCCGCCGCCGATCCCGGGCGTTGTGCCGCGGTAACCAGATAAGGAACCCGCCTTGGCGACGCAGACAGCCGGCCGCGAGCCCTCGATCCTCAATCCCGGGCTGCTCGCCTGTATCGCCACGGCGGCGCTCGCGGGTCTGCTGTTCGGCTTCGACACCGCGGTCATCTCCGGCGTCACGGACGCGCTGACCCGCGAATATGCGCTCACCCCGGGCTGGCTCGGCATCACCGTCTCGGCGGCGCTGTGGGGGACGCTGGTCGGCGCGCTGTTCGCCGGCATTCCCGGCGATCGCTACGGCAGCCGCGACACGTTGCGCATCCTCGCGCTCTTCTACGTCGTCTCGGCGATCGGCTGCGCCTTCGCCTGGGACTGGGGGTCGCTGGTGCTGTTCCGTGTCCTCGCCGGCCTCGCGGTCGGGGGATCGTCGGTGCTGGCGCCGGTCTATATCGCCGAGATCGCCCCGCCGTCGCGCCGCGGCCAGCTCGTCGCCGCCTTCCAGTTCATGGTGATCTTCGGCATCCTGCTCGCCTATGTCTCCAACGCGATCATCGCCGCGGTCGAGCCCGGCGACGTCGCGTGGCGGTGGAAGCTCGGCATCTCCGCGGTGCCGGCGCTGGTGTTCATGGGCCTGCTGTTCCGTATCCCCGACAGCCCGCGCTGGCTGGTCATGCACGGCCGCGATGCGGAGGCGAAGGCTTCGCTCGCCCGTATCGGCATGCCCGGTACGCTGGCGGACGACGAGATCGCCGGCGTTCACGCCGACCTCGCCGGACAGCCGGTGGGCGAACGCCTGTCGTGGCGCCTGCACCGCAAGCCGATCCTGCTCGCGATGCTCGTCGCCGGCTTCAACCAGCTCTCCGGCATCAACGCGTTCCTTTATTATCTCAACGACATCTTCTCGCGTTCGTCGACCGCACTGTCGGCGGACGTGCAGGCGATCATCATCGGCATCGTCAACGGCATCTTTACCTTCGTCGGCATGCTCCTCATCGACCGGCTGGGCCGCCGGACGCTACTGATGGTCGGCAGCCTCGGCATGGCCGCATCGCTGCTCGTCGGCGGTCTGTCGCTGCTCGGCACGATCCCCTCGTGGCTGCTCCTCCCCGCTCTCATCAACTTCATCGCCTTCTTCGCCCCCAGCACCGGCGCAGTCATCTGGGTCTATATCTCGGAGGTGTTCCCGACCTCGGTGCGCAGCCGCGGCAGCGCGGTTGGCGCGAGCACGCACTGGGGCCTCAATGCGGTGATCGCCGCCGCCTTCCCCGCGGTCGCCGCATATTCTGCCGGGGCGCCGTTCCTGTTCTTCGCGGCGATGATGGCGCTTCAGTTCGTCGTCGTGCTGCTCTATTTCCCGGAGACCAAAGGCGTTCCGCTGGAACAGATGCAACAGCAACTGGGGCTCGGCAATGCGCCCGGGCGGGTTGCCCCGACCGGACGCGCGGTCTAGCCGTTTCCGCAACGACAGAAACGCGCCAGGAGACCCCGTCATGCCCGCCATCCTCGATCGCCGTCAGGTCCTCAGCGGCGGGGCCACCATCGCCGGGCTGACGCTCGGCGCCCCGGTGCTCGCGCAGAGCAACCGGATCGAAAGCCTGATCGCGCGGATGACGCCGCAGGAAAAGGCGGGGCAGCTGTCGTGCTTCTCCGACCAGATCCGTCCGATCGGCGTGCCGTTCAATCCCGGCCTCGCCACCGGCGGCGCCAGCGAACAGCTCGCGCGGATCAGGACGGGTGCGATCGGCATGCTGTTCAACGGCGTCGGCTATGCAGGCGCGAAGGCGGCGCAGGACGCGGCAATGCAGACGCGGCTCAGGATCCCGCTGATCTTCGCCGGCGACGTCATCCACGGGCTGCGCACCGCCTATCCGCTGCCGATCGCCGAGGCCTGCGCCTTCGATCCCGACCTCGCGATGCGCACCGCCCGCGCCGCGGCGCTGGAGAGCACCGCGCTCGGCATCCACTGGACCTTCGCGCCGATGGTCGACGTCGCGCGCGACCAGCGCTGGGGCCGCGTCGCCGAAGGATCGGGTGAGGACCCGTATCTCGGCATCGCACTCGGCGTCGCCCGCGTCCGAGGCTTCCAGGGCACCGATCTCAAGGACCCGACCCGCGTCGCCGCCTGCGCCAAGCATTTCGCCGCTTATGGCGCGGTGTCGGGCGGCATGGAGTACAACTTCACCGAGATCAGCCCGTCGACGCTGCACGAGGTGCATCTCGCGCCGTTCAAGGCGGCGGTCGATGCCGGCGTCGCGACGCTGATGAGCGCGTTCAACGACATCGACGGCGTGCCCGCGTCGGGCAACCGCTGGCTGATGACCGACCTGCTGCGCGGGCAATGGACGTTCGGCGGCATGGTCGTCGGCGACTATACCGCGGACGAGGAGCTGATCGCGCACGGCTATGCGAAGGACGGCCGCGACGCCGCGAAGAAGGCGTTCATGGCGGGCATGGACATGGCCATGCAGTCGAACCTCTACAATCTGTGGCTGCCCGATCTGGTCGAGAAGGGCGAGGTGCCGATCGCACGCCTCGACGAGGGCGTCCGCCGCGTGCTGCACCTGAAGGAACAGGTCGGCCTGTTCGACAATCCCTATCGATCGGTCAGCCAGAAGGCGGAGCGGACCAGCGTCTCGACCCCCGCGATGCTCAAGCTGAGCCGCGAGGCGGGCGCGCGCTCGATCGTGCTGCTGAAGAACGAGGGCAACGTCCTGCCGCTGGCGAAGAACGCCAAAATCGCGCTGGTCGGCCCCTTTGCCGAGGATGTCGAGAATGTCGTTGGCACCTGGGCATTCATGTCGGACGCAAAGCTGAACGTCTCGATCGCCGCCGGCCTGCGCAACCGCAAGGCGAACGTGACGGTGGTGAAGGGGTCGGAGGTCGAGGCGGCGATCCCCGGCGGCATCGACGCGGCGGTCGCCGCCGCGCGCGGGGCGGATGTCGTGCTGCTCGCGATCGGCGAGACGCAATTGATGTCGGGCGAGGCGCAGGCGCGCGTCTCGGTCACCGTGCCGCCCGCGCAGATGGCACTGGCCGAGGCGCTCGCCGCCACCGGCAAGCCGGTCGTCGTCCTGCTGCGCCACGGCCGCGCTCTCGCGCTGGAGGGCGCGGTGAAGGATGCGCCCGCGATCCTCGCGACCTGGTTCCTCGGCACCGAGAGCGGCAACGCCATCGCCGACGTGCTGTTCGGCGAGGTCAATCCGTCCGCCAAGCTGTCGGCCAGCTTCCCGCATTTCAGCGGTCAACAACCCTATTTCTACAACCACAAGAACACCGGCCGCGGCGCGCCCGAAACCGGCGCGCAGGATTACAAGGCGCGCTATCGCGAAACCAAAAACGAGGCGCTGTACCCGTTCGGCCACGGCCTCAGTTACACCAGCTTCGCCGTGTCGAACGTCGTCGTGCCGACGCGGATGGGCGACCGGATCGAAGTGACCGCGACCGTCGCCAACACCGGCACGCGCGCCGGCGACGAGGTGGTGCAGCTCTACATCCACGACGTCGTTGCGAGCCACACCCGGCCGATCCGCGAACTGAAGGGGTTCCAGCGCGTCTCGCTGGCGCCCGGCCAGTCGAAGCAGGTCCGCTTCACGCTGTCGCGCGAGGATCTGCGCTTTTGGATGGACGGCCAGTGGGTGGTCGAGCCCGGCACCTTCCATGTCTGGGTGGCGACCGATTCGACCAATGGCGAGCGCAAGGAATTCGAGCTGGCCTGAGGTCAGTCGATCCGCACGATCCGCGTCCCCAGTCGCTCCGCCTCTTCGGGGTCGTGCGTCACCATCAGGATCGGCAGGCCCGCCTCGTCGCGGACGCGCAGGATCGCGTCCATGATCTCGCCCCGCCGCGCGCGGTCGAGCGACGAGAGCGGCTCGTCGAGCAGCAGGAAGGCGGGATCGCTCAGCAGCGCGCGGCCGATCGCGACCCGCCGCGCCTCGCCGCCCGACAGGGTCCGCGGCCAGCGGTCGAGCAGGTGGCCGATGCCCAGCATCGCCGCCGTCGCCGCCAGCGCGCCGTCGTCGGGCGCGCCGTACAGCAGGTTCGCGCGCACCCGCCGGTGCGGGAACAGCCGCGGCTCCTGAAACACATAGCCCGCGCGCCGCCGCTCCGGCGCGATGTCCAACCCCGCCGCGGCGTCGAACAGCACCCGCCCGGCGACCGCGATCCGCCCCCGGTCGGGCCGCAGCAGCCCGGCAACCATGTTCAATATGCTGGTCTTGCCGATCCCCGACGGGCCGAACAGCACGGTCAGCCCCGCGCCCGCCGTCAGGTCGAGCGCGACCGCGGCCTCGCCCAGCCGCTTTTCGACGTGGATGTCAAAGGACATGCAGCCCCCGCCTCACACGCCGTGTGAGCAGTTCCGACGCGACCAGCGCGACGAGGCTCAGCGCCACCGAGATCGCCGACAGCCGCCACACCATCGCCTCCGCCCCCGGCTGCTGCAACGCCGAATAGATCGCCAGCGGCAGCGTCTGCGTCTGCCCCGGCACGTTGGAGACGAAGGTGATCGTCGCGCCGAATTCGCCGATCGACCGCGCGAACCCGAGCACCGCACCCGCCAGCACGCCGGGCAGGCTGAGCGGCAGCGTCAGCGTCCAGAACACCCGCGCCGGCCCCGCCCCCAGCGTCCGCGCCGCGCTTTCCAGCCGCCGGTCGACCGCCTCGATCGACAGCCGCATCGCACGCACCATCAGCGGCAGCGCCATGATCCCCGCCGCGATCGCCGCACCCGTCCAGCGGAACAGCACGGTGACGCCGAACCAGCGTTCGAGCACGCCGCCGACTGGCCCGTTCGGCCCGAACGCCAGCAGCAGCACCCAGCCCGTCACCACCGGCGGCACCACCAGCGGCAGGTGTACGACCGCATCGAGCAGCAGCTTGCCCGGGAATCGCGCGCGCGCCAGCACCCAGGCGAGCGCGAAGGCGAGCGGCAGCACCGCCGCCATCGCGACGCCGCCGACCTTCAGCGACAGCGTCAGAATCGTCCATTCCTCCGCCGACAGCATCAGCGCGCGGTGAATCCGTAGCGGACGAAGATCGCCTTGCCTTTGGCGCTGACCAGAAAGCGACGGAACGCCTCACCCTCCGGGTTCCGCGAACCGGCGATCCGCGCGATCGGATAGGTGATCGCGGGGTGGCTGGATGCGGGAAACACACCCGCGATCCGCACCATGCTCGATGCGCGCGCGTCGGTCGCATAGACGATCCCCAGCGGCGCCGCACCGCGCTCGACCAGCACCAGCGCCGCACGCACGCTGTCGCCGCGCACCACCTTGGGCGCGACCGCGGTCCACACGCCGAGGCTGCGCAACGCCGCCTCGGCATAGCGCCCCGCCGGCACCGGCGCGTCCGCCATCGCCAGCGGCCCCGCCGTCAGCACCCGCGCAAGCGCGGCGGGCGGACGGACGGGGATGCGCACCGGATTGCCCTTCGCCGCGACGACGACCAGCCGGTTGCCGAGGAACGTCACCCGCGTGTTCGCGACGATCAGCCGCTTGGCGGCCAGCGCGTCCATCCATTCCTGATCGGCGGAGACAAACAGGTCCGCGCCGCCCCCCGCCTCGACCTGCCGCGCCAGCACCGACGACGCCGCGAACGAGAGCACCGGTTTTGGATGCCCCGCCTTCGCCCACGCCTCCGCCGCGGCGGTCAGCGATTCCTGCAGGCTCGCCGCCGCCAGCACCAGCGGTGCGCGCGTCTGCGCTGCGGCAGGGACGGCAAACGACAACGACAGGGCGAACACCAACGACCGGATCATGACGGCACCTCGACGGGAACGGTTATATCCCGCCGTATACAGCGCCCGTCCTGCAACGCGACCGGCGAATCGCGAGCCCCGGAAGTCAGTTACCTTCGCGGCACGTCAGATAGCGCCCCTTCATGCCGACATGCGCCGTCTCCCCGGCAGCGACATCGGCGGAGGCATTGCCACTCTTGGTCCCGATCGTAATCCTCGCCGGCTCGACCAGATTGCAGCCGATCTCGGCCCCCATCTGCGCACAGGCCTTTTCGAAATGCTGGTCCGCCGTCGATCCCTCGATCGGTCCGACCAGGAAGGACGCGCCGGTCGTGCCGCCGAACAGCGTGGCGCCGATACCACCCAGCATGTTCGCGCGCCACGTTCCGTCACGTTGCTGCTTCAACCCGGTCTGCGGTGCGAGACGTGCGCATACGCCGGTCGCGACGACCGCCTCCTGCGCTTGCAGGCCGCCACTCTCACACAGCCCCGTTAACAGCAGCATGGCCTTCCACGACATGATCGCACTTTCGCTGGGGATCCCGTGCGCGGCTCTATCCGGCCACCGGGCCAAGTGCCAGCGGCTTCCCTCACCCCGACGTCACCCGCCCGGTCCGCTGCAACTTGCCCCAGCCCACCATCGGGCCGCGCAGCGCCTGCGCGATCGCCTTCAGCACCACATAATACATCACCTGACGATAGCCGATCCGCTGCGGGATCAGCAGCCACAGCAGCCGCCACCGCTCGCGCCGCTCCAGCGCAAAGGCGATCGTCGCCGCCAGCAGGTCGATCGCGGTGAACACGATCCAGAAGGCAAGCATCGTATAGACGTCATGGCTGGTCTGCGCCCAACCGTGCGCCTGTACGTCGAGATAGGTGACGAGGAAGCTGACCAGCAGCGCGAGGTCGATGATCGGGCTGATCGCCGCGAGCAGGATCTGGAACACGATCGCCTGCGGCAACCCGACCCAGCCGAGCCCACGCGGGGCGCTGCGCCCGATCGCCGAACGGTGCTTCCACAGGCATTGGAGCGTGCCGAACGCCCAGCGGAACCGCTGCTTGGCGAGCGCGCGCATCGTCTCTGGCGCCTCGGTCCAGGCGACGGCGTACTGGTCGTATTGCACCCGCCAGCCGGCGCGCTGGATCGCGATGGTTAGGTCCTGATCCTCCGCCAGCGTGTCGTGCGGATAGCCGCCGACCTCCGCGATCGCCGCGCGCCGCCACGCGCCGACCGCACCCGGCACGACGGTGATCGCGTTCAGCCGGGCAAAGGCGCGCCGCTCGAGGTTCTGCGCGGTGATATATTCCAGCGCCTGCCAGCGGGTGATGAGGTTCACCCGGTTGCCGACCTTGGCATTGCCCGCGACCGCGCCCAGCGCCGGATCGTCGAACCAGCGCGCCAGCCGCGCGATTGTCGTCGGTTCGAACTGCGTATCGGCATCCAGCGCGATGACGATCTCGCCCTTCGCCACCTCCAGCCCGGTGTTGAGCGCGCGCGCCTTGCCACCATTCTCCAGCGTCAGCAGCCGCACGCGCGGATCGTCGGCAAAGGCGGCGGCGACGACGGCGGAGGTCGCGTCCTTCGACCCGTCGTCGATCACGATCACCTCGATCCGCACATCGGTGCTGGCGAGCACGCCGCGCACCGCGCGTTCGATCACCCGCTCCTCGTTATAGGCGGGGATCATCACCGTGACGAACCGGTCGGGATCGATCGCCGGGAACACCGTGCGCGACTCGCGCCGCGCCTGTACCAGCGCCAGGCCGGACAGCGCCAGCGCGCGCAGGATGCCGACAGTAATCGCGATGGCGAACAGCCAGTGCAGCGCCACCACCAGCCCGCCCAGCGTGGTGAACAGCGCAAGATCGGCGCGCGCCGCCAGCTGGTCGCTCGAAGAGATCGCCGGCATTGCCGCCTCGCGCGAAATGCCGGCGAGCGTCGAGACGGGGACGAAGCTGTAGCCCAGCGCCCGCAGCCGGTCGATGATGACCGGCAGCGCCGCGACCGTCTGCGCGCGGTTGCCGCCGGCATCGTGCAGCAGGATGATGTTGCGGCTGCAATCGGCATCCGAATCGCCGTCGCAATGCGCGGGCGCGCTCGTCACCCGCGCGATCGTCGCGTCGATGATCGACTGCACGCCCGGCCGCTTCCAGTCGCCGGGGTCGACGTGCAGCCCGACCGAGACATAGCCGCGCTCCTGCGCCTGCAGCGCCGGCACGATCTCGTCCGCGGTGGTCGGCTCGGCATCGCCGAAATAGGGCGCGCGGAACAGGCGCAGCGACCGGCCGGTGAACGCCTGGAACAGGCGCTGGTTGGCGTTGAGTTCGAACCGCACCTGTTCGGGCGACACCGTCGCCAGATTGGGATGGGTATAAGTGTGGCTGCCGATCTCATGCCCCTCGGCCACCATCCGCTGGAGCAGCGGACGCTGGGTCAGCGCATTCTCGCCGACGATGAAGAAGGTCGCCGGCACGCCCTCGCGCTTCAGCACGTCGAGGATCTGCGGCGTCCAGGTCGGATCGGGACCGTCGTCGAAGGTCAGCGCCAGCTGGCGCGGGCGATAGCCGGTACGGTCGACCTCATATTGCGACGGCAGCCGCAGGAACCGGACGTCGCCGATCATCCCGTCCGTGCCGGCGACGGCGTGGCGCGCGCCCGCGACCGGGGTCGCGCCGATCTTCAGGATCTCGCCCGCCCCCTCGATATCGACGTTGGTGCCGGCGGGGATCGCATCGATCGCCGATGGCGGCGGCAGGGTGCGGTGGTCGCGCCCGAACAGCGCCCACAGGCCCGGGTCCTCCGACCCCAGCCGCCACAGCGCGACGCTGCCGACCCCGGCGCGGTGGAGGAAGGCGATCTGGTTGTACGCCGATGCCGCATCCAGCATCCAGACGACATGGCGCGTGTCGCCGTCCGAATAGGCGAAGCCGCTGTTGCCGCTGGCCCGGTCGAACACCGGCACCGTCGCCGAATCGCGCGCCGCCTGCCACGCCTCGTCGACGCTCATCGCGTCGCCGCCCCTGTCGTGCCAGTCATAGGCATAGGAGCCGACCGCCACGACCAGCTTCGCCGCGGGAATGCCGCGCGCCGCGGTCGCGACCTTTTCTGCGAACCAGCGCTGCGACGCGATCGGCCCCGCCGGCCCCGCGGTCTCATGCTCGTCATAGGCCATCAGGAAGATCTTGTCGGTGACCCGCGCATAGGCGGGCAGGTCCCAGTCCGGATTGCCAACCGGCGCGGCGATCGCCACCACCCAGCCGCGCGGTGCGAACCGCCGCTGCGCCTCGCCGAGGAACGTCCGGTAGTTGCCCTGCGCGCCCGCCGGCAGATCCTCGAAGTCGAAGAAGGCGCCGCCCGCGCGGTTCGCCGCCAGCCACGGCACCAGCCGGTCGAGTAGCGCGGCCCGCGCGCGGGGGTCGGCGAGCAGCGCGGCGGTGCCGGCCCCGTCCCATGTCCCGCCGATCGCATTTTGGATCATCGGCACGATCACCGGCCGATGCACCGCGCGGTTGAGGATGCTCCGCCCCGCTGTGTCGCGGAACACGGTGATGCGGTGATCCGAGCCCGTCACCGACACCCAGCCGGGGATCACCCAGTCGAGCTGTTCGACATGCCGTTCGAGGCTCGCCGCGCTCGACGGGTCCCATGGGGTGTGAAAGGCGATGGCGAGCGCCGGATTGCCCGACGCCCCCGCCTTGCCCCGCCCGGTGCCGAACAGGCGGCCGGCATAATAGTCTAGCCCCCGTTTGGCGCGGCGGATCACGCCATGCGGCGGCGACAGCCGGTGCAGCATATGGTGCTCCGCCTCGACCGGCAGCAGCGGCGCGGCCGGCACCGCCCCGATCGACACGGCGAAGGCGGCGACCGACAGCACCAGCAGCAGCACGAAGGCGACCACGCCGAGCGTGAACCGCCGCTTGCGCCGACCGCTGGCATCGAAGAACACGGGCAATTGAGACATAGACGACACTCCGCCGACCGCCTTGCACCGCGGCCGATGGCGCGATCACGTCATCGCGATGACAAAGACGTCATTTGGGACGTCATTTGCGACGTCATTTGGCCCGGCGCGCCGATGGTCATTTGCCCCCGGCACCCTTGCCATCGGCGGGTTTGCCGGCCGGTGCGTCCGTCCGGTCCTTATCCGCAGCCTTGACGATGCTGCGGGCGATCATCGCCACCTTGGTCGCGCCGCGCTGCGTGCCCGATCCATCGTACAATGCCTTCAGATAGCCGCGGTCGAAGGCGGTCATTTCCGTCGGCGGCGCCGCGGCGGGATCGAACAGCGTCAGGATCGTGTCGCCGCCGGTCGCGCCCTTGGGACGGATCATCGCCAGCGTCCGCATCGCGGCATAATCCGCCATCTGCTGCAGGCTGTGGCCGAGCACGGCCTTGCGATCGACCAGCATCACCGTCGACAGCATGTCGCGACGGATCGCCAGCCCGATCCGCGTCGCGATCGGCACCTGCAACGTCGGCGGCCCGTCGGTGCTCTGCGACAGGCGATCGCCATCGCGGCTGCGCACCTCGCTGACGCTCCAGACGTGGACCGGCCCGGGCTCCTTCAGGATCTCGCGCATCTCGCTCGGCTGGTAATCGCGGAACATCCAGGGCCTGCGCTTCATCAGCCGCTCCGCCTCCGCCCGGCTGTCGTCGACGAACATGACGAGGATGTTGGGCGTGCAGCCGTCCCCGGCCAGCGCGATCCCCGCCGCATCGGCATTCTCGGCCAGCCGGGCGCCGATCGTCCGCAGCATCGGCAACGGCAGCCCCGCGGTGGCGAAGCAGACCGGATCGGTGAAGCGCGCCAGCGGCTGGTCGAAGCCGACGCGTGGCGAGATCGCGCGGGCCAGCGCCCGGGTCTTCACCTCGTCCGCGAGAGCCCGGCCCTCGACCACGATCGGGTCGGCGGCCGCGCCGGGATCGGCCGGCGGCACGGTCTGCGCGCCGACTCCCGCCGTCGCCAGCATCGCGCCGGCGAATGCCGCCACCCGCATCGATCCCCAGACCCCCATGTCCCGCCGCTCCCATCGCAGGGCGCCGACACCCCCGCGCCGACGCAACGTTCCTGCTTATCCCAGCCGTCGGGCGATCCCGCAATGGCCCTGACGACCGGCGGATCAATCGACGGTGAAGATGCTGCTCCCGTGCGTCTCCCCCGCCTCCAGCGCCCGGTGTGCCGCCGCCGCATCCTCCAGCGCGAACCGCTGGCCGATGGCCGGCCGGATCGCCCCCTCGCGCAGCATCGCGAACACGCGCTCGACCCCGGCGCGGCGCTCCTCGGGGGTGACGTAATAGTCGAACAGCGTTGGCCGCGTGACGAACAGCGATCCCTTCGCCGCCAGTATACCCAGGTCGATGCCGTTCACCGGCCCGCCGGCATTGCCGTAACTGACGATCAGCCCGCGCCGTGCGACCGCCGCCAGCGTCGCCTGCCACGTCGCCATGCCGACGCCGTCGAACACCGTGGCGACGCCCTGCCCGCCGGTGATCTCGCGCACCCGCGCCGCGACATCCTCGTCACGGTGCAGGATGACATGATCGGCACCGGCTTCGCGGGCATGCGCCGCCTTGTCCGCCGATCCCGCCGTGCCGATCACGGTCGCGCCGATCGCCTTCAGCCAGCCGACCAGCAACTGGCCGACGCCGCCCGCCGCCGCCCAGACCAGCACCGTCTGCCCCGCCTCGACCCGCGCACAGCGTTCGACCAGCAATTCGGTCGTGCAGCCCTTCAGCAGCAGCGCCGCCGCGGTCTCGTCGTCGACGTCGTCGGGCAGGTGCAGCAATTGCGTCGCGGCGACGTTGCGCGCGGTCGCATAGGCGCCGCGCGCGGGCCCGAAGGTGCCGACTCGATCGCCGACCGCAAAATCCGCGACGCCGTCGCCGACCGCCTCGACCACGCCCGCCGCTTCGCTGCCCAGCCCGGCGGGCAGGTCGATCGGATAGATGCCGCGGCGGTGATAGGTGTCGATATAGTTCAGCCCGACCGCGCGATGCCGCATCCGCACCTCGCCCGGCCCCGGCGGCGGCAGGTCGACGTCGACCCATTCGATCACTTCCGGACCGCCCGTCCGTTCAATCCGCGCTACCCGTTCGCTCATCGGCCGCTTTTCCTTTTGCTCGTCCGGGCATACGCGTTTCGGGTTGCAACTGTTCCCGCCGCGCCGCACACCGCTGGCAAACATATATGGAGAGCGATGCGATGCATGCCCAAGACTTCTACATCGACGGCGCCTGGGTCCCCAGCGAGGGCGGCCGCAGCCATCAGGTCATCGACCCGTCGACCGAACAGCCGGTGACGACGATCACGCTCGGCACGCAGGCCGACGTCGACAAGGCGGTCGCCGCCGCGCGCAAGGCGTTCGACGGCTTCTCGCAGACCAGCCCGGACGAGCGCGCCGACCTGCTCGACCGCATCGTCGAGGCGTATAAGGCGCGCATTCCCGATCTCGCCAAGGCGGTCAGCCAGGAAATGGGCGCGCCGATCGGCTTCGCGCAGGCGGCGCAGGCGCCCGCCGGGCTCGGCCACATCATGGGGGCGGTGAAGGCGCTCCGCGAATTCACCTTCTCCGAACAGGTCGGCAAGGCGCGCGTCGTCCATGAACCGATCGGCGTCGTCGCGATGATTACGCCGTGGAACTGGCCGCTCAACCAGATCTGCGCCAAGGTCGCCCCCGCCCTCGCCGGCGGCAATACGATCGTGCTCAAGCCGTCCGAGGAAGCGCCGAGCTGCGCGCTGATCCTCGCCGAGATCCTGCACGACGCCGGCGTTCCGGCGGGCGTCTTCAACCTCGTCAACGGCGACGGTCCCACCGTCGGCGCGGCGCTGTCGACGCATCCCGACGTCGATATGGTGAGCTTCACCGGATCGACCCGCGCCGGCATCGCGGTGGCGCAGGCCGCCGCCGCGACCGTCAAGCGCGTTCATCAGGAACTGGGCGGCAAGGCCCCCAATCTGGTGCTGGAGGGCGCCGACCTCGCCGCGGTGCTGCCACCGACCTTGCAGGGCGTGCTCGCCAATTCGGGGCAGAGCTGCATCGCCCCCACCCGCCTGCTCGTCCACGAAAGCCAGGCGGACGAGGCGGCGCAGGTCGCCCGGGCGATCTTCGAGGCGACGCCGATCGGCGACCCCGCCGAGATGGGCGCGCACATCGGCCCCGTCGTCAACAAGGCGCAGTTCGACAAGATCCAGGAATTGATCCAGTCGGCGATCGACGAGGGCGCGACGCTGGTCACCGGCGGTCCGGGCCGGCCCGACGGCCGCAACGCGGGCTATTACATCCGCCCGACCGTCTTCGCCGACGTGACGCCCGACATGCGGATCGCGCGCGAAGAGACGTTCGGCCCGGTCGCGACGATCACCCGCTACGGCACGCAGGACGAGGCGATCGCGCTTGCCAACGCCACCGAATACGGCCTGTCTGCCGCCATCTCCGGCGACCCCGCCGCCGCCGCCCGGGTCGCGCCGCGCCTGCGCGCCGGGCTGGTCACGATCAACGCCTGGAGCGGCCCCAGCGGCACGCCGTTCGGCGGCTACAAACAATCCGGCAACGGCCGCGAGGGCGGCAAATACGGTATCGCCGACTTCATGGAGCTGAAGACGATCGTCGGCGAACCGGCCTGACCCCGGGATCGGCCCCTTCGAGCGGAGGGGCCGATCGCCGTCACCGTCCGACGGCGAACCAGATCGTGTGCATCGCGCCCTTGCCATTGCTGCGTGCCCGCACCGTCACCTCGTCCACGTCGAACCCGACTTCGCGCAAGCGCCGTGCGAAGGCGGCATCCTTGGCGGCGGACCACACCGCCAGCACGCCGCCCGGCCGCAGCGCCGCGCGCGCCATCGCGAGGCCGCGGGCGGAATAGAGCCGATCGTTCGCCGCACGCACCAGCCCGTCCGGCCCGTTGTCGACATCGAGCAGGATCGCATCATAGCTGCCGCGCCCGGCCGCGATCAGCTCGGCGACGTCGGCGAACTCCACCGCGACTCGGGGATCGTCGAGGCAGCCATCGGTCAGCGCCGCCATCGGCCCGCGCGCCCAGTCGACGATTGCCGGCACCAGCTCCGCCACCGTCACCCGCGCTTGGCCGCTGAGCCTGGCCAGCGCCGCGCGCAACGTGAACCCCATCCCGTACCCGCCGACCAGCAGATGCGGCGCGGGCGTGCGCAGCCGGTCGATCGTCATCACCGCCAGCGCCTCTTCGGATCCGCTCATCCGGCTGTTCATCAGCTCGTTGCGCTCGAGCACGATCATGAAATCGCCCCCGCGCCGGAACAGCCGCAGCGGCTCGCCGCCCGGCACATCGGCCGTCCCCAACAATTCGCGCGGCGTCATGCCCGTGTCACTCCCTCGTGCTGTAACCGGGCCCGTACCGCGCCCCATCCGTCATGGCGATGGCACGTTTTTGGAGAATGGGGCGTTTTGCTCTAACGGACGGTCCGGACGACCACGCACGCCGCGTGGCCGCCGCACGAAACCGACAGGATCTTCACTACCCACATGCCAGCCTACAAGCCCCAGACGTTCCAGGAGCGCGCCGCCCTTTCCGCCCAGGCCAAGCAGGCCGCGCTCGACAAACTGCGCGCCAAGCCCCCGCTCGACCCGGCGATTGTCGCCGAGCGCAAGGCTGCGGCGGACGCGAAGGAAGCCGCCCTCGCCCAGAAGCGTGCGGAAAAGCAGGCCGCCCGCGAACGCGAAATCGCAGAGAAGAAGGCCGCCGCGGAAGCCGCAGCGCTCGCCGCTGCCGAAGCCGCCGCCAAGGCCAAGCCCAAGATTCCGACCGAAGCCGAGATGAAGGCCGCCCGCGACGCCCGCTACGCCGCCCGCAAGCAGCGCGTCGGCAAGCGCTGACACCGCGTCGGGTCCCGCGGTACGGCCGCGGGACCCACGACCGCCACCCCTTTAACCGTCACCACGCATCCGTTCCGCGGTGACGGATCATTTGCGGCAGGCGTGGCGACTCACATATGACATAGCGCGTGGCGCGAACGGGCCATTCCCGCCCCCTCAATAATCCTTTGACACCCGCACGTTGGCGCTTTGTCGGCCCAGCGTCGAGATGCTCGACAGAAGCGACAGCCAGCGCGTCACCTGAAACTCGACCTGAGTCGCGGAATAGCCCTGACCGTCGGTCACGATCTCCGCATACAGCCGCCGCGTCACATATTTGCCCGCCGCGATCGACGTCCCCTGCCCGGTCTGCGGATCGGCCGGCAGGATGCGCAGCCGGTCGAGCCCCGCCGCCCGCCGCACCGCATTGATCGGGTTGAGCCCGTTGCCGCCGCTCTGCAGAGCCGCCACCGCCGACGCTAGCTGCAACGCCTCCGGCGCCGACAGGCTGGTGATCGACGTGCCGAACAGCAGCCGCGACAGCAATTCGTCCTGCGGCAGCGTCGGCACGCTCGAAAAGCCGATCTCGGGCTTCAGCGCGGTCCCCGTCACCCGGATCGACGCGCTGAGGCCGGTGCTGTCCGCATTCGCCTCGATATCCAGCGCCGGATTGGCCGGCACCTCGCCGGCGAAGCGGATGATGCCGCGGCTTAGCTCGAACTTACGGCCCGCGAATTCGTAATCGCCGCGCACCATGGTCGCCGTGCCCGTGATCGCCGGATTGGCCGGCTCGCCCGCGATTCCGAGGTCCGCCGACCATTCGCTCGACAGGCCGAGGCCGCTGACGATGACCTTGTCCGCCGCCTTCGCCTTTATCGCCAGCGTCCATGGCGTGACCGGCGCCTCGTCCTCCTCGCCGCCGTCGGGCAGGTTGATCTCGCGGATGTTGAGCCGCGGCACCGCGGTCGCCGCGGTCGCCTGTCCCAGCCGGTAGCGGCTGCGGTTGAGCACCACGTCGCCCGCGATCCGCCCGCCCGACCCGTCGGAGGTAAAGGTCAGCGGCCCGGTCACCGTCGCGCCGATATCGTCGCGGTTGATCATCACCGCGCGATCGGCTGCGAGACGGATGTCGATGCCGATCCCGTGCGCCGCGGCGAAGTCGAACCCGCCGCTGCCGGTCACCCGCCCGCCCTTGCCGGCGTCGGCGGCAAAGCGGTCGATCTGCAACTGCGATCCCCCGAACCGCCCGGTCGCGGTGACGTTGGTCAGCACGGTGCCGGTGTTCGCGCTCTCGATCCGCGCGCCGCTCGCCTGCAGCACGCCGCGGATCACCGGCGCGCCGATCCGGCCGCTGACGTCCGCGCCGATTGCGACCGGCCCCGACAGGTCGAACAATTCGACCCCGGTCAACCGCCACAGGGTGTCCGCCGGCCCCTGATAGCGCAGTTGCGCGAACAGCGGCGCGGCGGCGATCCGGCTGGCGAGGTCGCCCGCGCCCAGCGGCCGCAGCAGCGCCTGCCCGCGCCCGATCGTCTTCCCACCCGACGCCATCACCGCGCGCACGCCCAGCCGGTCCGCGGACAGCGCCGCCGCCAGTCCGACGTCGATCGGCCGCGACGACAGCACCAGCCCGGCGCGGCTCAGCCCACGCACTGTGACGTTCGCCTTGCCGGTCGGCGCCTGCCCGTCGACCGCGTCGTAGCTGAACGTGCCCGACGCGGTGCCGCTCAGCCCCAGCCGGGGAAAGCCGATGTCGAGGATCGCGAGCGGCATCCGCGTCAGCGACGCATCCACCGCGAGTCCCCCCGCCCCGAACCGTCCGCTTACCGCGCCCTCGCCACCGGCGAAGGCCAGTCTGGTCTGCGCCAGCCGCCAGCCGTCGCCGTCGCGCACGATCTCCGCCGGGGTCAGCAGCTTGAGCGGTCGCCGGTCGAGCGTGCCTTCCGCCGCGACGACATAGCGGTCGGGCGACACCTGCGTCACCGTCTGGATATCGAACGCCCGCCCGCGCGACCCGGCGATCGACGCGCGTACTTCGCCCGTCCCGCCGCGCAACCGTGCATTGCCGGCGAAGCGCGCCAGGCTCAGCCGCCCCTGTCGCAGGCCCAGCCCCGTCGCGGTCGCGTCGATCGACGTGCCGGCCGGATCGAGCAGCATCGTCGCATCCAGCCGCCCGCGCCGCAGCGTCGCGGCGTCCAGCCGCGCGTTGGCCGCGTCGAGATGGATCTCGATCCGCTGCACCGTCCCTACGGGTCGGAACAGCAATTCACCCGACAGGCCGCCGCCGGCGACGCCCAGCCGCCCGGCGAACCCGCCGGTCACGATTCCCAGCCGCCCCGACGCATTGGTCCCGCTCACCGCCAGCCGGTCGACCTGGATCACGTCGTCCACCCCCGGCGGCAGCAGCAGGATCGCGCCCGCGCCGCTGAACGGCCCCAGCCGCGACCCGCCCTCGGCCCGCCACGCAAAGCCCTGCGACGTCGGATCGAGGTGCGCGCGCACCTGCGACAGGCCCAGCGTGTCGTTGGGCCGCGCGAACACGAGGTCGAGCGTCGGCCGGTCGATCCTGCCGTCCAGCTTCAGCGTCACCGGCCCGTATTGCGTGTGCCGCCCGACCGCCTCGATATGGAAGGTCTCGTCGCGCCGCCGCAGCCCGTTGCCGCGCAGCGTGAGCCGCGGCGAGGTCAGCACCATGTCCGCGAAATGGAGCACGCCGTCGGGCGTCCGCTCCAGCCCGGTGACGATCCGCGGCAGGCCGCCGGTCAGCGCGCGCAAGAAGCCATTGTCGAGCCGTACCACCTGCACTGTGCCGCGCCCGACGATCCGCGTGCCGCGCCCGCCCGCGCCCGGCACGACGCGCAGGTCGCTGCGCAGGTCGACGATGCCGAGCCCCTTGATATACAGTCGGTTGAGCGTGCCGTTCAGCCCGACCTCATAGCGGCCGGTGGCGAAATCCACCGCCAGCATGATCCGCCCCGCCAGCTTGTCCGAACGCAGCCGCAGCGCGTCCCCGGTCAGCAGCGAGCCCTTGAGGGTCAACGACCCGTCGAGGCTGAGGTTGCGCAGGATGCCGCCCGCGACATTGCCGACGCCGGTCACCTCCGCGGCGGCGAAGCGCACCGGCATCGTCAGCACACGCTGTCCCAGCCGCCCGCTGCCGGCAAGTCGCACGCCGCGCATCCCGGTCCGGTCGACGCCCAGCCGGTCGGCCCGCAGCCGATAATCGAAACGTGCGGTGTCGAAGCCGCCGTCGATCACCCCGCGCAGTTCGATGCCGCTGCCGCTCATCGTCGGGATCACCGCCGCGGGGCGCAGCAGCCGCGCCCGGACCCGCACGTTGCGGAACGCGCTTGCCCCCAGATCGATCAGCCCGGTCGCCTCCGCCGCGATCGCCGGACTGCGCAGCGACAGCGTCCCGTCCAGCCGCCGCCCGGCGAAGGTCGCGCTGCCGTTCACCAGCACCCGCGGGCTTGCCAGCCGCCGCGCCAGTCCACCGACCAGCCCGCCGGGTGCCATCTGCCCCGACAGCGTATAGCGCCCCGCGTCCGCCGCCAGCGCGAGGTCGATCGCGCGAAACTTGCTCGCCCGCCCCACCGCGCGACCGCGCCACCGCGACCAGCTGCCGTCGCCGCCGATATCGAGCGTCAGCGCACGGCGGACGCCGATGGTCCGCGCCAGCACGCCGCCCGCCGCGCCCGCCGCCCGCACGTCGATATCGAACCGGTCGCGGTCCGGCTCGGCATCGATGCGCAGCGCCAGCCGGTCCGATCCCGCCACCGCCGCATCGAGCCGCACCAGCGCCCGCCCGCGCCGGATATCCGCCCGGCCCGCGACCCGCCCGACCCGCTCGGTGCCCAGCACGGGTTTCGCCAGCACGAGCCGGTCGATCGCCAGCCGGCCGATGCGAATGTCGAAATCGGGCAGGATCGGGCCGCGCTTCGCGGATGCGCGCGTGCGCGGCGCGTGGAACAGCGTCGCCTGCGGGATCGCCAGCGCCCGTATCTCCAGCCGGTTGCGGAACCAGAGCCACGGCGTCCAGTCGAGCGTCACCGCCGGCGCCTGCACCAGCAGTCCGTCGAGGTCGTGGACGCGCACGTCCTTCAGCCGCGCCCGCCCGTACAGCGACCCGTCGATCCGTCCGATCGTGAAGCGCAGCCCGTTGCTCGTCCGGATCGTGCCGATCCGCTCGGCGACCCAGCGATGGCCGATATCGGTGTCGACGATCAGCAGCGCGGCGGCGAACACCGCCACCAGCGCCGCCAGCGCCAGCCCGATCCGCCGCAGCCAGCGGCTCAAAACGCCTGTCCCAGCGACACATAGACCGCCACCCGGCTGTCGCCCGGCTGCGGGTTGAGCGGCGTGCCGACGTCGAGGCGGATCGGGCCGAAGTTGGAATAATAACGCACGCCGACGCCCGCGCCATATTGGAAGTCGCTCAGCCCGGGCAGCGCGCTGGTATAGATCGTGCCGCCGTCGAGGAACGGCACGATGCCGAAATTGCCGAACGCCTTGACCCGCGCCTCGATCGAGAATTCGGCAAGGCTGCGCCCGCCGATGGGATCGTTATTGACGTCGCGCGGTCCGATCGCCTGATAGCCATAGCCGCGCACCGATGCGCCGCCGCCCGCGTAGAACCGCCGCGACGGCGCGATGCTGTCGCGCGATGCACCCAGGATCGATCCCAGCCGGATCCGCTCGGCGAGCACCAGCCCGCTCTTCACCGGCTGATAGGCGCTGCCGTCCAGCTGCATGCGCGCGTAGCCGAAAGCTGCGCCCTGCAGCGAGAATTCGGGGCTGATCCGCCCGCCCAGCCGGAACCCGCGCCGGGGATCGAGCAGGTCGTCGGTGCCGTCGTAATTGAGGCTGGTCGGCGCCGCCGCGATGTAGAAGGTGCGGCGCCGCGGCTGCCCGGTCGCGGCGATGACGTCACGCTCGTCGGAGGTGACGAGTTCGCCGCCCAGCGACCAGGTCCACGCCTTCTGGAAGAAGATCGTCGTCTGCCGCTCCAGCGTCGCCGACAGCGAGAAGGTGTTGGCCTCATAGGCATCGCGCTGCAGGTGCGCGGCGGCGACCTGTGCGGTCAGCACCCGGTCGCGCCCCCCGAAATTGTTGCGGCGGAACACGAGGCTGCCCAGCTGCTCGCGCGTCCCCGCCACGCCGCGCACGGTCAGCGCGCCCTCGGGCGGGAACAGGTTGCGATGCGTCCAGCTCAGCTCTGCACGCGCGCCCTCGCCGGTGCCATAGCCCACCTCGCCCGCGATCGTCCGCGGCGGCGCCGGCTCCAGCTTTACGCCGATATCGACCGTGCCGGGCACCGTCCCCTTGACCGGTTTCAGCACGACCGACGAGACGAGGCTGGTCTGGATCAGCGCCCGCCGCAGGTCGTCGAGCGACGAGGCGTCATAGGTCTCGCCCGGCACAAAGCGCGCGATCTCCTGCACGTGATGCGCGTCGAACACGCCGTTGCCGGGCAGCGCGACGACGCTGCCGAACCGCCGCTCCGCCCCCGGCGCCACCGCGAGGTCGAGCGTCGCGGTCTTGGTCGCATGATCGACGACGATCTGCGATTCGCCGACGTCGGCGAAGGGAAAGCCCTCCTGCCCGATCCGCGTCTTCAGCCGCGCCTCGCCCGCGACGATCGCATCGGCATTGACCGCGTCCTGCGCCTTCACGCCGAAGGCGTCGCGCAGCGCCCCCGCCTTGTCCTCCGCCGCCGCGACCCCGCCCAGCGTCACGCCCTTGAAGCGATAGAGCGTCCCCGGCTCCGCCTGCAGCACGACGAGCGGCTTCGCCCCCGGCTCGACCCGCGTCGACACCCGCGCATCATAATAGCCCTCGCCGCGCAGCAGCGACTGGAGCAGGTCCGCATCCTCGCGCGCGCGGCGGTCGATCTGCGCGGCATTGGCGGCGCTGCCGTCGTTGGCGTTGAGCGTCGACAGATCGTCGAAGCGCTGGCGCAGCAGCGGCGTCGCCGCCGCGTCTACCCCGTCGATCCGCCACGCATAGCGCGTCTCGGCGGCACCATCGGTCGCCTGCGTCGCGACGGTGGCGCCGGCGTCCGCCCCCAGGTCCGGCCAGGCGACGCCGATATCGGGCAGCGGCGCCAGCGGCGCGTTGGGATCGAGCGGCGTCACGGGGTCGAGCGGAAGGGGCTCGGCGGGCATGGTCTGCGCCGCGGCCGGTCCGGAGAGAAGAAGCATGGCAGTCGCGCCAAGCCCGAACCACCCCACACGCGCCACCATGGCGACGGTCCTAGCGTGCGCGATCCCGCCGCAACAGTCCCATATCAGACCCTTTTCCGATCAAGCGGGCATGGCGACCGTCAAATGGCGGGGTCGGGGTTTGGTCACACGACGGCACCCCATGAACCGCGCGTGCCCACCCCGCCCCTCAATGCACCGTGCCGACCGCCTCGTCCGACGCCATCAGCGCGATGAGCCGTTCGGTCTGGCGCCAGCGGCAGAAATGCAGATGGTTGCCGATGTCCCGCATCCGCCCCGCCCGGATCGCCGCCTCGATAGGGGCCTCGTCGCCGAAGGTCGCGATCAGCTCCGCTGCCTCGACGACCTGCTGGGCGTCGGCGAGATAAAGGGCGGACATGCGATACTCCCGGGTACGATACGGACGCCGCTCATCCTACAATCGCCGTGCCACTTCAACCGCATCGCCCCCATCCGGCGGGCGTCGATGGTAAACGGCGCGGCCGGGCCCACCGCCGCCTTGTGCCGCCTGTCCCGTCCCGGCACGCTGGCGTCCCGCGGCGGGACGTGGCAGGGCGCTCGCATGGCCGACACTCCTCCTTCCGCCGCGGGCGGCATCCTCATCGCGCTATGCACGATCGGCGGCACCGTCGTCGGCCTGACGCAGGGCCAGGTGACGATCGGGTTCCTCGCCGGGCTCGTCATCGGCAGCCTCGGCGCGGTAGCCATCTGGCTACGCGACCACCGTCGGTAATCAGCGCGGTTCGCGCATCAGCCAGACGACGCGGCCGATCACCTCGACCGGGCCGTCCGGCACCGGCGGCGCCGTAGGATTGTCGCTCACTACCCTCAACCCGGCGCGTCCGCGGCTGACGCGCTTCACCATCACCGCATCGTCGATCCGCACCACGTACACCCCGCCGCGCGCATCGGGTGTTCGCCGGACGCGGTCGACCACGATCAGGTCGCCGTCGACCAGTCCCGGCTCCATCGAATCGCCGCGCACCCGCACGATCGCCGCCTGCCCCTCACGCAAGCCCAGCCGCGTCGCCAGCGCCGGGTCGATCGCCGCCGCCCCGATCGCGATCTCGCCATCGACGAACGCACCCGGCCCCGCCGAGGCGGCGATATCGAGTCGCGGCAGGGTGAACGGCCGCCGCCCGGGCGCCGCGCCTAGCTCCACCTCGTCCACCCCGAAATAGTCCGCCAGCCGGCGCCGGTCGTCGTCGGCCAGCCGCCGCGGCGATCCCCGCGCGACGAATTGCTGGAGATAGGCCGCGTTGCGCCCGAGCATGGCCGACAGCGCCGCCAGGCTGTCGCCCCGCGCCGCCGCCAGCGCCGTCAACCGGCCCCTCGGTTCGATCGTCTCCACATAGGATGCGATAGCGTAGGAAATTTTCCTAGACAAGTTGGATCAACCGGAACAGATCGCGAACAGAACAGATGGACTCGTGAGGGAATCGATGTGCCTGCTCATCAAGATCGACCGCTATCTCCGCCACACCGGCATGTCGCGCAGCCAGTTCGGCCGGCTGTCGATCAACGATCCGCGTCTCGTCACCGACATGATGCGCGGCCGGGTGATCGGGCCGGAGAATGTCGCGCGGATCGAACGCTTCATGGCCGGGCGGCAGGGATGATGCTGCGCGCGCTGGCTGCCGACGCGCGGCCCTATGGCGTGACACTGGCCCTGCGCGACGCCGCCGAGCAGCCATGGTCCAGCGCCACCTTCACCGGCGTGCGGCTCGACCTCGTCCTCGCGATCGACGGCGCCGATCCCGCCGCATGGCTCGCCGCCTTGCCCGAGGCGGAGTTGCCGGTCCCCGGCCGGCTCGTCGCCGACCTCGCCGTCGTCACCGCCACCGCCACCACCGCGACGCTGCAGGTGCTGCTGCTGGAGACATGACCGCGGCTCCGCTACACCTGCCCGCCATGACGATCACCTATCGCAGCTACCTGCGCCTGCCCGAACTGCTCGCCGTCCAGACGCCGCTCAGCGACGTCCATGACGAATTGCTGTTCGTCACCATCCATCAGGCGTCGGAACTGTGGATGAAATTGTGCCTGCACGAACTGGGCGAGGCGCGCCGCCGCATCGCCGACGACGACCTGCCGCCGGCGCTCAAGATGATGGCGCGTGTCAGCCGCATCCAGACGCAGCTGATCCAGTCGTGGGAGGTGCTGGCGACGATGACGCCGGCCGATTACGCGGCGATGCGCGGCAGCCTCGGCACCAGTTCGGGCTTCCAGTCCGATCAATATCGCCAGCTCGAGTTCATCATGGGCAACCGCAATCCGGCGATGGTCGCGGTGTTCGAGGAGGCGGAGGTACGCGACCGCCTGTCCGCCGAACTGGCCCGGCCGAGCCTGTACGACGAGGCGCTGCGCCTTCTCGCCCGCCGCGGCCTGCCGGTGCCCACCGACCGGCTCGACCGCGATTTCGCTACCATCGCCGCGCCGTCGCGCTCGGTCGAGGCCTGCTGGGCCACCGTCTACGGCGATCCGTCCGCCTGGTGGGACCTGTACGAACTCGCTGAAAAGCTGGTCGACCTCGAATATCACGTCCAGCTCTGGCGCTTCGGCCATCTCAAGACGGTAGAGCGCGTCATCGGCTTCAAGACCGGCACCGGCGGCACCGTTGGCGTGCCCTATCTCGCGCGCGTCGTCGAACAGCGCTTCTTCCCCGAACTGCTCGACGTCCGCACCAGCCTCTGACGCTCCGGCCTGTGGCAGGAAAACCACAGTGCTGCACTGCACCCAACATGACATGGATTTCATTTTGATATAACGTAACATCGCCGTTATGAGACAGCGCGTCTGCACAATCGCCTGTTTCCCGGAGTATCGATGCTGAAGTTCACCCTGCTCGCCGGCGCCGCCCTGATCGCCAGTCCCGCCGTCGCGCAAACCGCCACCCCGCCCGCGCCGGCGGCGGCCGCCGCGCCGCATGGCCGGGACATCATCGTCACTGCCGCACTGCCGCAGAGCGAGCGCGACGTGCTGCAGGGCACCTCGGTCATCTCCGGCGAGGAACTGACCCGCAACCTGCGCCCGACGATCGGCGAGACGCTCGCCCGCCAGCCCGGCGTGTCGGCGACCTCCTTCGGTCCCAGCGCCTCGCGGCCGATCCTGCGCGGCTTCCAGGGCGATCGCATCCGCGTGCTCACCGACGGCATCGGCTCGATCGACGTCAGCAACACCAGCGTCGACCATGCCGTCATCATCGATCCCCTGCTCGCCGAGCGGATCGAGGTGCTGCGCGGCCCGTCGGCATTGCTGTTCGGCTCGTCCGCGGTCGGCGGCGTCGTCAACGTCATCGACACCCGCATCCCGCGTAGCGTCCCCGAAAATGGCTATCGCCTCAACGGCATCGCCAATTACGGCTCGGCCGCGGACGAACGCTCGGGCGGCGCCGCCGGCGATGTGGCGGTCGGCGAACACCTTGTCCTGCATGCCGACGGGTCGTATCTGAAGGCGAACGACCTTCGCACTGGCAAGGGCTATCTGCTGTCCCCCGCCGCCCGCGCCGCCGCGCTGAGTCAGGTCGGCCTGCCGCAGGACGGCGACGAGCCGATCGACTTCGCCGGCACCGCCGCGCTGCGCAACCGCCTGCCCAATTCGGCCGCCGAGACGTGGACCGCGGGCGCGGGCGCGTCGATCATCACCGACACCGGCAACCTCGGCGTCTCCTACAGCCATTACGACAGCCTCTATGGCGTCCCCATCCGCTACGCGACCGCGGTCGGGCAGGAGCAGGAGGCGCCGCGCCTCTCCGTCGTCCAGAACCGCGTCGACCTGCGCGGCGAGGTCAACACCGGCGGCGGCTTCCTCGACAAGATCCGCATCCGCGCCGGCCAGGCAAGCTATCGCCACTTCGAGCTGGAGGAAGACGGCAGCGTCGGCACCGCCTTCTACAACAAGGGGCTCGAGGGGCGGCTCGAGGTCGTCCAGGCCAATCGCGGCGGCTGGCAGGGCGCGTCCGGCGTCCAGTATTTCAACCGCATCTTCAACGTCGTCGGCGACGAGGCCTTTCTGCCGAAGAACGAAACCAACCAGACCGGCTTCTTCACGCTGCAACAATATAGCGCGGGTCCGTTCCGCGCCGAGGGCGGCCTTCGCTACGAACTGACCGACGTCGCCGGGCGCGTACCGGCCGGCAACGACCGCTTCTTCGGCGGCAATCGCCATTTCGAGGCGCTGTCGGGCTCGATCGGCGCGTCCTACGCGATCAGCGACGGCATCCGCATCGGCCTCAACGGCTCGCGCACCGAACGCGCGCCGTCGGCGGAGGAATTGCTCGCCAACGGCCCGCACGCCGGCACGCAGGCCTATGAGCTCGGCAATCCCGACTTCCGCCTCGAAAAATCATGGGGTCTCGAGGCGACGCTGCACGCGCATGGCGACGGCTACAGCTTCGATGCCTCCGCCTATTACAACTGGTTCTCCAACTATATCTCGGAAAACCGCGTCGATCCCTCGGTCTGCCTGACCCGCACCGACGAACTCGATGGCCTGCCCTGCTTCCAGTATCAGCAGGGCGACGCGCGCTATTACGGCTTCGAGGCGGACGCCTCGGTGCGGCTCGCGCAGATCGGCGGCTATGCGATCAACGCCGACCTGCTCGGCGACTATGTCCACGCCAATATCGTCGATTCCGGCCCCGTTCCCCGTATCCCGCCCGCGCGCGTGCTCGGCGGGATCGAGGCGCAGGGCGACCGGCTCGGCGGCCGGGTCGAGGTCGAGCACGTCTTCCCGCAGAACCGCCTCGCCGCATTCGAGACGCGCACCGACGATTACACGATGGTCAACGCGAGCGCATCGATCAGCCCGTTTGGCAAGGACAGCAAGACCAGCCTGCTGCTCTCGGCGAACAACCTGTTCGACGTGGTCGCGCGCCGCCATTCGAGCTTCCTCAAGGATTTCGCGCCGCTCGCCGGCCGCGACATCCGCGTGACGCTCCGCTTCGGGCTGTAACGCCCCTCTGAACACCCCCGTCACCCCGGAACACGTCCGGGGTGACGGAAAGGCGCCCCCTTGCCCCCTCACCCATTCCCCCGTACCGCATCTTCAAAAGGAGACGATGCGATGGCCGGCATGGGCAAGTTCGACTGGGCCGATCCCTTCCTGCTCGACGATCAGTTGAGCGAGGACGAACGGATGATCCGCGACACCGCGCGCAGCTACGCGCAGGACAGGCTCGCGCCGCGGATCGTCGCGGCGTTCCAGCACGAACACACCGATCCCGACATCTTCCGCGAGATGGGCGAACTCGGCCTGCTCGGGCCGACGGTGCCGGAGGAATATGGCGGCGTCGGCGCGGGTTACGTCGCCTATGGCCTCGTCGCGCGCGAGGTCGAGCGGATCGATTCGGGCTATCGCTCGATGATGAGCGTCCAGTCCAGCCTCGTCATGTATCCGATCTACGCCTATGGCTCCGAAGAGCAGAAGCGCGCCTTCCTGCCGAAGCTCGCCAGCGGCGAATATATCGGCTGCTTCGGCCTGACCGAACCCGATGCCGGCTCCGATCCCGGCGGCATGACCACCCGCGCGCGCAAGGTCGAGGGCGGTTACGTCCTGTCGGGCGCCAAGACCTGGATTTCGAACTCGCCGATCGCCGACGTCTTCGTCGTCTGGGCCAAGTCCGACGCGCATGGCGGCGCGATCCGCGGCTTCATCCTCACCAAGGGCATGAAGGGCCTGTCCGCCCCCAAGATCGAGGGCAAGCTGTCCCTGCGCGCCTCGATCACCGGCGGCATCGTCATGGAGGACGTCGCGGTCGGCGACGACGCGCTGCTGCCTAATGTCGAGGGGCTGAAGGGGCCGTTCGGCTGCCTCAACCGCGCGCGCTACGGCATCAGCTGGGGGGCGCTCGGCGCGGCCGAATTCTGCTTCCACGCCGCGCGCCAGTACGGCCTCGACCGCAAGCAGTTCGGCACGCCGCTCGCCGGTCGCCAACTCTACCAGAAGAAGCTCGCCGACATGGAGACGGAGATCGCGCTCGGCCTGCAGGCCTCGCTGCGCGTCGGCCGGCTGATGGACGAAGGCCGCTTCGCCCCCGAAATGGTGTCGATCGTCAAGCGCAACAACGTCGGCAAAGCGCTCGATATCGCCCGGACGGCGCGCGACATGCACGGCGGCAACGGTATCTCGGGCGAATATCAGGTCATGCGCCACGCAATGAACCTCGAAACGGTCAACACCTATGAAGGCGCGCACGACGTCCATGCCCTCATCCTCGGCCGCGCCATCACCGGCATCGCGGCGTTCTGACTGTGTCCGTCATTGCGACCAAAGCGAAGCGATCCGGAGCCGAGCCAGGACGCGCTGGATTGCCGCGCGACGCGCGCAATGACGAACGGCGGCCGGCCGATGCCTGACCACCCCCTCGCCGGCCTCAAGGTCCTCGAACTCGCCCGCATCCTTGCCGGGCCATGGGCGGGTCAGGTCCTCGCCGACCTCGGCGCGGCCGTCACCAAGGTCGAATCCCCCGCCGGCGACGACACCCGCCGCTGGGGCCCGCCCTTCGTCGACAACCCGGACGGCACGCAGGACGCCGCCTACTTCCACGCCTGCAACCGCGGCAAGACCAGCCGGGTCATCGACTTTACCACCGCCGAAGGCCAGGCGCAGGTCCGCGCCCTCGCCGCCGAAGCGGACGTGCTGATCGAGAATTTCAAGGTCGGCGGCCTCGCCAAATATGGCCTCGATTACGCCAGCCTCTCCGCCCTCAACCCGCGCCTCGTCTATTGCTCGATCACCGGCTTCGGGCAGGACGGCCCCTATGCCCCGCGCGCCGGCTACGACTTCATCGTGCAGGGCATGAGCGGGATGATGGACCTGACCGGCGAACCCGCCGGCGCCCCGCAGAAGATCGGCGTCGCCATGGCCGACATCGCCACCGGCCTCTATGCCGTCATCGCCATCCAGGCCGCGCTTGCGATGCGCGAGCGGACCGGCCGCGGCCAGCAGATCGACATGGCGCTGCTCGACACGATGACCGGCGTCCTCGCCAACCAGGCGGCGAACTACTTCGGCAGCGGCGTCACCCCGACCCGCGTCGGCAACGCGCATGTCAACGTCTGCCCCTATGCCGTGTTCGAGACGGCCGACGGCTGGTTCATCCTCGCGGTCGGCAACGACGGCCAGTTCCGCCGCTTCTGCGCCGTCGTCGGCCTCGACGCGGCGGACCCGCGCTACGCCACCAACGCGCTCCGGCTGGCGCATCGCGAACCGCTGTTCGCGGCGATCACCGCCGCCACCCGCCGCTTCGAGCGCGACGACCTGCTCGCCCGGCTGGAGGTCGCCGGCGTTCCCGCCGGCCCGATCAACACCGTCGAACAGGCCCTGCACGACCCGCAGGTCGTCGCCCGCGGCATGGTCCTCGACCTGGAGCCGATCAGGGGTCTGCGCACCCCGATCCGCTTTTCCGACGCCGACCTCGCCACCGACCGGCCCGCTCCGGCGCTGAATTCCGGGAGGCATACGGGAGTAGTTCCGTCCCGATAGCATAGTGCGGCCAGCGTCCTTCACAGCATTGACGCCAGCCATAACATTTGTTGTGCTCGGTCGCGACCCGACCTAGTCTTTCCGAAAAACTGGGAGAGACACCATGGCCCCGCCCCCGCTCGCCGGCCTGCGCATCGTCGAGATGGCCGGGATCGGCCCCGGCCCGTTCTGCGGCATGATGCTCGCCGATCACGGCGCGGAGGTCATCCGCATCGACCGCGGCGTCCAGCCCGGCTTCAGCGATCCCGCCAGGGACCCCCTGCTCCGCTCGCGCCGGTCGATCGCGCTCGACCTCAAGACGCCGCAGGGCATCGCCGCGGTCCGCCGCATCGCCGCCACCGCCGATGGCTTGATCGAGGGCTTCCGCCCCGGCGTGATGGAACGGCTCGGGCTAGGCCCCGACCGGCTGCTCGCCGACAATCCGCGCCTCGTCTATGGCCGCATGACCGGCTGGGGGCAGGACGGCCCGCTCGCGCAGGAGCCGGGCCACGACATCAACTATATCGCGCTGTCGGGCGCACTTCACGCCTTCGGGCGGGCGGGCGACCGGCCGATGCCGCCGATCAACATGGTCGGCGATTTCGGCGGCGGCGGCATGCTGCTCGCCTTCGGCATGCTCGCCGCCTTGCTCCATGCGCAGCGCAGCGGCGAGGGACAGGTCGTCGATGCCGCGATGACCGAGGGATCGGCGCTGCTGATGGGCATGATCTGGGGCTTTCGCGCGATGGGCCAGTGGAGCGACGCGCGGGGCACCAATTTGCTCGACGGCGGCGCGCCCTTCTACGACACCTATGCGTGCGCCGACGGCAAATGGATCGCGGTCGGCGCGATCGAACCCGCCTTCTATGCCGCGCTGCGCCGCGTCCTTGCGCTGGACGACCCGCTCTGGACCCGCCAGTTCGATCCCGCCGCATGGCCCGCGATGCGAGAGGCGCTCGCCGCGCGCTTCCTGACCCGCAGCCGCGACGCCTGGGTCGCCGCCTTCGCCGGCAGCGAGGCCTGCGTCACGCCGGTCCTCGACGCCGCCGAAGCCGCAGCGCATCCCCACAACCGGCATCGCGCGATGCTGCCGTCCGCGGGCGGCGTCACCCAGCCCGCTCCGGCGCCGCGCTATTCCGCCAGCACCACCGTCCCGCCGGCGATGGCGACCGCCCGCGACGATGCCGCGGCGCTCGCCGATCTCGGCTTCTCGGCGGCGGAGATCGCCGACCTCGGGCTTTAGGCCGCCCGCTCCGCCTCGACCACCGGACGCCGTGCGTACAGGCCGTAAGCGAGGATGATCGCGTAGCAGACCGCGGGCAGCAGCAGCGAAAACTGCATCGACCCGGTGATGTCCGCGATCAGCCCGGTCAGTGGCGGCACGATCGCCCCGCCGACGATCGCCGTCGCGATCACGCCCGATCCCTCGGCCGCGCGCTTACCCAGCCCCTCGCTCGCGAGGCTGAAGATCGTCGGGAACATCACCGCGTTCATCAGCCCGATCGCCAGCAGCGTATAGCCCGCCAGCACGCCGGTGGTGTTGGCGGAGATCAGGATCAGCGCGATCGCGCCGGTCGCCACCGTCGCCAGCACCTTGCCCGGCGCGACGCGGGTCAGCACGTACGACCCGATGAAACGGCCGACCAGCGCCCCGCCCCAATAATAAGCGACGTAATTGCCCGCCGCCTGATCGCTGATCCCGAACACGGACGATTGCATCAGATAGAGGACGATGACCGATCCGATCGCCACTTCCGCCCCGACGTAGAGGAAGATGCACGCCGCCCCCATCGCGAAGCGCGGCCGCTTCAGCAGGGTGAAGGCGTGGAAGATGCTGCCGGTGTGATCCTGCTCCTCGTTCAGCCGGTTGCGGCGGGTCCACACCACCGCGGCGATCACCGCCAGCGCGACCGCGAGGCCCAGATAGGTGTGGACGATGACTTGCGAGGCTTCCTGCCGATAGGCGACCAGCGCGGCGCCGGACAGCGACGCCGCGCTGACGCTGGCGAGGCCGCCGAGGATCAGCGCCGAGCCGACGCGCGGGAAGATCGTCGTGCCGAGCGAGTTGAACGCCTGCGCGAAGGTCAGCCGGCTCGACGCCGTCTCGGGCTTGCCGAGCAGCGAGATCAGCGGATTGGCCACGACCTGCACGATGGTGATCCCCGCGCCGAGCACGAACAGCGCGACCAGGAACATGCCGAACGTCGCGCTCTTGGCGGCCGGGATGAACAACAGGCAGCCGACCATCATCGTGACGAGGCCGATCGAGGCGGTGCGCATATAGCCGGCCCGCCGCACGATCGCCGCGGCCGGCAGCGAGAACAGCGCATAGGCGAGGAAGAACGCCGACTGGACCAGCATCGACGTCGCATGGTCGAGCGTGAACAGCTCCTTCAGCTTCGGGATGATGATGTCGTTGAGGCTGGTGATGCCGCCGAAGATGAAGAACAGCGCGATGACGAACACGCGCAGGTCGGGGGCGTCATAGCCGTGGCTCGCGTCGCCCGACGCGCCGGCATTGCTGGTATCGATGTGCATGGCCATAGGAAAGGCAGCCTCTCGGGATCGTTTGCCCCGGCATAGGCGGCGTCCACCGCCGCTGGCAAGCCGTTCAGCCGAAGCGGAATCCGGACACCGCCCAGCCGATCACCACGTCGCGATAGTCGCGCACCGCCGGCCCGTCGCCCCCTGCGCCGAGCGCCACCATCAGCGGCAGCAGATGCTCCGCCTCGGGATGCGCGAAGCGCGCGTGTGGCAACGACGCCCAGTCGGCGACCCGCGCCGCCCGCCGCGCCGGGTCGGGATCGGTCGCCGCATCGGCCAGCGCCGCGTCCCATTGCGTCGCCACCGGCGTCACCTGCGGCCCGCGGGCGCGCATATTGTGAAAGCTCATTCCCGATCCGACGATCAGCGCCCCCTCGTCGCGCAGCGGCGCCAGCGCGCGGCCGATGGCGATATGCGCCGCCGGATCGAGGTCGGCACGCAGCGACATCTGCACGAGCGGAATGTCCGCGGCGGGGTTAGCGACCATCATCGGGATGAAGACGCCATGGTCCCACCCCCGCTCCGCCTCCTCGGCGACGGCATGGCCCGTGCCGCGCAGCAGGTCCGCCGCCCGGCGCGCCACCGCCGGCGCGCCGGGTGCATCCCAGCGCAGCCGGTAGGTGTGGTCGGGAAAGCCATAGTAATCGAACAGCAACGCCGGCCGCTCGCCGATATGCACGGTCACCTCCTGCGTCTCCCAATGACCGGACACCATCAGGATCGCCCGCGGCCGTTCGGGCAGCGACCCGATCAGCCCGGCCAGATAGGCCTGCATCGGCCGCCACATCGGATCGGGCGGGCCGCCCTCCGGGTCCATGAAGAAACAAGGGCCACCGCCATGCGGCACGAACAGCGTCGGAAGCGTCATGACGACAAGGTCGGCGCGATCGACGCCCGCCGCAATCGTCTGGATCGAAACGCCGCGTTTCGCCTAAGAGGGCGGCATGTCGCGCCTCACCGTCAACAACCAGCCGGTCGAATATCGCCTCGATCCCGCGACGCCGCTGCTGTGGGCGCTGCGCGACGCATCGAACCTGACGGGGACCAAATACGGCTGCGGCACCGGCCATTGCGGCGCCTGCACGGTCGATATCGACGGCCGTGCGGTCCTGTCCTGCCAGGTCCCGGTCGGCAGCGTCGAGGGCACGTACGTCACCACGATCGAGGGGCTGTCGCGCGAGCGCAACCATCCGCTGCAGCTCGCCTTCATCGCCGCCAGCGTCCCGCAATGCGGCTTCTGCATCACCGGCATCATCATGGCGGCGTCGGTGCTGCTCAAACGTAACGCCGACCCCGGCGAGGCAGACATCCGCGCCGCGATCCGCAACATCTGCCGCTGCGGCATCTATCCCCGCCTGATCGAGGCGATCCAGCGTGCGGGCCGCGCCGCCCGCGGCGAGGAGACGATCGCGGCGGGCGCCCGGCCCGGCATCGACCCCGCCGACGCGGCGCGCATCGTCCCCGCGCTGGTGCCGCCGCCCCGCGAGACGACGCGCGACTAGCTGTCGGAACGCTGACGAACCAATTCAGCTTCAGCACACGACGGAGGGCGTAGAGGGGTCCCATCATCGGAGCCGGCTCGTGCGCCGGCGGATTGAGGACGGGATCGTCATGAAGAGCATAATCAAGGCCCTGCTGGCGGCATCCATGCTGATGCCGATCGCCGCCCAGGCGCAGGAGCAGGACGGCCGCGAACGGGGCCAGGGCCGTCGCGGCGAATGGGGCCAGCGTGCGGACCGCCCCGATCGATCGGCGGAGGTCGGCGTCGACGCGCAGGTGCGCGCCGAACGCCCGCAGCGCGCCGAGTTCCGCGGCGAGCGCCAGCAGCCGGCTCCCGAAGCCCGCCCTGACACGCCACGCGGCGATCGCGACGGCCGCGGCTGGAACCGCGCGGACGGCAATCGCCCCGATGGCGGCCAGCGCGACTGGAACCGCGGCGGCGACCGCCAGGACCGGCCGGATCGTGGCGACGACCGTCGCTGGAACGGCGATCGCGGACAGGCCGGCAACGGCTGGCGCCAGCCCGACCGCGACGGACGCGACCAAATCCGTCCCGGCTTCCGCAACGACCGGCAGGACGATCGCCGTCCCGGCTACGGCCAGAACTTCGATCCGGGACGCGGCGACTGGCGCAGCAGTAACGGCCGTGGCAACGACTGGAACGACGGCCGCCGCTACGACAACCGCAGCGGCGCGTGGAACCGCGGCTGGCGCAACGACAACCGGTACGACTGGAACCGCAATCGCCAGCTGAACCGCGGCGCCTATCGCCTGCCGCGCTATTATGCGCCGTCGGGCTGGGGTCAGGGCTATCGTCGCTTCTCGGTCGGCGTCTCGCTGTCCTCGATCCTGTTCAATCGCAACTACTGGATCGAGGATCCCTACACCTATCGCCTGCCCGAGGCGTACGGCCCGTATCGCTGGGTGCGCTATTACGACGACGCGCTGCTGGTCGACATCCGCACCGGACAGGTCATCGATAGCGTCTACGGCATCTTCTACTGATCTGGCGGGAGGTCCGGCATCGGCGCCGGGCCTCCCCTGCCCCCCGCCGCCCCTGTCATCGCCCCCTTGTCATCGGCGAACCGTGACGGCATCTCTCGCGTCATGTTCGCTCGCAAGAAAGCGCCCGCCGCCTCCCCGCTCCGCCAGCAGATCGGCGCACGGGTCGCCGCGCGTCTCGACGCCAATCCGGCGATGATCGCGGCCGGGATCGCCGGCGTGCAGGTCTATTATCATCTCGACTTCCTCGACGCGGCCCAGTGCGATACGCTGATCGCGCTGATCGACGCCAACCGGCGGCCGTCGTCACTGCTGTCCGATCGCCAGGATCCCGATTTCCGCACCAGCGACAGCTGCGACATGAACCGCTACGCCCCCGAAGTGCAGCCGATCGACGAAGCGATCGCCGGCCTGCTCGGCATGGCGCCCGACCATGGCGAGACGATGCAGGGCCAGCGCTACGCTCCCGGCCAGCATTTCCGCGCGCATCACGATTACTTCCACGATACCGAAAGCTACTGGCAGCAGATGCAGGCCTCCGGCGGCCAGCGGACGTGGACGACGATGATCTACCTCAACGATGTCGCCGACGGCGGCGCCACCTGGTTCCCGCAAGCCGGCTTCAAGATCGCGCCGCGCCGCGGGCTGCTGCTCGCCTGGAACAACATGAACCCGGACGGCACGCCGAACGCACTGACGCTGCACGAAGGCACCGCGGTGGTGGAGGGAACGAAATATATCGTGACCAAGTGGTTCCGCGAGCGGTCGTGGCTCAAGCGGTAACGGTTTTGGTGGGGGAGCACGTCACGGCGACGCCGTGACGTCAGAAAAACGCCGTGCGCCGCCGGCATCGGCTTGCCGATGCGAGACGGTGGGAGCCGGGACGACCCGCGGCGAAATCGTTGCGGCTGCTTCCTTCCGGACCTGACCGGGTTGGCGACGACCACGTCCGCCCGACTCCCGCGGGCCATATGGCGGGGTCGGGCGGCGGGATCAAGCGTTCAGATCAACGATAGACACGGAAGCAGCGCCGCACCGGCCCGTAATAGCCGCGCTGGACCCGGCAGACGACCCGGCTGCGGCCATAGCCGCGCCCGTAGCCATAGCCCCGTCCGCGATCATAGCCGTAATGACGGCCGCGATCCCAGCGCCGGTCCGGCCCGCGGTTCCAGCGGCGATCGTAGCCGCGGTGATGGCCGCGATCGTAACCACGTTCGTAGCCCCGGTCGTAACCGTGCCGCTGCGCCTCGGCCGGCGCGGGCGCCATGAGCGTTCCCGCGGCGAGGGCGGCGGCGCTGAACAGTGCAATCAGCTTCATGATGGATACTCCTTTCACGCACCCGGGCGACCGGGCATCACGCACCATCGCGCCGCGGCCATGCACGGTTCCTGAATTCGCCGTTGTCGAAATGTCAGACTGACTGCCGGACCATGCCGGTCAGGACCATGCCGGTCAGGACCATGCCGGTCAGGACCATGCCGGTCAGGGTGACGGCACCCACACCGTCAGCCCGTCCAGCGCGGCGGTCAGCCGGATCTGGCACGCCAGCCGGCTCGTCCGCGTCGCGGCGGGGACGAGGTCGAGCAGGTCCTCCTCCTCCTCCGCCGCGGCCGGCAGGCGCGCGATATCCTCTGCCGCCACCATGACATGGCAGGTCGCGCAGGCGAGATCGCCGTCGCACGTCCCCTCCAGCGGCTGACCGTCCGCCTGCGCGATGTCGAGCAGCCGCATGCCCTCGCCGCCCGCCGCCTCGCGCACGCCGCCGTCCGCCGCCACGAAGCGCACCCGGATCACGACCGCTGCCGATCCGCCGCCGCGAGGATCGCATCGAGTGCGTTACGCAGTTCCTCCTCCGTCGTGTAGCGCCCGAACCCCAGCCGGATGCTCGAGCGCGCCTGCGCCTCGGTCAGCCCGATCGCGCGCAGCACGTGGCTCGACCGGCCCGATCCGCTGGCGCAGGCGGATCCCGCCGAAAAGGCGATGCCGCGGCAGTCGGACATCAGCCGCGCCACATCCAGCCCGTCCCGCCGGACGTTGAGGTTGCCAAAGTAGCGCGGCTCGACCGCCCCGTTGACCGCCCAGCCCGGCAACCGCTCGATGGCCATCGCCCACAGCCACGCGACATGCGCCGCATCCGCCTCGCGCCTCTCCGCCATCAGACGCGCCGCGACGCCGAATCCCGCGCACAGCGCCGGCGACAGCGTGCCCGAACGGCCGCCCTCCTGATCGCCGCCGTGCAGCAACGGATCGAGCGTCACCCCGTCGCGGATCCAGAGCGCGCCGATCCCTTTGGGGCCATAGACTTTGTGCGCGGATAGCGCGACCAGATCGACGGTGTCGGGGATCGCGACCCGGCCATAGCCCTGCACCGCGTCGCACAGGAACAGCGCGCCCGCATCATGCGCCGCATCCGCCAGCGCCGCGATCGGCTGGATCACGCCGATCTCGTTGTTGACCAGCATCGCCGCGACCAGCCCGGTCCCGGGTGCGATTGCCGCGTCATCGGCGAGCCCGCACGCGTCCACCGTCCGAACCGTCGCGGCACGACCGTTGGCGGCGAGATACCGCACCGTGTCGAGCACCGCGGCATGTTCGGTCGCCAGCGTGACCAGCGGCCCGCCGCTGCCCTTGATCGCCCAGTTGAGCGCCTCGGTCGCGCCGGCGGTGAAGATCACGCGCCCGCCCGGCGGCAGCAGCGCCGCGACCTGGTCGCGCGCCACCTCCACCGCCGCCCTCGCCCCCCGCCCGGGCCGGTGCGCCGAATGCGGATTGGCATGCTGCGATTCGAGCCACGGCAGCATCGCGGCCAGCGCCTCTGGCGCGAGTGGCGTCGTCGCCTGATAGTCGAGGTAGATCATGCCGCGCGCCGCGTCGTACGCGCCATCTGCCGCCATGCCGCGACGAAGGCGTCGACCTCCGCGGCGGTCGTGGTCCGCCCGAAGCTCACCCGGATCACCTCGCGTCCCGCCGCCTCGTCCCAGCCCATCGCGGCGAGGACGTGGCTCGGCTTCATGCTGCCGCTCGAACAGGCGCTGCCCGCCGACACCGCGAAGCCCGCACCGTCGAGCAGGATCAGCTGCGCCGCCGCCGCCGCACCGCGCAGCCGGTACGACCCGATCGCCGGATGGCGCGGGCTGTCGGCGGCGACGATCTCGCCCCCCGACCGCAGGATCGCATCGTCCAGCCGCGCGCGCAGCGCATCATGGTCCGGCTCCGGTTCGGCCAGCGCCGCGGCATAGCCGAGCACGCCCGGCAGGTTCTCGGTGCCCGGCCGATAGCCCCGCTCCTGTCCGCCGCTCGGATGGAGCAGCCGCAGATCGCGGACCAGCAGCGCGCCGACGCCCGGCGGCCCGCCGCGCTTGTGCGCGGACAGCGCGACCATGTCGGCGACGGCCGCCAGTTCGTCCGACGCGGGCATCTGCGCCGCATCGACCAGCAGCATGCCGCCCGCCGCGTGCACCGCATCGGCGATCGCCGCGATCGGCTGGCGCACGCCCGTCTCGCTGTTCGCCCATTGCACGCAGACCAGCGCCGGCCCGTCCGCCAGCATCGCCGCCAGCGCCTCGCGATCGACGATCCCGTCCGCACCGACCGGCACTACGGCCGCCCCAGTGCCAGCGCGCATCACCGCATCATGCTCCACCGCGGTGATGAGCCGCCGCGGCAGCGTCGTCCGCCCCAGCGCGATGCCGAGCGATTCGCTCGCGCCGCTGGTCAGCAGCACCTCGCCCCGCCAGCCATGCGCCGCCGCGATCTCGCGCCGCGCCGCCTCCAGCGCCGCGCGCGCCGCCCGCCCCTCGGCATGCGGCGAGGACGGATTCGCCCAAAGCGCCAGCCCGTGGACGACGGCATCGCGCGCGGCGGCGGTCATCGGCGTGGTCGCGGCATGATCCAGATAGATACGATGGGGCAGGATTCGTTCCAATTGCGCAAGGGAGCGTCACGCCTATATAGCGCGCAACATTCTGCGCTCCACCAGCGCGCCCCTTCTTATGCGGCGAGGCTCATGCCCGAAGTCATTTTCCCCGGTCCCGAAGGCCGTCTCGAAGGGCGTTTCGCCCCGGCTCCCCGTCCCCGCGCGCCCGTCGCGATGATCCTCCACCCGCACCCGTCGGCAGGCGGTACGATGAACAACCGGCTGGTGCAGGAGCTCTACAAGACCTTCCAGCGCCGCGGGTTCGCCACCCTGCGCTTCAACTTCCGCGGCGTCGGCAAAAGCCAGGGGACGTTCGACAACGGCGTCGGCGAACTGTCCGACGCGGCGAGCGCGCTCGACTGGGTGCAGAGCTTCCACCCGGAGGCTTCGACCACCTGGATCGCCGGGGTCAGCTTCGGCGCGTGGATCGGCATGCAGCTGCTGATGCGCCGGCCGGAGATCCGCGGCTTCATCTCGGTCGCGCCGCCCGCGAACATGTACGATTTCAGCTTCCTCGCGCCCTGCCCGTCGTCGGGCATCATCATCCAGGGCGAGGCCGACGAGGTCGCGACCCCGGGGGCGACGCAGAAGCTGGTCGACAAGCTGCGCACGCAGAAGCACATCACCATCCATCACGACACGATTCCGAAGGCGAACCACTTCTTCGAGAACGAGACGCCGGAGCTGATGCGCTCGGTCGACAGCTATCTGGACATGCGGCTGGATCCGAATTCGCCGATCCGCTGATCGGGGAATGGACAGCATTGGACATATTGGTATGGTACCAATATGCTCCGTTCGATCGTATCGGCCGCTATCGGCCTGTCGCTGACCCCCGTCTCCGGGCTTGCGCCTGCCCAAGCCCAGCAGCCGGCGGAACGACACCGGTCCGCTCCGTCCGAAACCCGGGCCCTGACCCGGGTCGAGGCGGCGCGGGCACTGGTACGGATCGCGGCCGAACGCCGGCAGGCGATCCGCGTCGCCTACGGCCCGGCGATCGCCGCCAAAACGATCACGGTCGGCGGCAAGACGATGAAATGGGGCGACCGCACGTTCGGCACCGCCCCCGCGCAGGGCCGCAGCCTGTGGATATCGCTCCACGGCGGCGGCAACGCCCCGCCCGAGGTCAACGAGGGCCAGTGGCACAACCAGATCCGTCTCTACCAGCCGGCCGAGGGCCTGTATCTCGCGCCGCGCGCGCCGACCGATACGTGGAACCTGTGGCATGAGCCTCATATCGATCCGCTGCTCCAGCGGCTGATCGACGCGCAGGTCGCGATCAACGGGGTCGATCCCGACCGCGTCTATCTGATGGGCTATTCGGCAGGCGGCGACGGCGTCTGGCAGCTGGCGCCGCGGATGGCGGACCGGTTCGCCGCGGCCGCGATGATGGCGGGCCATCCCGGCGACGCCTCGCTGCTGCCGCTGCGCGACCTGCCCTTCGCGATCCTGATGGGCGGTGCCGACGACGCCTATGACCGCAACCGGCTGGCGGCGGAGAAGACGGCGGAGCTCGCGCGCCTCCACGCCGCCGATCCGGGTGGTTACGTCTACCTGTCGCGCATCTACGAAGGGTTGCCCCACTGGATGAACCGGCGCGATGCCGAAGCGGTGCCGTGGATGGCGCGCTTCACCCGCGATCCCTGGCCGCGCCGCATCGTCTGGGTGCAGGACGACGTCACCGCCGACCGCTTCTACTGGCTGCGCATTCCCGACGCGGCGGCGGCCAAGAGAGGCGATCGCACCGATGCGACGGTCGACGGGCAGACGATCGCGCTGACCGGCACGGTTCCGGCCGGCATGACGCTGCGCCTGTCCGATCGGCTGATCGATCTCGACCGGCCGGTCCGTGTCACGGTCGACGGCCGGCAGGTCTTCTCCGGCCGCGTGCCGCGCACCGCCGCGGCGATCCGGGCATCGCTGACGGAGCGGTTCGACCCTGCCTCCGCCGCGACGGCGACGCTCACGCTGCCCTAGGTTGTGAACTCATAAAGGTTGCGGCGATGAAAGGCGGCTGATTCAAGGTTTCTGAGGAGGAGGCTTGGAATGGCGCGATTTGATCTGAGCGAGGCGGAGTGGCGGCTGATCGAACCGTTGCTGCCGAACAAGCCGCGTGGTGTGGCGCGGGTGGACGACCGGCGGGTGCTGAACGGCATTTTTTACGTGCTGCGCACCGGTTCGCCGTGGCGCGACCTGCCAGCCCGCTATGGCCCACATACGACCGTCTACAACCGCTTCAATCGGTGGGCGAAGGCGGGTGTGTGGGTCCGGGTGTTCGAGACGCTGGCGGCGGGAGCGCCTGCATCGATGCATCTGATCGACAGTTCGATCGTCCGCGCCCACCAGCATGCGGCAGGAGGTAAAAAGGGGGTGCGGATCACGCCATCGGCCGTTCTCGTGGCGGATTGAGCACCAAGATCAACGCGCTGGTCGATCAGGACGGATTGCCGCTCAGGATCACGCTCTCAGCAGGGCAGGCTTCCGACAAGGCCGCCGTCGGGGCGCTGATCGACGGCCTGCCGCCGGCCAGGGCACTCGTCGCCGACCGCGGCTACGACGCCAGGGCGGTCATCGATCTCGTCCGATTACATGGCGGATGCGCTCACATCCCGACCCAGCGAGATCGTCGGATACAGCGTTCGATCGATCCAGCTATCTACCGCAGACGCAATGCCGTCGAACGATACTTCTGCAAGCTCAAGCACTTCCGCCGCGTCGCTACCCGCTTCGACAAGCTCGCCCGAAACTTCCTCGCCGCCGTCATGCTCGCGTCAACACGCATCCGTCTTAGAACTTATGAGTCCACAACCTAGGCGCGGCCTGCTTCACAATTGCCAGATGACGACGTTGCCGAGCAGCACCGCCGCCATCACCAGCAGCAACACGCCCTTCCGCCGGTCGCCACCCCGCGCGATCAGCGCCCCGCCCCCGATCAGGCAGGCGAAACACCCCAGCATCGCGATGGCGGGAGCGGCATTGGCGATCGATCCGAGCGGGCCATCCATGCGGCAAGTGTGCCGTGCCTGGTACGGGATGTCGAGCGCTGCCGTTTTCCGGTTTCCGAGCAAGGGCCGTAGCCCGGTTGGGAGCATTGTCGCGGCGGACGGCGGGACCGTCCAACATCGGACGGTCGCACCCGGGGCCTGCGCCGGGGCACTGTGGCTTGCTTCCCGTCCGACAGTAACCCCGGTGGGTTTTGCGCTGACGCGACGTTCCTCGCCAGCATTGCCGCCCGGTCATGCGTCAAAGCCGCACAAACCCGCCCCAGTTCCCCGGCGAAGGCCGGGGCCCAGTCGGGCGAGCCATCGTGGCGGCCCCCTGGCATCCGCCAAAATCCGACATGCCGACTGGGCCCCGGCCTCCGCCGGGGTACTGACGTATAATTCCCGTCCGACACCAATCCAGCAGCCCGCGCGCTGACGCGCCCTTCCCCGGCAGCATTGCCGCCGGGCCATGCGTCGAAGCCGAACCCTCCCACCCCAGTACCCCGGCGAAGGCCGGGGCCCAGTCGGGCGGACCATCGTGGCGGCCCTCGGCGTCCGCCAAAATCCGACATGCCAACTGGGCCCCGGCCCCCGCCGGGGAACTGAGGTGGGATTCCCGTCCGACAGTAATCCGGCAGCCCGCGTGCTGACACGACCTTCACCGCCAGCGTCGCCGCCCGGCCATGCATCGAAGCCGAACCCTCCCACCCCAGTACTCCGGCGAAGGCCGGGGCCCAGTTGGGCGGACCATCGTGGCGGCCCCCGGCGTCCGCCAAAATCCGACATCGCAACTGGACCCCGGCCTCCGCCGGGGAACTGACGTGTAATCCCGTCCGGCATTACCCCGGCGGCCTGCGCGCTTACGCGACCTTCCTCGCCGGCATCGCCGCCCCGCCATGCATCGAAGCCGAACCCTCCCACCTAGTTCCCCGGCGAAGGCCGGGGCCCAGACGGGCGAACCATCGTGGCAGACCCCGGCATCAGCCAACATCCGACATCCCAACTGGGCCCCGGCCTCCGCCGGGGTACTAACGTGCAATTCCTGTCCGCCACTCCCCGGCAGCCCGCGCTCCATCGCGACCTTCCCGCACCGGCGTCGCCGCCCGGTCATGCGTCGACGCGTCCCCCGCCGCTCAACCACCAACGCCTACCCGATCGCCCGCGCATAGGCGTCGATATCCACGTTCCCGCCCGACAGCACCACCAGCAGTCCGCGCTCCATCGCGACCTTGCCCGCCAGCAGCGCCGCCAACGCGACCGCGCCGCCCGGCTCGATCACCAGCCGCAGATGCTCCGCCGCCCAGCGCTGCGCCGCCGCCGTCTCCGCCTCGCTCACCGCCACGCCGGTCGCATCGCGCCGCGAGAGCACGTCGAAGGTCAGCGGCGATACGCGCGGGGTCTGGAGCGAATCGCAGGCGGTCGGCGGCGGGTTCGGCCCCACCGGCTCGATCCACGACGCCTCCAGCGAGCGGCGCATGTCGTCCCAGCCCTCGGGCTCGACGACGGTGATGCTCGCGTCCTTCAAACCCAGCGCGATCCCCGCCGACAGGCCGCCGCCGCCGCACGGGACCACCGCGCGCGCGACCGGCCCCAGCCCGAGCGCCGCCATCTGCGTCTCCGCCTCGATTCCCGCGCTGCCCTGCCCCTCGATGATCCACGGATCGTCGAAGCTCGGCACCAGAGTCGCGCCGCGCGCCTCGGCCAGCCGGCCCGCAATCGCCTCGCGGCTCTCGGTCGCGCGGTCGTAGCGAACCACCTCCGCCCCCAGCGCCAGCGTCCCCTCCAGCTTCGCCCTGGGAGCGTCCGCCGGCATCACGATCGTCGCGGCGATTCCCAGCCGCTTCGCCGCCCACGCCACCCCCTGCGCATGATTCCCCGACGAGAAGGCGACCACCCCGCGACGCCGCGCATCCTCGTCCAGCGCAGTCAGTCGATGCCATGCGCCGCGAATCTTGAATGCGCCGATCGGCTGCAGCGATTCCGCCTTGAATGCGACCTCTATCGCCTTGATTTCTTTAACATACAGCGGCGTCGGCGGCAGGATGCGGACGATTTTCTCGGCGGCGTCGCGTACCCCCGCCCGTGTCGGCTGTCGCAGAATCGTCACTTTTCGTCCTTTCGTGCGCCAAGCCACTTTACATGCACGGCCAGCGACCATAGATCGCGCCTCCGCTGCCCCATGGGACTTCCAACCGCAAGGCAGCTTTTGTCACCGTATGCCGTAAGGCAATTGGAGGTCCCTTGAATTGGCCAAGCACCATAGCGCGTTGGGGTTAGCGCCCCTCTCGACCGCCCGTTCCGCTAACATCCGCGGGGGCATCGACATCGCCAGGAGCAAACCGGTCGATCCGGTTACGCTCGTTCGCCCGCACGCCGCCGCGCGCGCGGCCCGATTCTTCGTCGAGAAGTTTCCGGGTCGCTCGATGTATGCGGTGAAGGCGAACCCCAGCCCGGACCTGCTCCGTGTGCTCTGGGACAATGGCATCACCCATTACGATACCGCCTCGATCGCCGAAGTCCGGCTGGTCAAGGCGACCCTTCCGGATGCGACCTGCTGCTTCATGCATCCGGTCAAGTCGGAGGAGGCGATCGCGGAGGCGTATTTCCGCCACGACGTGAAGACCTTCTCGCTCGACAGCATGGAAGAGCTGGACAAGATCGTCGCCGCCACCCGTGGCGCGAGCGACCTGACGCTCTGCGTCCGGCTGCGCGTGTCGTCGGAATATGCCAAGCTCAGCCTCGGCTCGAAGTTCGGCGTCGGCCCGGGCGAGACCAAGGAACTGCTGATGGCGACCCGCCAGGTCGCGGATGCGCTCGGCATCTGCTTCCATGTCGGCAGCCAGACGATGTCGCCCGACGCCTATACCAACGCGATGGAGCGCGCCCGCGCGGCGATCGTCGAGGCGGCGGTGACGGTCGACGTCATCGACGTCGGCGGTGGCTTCCCCTCGGCCTATCCGGGCATGACCCCGCCGCCGCTGGAGCGTTTCTTCGAGACGATCCATCGCGCGTTCGAGAGCCTGCCGATCAGCTATTCGGCCGAATTGTGGGCCGAACCGGGCCGGTCGCTGTGCGCCGAATATGCCTCGGTCGTGGTCCGCGTCGAGCGGCGCCGCGGCACCGAATTGTACATCAACGACGGCGCCTATGGCACGCTGTTCGATGCGGCGCATATCGGCTGGAAGTATCCGGTGCAGCTGCTCCGTCAGCCGGACAGCGACGCGCGGGACATGGACTTCGCCTTCTGGGGTCCGACCTGCGACGACCTGGACTATATGGCCGGCCCATTCCCGCTGCCCGCGGACACGAACACCGGCGACTATTTCGAGATCGGCATGCTCGGCGCCTATGGCTCCGCGATGCGGACCGCGTTCAACGGCTTCGGCGTCAGCGAGAATGTCGTCGTCGCGGATGAACCGATGCTGTCGGTTTATATCGAGGACGAGCGGCTGGACGAGCGCGCGACCAACGTCGTCAAGCTGTAACGCCTGCTCTATACCGATGATCTTCCCCCCTCCCGCGATCGCGCGGGAGGGGCGGTTTTTGGGTTTCCGCGTCCCCAACGGTGAATGACGACGGGTTCTGGATAGCCAAGGGCGAACCATGACCGACACGCTGACCAAGACCGCCGGCGCCAACGCGCCGATCAACGACAATCGCAAGGCCGAACTGCTGTCGAAGCAGGTCAAGCATATCGACATCAAGAGCTTCGACGCGCGCCCGATCGTCGATGCGATGGCGGACATGAGCTTCACTAGCCGCGACCTCGGCCGCGCGACCAACATCTACAACCAGATGCTCGCCGACAAGGATTGCTCGATCTTCCTCGTCATCGCGGGCTCGACCTCGGCCGGCGGCTGCATGGACCTGTATGCCGAGCTGGTGCGCAACAACATGGTCGACGGCATCGTCGCGACCGGCGCGACCATCGTCGACATGGATTTCTTCGAGGGGCTCGGCCACAAGCATTATCAGGCGCTCGAAATCCCCGACGACGACACGCTGCGCTCGCTCTACATCGACCGCATCTACGACACCTACATCGACGAGGAAGCGCTCCAGAACGTCGACCACACGATCTTCGAGATCGCCGAGAGCCTGGAACCGCGCGCCTATTCCAGCCGCGCCTTCATCCGCGAGATGGGCAAGTATCTGGTCGAGCACGGCAAGAAGGACAACAGCCTCGTCAAGCTCGCCTACGAGCATGACGTGCCGATCTTCTGCCCGGCGTTCGTCGACAGCTCGGCGGGCTTCGGCCTCGTCAAGCATCAGGTCGATGCCGCCAAGGAAGGGCGCCCGTATCTGATGATCGACGCGGTCGCGGACTTCCGCGAGCTGACCGAGATCAAGATCGCCGCGGGCACCACCGGCCTGCTGATGATCGGCGGCGGCGTGCCCAAGAACTTCATCCAGGACACCGTCGTCTGCGCCGAGATCCTCGGCCACGACGACGTCCAGGTGCACAAATATGCGGTGCAGATCACCGTCGCCGACGTGCGCGACGGCGCCTGCTCGTCCTCGACGCTGCAGGAAGCGGCGAGCTGGGGCAAGGTCAACACCGGTATCGAGCAGATGGTCTTCGCGGAGGCCGGCTCGGTGATGCCGCTGCTCGCGTCCGACGCCTATCACCGCGGCCTGTGGAAGGACCGCCCGGTCCACCGCTGGGGCACGCTGTTCGACAAGTAATACAAGGGCACGGGGCGGAGGGGACTCCGCCCCGTTTCGTTGCGACCACGCCCCCTCCCCGCGGGGCATGGACCAGCTTGTGTCTCACCGGGCGGTGATGCACCCTTGCCGAAAGGCGGGGAGAATCATCACGATGCACAGCGAAATCCTGCGACCGATGGTGGCGCTCATCGCCGGGACGCTGGTGATGCTCGTCTGGATGCTGGCCACCCGATTGCCGGCGATGAAAGCCGCCGGCCTCGATCTGGGCAAGCTCGTCGGTACGAAGGCGGCCGACGCCGATCGCGGACTGCCACCGCACGTCCAGTGGATCGCGCACAATCACAACCACCTGATGGAACAGCCGACGCTGTTCTACGCGGTCTGCACCGTCATCGCGCTCAGCGGCACCGGGAATGGCGTCAACGCGGCCATCGCCTGGGTGTATGTCGCCCTCCGCGTGATACATTCGCTGGTGCAGGCGACGGTGAACCGGGTAGGGCCTCGCTTCATGTTGTATCTCGCCTCCACGGTCGCGCTCGCCGCCCTGACGCTCCACGCCTCGATGGCGGTGTTCTGATGGCCAGGGGAGAAGGCTTCGAGCGCCACCGTCAGCCCTGGACGCAGGACGAGATCCAGAAGCTCCACACACTCGCCAAGAAGGGCATGGCACTGAAGGCGATCGCCAAGGCGCTGACCCGCAGCGAGGAATCGACCAAGGATCGCGCCAAGGCTGACGGCCTGTCGATCGCCAAGCTGCGCTGAGCGGTCAGGCGCTGCCGGCCAGCGTCACGAACGCCTGCGCCCGCGTCCGTAGCCTCACGGTTGTCTCGGCGAGGACGCGGGATACCTCCGCCAGCGCCGCCGCATCCGCGCCCAGCGCCGCGGACTGACCACTGATCGCGGCCGCGCGGACGCCGATATCGCCGCCGGCATCGACGGACTGTTCGACGTTCATGGCGATCTGCCGCGTCGCGTCGCTCTGCCGGGCCAGCGCGTCCTCGATCGAAATGCCGGTGTCGGAAATCGTCGCCATCGCTCCGTCCAGCACGCGATGTCCGCCGACGACTTCCCCGAGCAGGTGGTGCATCTCCGCGACCCGCGTCGCGACGTCCTTGGCCGCCGCGCTGGTCTGGTTCGCGAGCGTCTTGACCTCGTTCGCCACCACCGCAAAGCCACGCCCGACGTCGCCCGCGCGGGCGGCTTCTATGCTGGCGTTGAGGGCGAGCAAGTTTGTTCTTGCGGCGATGGCCTGGATCAGGCCGAGCATGTCGTCGACCGCGGTGGCGCTGGCGACGAGGGCGGCGACGCGTTCGCCTGCCCCCTGCATCGCCCCGCGCGCATGGCGGCGGACCCCGTCGGCCGCCGCGGTGTCCCCGGCGATGCCGTCGAGCGTCGCCGCCAGCGAGCGGCCGAGCCCGGCGATCGTGTCGAGCGCGCCGACCATCTGCCCCGTCGCCGCCGCGACCGAGGCGGCATCGTCGCGCGAGGCGCCGGCGCGATCGACCAGCAGCGCCGCCATCGACCCGATCCGGCCGGCGGCGTCGGCCAGTTCGCCGGCCAGCACGGCGACATCGGCGGTGAAGGCCTGCCCCGCCGCGTCGATCCGCGCCGCCCGTGCCTCACGCTCCGCCGCCATCTGCGTCTGCCGCTCCGCCGCCAGCCGTTCGAACGCCATCGCATCCATGACCGAATGGAAACTGTCGCCCTGCGTCAGCACCAGCCCCTCGCTGCGCGCGCGCAGATAGGCCGCCAGCAGCGCATCGATCGACAGCCCGACGTCGGCGGTGCCGCACGGCCGGATCACCCCGTCCAGCGACCCGCCGATGGTCGGGTTCTGCATCAGGGCGTGGCCATAGGGGTTGAACAGGATGCTGCGGACGTCGCTTTCGCGGATCACCCCGACCGGTCGGCGCGCCTCGTCGACGATCGCGAGCAGGCGCAGGTCGGGCGAGCCGCGGAACAGGTCGATCGCCGCCGCCAGCGTCGCATGGCGCGGCAGGCAGCGGCCATCGCCCTGCGGTCGTGCCGCCAGCGACACGGAGCCGTCCCGCAACAGGTCGAGATCGAAGAACATGCCCACCAGCTAGGCCGCGGCTGGTAAACCCGGGGTTAGGGTTTGGTGACACCGCGATGACAGCGACGGTTTTTCAGCGGCGGTTTTTCACCCGAACAGCCGCTTCGCGCTGCGGTCCAGCATCAGCAACTGCCACAGCGTCCGGCCGTGATCGGCGCGGCCGGTGCGATGATCCTCCGCCAGCCGCGCCACCGTCGCCATGTCGAGCCAGCCGCTGTCGACCAAGGTCCGCGACCGCGCCAGCCCCGCCGCCTCGGCGGCAAGCGGGCCGCGGAACCACGCACTGATCGGCGTCACGAACCCCATCTTGGGGCGGTAGAGGATGTCCCGGGGCAGATGGCGTTCGAGGCTGCGCTTCATCAGCCATTTGCCGGTGCCACGATGCAGCCGCATGCCGGCCGGCAGCGTCGCGCAAAATTCGACCAGCCGGTGGTCGAGCAGCGGCTCGCGCGCCTCCAGCCCCACCGCCATGCTGGTGCGATCGACCTTGGTCAGGATGTCGCCGGGCAGCCAGATGCGGATGTCAGCATATTGCGCGCGATCGAGCGGGTCGCGCGCCGGTGCGGCCCGCATCGCCGCGACGTAGCGGTCCTCGGCGCGATGGCCCTGCAGCGCCGCCCGCGCCTCCGCGCTCAGCAGTCGCGACCGCAACTCCGGCGTCGTCACACCCACCGCGCGCGCATAGGCCTCGTCGCCATCGGTGCCGAGCGCGAGCAGCGTCGCCTTGGCGCGCAGCGGGCGGGGTGCCCAGTCGGCCTTGGGGTAATAATGCCCGAGCGTCCCGAACGCGGCGCTCCGCCAGCCGGCCGGCAGCAGGCTGCGCACGCGCTCCTCCGCCGCCTGGAAGCGGTAGCGGCGATAGCCGGCGAGCGCTTCGTCCGCGCCGTCGCCCGACAGCGCCACGGTGACGCTCTGCCGCGCCAGCGCCGCAACCTGATAGGTGGCGAGCGCGCTGCCGTCGGCGAAGGGTTCGTCGAAATGGTGCACCAGGGTATCGATCAGGCCGAAATCGTCGGGCCGCACCACCTGCGCGTGATGATCGGTGGCGAAGCGCTGCGCCACCGCGGCGGCATAGGCGCGTTCGTCGTGGCCCGCCTCGTCGAAGCCGATCGTGCAGGTGCTGACCGCCGCCTTGCTCGCCTCCGCCATCAGCGCGACGACGGCGGAGCTGTCGACCCCGCCCGACAGGAAGGCGCCGAGCGGCACGTCCGCGACCATGCGGCTGCGCACGCCGTCGCGCATCCGCGCCAGCAGTTCCTCGCCCAGCGCCTTCGCCGATCCCGTCGCCCGGTCGGCGAAGCCGACGTCCCACCAGCGCTTCGGCCGCGGCACGCCCTGCCAGCGCTGCACCGACAGGAACGTCCCCGCCGGCAGCTTCTTCACGCCGGCGACGAGGCAGGCATCGTCGGGGACATAGCCATAAGCGAGGAAATCCTCGACCGCGGTGACGTCCGGCACGCGGCGCAGCAGCGGATGCGCGAGCAGCCCCTTCAGTTCGGATGCGAAGGCGAGGCTGCCGTCGGACAGTTCGACGTAATGGAGCGGCTTCACCCCCATCCGGTCGCGGGCGAGGAACAGCGTTCCCGTGTCGGCATCGTGCAATGCGAAGGCGAACATGCCGTTGAGCCGGTCGAGCATCGCCGGTCCCCAGGCACGCCAGCCATGCAGCAGCACCTCGGTATCGCCGGCGGTGACGAAGTGCGCGCCCTTCAGCTCCAGCTCGGCGCGCAGCTCGGCGAAATTGTAGATCTCGCCATTATAGGTGACGGTGAGCGCGCCCGCCTGCATCGGCTGCGGCGATCCGGCGAGGTCGATGATCGACAGCCGGCGATGGCCGAGCCCGACCCCCGGCGCGGTCCAGATGCCATCGCCGTCGGGACCGCGATGCGCCTGTGCCGCGATCATCGCGGCGATCCGGGCGGGATCGACCGGCTTGGGCGTGCCGGGGTGGAAGATGCCGGCGATGCCGCACATCAGCGCGGTGCCGCGAGATGGTCGGCCAATACGGGAACCGGCCCGAGCGCCGCCGCCAGCGCGGCGATATCGGCGCGCGCGTCGCGGCCCGGCACCACCTCCGCCGACAGATGCACCGCGACCGCGCGTTGCGGGCCGCCGAGCAGCTTCGCCTTCATCGTCTCGATCTTCACCACGCGTTCGTCCGCCGTTACCCCGTCGCCGACGACGTACCATGTCGCGACGATGCGCTCCACCGGTCGTCCGGCGCCGCCGGGGGCGGTCATCCGCAATACTGCGCCGCCGGCGATCGGCGCGTCGTCGGCGATGCGGACCCAGCGATCCTCCTCGCGGATCGCGCCGGTACCGAACGCGCCGATCTTGTGGCCTTCGCCCTGGCTGCCGAATACGGCGACGGCGAGGTCGACCGCGGCGCCGTCGCGGGCGTAGCGGCCGAACAGGACATGGTCGGCGCCGGGATAATAAGGCTGCCACGGCGCGGCGCGGCTGAGCGGCACGCGGGCCCAGCCGGCGACCGGCGGCAGGTCGATGTGTGCCGGCAGCGGGGCTGCACGATGCGCGATCGCACTGCTCCACAGCGGCCAGACGCCGGCGGTGGCGACGGTGAGCAGCGTCGCCAGCGGCAGGGCGACGAGGCCGCGCCGGACGATTGGCAGGCGCGCCGGATCGAAGGCCGGCGCATCGGGCGCGCGGTCGAACCAGCGCCAGCCGATGCCCAGCACCGCCGCCATCACGAGGCCGAAGAACACCCAGCCATAGACGATATGGTCGAACCCGGTCGCCGCCTCGACGCTGGTGACATGCGCGGCATAGATGGTCCCGAACGCGCGCAGGCCGTTGGCGAGCACCGGCACGACGATCGCCGCGACCATGAACCCGGCGCGCCGCCGCCACGACACGAAGCAGAGGTTGGCGACGAGCACGCCGAAGGCGAGCATGGCGATGACGAACTTGGCGCCCGAACAGGCCTCCGCCACCTCGAACCAGTAGCGGCCGGCGTGGATCAGCACGCCGTTGGAGGTGGCGGGCACGCCGGCCAGATGCAGCAGCGGCATGACGATCCGCACCGTCACTGCCTGTAATGGCGGCTCGAGTTCCTCTCCGAACGGGACGAGGAACAGCGCATAGGCGAGCGGGAAGAGCAGTCCGCGCGCCACCTGCGGTCCGAGCAGCGTGACGACGGTGCCCTGCAGCATCACCACCAGCCCGAACTGCCGCGCGAAGCTGACCGATCCGGCGTCGCCCATCAGCCAGCCGAGCCCCCCCAGCGCGACCAGCACGAGCCCCGGCCACCAGGCGACCGGGGTCAGCGCGGCGAGTTCGCGGCGACGCTGCCACACCAGCCAGGCGATCACCGGGCCGATGAAGAGGCAATGGCCGAAGGTGGTGCTGGTCCACCAGATCGACAGCAGGTGCGCGACGTCGTCGCGCAGCAGCAGCAGGATCGCGACGGCGGCGAGCGCCAGCGCGAGGCCATGTCGCCGCCACGCCCGCGGCGGGGTCATGGCGCGAGCCCGAGCAGCGCGTCGAGCGGCGCGAGCCGCGCGTCCCAGTCGTAGCGGGTGAGGACGCGGGCGCGGGCGGCGGCGGCGAGCGCGGCGGCGGCGCATGGATCGGCGAGCAGCGTCAGGATCTGCGCGGCGTGATCGGCGGCGGTGTCGGCGACGCACAGGGTGCCGGCGTGGTCGATCCCCTCCGCGGCGGCGACGGATGCGACCACCGGCCGGGCCATCGCCATCGCCTCCAGCACCTTGTTCTGGATGCCGCGCGCGAGGCTCAGCGGCGCGACGCAGACATCGGCCGCGGCGAGCCAGGGACGGACGTCGGCGACCGCGCCGGTGACGATGACGCCATCGCCGGCGAGCGCCTGCACCGCCGCCGTCGGCGCGCGGCCGACGATCGCGAAGCGGAGCGTGGGATGCGCGGCGCGCAGATGCGGCAGCACGCTGGCGGCGAACCACGTCACCGCCGCGATATTGGGCCGGTAATCCATCTGTCCGGTGAAGACGACGAGGGGGGCGTTCGACCCATGGGCGGCGACGGCGGCGGGATCGAACGCCGCGGCGTCGATGCCGTTCTCGACCGCGACGATCCGGCCCGTCGCGCCGCCGGCGCGGAACAGCGCGGCCTCGGCCTCGCTGACGAAGACGCTCGCCGCCACATCGGCGGCGACGCGCCGCTCGAACGCGCCGAGCAGCCGCGCCTCGCGCCGCATCATCCAGCGCATCGGCGGCGTGCCGCTGTCGGCGAAACCGGCGAACTTGGCGGAATCCACGTCGACGAAATCCATCACCGCCGGCACGCCCGCGGGCAGATACTGCGCCATCTGGCCCGAGAAACAATAGACCGCATCAGCGCGGACCCGCGCCACCGCCGCGCGCATCGCCGCCGATCCGAAGGCGGTCAGCGACACCGGCAGGCCGCGCGCCAATGCCTCCAGCGCCGCGACGGGTTGCGGCTTGCAGCGCGGCACGATGGTCACGCTGGCCAGTCGTGCGGCGAGATCGGGCGGCACGGCGACATCCGCCGCGCCCTCGCCGAACGCGACCAGATGCACCCGCGCGCGGCGGCAGAGATGGCGCAGCACGTGATAGCTGCGGATCCGGTCGCCGCGATCGGGCGGAAAGGGCGCGCGATGGGCGAGGAACAGGAGCTCCATCACCCCAGCCCGCGCGATATCCACGGCCCCACGATGTTGGCGACCGGCAGCGGCAGGCGCTGCCACGTCCGCACCATCAGCGCATATTTCGGATTGAGCGGATTGACCTCACGCACCGGGCCCGCGCTGCGCGTCGCATAGCTGCGCGGCACCGGCGTGAAGCCCCAGTTCTTCTTGAACGCCGCCGCGCCGGTGCCGGTCTTCGACCGTCCGAAGTCGAACCGCGCACAGCCCCGCCCGCGCGCATGGTTCATCAGCGCGAAATACATCCGGTCGTTGGCGCGCAACGCCCGCGCCGCCGCGGTGCCGCCGCCCCAATAGGGGAAGACCGTGCCCTGGAAATACAGGCTGAGGACGCTCGCCACCGCCCGGCCCTGATGGCGTACGGTGAGGACGTCGGCGTCCATCGCGGCCGCGACGTGGCGGAACAGCGTCGCCGGGAAGACCGGGGTGCCGAGATTGCGCACCGATTCGGCATAGACGCGATGATGTTCGGCGAGCAGCGGTTCGCCGCCGGTCACCACCTCCAGATCGAGGCCGAGCGAGCGGCGCACCTCGGCGCGCTGCTTGCGCGGGATGGCGAGCAATTCGCCCTCCTCGGTCGCGGCGAGATCGCGCGCGAAGCCGAGATAGGCGGTGTCGTCCGTTTCCCATCCCGTAGGGGCCGGGCCGCCGCGCAGCTCGACGCCGGGGCAGCCGATCCGCTGCGCCAGCTCCCACGCGCCCGATCCCAGCGCGTCCGCGCCCTCGCCGAGCACGCCGCCGTCGACGCCGAAGCCGGTCGATACCAGTGCCTTGCCGAACAGCGGCGAGCGCATCTCGGTCAGCGGCAGGACGCCGGCGATGCCGCCGTCGGCGCGTTCCGCGACCAGATAGCGGGCGCGCTGGCCGCAGCCGCGCTCGATGGCGCGGCTCCATGCGGTGAGGTGGAAGGGCGTCGCGCCCGCGGTGCCGCGGACGAAGGCGTCGATCGCGCCGCAGTCGCCGATGTCGGACAGCTGCGCCTCGCGCACGCCGAGCGGCATCGCCAGCAGTGGCATCACGACAGCAGCGCCGCTTCGCGCGCGACGACGGCATCGACCCGGCCCCAGTGGTGCCGCGCGATCAGGCCGCGCAGCTTGCCCGCCATCGCGCCGAGCCGGGCGTAATGCCGCACCTTCGACCGGAGCGGCGCGTCGGCGACGCGCGGCTGGCCGGGATCGACCTCCCACGGGTGGAAGTAGAAGATGCCGCCATGCCCCTCGCCGTTGACCTGCCGCACCGCGAAATCGGTAAGCGCGGCGGGGAGCAGGCGGAAGAAGCCGCCGCCGGTCGCCAGATGCCTCGCGCCAATCTTCGCCACCGTCACCGGCAGTTCGATCAGCGCGGAATCCTTGAGCGGGCGGAAGGCGTAGCGCGGCGCGTCGGGCCAGCCGTAATGGTCGTGGCGCACCGGAGCGACGCTGGACGAATAGGCGTAGCCCGCCTCCGCCAGCACGTCGAACGCCCAGAGGTTGCGCGGGTCGATCGAGAAGCTCGGCGCGCGATAGCCGGTGACCGCCTGCCCGCCCGCATCCTCCAGCGCCGCGCGGGCGCGGGCGAGGTCGGCGCGGAAGGCGGCGGCGTCCATCGTGAAGACGCGCTGGTGGTCCCAGCCGTGGCTCGCCACCTCATGGCCCGCGTCGGCGATGCGCCGCACCAGCCGCGGATGGCGCTGCGCGACCCAGCCGAGCGTGAAGAAGGTCGCCTTTACCCCGCTTTCGGCGAACAGGTCGAGCACCGCGGCGGTGTTGGCCTCGACGCGGCTGGCGTGCGAATCCCAGTCGGACCGGGCGATGACGCGTTCGAACGCACCGACCTGGAACCATTCCTCGACATCGACCGACAGGCCGTTGAGCATGCTACGCTGCATGGTCCCACGCGGCCGGAGGACGGATCGGAACATGGTCCTCGGTGGTGTCGGTGATCTCGGCGACGCCGGCGACCATCGCGGAGGCGGCGGCGGCGACCTCGCCGCGATCGGCCTCGACCCAGTCGACCAGCAGGGTCAGCACGCGCCGCAGCGCCGCCTCCTGCTCGGCGATCCGCCCTTCCAGCGCGGCGATGCGATCCTCGGTCACCGCGGGATCGGCGGCCGTGGGGGGGGCGTCGGCGGCGGGTTCGGGTTCGGGCTCGGCGATCGGATCGAGCCATTGCACCGTACGGGGCACGAAACGGCGCACCGTGGTGTCCTCGACTTCGGGCTCGGGCTCGGGCTCTGGTTGGGGCGCCGGAGCCGGCGGCGCATCCACCGCCAGCATCGGCAGGTCGGCATGCAGGTCGCGCAGCACGCTGCGGACGACGCGGCCGTCGATGATCTCCAGCCCCTCGATCGCCGCCTGCAGCATCACCCGCCCGGCGAGCTGGTTGAGCCGCCGCGGCACGCCGCCCGACCCCTGGTACAGCGCCTCGAACGCGTCGTCGACGAAGTCGGGGCGCCCCTGCCACCCGACCACCGACAGGCGGTGCGCGATGTAATCGGGGACCTCGTGCGGCTCCATCGCCTCGAGATGGTGGATCGCGATGACGCGCTGGCGCAATTGCTCGAGCCGTTCGGAGCCGTGCAGCCGTTCGCGGAATTCGGGCTGGCCGAGCAGCAGGATCTGGAGCAGCGCATGGCCGCCCGCCTGGAAGTTGGACAGCATGCGCAGCTCTTCGAGGGCGTCGACCGGCAGCGCCTGCGCTTCGTCGACGATCAGCAAAGTGCGCCGCCCCGACCGCGCCACCGCGTGCAGGCCGCGTTCGATCGCGGTGAGCAATTGCGCCTTGGCGAGGCCCGCCGGATCGACCCCCAGCCCGGTCGCGACGATGCGCAGCAGGTCGTCGGCGGGGATTGCGGTCGACACGATGGTGATGACGTTGAGCGCGGCGGGATCGAGCAGCGCGGTCAGATGCCCGACCAACGTCGTCTTGCCCGCACCGATATCGCCGGTGACGACGACGAAGCCCTCGCCCTGCGCGAGGCCATAGCCGAGATAGGCCATCGCCTTGCGATGCGTCGCGGTTTCATACCAGAAGCGCGCGTCCGGCGTCAGCTGGAACGGGCGGCCCGTCAGTCCGAAATGCTCGTCGTACATCCTGTCGTCCCTAGAACGAGTAGCGCGCGGCGAGCAAAGCCTGCGCCGACCATGTGGTATCCACGTCACCGGTATCGAACGCGTAAACGCCTGCGCTCGCCGTGGTGGTCAGGCGGCCGAAGCTGTGCCCGTAGCTCGCGGTGCCGCCGTACGACCAGACGCCGAACGACTGCGCGACGCCCGATTCGTAATAGTTGACGAACAGGTTGGCGTCGACGCTCGACACCGGCGTCAGCGTGCGGTTGAAGAACAATTGCCCGTAATAGCTCTCGTCCTCGATCCCGTAGAGCGTCACGCCCGGCACGTCGTCGCGGTTGAACAGCTTGCGGTTGGCATAGCCGACGCCGCCGCCGTAGACCGACCGCCCGCGCGTCACCGACAGCAATGCATCCGCGCCGCGCGCGCGATAGCTGGCGGTCGAGATCGACTGGAACACGTCGTTGAGGCAGCCGCCCGGGGTCGCGCCGCTGGTCGAGAAGACGCAGCCGTTGAACTGCTGGGTGAAGGCGTCGCGGGTGGCGATGAAGCTGGTCGGCAGGTTCGACAGGCCGGTGCGCAGCTGGCGCCCGAAGGTCGTCACGCTGTCATAGACGTCGGCGGCGAGGCCGACATGCTCCGACGCCCGATAGGTCAGCAGGCCGGTATAGCTGGTCGAGCCGTAGCGCCGGCCGACATGCGCCTCCGCCGAGGTGCGGCGGTTGGGCCGCCAGATGACGCCGGCATCGTAATAGACGCCGTCGGTGCGATAGGCGATCCGGCGCGGCGACGACTCGTCGGTGACGAAGCGGCCGTCGCGATCGACCACGGGCGCGCCGGCGGCATCGGTGAGCGCGGCGCGGCCGCTCGTCTCGATCCGTTCGTAACCGACGCCGCCGGTGAGCGCGACGTAGGGCGACACCGGGGCGAGCACGTCGCCGCGCACGCGCCAGCCCTCGTACCGCCCGTCGAGCTGGCCCGCATCCTCCCGCTCCCAGCCGCCGCTCGCGGTCAGGCCGACCGGCAGGATCTGCCCCGGCTGCACGCCGAGGCTCAGCCCCGCCGCCTGCCCGAACGAATCGTCATAATAGTCCAGCCGCGGCTGCCCCGCCGGCACCGCGACGAAGCTGGGACTCTCGACCTTGGTATAGCCCGCCTGATAGCTCGCCGCGACCGCGACCGGGCCGGCATGGGTGGCGTAGCTCGGCCCACCATAGACGGCATAGACCTGGCTGATGTTGTCGACGTTGCCGACCAGCACGCCCGGCGCCGCGCCGCGGATGTCCGAACGGGTGCGCGTCGCGATGCCGCCCGCCTCCAGCGTCAGCCCGCGCGCGACCTGTGCCGAGACGCGCGCCAGCCCGGTGTGGATGTCGTCGTCGCCGATATCGTCGTCCCACGATATGCGCCGTTCGTAGCGATAGGACAGCTGGCCGGTCACCCGCGCGGTGCTGGCGGCGACGTCAATGCCGGCGGCGATGGTCGAATAGGTCAGCACGTCGCCGCTGTTGAGATCGGCGTCGAGGACCTGCCCGACCTCGACATAGGGCGTCACCTGCACGCGGCGACTCTGCGCCTGCGCCCCGGTGGCGGCGACCAGCGCGCCGAGCGCGACGCCGATGGACAGAAGCCCCCTCACTTGCCAGACTCCTGGCCGTAATAGGTGCCGTAGCGGTGCCCCCCCGGCACGAACGACACGGCGTTGAGCACCAGCGCGATCTCGTCGCAGCCGTCGAGCCGCTGCACCGCCTCGCGCAATTCGCTTTCGGGCGTGCGATCGGCGCGCACGACCAGCATCACCTGCCCGACCAGCATCGCCAGCACCGCCGCGGGCGACGCCGCCAGCGCGGGGGGCGAATCGAAGATGACGATGCGGCGCGAATTGGCCTCCAGCAGCCGCGCCAGCACCGTACGGGTGCGCGCGGAGGCGAGCAATTCGGTGTCGGTCGCGGTCTTGGTCCCGGCCGGCAGGATCGACAGGCCGCCGACATCGGTGCGGATCACCAGCGTCTCGACGTCGATCCGGCTGTCGGCCAGCGCATCGAGCATCCCGGGCTGTTCCGCCATGCCGAGCTGCGCCAGCACGTCGGGCTTGGCGAAATCGGCATCGACCAGCAGCACCTCGGTATCCCGCTCCGCCGCCAGCGACAGCGCGAGATTGACCGCGCAGAAGGTCTTGCCGTCGCCCGGCCGCGCCGAACAGACCAGCGCGGTGCGCGCCTTGTCCGCCTGCCCCGATCCGCCGGACGCCTGGGCGATGCGTTCGCGGGTGATGAGCAGTTGCCGCTTGATGAGGCGAAATTCCTCGGCGAGCGGCCCGACCGGCGCGCCCGGCACGATCATCCCCGCCTCGGCCAGCATGCCGCGGTCGATCCCGGCGATGTCGGTGAGTTCGGGCGTGTCGTAGAAGGAATCGGGCAGCTCCTGCCCCACCGGCGCGCGCAGCTCCGCCGGAATGGCGAGGAAGGTCGGGTCCAGCTCGGGCGCGTCGGGCCGGTCGACGGGCGCGGCCGGTTCGACCGGCTCGACGACCGCGCGTTGTTCGCGAAGCTCGGGCAGGTCCGGCACCGGCGCGTACTGCGGCGTACGGGCGCGCAGCTGCGCCCCGAAATCATAGGTCCTGGCCGCACGCTCGAGCAGCGAATCGCGACGGATCGGCTTGTGCATCATCTCGTCCTCCCCCGCGCTCACGCCGCCATGCCGCGCTGGAGCACTTCGACGCCCAGCAGCAGCACATAAGCGGCGGCGAGGCCCGCAGCCCCGCCGAGGAACAGCTTCAGCCGCTTCGCGCGCTGGTCCGCCTGGATGCGCGTCACCACCTCGCCGATCGAGCCGATCACCGGCATGCCCGTCGCCTTTTCCAGCCGCGGACCGGTCGCGAAGGTCGCGCGCAGCTGCCCCAGTGCGAAGGCCGCGCCGACGCCGGCGCCCAGCCCGACGATCAGCACGCCGGTCAGCAACAGCATGCGGTTGGGCGCGGTCGGCGCGCGCGGCATCGTCGGCGGGTCGATGACGGAGAATTTGACGTTGTCGGTCTGCGTCTGCGCCTGACCGCGCAGCGCGATCTGCTGGCGCTGGGTGAGCAGCTGGTCGTACTGGTCCTTCAGCACCTGATAGTCGCGATCGATCTGGCCCTGCTCCGCCGCGACCTCGGGATCGCCCGACAATTTGGCGTTGAGCTGGTCGAGGTCGCCCTGCAGCTGCGCCTTGCGCATGCGCAGCGCGGCGACCGCCGATTGCTTGTCGGCGAGCATGGATTGCAGCGAGAGGTACAGCGGGTTGGGCGTGCCGGCCGTGCCGCCGCCCATCGGTTCGCCCTTCGCCGCGGCCTGCGCGGCGGCGAGCTGGCGCTTCAACGCGACGACGTCGGGATGCTGGTCGGTATAGCCGCGGGCGCGTGCATCGGCGAGCTGGCCCTGGATCGCGTTCAGTGCGGCGCGCGCCGGCCCGGCGGCGACGCCGCCCATGCCTGGCACCGTCTGCGGCGTGCCCGCCATCTGTCCCTGCACCGCGGCGAGGCTGGACTGCGCCGCGGCGAGATCGCCGTCGACCTGTGCCATCTGGCTGCGCGACGCCCCCATCCGGTCGCTCACCGAGCCGGTGCCGGGCAGCGAGCCGAGATAGCGCGTCTGGAAATCCGACCGCTTGGCGTCGGCATCGGCGAGCTGCTTCTGCAGCTGGTCGAGCTGTTTGTTGAGGAAATCGAGGCTCTGCGTCGTCTGGCTGCGGTCGCGGCCCAGATTCTGTTCGACGAAGATGTCGATCAGCTTCTGCGTTATCGCACGCGCCAGCTTCGGCGAGGCGGCCGTGGTGGTGATCTGGAACAGATTGTCCTGCTGGCTGTCGATCTTGATCGCGGAGGCGAGGCCGGCGACGCGGTCGGCGACGTCGCGGTCGCTCGACACGGTCTGCGCGAGGTCGGTGCCGCGCACGACCTTTTCGAGGTTCACCGCGCTGATGAGCGTCTGGCGGATCGTGTCGACGTCCTTCTGCTGCGTCTGCGCGGGGGCATCCATCGACGCGGGCAGGATCGATTGCATCTGGACGAAGACGCGGGCGCGCGATTCATAACGGCTCGGCATCTGGCTGACGACGAACCAGCCGGCGACGCAGACGCCCCAGGCGACGGCGAGCGCCAGCCAGCGCCGCGTCCAGATCGCATGCAGCGCGAGGCGCGCTTCGTCGTAGAGGCCGTTCATCCGCGGGTGCCTCAGAACATCGATTCGGGGATGATGATGACGTCGCCCGGCTGCAAACCGACGTTGGCGCTCGAATCGCCCTTCTTCAGCAGGTCGGCGATCTGGAGCTTGTATTCGTGCTGTTCGCCGGTGTCGCGGTCGTGCCGGACCAGCTTCGCCTTGTTGCCCGCGGCATATTGGTTGAGGCCGCCGACCGCGATCATCGCGTCGAGCAGCGTCATGTTGGCGCGATACGGGATCGAGGCGGGCTTTTCGGTCGCGCCGATGATCCGCACCTGCTGGCTGTAGGTGCCCGAGAAATTCTCGACGATGACCGAGACGATCGGGTCCTTCACATATTGGCCGAGCGCCTGTTTCATGTCGGCGGCGAGCATCGACGGCGTCTTGCCGACCGCGGGCATGTCGTTGATGAGCGGCGTGGTGATGCGGCCGTCGGGGCGCACCTGGATCTTCGCCGACAATTCCGGGTTGCGCCAGACGAAGATGTTGAGCTGGTCGAGCGGGCCGATGACATATTCCTCGCCCGGCTGTTCCTTGCTCGCGACATAGGAGGCGGGCGGCAGTGCGGGGCGGCCGCTGCCGCCCGCACAGCCGGACAGCACCGACGCGGCGGCGCCGACGGCAAGCAGGACACGGACGGAAACACCGGAACGCATTGAGTCTTCTCCTGGCCGCCCGGCGCGCCTGGACGCGGCACGGGCTTCCAGCGCGCTATGCGGCGGGAGAGGTGAAGATAGCGTTAGGAACGCCTGGTCACCACGACCGGCCGGGGAACCCTTCCCCCCTCGGCACAAGGCGTTAGGATCGGCGGATGCCCCGCATCCTGCCGCTCGCCCTGACGATCCTCGCCACGCCCGCCGCGGGCCAGTCCGCGCCGCCGCTGACCGACCTGCAGATCGTCGCCGTCACCTCGGCCAGCCAGGCGGAGCGGATCGCGCCCGGCCAGAACGCCACCGCGCGGCGCCACAGCGGCCCGGTGACGCTGGTCGTGCGCGGCAAGGGCATCGGCCGCGCGCGCATGCTGCGGCTGAACGGCGCACCGGCCGCGCCGCCGTCGACCACCCGCGCCCTGTGCGGCGCGGCGGTGACCGCGGGCGCGTGCCGGCCGGGCGAGGTCACGACGGGGGTCGAGACCACCTACCACCTCGGCGCGCTGCCTCCGGGCACGATCGTGACGGTGCAGGACATGTCGGCGAACCTGCCGGCGCAGACGCTGACCGCGGAGATCACGATCGACTGAGGCGGCGCGCTGCGATGAAAGGATGATGGTCGCGCGGAGGCGCGGAGGACGCGGAGAGGTGTCGCGTCCGTCGGCGTGGTCCTGTCATCGCCACCGCTGAGGGAAACGTGTTCGGTGCTGCGCGCGCACCACCTCTGCGGCCTCTGCGCCTCCGCGCGAACCCTGTACGTCGATACAGCCTAGACTCGGATGACATCAGATTGATCCGAATGTTCGCCATTGCGAGCGCAGCGAAGCAATGACGGATCAGTTTAATGTCATCCCGCCCTAGCCGGCCACGATCTCCGGCGCGGCCGGGTGGCCGAGGAAGCCGGCGGGGCTGGCGGAGGCGCCATAGGCGCCGGCGAGGAACACCGCGATCAGGTCGCCCGGTTCGGCGGCGGGCAGGCCGATGCGGTCGCCGAGCCGGTCGAGCGGCGTGCAGAGCGGTCCGACCACGGACACCGTCTCCGCCGCCGCGCCACCGATGTCGCTGGCGAGCGCGAGCGGATAGTTGCGGCGCACCACGGTGCCGAAGTTGCCCGACGCCGCCAATTGGTGGTTGAGCCCGCCGTCGGTGACGAGGAACGTCTCGCCCTGGCTCTGCTTGCGATCGACGATCCGCGTCAGATAGACGCCCGCCTCGGCGACCAGCCAACGGCCGAGCTCGATCGCGAAGCGCGCGTCGCGCAGCACGTCCGCGCGCGCCGCGATCGCGTCCGCCAGCGCCGCGCCGACCCGCTCGACGTCGAGCGGCACGTCGCCGGCGAAATAGGGCACGCCGAAGCCGCCGCCGAGATTGACCAAGGGCGGCGCCTCCCCCGCCTCCTCCGCCAGCCGCGCCGCCAGCGCCAGCGTCGCCGCCTGCGTCTCGGCGATCGCGCCCGCATCGAGCGCCTGGCTGCCGGCATAGATGTGGAAGCCGCGCCAGTCCGCGCCGGCGGCGACGATGCGCCGCACCAGCGCCGCAGCGCGCACCGCATCGACGCCGAACGGCGACGGGCGGCCGCCCATCTTCATCCCCGATCCGCGCAGTTCGATATCGGGATTGACCCGCACCGCCAGCCGCGGCGCGACGCCGAGGTCCTCGCCCAGCTGCAGCGCGCGCTCCGCCTCGCCTTCGGATTCGACGTTCAGCGTGGCGCCGCTGCGGATCGCGCCGATCAGCTCCGCATCGCGCTTGCCCGGCCCGGCGAAGCTGATCGCGGCGGCGGGTTTCACCGCCAGCGCCTTTTCGAGCTCGCCGCCCGAGGCGACGTCGAGCCCGTCGACCATCGGCGCCACCCGCTCCAGCAGCGCAGCCAGCGGATTGGCCTTGATCGCGTAATGAAGGTCGACGCCGGCAAAGGCGGCGCGGAACCGGTTGACCCGCGCCGCGACGATCCCCGCGTCGTAGACGAAGACCGGCGTCGTCGTCGCCCAGTCCGCCGCGGTCGTGCCGGCGATCGTCAGCATGCCCGACTGGGCGGCGAATTCGGCGGGCAGCGGCCCCATCGGCTTCATGCGCGCACCCCGTCGCGGATCGCGGCGCGGTCGAGCTTGCCGTTGGCATTGTGCGGCAACGTCGCGTGCCAGTCGTAGCGCGCCGGCTGCATGAAGCTCGGCAGCAGCGTGCGCAGCCGTGCCCGGAGCGCGTCCTCGCCCGCCGGATCGCCCGCCAGCACCACGACGATCGCCTGCCCCAGCCGCGCATCGGCGACGCCGATCGCCACCGCCTCGCGCGCTTCCCCACCTGCCAGCACCGCTTCCTCCACCTCAAGCGGGCTAATCCGGTTGCCTGCGCTCTTTATCATCTCGTCGTCGCGGCCGACGAAGCGGAACAGCCCGTCCGCCCCCTCGATCACGGTGTCGCCCGACCAGACCGCCATGCCGCCGCTCGCCGACCAGTCGGGCGCGGGGCGGAAGCGCGCGGCGGTCCGATCCGGGTCGCGCCAATAGCCCTGCGCGACCAGCGGGCCGGCATGGACCAGCTCCCCCGGTTCGCCGATCGCACGCGATCCGTCCGCCTTGACCGCCATCACCTCGGCGAAGGGGATGGCGCGGCCCATCGCGTCAGGATGCGCGTCGATCAGCGCCGGGTCGAGCCAGGTCGAGCGGAACGCCTCGGTCAGGCCGTACATCGCCACCAGATCCGCCGCGGGGAAGCGCGCGCGCAGGCCCCGCACCAGCCGTTCGGTCAGCGCGCCGCCGGAATTGGTCAGCCGCCGCAGCCGCGCCGCCGTCTCCGCCGGCCAGTCCGCCTCGAGCAACTGCACCCACAAGGGCGGGACGCCGGCGAGCGTCGTCGCAGCCACCCGCTCGACCGCCTTCACCACGTCGCGCGCGGTCAGATAATCGAGCGGGGCGACCGCCGCGCCGGCATACCAGGTCGAGAAGAGCTGGTTCTGGCCGTAATCGAACGACAGCGGCAGCACGCCGAGCACGCGATCCTCCGGCGCGATCCGCAGGTAATGCGCGACCGACACCGCCCCGAGCCACAGGTTGGCGTGGCTGAGCATCACCCCCTTCGGCCGGCCGGTCGACCCGGAGGTGTAGAGGATCGCCGCCAGCGCCTGCGGGTCGTGATCCGACGCGCCCGGCCCCGGACCGGCCAGCGGCACCGCGGCGTCCTCGACCACGCGGCATCGCTCCGGCACGTCGCCCGGCGCCAGCGTCGCGGCCCGGGCGGGTTGCGTCACCAGCAAGGCCGCGCCGCTGTCGTCGAGGATGTGGGCGACCTGCGCGCGGCGCAGCGCGGGGTTGACCGGGACGTGCACCAGCCCGGCCCGCGCCGCCGCCAGCGGCAGGACGCAGGCGAGCGCGGTCTTGGGCAGCCAGGTCGCGACGCGTGCGCCGGGGGCCAGCCCCTGCCCCGCCAGCCACCCCGCCGCGCTCGCCACCGCCGCCTCCAGTTCGGCGAAGCTCCACGTCCGCACGCGCTCGATCAGCGCCGGGTCGCCGGCGCGTCCGCGCAGCAGGTGATCGATCGGTTCGGGACGGGGGTCGGGCGGCGCCATGCGTCCCTCATAGCGCCACCCCGTTGCCGAATGCAGCCCCAGCCTCTAACGGGTCGCGATCCGCAACCGATCAGGGCCGCCGCTTTGCTTCCCGAAGGCTATCAGAACGTCGAATCGACCGTCCGCGCCGTGCTCGCCGACGTGCTCGGCCTCAGCGCGGAACGCGTCGCGGCCTTCGAACCCGCCACCCCGCTGTTCGGCGCGCTTCCCGAACTCGATTCGATGGCGGTCGCCGGCGTGCTGACCGAGATCGAGGACCGGCTCGGCATCCTTATCGAGGACGACGAGGTCGACGGCGACATGCTCGAAACCTTCGGCGCTCTCACCGAATTTGCCGCAGGCAAGGCGCTCGTCTAGCCTGCCTTCGGCATGGCCCCGCGGATCGATCATTACGACTGGAGCGGCGGCCGCGAGATGCTGCTGCGCTTCGGCCCCGACACCGGCCCCGCGGTCGTCGCCGCGCTGCCGCTGTTCGAGGAGGCCAACCGCACCCGCACCTTCGTCGTCGCGCTGCTGCGCGCGCTGGCGGCACGCGGCATCGCCGGCCTGCTGCCCGACGTACCGGGCCAGAACGAGAGCGTGACGCCGCTCACCGGGCTGACGCTGCCGCGCATGGCCGCGGCGCTCGCCGTGGTCGCGCCGGACCGCCGCACCTATGCGCTCGGCATCCGCAGCGGCGCGCTGCTCGATCACGCCACCCCGCATCGCGGCCGGTGGCATTTCAGCCCCCAGACGGGCGAGGCGCTGCTCCGCGACCTGCACCGGACGTGGCGCGCGGCCGGTAACACCGGGGATCGCGACGGCATGCTGCGCAGCGACATGGTCGAGGTCGCGGGCAACCACCTGCCCTCGACGCTGCTGTCGTCGCTGCCGGCCGCGCCCTGCGTCGCCGATCGGGTCGTCCGCCTCGCCAGCGATCCGGCCAAGGCGGATCGCAGAATCGACGCCGCGCCTTTATGGCACCGCGCCGAGCCCGGCACCGATCCCGTTCTGGTCCAACAGCTTGCCGATGATATCGCAGAATGGGTCACAGCATGCGAAGCGTGATCGCCTTTCCATGCGAGGGCGAAACCTTGATCGGCACGCTCGATACCGCGCCCGGCCCCACCGGGCTGCTGATCGTGTCCGGCGGCAACGAGATCCGCTGCGGCGCGCATCGCGGCATGACGCTGCTCGCCGAACGGGTCGCCGCGGAGGGGCACCCCGTCTTTCGCTACGACCGGCGCGGGATCGGCGATTCGACGGGGCGGAACGACGGATTCCGGACCGCCGGTCCCGACCTTGCCGCCGCCGTCGCCGCCTTTCGCGGCCACGCGCCGCAGGTCACGACGCTGGTCGGTTTCGGCAATTGCGATGCGGCGAGCACGCTCGCGGTGCACGGCCGCGCCTCCGGCATCGACCGACTGCTGCTCGCCAACCCGTGGACGATCGCGGACGCCGACGACCTGCCCCCCGCTGCCGCGATCCGGGCCACCTATCGCCAGCGGCTGACCAGTCCGGCGGCATGGCGGCGGCTGCTGACCGGCAGGATCGCCATCGGCAAGGCGATCAGGGGCCTGCGCAAGATATCTCAGAACCCGCAACAGCCGTTCGCCACGCAGATCGTCGAGGCGATCGCGACATGGGACGGCGCCGCGCAGGTCATCCTCGCGACCGGCGATGCGACCGCGCAGGCCTATGCCGCCGCCGCGCGGCACCTGCCGGCGGCGCAGATCGAGACGGCATCGCACAGCTTCGCCCGCGACGCGGACCAGCGGGCGTTGCACGAGGCCGTGCTGGCCGCCCTGACCTGACGGCAGATCACTCCGCCGCTTCGGCCATTTCCTCGAACTCCGCCGCGGCGAGGAAGCGTTCGGCGTCCAGCGCGGCCATGCAGCCGGTGCCGGCGGCGGTGACGGCCTGGCGGTAGATCTTGTCGGCGACGTCGCCACACGCGAACACGCCCGGCACGCTGGTGCGGGTCGATCCCGTCTCCACCGCGATATAGCCGTCGTCGTCGAGCGCGAGATGGCCGCGGAACAGCTCGGTCGCCGGGTGATGGCCGATCGCGACGAAGCCGCCCTCGACGTCGAGCCGCGACGCCTCGCCGGTCACCGTATCCTCGAGCGCGAGCGCGACCAGACCGGCATTGCCGCCGCCGTCGACGAATTCGCGGACTTCCTTGTTCCACAGCACGGTGATGTTGGGATGCGCGTGCAGCCGCTCCTGCAGAATGCGCTCGGCGCGCAGGCTGTCGCGGCGGTGGATCAGCGTGACGTCGTCCGAATGGTTGGTGAGGTACAGGGCCTCCTCGACCGCGGTGTTGCCGCCGCCGATCACCGCGACCTTCTTGCCGCGATAGAAGAAACCGTCGCAGGTCGCGCAGGCGCTGACGCCCTTGCCCTTCATCGCCTCCTCGCTGTCGATGCCGAGCCACTTCGCCTGCGCGCCGGTGGCGATGACGAGCACGTCGCCTTCGTAGACGTCGCCGCCGTCACCGGTCAGGCGGAACGGCCGGCGCGACAGGTCGACGTCGACGATCGTGTCCCACATCAGCCGGGTGCCGACATGCTCGGCCTGCTTCTGCATCTGCTCCATCAGCCACGGCCCCTGGATCACGTCCGCGAAGCCGGGATAATTCTCGACATCGGTCGTCGTCGTCAACTGGCCGCCCGGCTGGATACCCTGCACGACGATCGGCGCCATCCCCGCGCGCGCGCCATAGATCGCCGCCGACAGCCCGGCCGGACCCGAACCGAGGATGAGCATGCGCGTGGTGTGAGTCGTCATGGAAACGGGTGCCTGTCGTCAGGAAGGGATTCGGTCCATGATCTAGGAGATCGCGACGCGGATTTGAACCGCTCCGTCGGCGGAGCGTTGCAGGACCGATAACGAAAAGGGTGCGCATTGTGAGCGAAGATACGATCGATACCCGGCCCTATACCGGCGCGGCAGGGGGCTGGGGATCGATGAAGTCCCTTGCGGAGATTTCGATTCGCGAGAAGGTCGGCCCCGAGACCGCGCGCGAACTCACCCGGCTGAACAAGCCCGGCGGCGTGATGTGCGTGTCCTGCGCCTGGGGAAAGCCCGCGCATCCGCACATCGCCGAATTCTGCGAGAATGGCGCCAAGGCGACCGCATGGGAGCTGACCAACTATCGCAACACCCCGGCCTTCTTCGCCGAGCATACCGTCACCGAACTGCGCGGCTGGAAGGACTTCGACCTCGAACAGGCCGGGCGGCTGACCCATCCGCTGAAATACGATGCCGCCACCGACAAATATGTCGCCGTCGGCTGGGACGAGGCGTTCGCCGACATCGGCACGCACCTAAAAGAATATGATCCGACGAAGGTGGTCTTCTACGCCTCCGGTCGTGCCAGCCTCGAGACGAGCTATATGTGGGCGCTGATGGCGCGGATGTACGGCAGCCACAACCTGCCCGATTCGTCGAACATGTGCCACGAGACGACCTCGGTCGGGCTCAAATCGGCGATCGGATCGCCGGTCGGCACGATCCATCTGTCGGATTACGAGAGCTGCGACGCGATCTTCTATTTCGGGCAGAACCCCGGGACCAACAGCCCGCGCTTCCTCCACCCGTTGCGGGACTGCGCCAAGCGCGGGGTCAAGATCGTCGTGTTCAATCCGCTGAAGGAACGCGGCCTCGAACGCTTCACCGATCCGCAGAATCCGATCGAGATGGCGACCGGCAAGTCGACCCCGATCGCCAGCCAATATCATCAGGTGAAGGCGGGCGGCGACATCGCCGCGCTGATGGGCATCTGCAAATATGTCATCGAGGCGGACGACCAGTGCCAGCGGATCGGCGCGCCCGCGATCCTCGATCACGCCTTCATCGCCCGGCACACCACGGGGTTCGAGGCCTTCGCCGACAAGGCCCGCGCGACCGACTGGGCGACGATCGAGCATGAGAGCGGGCTGACGCGGCAGGACCTGGAGGCGGCGGGCGCGGTCTATGCGAAGGCCGAACGCGTCATCTGCGTCTATGGTATGGGCCTGACCCAGCACGTCCACGGCATCGACAATATCCACACGCTCGTGAACCTGATGCTGCTGCGCGGCAACGTCGGCAAACCCGGCGCGGGCTTCGGACCGGTGCGCGGCCACAGCAACGTGCAGGGGCAGCGGACGGTCGGGATCACCGAAAAGCCCGAGCTTGCGCCGCTCGACCGGCTGAAGGCGCTGTACGATTTCGAACCGCCCCGCGAAAAGGGTTGGGACACGGTGGCGGCGTGCGAGCATATCATCGACGGCAGCGCGCAGGCGTTCGTCGGCCTCGGCGGCAACCTTGCCCGCGCGGTCCCCGACACCGCGACGATCGAGCCGGCGTGGCAGCGGCTCGGGCTGACCGTCAGCATCGCGACCAAGCTCAACCGCACGCACCTGTTGCCGGGCAAGACCTGTTATTTGCTGCCCTGCCTCGGCCGGATCGAGACCGACGAACAGGCCGGCGGCGCACAGGCGGTGACGATGGAGGACAGCTTCAGCCGCATCTACGGATCGCGCGGCCGGGCGACGCCGGCGGCGGATACCCTGCTGTCCGAACCCGCGATCGTCGCGGGGATCGCCAAGGCGACGCTGGCGCCCAATCCCAAAGTCGACTGGGACGCATGGGTCGGCGATTACGGGCTGGTGCGCGACGCGATCGAGGCGACCTATCCCGACAAGTTCGACCGGTTCAACGAACGGATGTGGACGCCGGGCGGGTTCTGGAAGGGTGTGCCGGCGGCGCATCGCGAATGGGAAACCGAGAGCGGCCGGGCGGAATTCAACGTGCCGACCGCGCTGAACGCCACCGGCTTCGCCGAGGCGCCGGGCCGGTTCCGGCTGATGACGCTGCGTTCGAACGACCAGTTCAACACCACCGTCTACGGCTATCACGACCGTTTCCGCGGCATCAAGGGCACCCGCGACGTGGTGCTGATGAACCGCGCCGACATGGCCGAGATGGGCCTCGCCGAGCATGACCATGTCGATATGGTCGGCGATGCCGGTGCCAATGCCGACCGCCGCGTCGCCAAGCTGCTGGTGGTGCCGTACGACATCCCGCGCGGCTGCGTCGGCGGCTATTATCCGGAGTGCAACGTGCTGATCCCCGTCACCCACAAGGCCGAACAGAGCCATGTGCCGGCGGCGAAGTCGGTGCCGGTGCGGCTGGAGAAGGCAGGCTGATCCTCGGCGCGATCCTCGCCGGCGGCCGGTCCAGCCGCTTCGGCAGCGACAAGGCGGTCGCGATGCTCGATGGCAAGGCGCTGCTGGCGCATGCGCGGGACGTCGTCGGCGCGCGGGTGGATGCGGTGATCGTCGTCGGGCGTGCGGGCGGCGTCGCCGACCTGCCCGGCCCCGGCCTTGGGCCGTTGGGGGGGATCGCGGGCGCGTTGGACCATGCGGCGCGTCACGGCTTCGACACGGTGCTGACCATCGGCTGCGACATGCCGCGCCTGCCGCCCGGCCTGATCGACGCATTGCTGCGGCGGGCGCCGAGCTATTGCGTCGATGCACCGATCCTCGGCCATTGGCCCGCGGCGCTGGCGGACGGATTGCTCGCGCATATCGCCGCGTCCGACCGGCGGTCGGTGCAGGGCTGGGCGCGGAGCATCGGCGCGCTGCCGCTGCCGTCGCCGGTGCCGCTTGCCAACGTCAACACGCCGGAGGATCTGGCGGCGCTATGACGCCGTCCCGCCCCGAACCCACGCGCATCCTCTACCCCGACGGCACCACCGCCCCCGGCACCCGCGAGATCGCGGTCGAGGCGCCGGTCGCGATCGAGGTCGACGGGCTGGGTTATGCGGTGATGATGATGACGCCCGCCGATCTGGAGGCGTTCGCGACCGGCTTCATGCTGACCGAGCGACTGGCGGATACGCCGGCGGACGTGATCGACGTCGATGCCTTCGAAGCGCCGGCGGGCTGGATCGTCCGTATCGCGCTCGCCGACCGTTGCCGCGACCGCATCCGCGATCGCATCCGCCACCGGACCAGCGATACCAGCTGCGGCCTCTGCGGCATCGCCAGCCTCGAACAGCTCGTTCGCCCCGTCGCGAGCCGCCCGCCCCGCCCAGCCGTGCGTCCGGGCGCGATCTTCGCCGCGCTTGCCAACCTGCGCGACCACCAGCGGCTGAATGCGGCGACGGGCGCGGTCCATGCCGCCGCCGCCGCGTCCGATGCGGGCGCGATCCTGTCGCTGTTCGAGGACGTCGGCCGTCACAATGCGCTCGACAAGCTGATCGGTCATCGCGCGGGCGCGGAGCCGGCGGCATTCACGCTGGTGACGTCGCGGATCAGTTTCGAGATGGTCGACAAGGCGCTGGTGTCGAAGACGCCGCTGCTGGTCGGCATCTCCGCGCCCACCAGCCTCGCGATCGATCACGCCCGCGCCCATGGCCTGACGCTGGTCGCGCTCGCCCGCGCGGATACGATGCTGGCGCTGAACGACCCCTGGGGCCTGTTCGGCTAGTGCCCCCAGTCCCAGACGTGCGCCGACCATTCGCGCACGCTGGCGGCGCAGGCGGAGATCCAGTCCAGCGCCATGTGGCGATAGGCGCCCTCAAGGAAGACGCTGTCGGCGAGGACCATCGTCATGAGCACGGCGGCCCATAATACGCCGCGGTGCATCGGTTCAGGCTTGCGGACCAGCTTCACCTCGGTCGCGCGGCGCTGCGCCAGCCGGCGCTCGGGTCCGGCATGGCCCGTGGCGGGCAGGACGCGCCGCTCGATACGACGGCGCTCGTTGGGAAAATGATACGACATCGTCGCGCCTCGACCGGGACCTGTCCCGATTCTCGCACGGCGAGCGTTACCAAATCGTTCGGATCACGACGGCGGCACTACCAAAAATGGTAGCGGAGGAGGGACTTGAACCCCCGACCCCAGGATTATGATTCCCGTGCTCTAACCAGCTGAGCTACTCCGCCCCGCCGTGTGAGGGCGCGCCTATAAGTGGGGGATGCGGCGTCCGTCAAGCGAACATGTGACGGGAAAGCGCCTCCCACGGCCCGCCGCGATACCACCAGGTCGCCAGGCCGGCGATTTCGACGTCCCAGGGTGTGAAATCGCGGCCGAGCGCGGTCATCAGCAGCTTGGCGATGTTCGGCTGCACCTTGTTCTGGATGGTGACGTGAGGCCGCCATCCGCCAGCGTCCTGCGGGGTCAGCAGGCCGGTGAACGCCTCGGCGAGATCGCGGCGGATGGCGACCAGTTCGGGCGATTCGATCCGATAGGCGACGCCGCGGCCGAGCGACATCAGGCCGCCGACGCGCGCTCTGGGCGCCCGCACGCCGCGCGTCAGCGCCGACAGGCGATGCTTCAGCTCGCCCGCCGCGGAGGGCGGCAGATGGTGGAACAGCGTCAGGTGCGCGGCGAGCTGGTTGCGTTCGGGCGGGAAATGCGCGGCACGCTGCGCGTCGAACCAGCCCTGATCGCGCCGCCCGAAGACGGCGGTGACGATGATAGGCGCTGGGATCGGCACAGGGGTGGCCGCGGGCCCGGACGCGTCGCTCAAATCTCGACCTGGCTGCCGAGCTCGACCACGCGGTTGGTGGGCAGGCGAAAGAATTCCATCGCGCTTTCGGCGTTGCGCAGCATCCAGGCGAACAGCTTCTCGCGCCACAGCATCATGCCGGGCCGTTCCGACGGCAGCAGCGTCTGCCGCGACAGGAAGAAGCTGGTGTCCATCATCTTGAAGTCGGCGCCGCATTCGTGGACGCGCTTCAAGGCGGCGGGCACGTCGACCTCCTCCATGAAGCCGTAGCGCAGGACGAGGCGGTAGAAGCCCTCGCCCATCGCATCGTTCGTCGCCCGCTCCGCCTCGGGCCAATAGGGCTGGGCGACGATCTTCACCGTCAGCAGGATGACGCGCTCGTGCAGCACCTTGTTGTGCTTGAGGTTGTGGAGCAGCGCGTGCGGCACGCCATCGGCGGTCGAGGTCATGAACACCGCCGTGCCCGGCACGCGGCTGGCGGAATTGGCGGCAGACGTGATGAACACCTTGATCGGCATCGCCGCCTCGCGCAGCCGGTCCATCATCAGCTGCCGCCCCTTCGACCAGGTCGTCAGGAAGG